>Ga0187784_10000555_pt1 | contig 27556 bp, 12 predicted proteins | sample 1015_SJ02_MP15_2_FD_132964 | JGI IMG/M metagenome (GOLD analysis project Ga0187784, IMG submission 132964) | Tropical peat soil microbial communities from peatlands in Department of Meta, Colombia - 1015_SJ02_MP15_20_MG | ecosystem: Environmental > Terrestrial > Soil > Wetlands > Peat | place... | reverse complement strand
TCTGCGCGGCGCTGCTCTGGGCGTTTGCCCGGGTCAGGCGCGCAAACGATCGGCTGCGCTTCAATAGCGAGCGCGATGTGTTGACGGGACTGCGTAACCGGCGCTATTTCAACGAGCACGTCCTGAGCATCGACGGCGCGCGGCCGGTCAGCGGCTGCGCGCTGTTGGCCGATCTCGATCACTTCAAGGACATCAACGACACGCTCGGGCATCTGGCCGGCGACGCAGTGCTCGCGACGGTGAGTCACCGCCTCTCGGCGGCGCTGCGCGAGAGCGACAAGCTGGTGCGCTGGGGCGGAGAGGAATTCCTGGCGATTCTCGATCCGATCACGCCCGAACAAGCCGACCGGACGGTGGAGCGGCTGCTGCACGCCGTGCGCCGCGACCCGGTGCACTGGAACGGACAGGATCTCCAATGCAGCATCTCGATCGGCTATGCGTGCTTTCCGATGCCCGGGGCGGATGCGGAGATTTCGCTGGAAAGCGCCATCGGCCTCATCGACAAGGCGCTCTATGAAGCCAAGCGCCGCGGACGCAACCGGGCGTGTCTGATCAGCGCCGTGAGCGCGCAGGACAAGCGCGAGCTCAGCGTCATCTGCGAGGAATTCGAATCCGCGGCGGCCGATCACCGAGTCCACCTGATCGATATGGGTGCTGCCGCCTGAAATGGTGAGTGCTGCCGTCCCGAGTTGTGCACCCCGCCCGGGATCACGCACACTCGGCCGATGACTCCGCCAAGCGATGCTCCCGCCGCCTCTCCCTCCGAATGGCAGGCCACGGTTGCCGGCGCTGCCGAGCTCAAGCTGACGACCGTGTCGGCCGGGCGTGTATCGGCGCTGCGGATGGATTTCGACTTCAAGGGAGGCAAGGGGTTCGTCGTCGCCCGGCAAGTGCGCAAACGCGCGATGCCGCGCGAGTACGCGGTCCGTTTTCGGCTTCGCGGCCGGGGCGCCGTCAACAACCTGGAGCTCAAGCTCGTCGATGGCAGCGGACTGAACGTGTGGCGTCACGTCGAGAAGGATCTCAAGCCACCGATCCGCTGGCGGCGCGTCGAGGTCGAGAGCCGAGACATCGAATTCGCCTGGGGCCCCTCGAGCGGGGCGCGAATCACCGAGCTCGGCGCGATCGAATTCGCGATCGTCGCCGGCGAAGGCGGACAGGGAACGCTGTGGATCGCCGAGTTGGAGATCGTGGATTCGACGCCCGCCGAGACGCCGCGAGCCGCCGCATCGAGCGCGATGGAAGGCTTCGAGGCGGGCGCCGCATTGAACGGAGCGGGGTGGAAACCGCGACCCGACGATGCGCGGCCGTGGATCGCCATCGATTCGACGCAGCCTCGATGGATCGGAGGTCTCATCATCGATTGGCTCGAGTCGGCGCCGGCGCGCGGATTTCGCGTTCTCGCCTCGATGAGAGGCCGGCGCTGGAAGAGCGTGCACGGCGCGCCGCGAGCGGGGGGTAAGCGCAGCTACGTCTACCTGCCCGATCTCAAGACGCGCTACCTTCGTTTGGAGATCGGCGAGCCATCGGCGGGCGCCATCCTGCATCTGCAATCGTTCGAGTTCTCGCGCTCGGTTCACGCCTTTTGGCACGCCGTCGCGGCGGCTGAGGAGCGCGCCTGGCACCCGCGCTGGCTGCATCGCGAGCAGAGTGAGTGGACTCCCGTCGGCATCTCGAACGGCACGCGCTGCGCCCTCATGAACGGCGACGGCATGGTCGAGGTGGACCAGGGATCGTTCTCGCTCGAGCCGATGCTGTCGATCGGTGGGCGGCTCGTCACGTGGGCGGATGTGACCGCGCGTCAAACGCTCGCACAGGAGTGGATGCCGGTACCGTCGGTGATTTGGCAAACGCGAGAGTGGCGGCTCGCGATCGAGGCCGAAGCGCGGGCGGACGGTGAGCTGCGCATGCGGTACGCCGTCGAGAATCTCACCGCCGAAGGGCTCACGGTGCGCCTGCTGGTGCTCGTGCGTCCGTTTCAAGTCACGCCGCCTTGGCAGAGCTTTCGCAATCTCGGCGGCGTCAGCAAGATTCGCGACTTCGTTTGGGAGGAGGGTGTGCTCGCCGTCAACGGCACGACGCGAATCGCCTCGATCGAGCCCGCCCGATTCGGTGCGCTCGGCTTCGACGAGGGATTCATGCCGGCGGCCCTCGCCTCCGGTACCCTTCCCACGAGCAGCCGAGTGCACGATGACTTCGGCTTCGCGACGGGCGTGCTCGCGTTCGAGCTCACGCTGGATCCGCACGAGCGCTCTGAGCGCACCCTTACCTCGAGCCCCCTGATGGGGGTGCCGCAGGCCGCCCGATTCGACTGGGGAGGCCGGCTTGCGCTTGCGCAATGGGCAGGCAACGGCTGGATCACCGAGGCGATCCGCGCGGCCCTCACGGCAACCGCGCACATCCTGGTCACCCGTGCGGGTCCGGCTCTGCAGCCCGGGCCGCGACGCTACACTCGCTCGTGGATTCGCGACGGAGCGATGATGAGCGCAGCGCTCCTGCGCATGGGATGTGCGGACGAGGTGCGCGACTTCATCCGCTGGTATGCACCGCACCAGCGCGCGGACGGGTTCGTTCCCTGCTGCGTCGACCAGGATGGCATCGATTGGCTGATCGAGCACGATAGTCACGGAGAGCTGCTCGCCCTCATCGCCGATCACTTTCGATTCACCCGCGATCGATCGCTCCTCACGGACTCGTGGATCTTCGTCGAAAGGGCTGTTCGATACATCGAGCGCCAGCTCGGGGAGGACGGGCTCCTACCGGTATCGGTGAGTCATGAGGGCTATCTCGCGCAACCCGTGCACGCGTACTGGGATGACTTCTGGGCGCTGCGCGGCGTGCGCGATGCGGTGGAGCTCGCGCGCGCCCTCGGCAAGGAGGCCTCGGCGGAGCGCTGGGACGAGCTCGCAAAGCGCCTCGCCGACTCGCTGTTCGTCTCGATTGAGGCCACGCGCGCCGCGCGCAAGCTCGAGTTCATTCCAGGGAGCGTCGAGTGGGCGGACTTCGATCCCACGGCGACCGCGAACGCCATTTACCTTCTCGATGTTCCGGACGGGCTCGACCGTGCAGCCCTCGAGCGAACCTTTGACCTGTATCTCGCCGATTGGCGTGCCAAGCGGCGAGGCACGGTGGCCTCGCCGAGCTACACCCCCTATGAGATCCGCATCATCGGCGCCTTGGTGCGCCTCGGGAGACGCGAGGCGGCCCTCGAGCTGCTCGAGTTTTTCCTGTCGGACCGCCGTCCACCGCCCTGGAACCAGTGGCCCGAGATCGCCTGGCGAGACCGTCGAGCGCCGGCTCATCTCGGCGATCTTCCCCATACCTGGATCGGTGCGGAATACGTGCTTGCGTTGCGCAGCTTGTTTGCCTACGAGCGCGAGGCCGAGCGGACCCTGATCCTCGCCGCGGGCCTCGCACCCGAGTGGATCGAGGGCGAGGGGGTGCGGGTGAACGCGATGCCGACGCCGTACGGGCGCTTGAGCTATACGCTACGGCAGGTCGATGAGCGCACGGTGCGATTCGAGGTGGGAGGCGGGATCGATGCGAGGATCGTGCTTCAGCCGCCGCTCAGGGGCACACTCCGGAGCGCGATCGTGAACGGCAACCCCTGCACGAGTATCGAGGGGGGATCGATTGCCGTCGAGCACACGCCGGCGCAAGTCACCTGCATCGCGGGTTGAAATCGTGCGACCTCTGCACGGGGGCGGAGGAGACTTCGCTGATACCCTCACCCGCGGAAACGTGGCATAAGGCAGGTTGCGCGGCTTCTCACACGGGCTATCAGGGTGACAGATCAGAAAACCTCCGGCTCCGGATCTGAATCCGACGGCGCTCATTCGGGGCTCGTGCACCAGCTTGTAACGCTCACCCGTGCGATCTTCAGCTCCCCCGCGGGCAAGAGCCTGGTGATCTTGGTCGTCTCCGTCGTGCTCGTCGTCGCTGCGACCGCCTATGGCCAAATTCGACTGAACAGATGGAACAAGCCCTTCTTCGACGCCCTGTCGCGCCGCGACCTGCGGGACTTTCTATTTCAGCTCGGCGTCTTCTTCCTGATCGCAGGGTTCTTGCTCGTGCTCAACGTGATTCAGAGGTGGCTCAACGAGGCGCTGCAGCTGAAGCTTCGCGAGGGCCTGGTCCGCAGCCTCGTCAAGGATTGGATGCGGCCGCGTCGTGCCTTCTGGCTCGCCAACGGGGGACCGATCGGCGTCAATCCCGATCAGCGCTTGCACGAGGATGCGCGCCGGCTCGCCGAGCTCTCCGCCGATCTCGGCATCGGGTTGCTCCAGGCCTCTATCCTGTTCGCAACCTTCGCGGGCGTACTGTGGGGCCTGTCGAGCGAGTTCAGCTTTCGCATCGGCGATCGCGACTACGCGATCCCAGGATTCATGCTGTGGGCGGCGATTCTGTATGCGCTCGGCGGATCGCTGCTGAGTTACTGGGTCGGGCGAGGCCTCGTCGACCGCAACGCCGAGCGCTACGCGCGCGAGGCGGACCTGCGCTTCGCGCTGGTGCGGGCCAATGAGCACGTGGACGCCATCTCGTTGGCGCAAGGCGAGGCGCACGAGAGGCGCCGCATCGAATTCAATTTGCGCCGGGTTCTATCCGCAACCTACCGCATCGTGTGGGGCCACACCCATCTCACCTGGGTGACCGCAGGTTTCGGCTGGGTGACGATCGTCGCTCCGATCCTAGTCGCCGTTCCCTTATATTTCACCGGGAAGATCTCCTTCGGTGGTCTCATGATGGCGGCCGGCGCTTTCACCCAGGCGCAGTCCTCTCTGCGCTGGTTCATCGACAATTTCAGCGCCATTGCCGATTGGCGCGCGATCCTGTTGCGCATCGCGAGCTTCCGACACGCGCTGATTACCATCGATGAGCCGCGCGGCTTCGAGAGCCGCATCACGCATGCGGAAGGCGATCCCGGAGCGATCTTGATCGAGCAGCTCGAGATCGTTTCCTCGACGACCGTCGATAGGCTCAAGGAGACGAGCGTGGTCGTGAGAGCGGGGGAACGCGTTCTCGTCCTCGGCGCGCCGGGAACGGGTAAGACCCAGCTGTTTCGCGCATTGGCTGGGCTGTGGCCCTGGGGTACCGGACGGATCGTTCGTCCGCGCGGCGAGCAGATCTTCTTCCTACCGCGGGGCACACCCTACCTGCCCCGCGGGACGCTGCGCGAGGTGCTCGCCTACCCCCTGAAACCGGAGAGTTATGGGACGGATGCTTACACGCGCGCGCTCTTTCGGCTGGGTGTCGAGCGGCTCGCCCGCTTGCTCGATGAGACGCATCGGTGGGACCGAGAGCTGAGTCAAGACGAGCAGCTGTGCGTCGTATTTGCGCGCGTGCTGATGCAAAACCCCCCGTGGCTGCTCGTCGACGGCACCTTCGGCTCGCTCGAGGAAGACGTGGTCGAGGTGGTGATGGACGTCTTCAGCAACGAGCTGAAGCACACCGCCATCATTCACATCGGGACGCCGGGTGAGGCACACCCCTTGTTTTCCACCGTCCTGCATCTGGTAAAGGCTCCACTCCCTCGAAGGGCGGAGGCCGGCTCGAAAGTGCCCGGAATGGGCTCATGAGCCCGCTCAAGGAAGCGGGCGCAATCCGGCGCGCGGCGCGAGCCATTTGGCGCTCAGCCTGCCTGATCGCGGCTCTCTGCGCTGCCGGCGCGGTAGGTGCCGCGGACCTCGAGTTTCACGCGCCCGCTTCGGCGACCGAGGCATCCACGGCCGCAGTGATGCGCGATCTCGCCGAGCGGCTGCTGCCCGTCTACGAGGATTCCGACCCCGATCGCTACTTGGTGAATCTATCGGCGCTGCAGATGGTTGCCGGGAACTATGCGGCCGCCGACGAGTCGCGGCAATCGCTGCGCGATCGGCGGCGACGTGCCGATTCCGGCCGCCCGGTGGGGCGAGGCGCCATCTACGATCTTTACGCCCGCGCGCGCGCGCGCGAAGCGGACAAGCAGGTTTCGTTCGCCGACGCCTTCGCAAGCGCCTTCGAGGAGTCCGTCTCGCACTTGAGCGACCATGAGGCGTACGCGGTGTCGAGCTGGCTCGAGCTGCCGCCTCAAGGATTCGAGGAGAAGCTGCAAGCGCTTCTCGATGAGCAACGATCCAAGGACATCATTAGTCAGGACGAAGCGGTGAAGCTGATCTGGGCCTTCCTGGCGTTCGATGCCTATCGTGCTTTCTCCCCCTTGGTGCGCTCGCTCGACGCGGCAGAGGACGCTCGGCGCTATGTCACCGACACCGAGGTCACCGTCCCGGTGCCGGGCCGCGCGAAGCTGTTGGTCACGGTGGTTCGGCCGAAGGGCGCCTCGGCGCCGCTTCCCGCGCTGCTCGAGCTCACGATCGAGCCCTTGGTGAATTCGGCCAGAGAATGTGCGGCCCATGGATACGCGGGAATTGCGGCGCACGTCGACTCGAGTGACGCGAACCACCCGCCGGTTCCGTATCAACACGACGAGGAGGACGCGCGTGCGCTGATCGGCTGGGTCGCGAAGCAGCCTTGGAGCGACGGCCGAGTCGGCATGTATGGGGAAGGCTACAGCGGGTTCACCGCCTGGGCCGCCGCCAAACGGCCGCCGCCCGAGCTGAAGGCGATCGCGACCTACGCTCCCACGGCGCCCGGGATCGACGTTCCGATGTCGGGCAACATCTTCAAAAATTCCGCATACCGCTGGTCGCTCAAGGTGACCACCACCAAGACGGTGCCCGATTCGGTGTTCGATGACGATGCCGTGTGGCGTGCTCTCAATGAAAAGTGGTATCGCAGCGGCCGGCCCTACCGGGACCTCGGTCGACTCTTCGGACGCCCCAATCCGATATTCATCCGCTGGCTGAATCATCCGAGCTACGACCGATTCTGGCAGACGATGATTCCCTACCGCGAGGAGTTCGCGCACATCGACATCCCGGTGCTCACGATGTCGGGCTATTTCGCCGAGAGCGAGCCGGCGGCGCTCTACTATTTCTCCGAGCACCATCGGTATGATCCCCACGCCGACCATACGCTGCTGATCGGTCCGTACGATGAGAGTGTGATGCAGCACGGACCTTCGGCCACGCTGCGCGGGTTGGAGGTCGACCCCGCGGCCCTCATCGACTTGCGCGAGCTGCGCTATCAGTGGTTGGACCACGTATTCAAGGGAGCGGCGCCGCCGCCGCTGTTGAGCGATCGAATCAACTACGAGATCATGGGAGCCAACGAATGGCAGCACGCGCCCTCGCTCGACGCCATGTCGGGAGGCTCCCTCAAGTTTTATCTCGATGCGAGCCCTTCCGGGGAGGGGCGTCGGCTGGCGCGCCGCAAGAGCCCGAAGAGTGCCGTGATCCGTCAGACCGTGAGCTTCACGGACCGCGATGACGCGGGCTGGTTGCCGCCGGCGGATCTCATCAGCCGCAGCCTCGTGACCCACGATGCGCTGACGTTCGTGAGCGAGCCCCTGAGCAAGGCGACGAGGGTCAGCGGTCTGTTCAAGGGCCGGCTCGATTTCGCGGTGAACAAGCAGGACATGGACTTGAATCTCGTGTTCTACGAGCTGCTCGCGAGCGGGGACTACGTTCGGCTCTTCAATCCATCCGACGAGCTGCGCTTAAGCTACGTTGCGGACCACTCCCATCGCCACCTGCTCAAGGCGGGCGAGCGCCAGCAACTCGCCTTCCGGACCGAGCGGATCACCAGCCGGCAGCTCGCACAGGGAAGCCGGCTGGTCGTCGTGCTGCGTATCCGCAAGCGCCCGGATCGCGAGATCAACTACGGCACCGGGGGCGATGTGAGCGCGGAATCCGTCGCCGACGGCAAGACTCCTCTCAAGGTCCGCTGGTACAACGACAGCTACATCGAGATCCCGGCGCGCACGGCGGCGCGGGCGCAATAGCCGAGTGACGCATTCAGGTCGCGCTATACGCGATCGTGACGCTTGCTGTCTTGGCGATTCCTGCATTGTTCGTGTAGCTGAACATGAGGATCAGATTCCCGTTCCCGGCGGTGGTCGGCGCGTACGCGAGCGAGAGCTGGCAGATCGTGCCGGCGCTCACGGTCGCGCAGCTGAAGGTGCTCGAGCCGCTGCTCCAGCCGGCAGGGAGCGATGTCAGGCCGGAGGTCACGGATAGTCCGCTCGCGGGATTGCCGTCATCCGTCGCGAAGGTCACGGTGACCGCAGTGTTGCTGCCGACGAGGACGGCCAGTGGGTTTTGGCTCGGCGTTCCGACGACCGTGTCGTTCGTGGTGGCGCGGTAAGGAATGTTGACGGTGCCCGTCTTGGCCTCTCCGGCGTCGTTCATGTATGTGTAATTCAGGCTGAGCGTCCCTGAGCCTGCGGCGCTCGGTGTATAGGTGAGCGGCAGCTGGCAGGCGTTGCCGCCGGCCACCCCGCTGCATGCGAACGAGCTATCGGTGCTGCTCCAGCCTGAAGGCAGCGTTGCGAGGCTCGTCGTCAGCACCAAGGCGGTTGCCGGGCGAGCATCGTTGGTCGTGAAGGTGACGGAAACCGGCTGGCTGCCCGCGCCCACGACCGCATTGATCTGCCCCGACGGTGAGGCGGTTCCGACCACGTCGTCGTTGGTGGTGGCCGTATAGGCAAGGTTCAGCGTCCCCGTCTGGGCGGTGCCGACGTTGTCCGTATAGGCATAAGTCAGCGTGAGCGTGCCGCTCGCGAGCGCCGTCGGCGCATACGTGAGATGGAGAGCGCAGCCGTTGCCCGTGCTCACGTTGGCGCATTCCAGAGCGCTCGAGCTGCTGCGCCAGCCCGCGGGCAGGGCCGTCAAATCGGATGTGATCATGAAGTTGGTCGCGGAAGCGCCATCGTCGGTCGTGAAGGTGATCGCCACCGCCCGACCGGCGCCCTTCTCGATGGCCGTGATCTGCCCCGTCGGCGCGGCGGTTGCAACGACGTTGTTCGCGAACGTGGTGGAGTAGGGAATATTGACCGTTCCTGTTCGCGCTGCGCCGCTGTCATCCGTGTAGCTGTAGCTCAAGGCGAGCGTGCCCCTCGCAGCGGCCGTCGGCGCGTAGGTGAGCATGAGCTGACACCCGCTGCCCGAGCTCACGATCGCACATGAGAAGCTCGGCGAGGCGCTGCTCCAGCCCGCCGGCAGCGCCCCCAGGCTCGCGATGCTGAGGCCGGTCGCGGCATCGCCGTCGTCGGTCGTGAACGTGATGCCGACCGACTGGCTGCCGCCGCCGACTGAGGCATTGATCTGCCCGCTCGGCGCTACCGAGGCGACCACATTGTTGGCGGCGATCGCCTGGTACGGAATGCTGAGTGAGCCGCCCGGCGCCTTCGACAGACCCGCGTTGTCGACGTAGAGGTAATCGATGACGAGCGTGCCGCTGTCGGCTGCGGTCGGCGCGTAGGTGAGATTGAGCACACAGCCGCTGCCGGTCGCCACCAATGCACAGCTGAACGTGCTCGGACCGCTCCAGCCGACAGGAAGGGTTCCGAGACTCCCGTAAACGCCGAAGCCGGTGATGGCGAGCCCGTCGCTCGAGGTGAATGTGATGCTCAGGGTCTGTGTGGCACCGATGGCGACCATCAGGCTGCTCGAGGACGGGGTCGCCACCGCCGTATCGTCGGACCCATTCGTGCCGCTTTCACCGCCGATCCCCCCGGTCTTGCCGGAGCCCCCACCCCCTGTGGTTCCGGTGCCGGTGCCCCCGTCGCCGCTGTTGCCGATGACCGAGGCGGCACCGTACTCTGAGCCGCTACTGCTGCTGCCCCATGGCGAGCTGAGATCGCACCCCGACAGGATGAAGAGTCCAAGGATGCTGAGGAGCAAAGAACGATGGCCGAGTTGCATGTCTTTTCCGCCTCAGTGAGTGTGAGCGGGATCTCAACTTATGCCGCGGCCAGCCGGTACGGAGTTAACTGCGTCACACTATCTCGCCCGAGGTGTGAGGTGGCTCACGCGACGCATCCGCTTATGCGGTTGTAGCCGCACAATCGCTCACGCATTGTCTAATCGATGTCCGATCGAGTGATGACATAATGTCCCCATGTCTCACGGCTCGGATTCATGTTTCAGGAAGTGCTGCATCTGGAGAGCGGCGTGCCGGAAGAGACGCGGCGGGCGCTCAGGCGAATCGGCTGGCCGGTCGGAGCCTCCGACGGCAGCTTCGGGCGCTATCATGGCATCGAGCAGCGCACGCAGGGTTGCAGGGCGAATCTATGCCGCGGCGAGCGAGTTGCGCGCCGACGGAATCGCGATCGCGTATTGATCTCGTCAGGGGGAGAAAGAAGATGGCAAGCACGAATCCACCGATCTCTCAGACTCGCTCCTTCAGCACGGTCTTTCTGATCGAGATGTGGGAACGCTTCGGCTTCTACGGCATGCAGGTGCTGATGGTGACCTACATGATGAAAAAGCTCGGCTTCGTCGACACCCGGGCGAATCTCGTCTGGGGGGCGGCCGCGGCATTGATCTACGCGACACCCGCGATCGGAGGTTGGATCGGCGACAAGCTGATCGGCACTCGGCGTACGATGAGCATCGGCGCCGTCGTGCTCGCGCTCGGCTACGCGCTCCTTTGGATGCCCTCGAACAACGAGTTCTTTTTGTATTTTGCGCTCGGCGTGATCATCGTCGGCAACGGCTTCTTCAAGCCGAACGCCGGCAACCTGGTGCGCAAGATCTACGAGGGCGACGATACCAAGATCGACAGCGCGTTCACCATGTACTACATGGCCGTGAACATCGGCTCGATGATCTCGATGACCTTGACGCCGTGGATCCGCGACTACGTCGGTGCACGCTACGGCAATTCGGCCGGCTGGCACACCGCCTTCGGCGTGTGCTCGATCGGACTCGTGCTCGGCATGCTGAACTACCTGCTCATGAGGCGCGCGCTGGCTCATATCGGCTCGCCGGCCGACGCCGCGCCCGCAGCGCCGCGGCGTCTCGCCGCAGTCGCCGCGGGTGCCGCCGGCGCCGTGCTCGTCTCCGTGTTGGTGCTGCAGAGCGAGGAGGTCGCGCGCATTTGCGTATACGCGGCCGGAGCGGTCATCTTGGCGATTTTCGCGAACCTCATTCGCATCAGCCACCGCGACGAGCGCGCCGGCCTGATTGCGGCGCTTCTGCTGGTCGTGCAAGCGGTCTTCTTCTTCATCTTTTATCAGCAGATGTCCACATCGCTCAACTTGTTCGCGCAGAAGAACGTGAACCTCGATTTTCGGCTCTTCGGTTGGCACCTCTTCACCTGGATCCCCGAGCAGTACCAGAATCTCAACTCCATCTGGATCGTGGTGCTGAGCCCGGTGCTGGTGTTCGTCTACAACTCGCTCGGACGCATCGGCAGGGACCCCTCCATTGCGGTGAAATTCGCCTACGGGTTCGCTGCCGTGGCCGTCGGATTTTTCATCTACGGCGTGGGCGCGCGCTGGGCGGTCAACGGACAGGTGTCCTCCTGGATCATGATATGGGGCTATGGACTCTATTCGCTGGGCGAGCTCTTGGTGAGCGGCCTCGGGCTTGCGATGATCGCCCGCTACGTGCCCGCGCGCATGGGCGGCTTCATGATGGGAGCCTACTTCGTGGCCACGGGCATTTCGCAGTATCTCGGGAGCGTGGTCGCGAATCTCGCGCACATCCCCTCGGGGCTCAACGACCCGCTCGAATCGCTCGCGATCTACACCAGTCTGTTCAACAAGCTCGGTTTCGCCGGCATCACGTGCACGCTGATCGCGGTCGCGATGCTTCCGCTCATGAGACGGCTCTCGGCGAGCCATGCGCACGCCACGACGAGCGGCACGCCGCTCCCGGCGGTGCACAGCGAGGAGTTCAACACGGCCGGCTGAGCGGCGAAACCCGGTAATTTCATGGGGCAATCGTGGCGAGCGGGTGGCAGCGGAGCTCCCGCAGCCGAGGCCTCACCCGCCACGCGCGCGCAAGTACGCCGTGGCGCGCCCGGCCTCTTCGCGCAGCTCCTCTTCGAGCTGCGCGATTCGGTCGACCGCTCCCGCGCGTGCGGCCTCCTCGAGCCGAGCGGCCGCGGCGCTCGCCGACCGCGCCCGAATGTTCGCGCTCGAGCCCTTGAAGGCGTGCGCAGCGCGGCCGACCGCAGGCAGATCGCCGCGAGCAAGCGCAGCTCTGATTTCGGCGAGTGTCGCATCGCCGGAGTCGATGAACAGTTGTACCAGCTGTTTCGCAAATTCCCTATCGCCGGCACTCAAGGCTACGAGCTCTTCCCAATCCACCGGAGCGCCGCCCGCCGGGCCCTCGAGCGCAGCGGCGCCGGTGCGGCACGGCCCGCACTGCGAGGCGAGCTGCCGATCGATCGCCTCGGTCAGCCGCTCGCGATCGAGCGGCTTGGTGAGGTAGTCATCCATGCCGGCCTCCAGACAGCGCTCGGCGGCATCGCTCATCGCGTCCGCCGTGAAGGCGATGATCGGGATGTGCGATGCGCCGCGCTCGCGCAGGCGGATCTGCCGCGCCGCCTCGTAGCCGTCCATCACGGGCATCTGGCAATCCATGAGGATTAGGTGATAGCGACCGCTTTGCCACGCAGTCAGCGCATCGGCGCCGTTGCTCACGACGTCGACTTTGTAGCCCATCTTCTCCAAGATTCCGAGCGCCACTTTCTGGTTCACGACGTTGTCCTCGGCGAGCAAGACGAGGGGCTTCTCGAGAGCGCCGCGGGCGCGCTTGCCGACCAGGATCGGCTGGGTTCGCTCGTGCCACTGCGAGCCGTCGAGCGACATGACGCGCGCCAGGCACTCATGCAGCTCCCGGCGAGTCACCGGTTTCTGAAGGTAGGCCGCAAAGCCCAGCGCTTCGAAATCCTCGATGCTGTGCACTCCGCGAGCGGAAGTAAGCAGTACCAGCCGTGCCTTGCGGAACCGCTCGTCGCTGGCAATGCGGCGCCCGAGCTCGAATCCGTCGCAATCCGGCATCAGGTAATCGAGCACGATGAGATCGAACGGCGCATCGCCATGGGTGCTTGTCTCCAGGAGCTCGAGCGCGGCGTGCGCGTGGCCGGCGCAGCTCGGGCTCATTCCGAGATTGCGAAGCTCTCGAGCGAGCGCCTCGCAGCTGGTTGCATTGTCATCGACGATCAGCACGCGACGGTTGGCGAACAACCGCGAATCGACCTGCCCGCTTGCCGACTTGACCGACGAGATGCCGAACCGTGCGGTGAACCAGAATACCGAGCCCGCGCCCTCGCGGCTCTCGACACCGCATTCCCCGTGCATCAATTGCGCCAGATGACGCACGATCGACAGGCCGAGACCGGTGCCGCCGTGGTATCGCGTCGTGGATGCATCGAGCTGCGAAAAGGGCTGAAACAGCGTTCCAATGCGCTCGGGCGCAATGCCGATCCCGGTATCGCGCACCTCGCCGCGCATGGTCACCGACGAGGCATCGAGTCCCAGCAGCTTGATGTCGATGGACACCTCGCCGTGATCGGTGAATTTGATCGCGTTGCTGCCGAGGTTCAGCAGGATCTGGCGTAGCCGGCCGGGATCCCCGACGACCCAGTCGGGAATCGCAGGATCGATGTTGGTGATGAGCTCGAGACCCTTCGCGTGTGCTTGGACCGCGAGCAGATGCGCGACATCATCCACGGTCCGGCGCAAATCGAGGTCGATCCGCTCGATGGTGAGCTTGCCGGCCTCGATCTTCGAGAAGTCGAGGATGTCGTTGATCACCGTGAGGAGGCTCGCGGCACTGTCGCGAATCGTCTCGGCGCGGTCGCGCTGTGTTCGGTCGAGATCGGTCTCGAGCAGCAGCTCCGCCATGCCGATGACCCCGTTCATGGGGGTGCGGATTTCGTGGCTCATGTTGGCGAGGAATCGCGATTTTGCCTGCGCCGCAAGCTCGGCTCGCTCCTTCGCCTGTCGCAGCTGCGCGTTGGCCAGCTCGAGGTCGCGGGTGCGGCGCGTCACTTGCTCGCCGAGCGCGCCGGCGAGACGGCGCAGGTGCCCCACCCGCAGGCGATACAAGACGGCGGCGGCGAGCACGACGCTGAATGCGCAGAGGAGCGCAAACCACCACGTCTGGTAAAAGTGCGGCCGGAGCGTGAAGGTCGTGGCCGCCTCGTTCCAAACCCCGTCATTGTTGCTCGCGCGCACGCGGAAGGTGTAGGTACCGGGCGCGAGCCGAGTGTAGTAGGCCGTTCTGCGATTCCCCGCCTCGACCCAGCTTTGGTCGAATCCATCGAGCCGATAACGAAACATCGAGCGCCGCGGAACGAGCAGGCTCAAGCCCGTGTACTGAAACTCCCATTGCTGGGCGCCGGGCGCCACTTCGGCGGCGCCGCTGAGCGCGAGCGGGACACCGTCCACCGCGACCTGCTCGATCAGTACGGGCGGCGGAAGAGTGTTGGTTCGAATGTGTCTCGGATCGACGCGCACGATGCCCCGCACGCTCGGAAACCACAGGATGCCGTCGAGCGTACGGCAACCGGCGGAGGTGTTGCCGCCGTCGAATTCGGCGGTGCGCAATCCATCCGCGACGCCATACACGTGGTACTCGGGCTGCGTAGCGCCGCCGGCCGCCAGAGCGTCTAGGGCGTTGCGATGGACCGACACGAGCCCCTTGTTCGTGCTCATCCACAGCCGCTGCGTATCGTCCTCGAGTATCTGCAGAATCGATTCGTGCAGCGGGCCCGCAAAGCGCGCCAGCGATTCGACTTTGCCGTCGCGCCACAACGCGAGGCCGTCGGTTGTGCCGAGCCAGAGGATGCCGCGTTCGTCTTCGTGGATGGAGATGACCCAATCGCTCGGCAAGCCCTCCGCCACGCTGTAATGGCGCATGCCGCTCGCGCCCAGGACGAAGAGGCCCTCCGTTTCGGTGCCCACCCACACATTGTCGCGGCGGTCCTGATACAGCAGATGCACCGCGGCCTCACGCGGCAAGCCCAAGTCGAATGGCGCGACATGGCCGTGGTCGATGACATCGAGACCTCGGTTCGTCCCCACCCAGATGCGCTCTCGTCGGTCCTCGAGTAGTGCCGTCACCGAATCGCCCGAAAGGCCGTGGCGTCGGTCGTAGACACTCCTGCCGCGAGAGTCGAGCCGGTGGAGTCCCGCTCCCTCGGTGCCGACCCAGAGCGCGCCGCGCCGGTCCTGGAGTATCGAGCGCACGCGGATTTTCTCGCTCCCCGGCAGCCCATCGATGTGCTGAAATCGGCCATCGACGTAGCTCGAGAGTCCGCCATCGGACCCGACCCATACGCCGCCCTCCCTGCGGGGGCTGATGACCCAGGTGAGCTCCCCCAACAATCCCTCGGGCTCTCCAGCGGGCGCGAACTTCCCGTCGTGCAGTCGCAACAACCCGGCGCCGTAGCTGCCGACCCAGAGGCTCCCCTCCGGGTCCTCCAGCAGCGCGCGCACATCGATGTTCTCGAAAAGGCCACTCACGAGCGAACTCGCCTCGCCGTCACGCCAGCGCACGAGCCCTCCGCCGCGAGTGCCGATCCAGAGATTTCCATCCTCGTCGCGCGTGATGGCACGAATCGTCGAGCCGAAGCGCCCGGGCTCGGCGACCCTCTCGAGCGTATTGCCACGACGGCGGTACAGTGCTCCGATGCCGCTCCCCACCCAAAGGGTTCCATCCGCGTCTTCGAGGAGCGCGGTGACCGGTTCGGCAGGCCCTGACGCCTTGAGTGCAATCGTCTCAAAGCGCTCGCCGTCGAAGCGCTCGAGGCCCCCCATCGTCCCGACCCATAACACCCCGTCCCGGTCCTGCGCGAGGGCGCGGATCCGGACGTCGGCGAGCCCCTCCGATGCGCCGAAGGATCGAGCCGCGCCGCCGGTAAGCTCGACCACGCCGTTCTCGGTCCCGATCCAGAGCCGTCCCCGCTTGCCATCGGCGACCGCCCGGATGTAGGCCTGATTCAAAACCGGGGCTGAGACGGGGCGAAAGTGCCCCTGGTCGAGGAGGGCGATTCCGGAGCGCGTGCCGATCCACAGGCGCCCGGTGGGGTCGACGTGCAGCACCGAGATGTGCTTGTTGGGGATGGCGGGTTCGCGGCTGCCGTCGAAGACCGTGAATCGGGCCCCGTCGAAGCGAGCGAGGCCCTCCTGCGTGCCGATCCAGAGGTAGCCGTCGGGAGTGCGCGCAATGGCCTGTGCGGAGCTTTGCGGCAAGCCTTCGGGAATCTGCCAGTTGTCGAGCACGTACTGGCTCGGCTGCAGGCTCGGGTCGAGCGCGCGCGCACTACCCTCGACGGTCGCGCAGAGCACCGCGGCGAGGAGGGCGCGAGTCGCCAATGCCCGGAGCGCTGTTGCGTGTGAGGAGTTCAATCGGCCGCCTGCTCGTCATTGGCCTTGCCTCTCCTTCACGGTTATCGGCCGTGCTGCAGCGGACTTTAAGCGCTGGCTCCTAGTGTCCTGAATCAGAAATTCGCCGGCATTCGAACGCCGCGGCGCCCCGCCCGCTGCGTTGCTGCTCCCTTGAATACGCTAAAGTAGTCGCGGTCGTCGCGCCTTGCGGTCGGGCCGCGGCGGCGCTCTCGGTGCACGGCGAATTTCTGATTCAGGACACTAGGCCGACGGTTGCGGCACCTGCTGCGTCGGGCCGAGCTCGCGGATCTTCGCGGCGTAAAACGAGGCATTGTGCTCGCCGCGCAACGCTTCACGGGTGAAGCGGATGAGGTGGTAGCCGACGAACCCGATGCTGAACATGGCCTCGATTTGGCCATGGCGCACCGCATGGCTTGCAGCCCGCCAGAACACCCGGCGATAGTCGGCCACGATCCCGATGCGCCACAGGATGTTGGCCGCCAGCACGAGCGCACGGTGCAGGTTCGCGAGCGTGAGTCGCGTTTTCGCCGGTCCCCGCAAGCGATTGACGTAGGTCGCTTGCACCTGATGGTGAAATAGCGCGAACAGACGCTCGGGTTGATACGCGTGGTCGATGGCACGGTGCCAGCTCGCCACGACTTCGTCGTGCGGGCGCAAGAACCGCACGTTTGACTCGAGCGCCGGATCGTCGACAATGCGTCCCGCCCGGGCGAGCCGGTCCCACAGCGGAGTCTTGGGCAGGGCTTGCAGCAGGTTGATGGTGAGCACCGGCACCTGCGATCGATCGATGAACTCGAGCAGTCGGGGGAGCGATTCGCTCGTATCGGTATCGAGCCCCATGATGATCCCGGAGGTGACCTCGAGCCCGTAGCTGTTGAGTGTGCTGATCGCCTCGAGGATGGGCAGCTTCGCGTTGTGGCCTTTGTCGATCGATATCAGCGCGTCGAGCTCGGGTGTCTCGATGCCGACGAAGACGGTGTGAAAGCCCGCCTCGCGCATGAGACCGAGAATATCGGTCTGCTTGGCGAGATTCAGAGTGGCCTCGCAGGCAAACTGCAGCGGATAGCCGCGCTCCTTCTGCCAGGCGACCAGATGCGGCAGCATCTCGCGCGTGGCTTTGCGATTGCCGATGAAGTTGTCATCGACGAAGTAGATCATGGGCGGATAGTTCGGCTGCGCCACGAAGAGGTCGAGCTCCGCGAGCAGCTGCTCAGGGGATTTCAGCCGCGGCTGGCGCCCGTAGAGCGCCGGGATGTCGCAGAACTCGCAGCGGTAGGGGCAGCCGCTCGAGAACTGCATCGAGCCGAGCAAATAGCGCTTCACGGGTACCGCATCATAGGCGGGCAAGGGAAAGTCCTTGAGGGGCAGCCGCTCGAGGGTCTCGAACCTCACCTGGGCCACCGGTCGCGCGAGGCTCGCATCGATACGCTCGATCAGTCGATCCGTCGCATCTCCCAGCTCGCCGATGTGCAAGTAGTCGAACTCGGGGTACTTCTCGGGGGCGCTCGACACGGAGGGACCGCCAAGGATGGTCAGCTTGCCGGCGGCTCTTGCGCGCGCATGGATCGCGTGAATCTGGGGCGCCTGAATGTGCATGCCGCTCACCAGCACGACGTCGGCCCACTCGAAGTCGCTCGCCTGCGCAGGAGCGATGTTTTCATCGATGAAGCGAACGTGCCAGCGCTCCGGCAGATACGCCGCTACGGCAAGCAGTCCCTGGGGCGGCATGAATGCGCGCACGTGTGCCATGAGCGCATAGGCGTGGGCGAAGGTGCCGAAGGAGGGCGTGTACGCCGGGAACACGCAGAGCGCGTGTCTTTCGTGCGCAACAGCATAACGATAGCGCAATGAAACACTCCTATCGACGCTCGTCGATCCCCGCAGGGAGGCGTCGCGTACTGAGGAATAACACGGTCCTGCAATCGAATGCTAGCACGGACGTGCCGCAAAGCTTTCCTCGCTCGCGCGAGCCCGCCAGGAGGTCGGGGGATTCCTACGCGAGGCCCAGCTCGAGCGGCGCGACCTGCGGGAAGATGCGCGCGCACTGCGCCGTGTTGAGCCCCCAGAGGCTGCGGAACAGTCCGCCGAGTATCGCTCGATAGTCGCTGAGCACCGGGAAGTCCCGGTCCTGTAAGAGCATGCTGCGGTTCACCGGCAACTGCTCACCCGCCAGGGTACCGCCGCGAATGGAGCCGCCCAGGACCCAATAAACCGTTCCGTGCCCGTGGTCGGTCCCGCGGTTGCCGTTTTCCCGGAAGGTGCGGCCGAATTCGGAGAGCACAACGACGACGGTGTTGCTCCACTCGCCGCCGAGCGATTGTGAGAAGACCTGCAACCCCCGACCCAGGCTCGCGAGATTGCCTGCCAGGGTCCCCTGCGCGGACCCCTCGCCGACGTGGGTATCCCAGCCGCCGACGTCGACGAATCCGAGTCGGTACTTCTCGCGCATCAGCCGACCCATGCGCTCCGCTTCGAGCTCGAAACCCTTGGTATTGACGGCGCCGCGATTGGCGGCGCTCATCGCGTCGGCCAGGGTCTGCGCCACCTCCTGGCGCAGGTCGAGGCCGTCCTTGACGGCCGTCTCGAGAGGGTGCCCGGCATACATGTCGCTCAAGATTCGCGCCTGGCGCTCGTCGAAGGGAGGCTTTCCCACGCTCTTCAGCGACAGGTTGGGAACCGTTCCTGTGCCCTCGAAGGCGAGCGGGAGCGCATCGGTGAAAGCGATCGGGGTGATGTTCTCGGAGGAGCCGAGCAAGGTCTGCGCAAGACGCGCAAGAAACCCCGAGCGATAGTCGCGCGTCCCGGAGAGCGGCTGGCCGAGCTCGATCGAGTTTTGAGTCTCGAAGTGGCTGCGGGACAGATCCTCCGTCCCCGCAAACGGGATGAACGCCACCTGGCGAGCGAGATACATCGCCCCGACCGTGTCACGCACGGCCGGGGCCAGCGCCCAGTCGGCGCTGAGCGCCAGAGCGCCGGTATTCGAGTTCGGGTCGGGCCGCGCAATCGCGATATTGGGACGAGCCTCGTAGTAGAAGCTGCTCGAATAGGGGATGAGCAGATTGGTGGAGTCGTAGCCGCCGCGCAAGAACACGAGCAAAAAGCGCGGACCTGCTGTCGGCGCGGGGAACAGGCGGCCCGAGAGGCCGGCGCTCGTGAGCGCCGCAGAGCAGAGCTTGAGCGCCCGACGGCGACTCATGGTGATCTCATTCATAGTTGAAGTCCGGTGAGGCGAGCAGAAGGGTGTTCCATTCCTGCGGCGAGTTCGCGCGGGCGAGTGCAATGCGGGTGTTCGAGGCCAGGAACGGCTCGGCGGCCTCGAAGTACAGGCGATTCGAGAGCTGCGGAAATCCCCCACCAGCCGCTCCGCCTCCCTCCGCGTCGAACAGTCCAGCGCTGCCCGAGCCGATCGCACGGGCGATCTCGAAGCGCCGGCTGATCTGCCCCGAACTCGCCCAAGAGGTCTCGGTCAACGGAAAGCCGTCGGGTGTCTGCCGGCTGAAGGGGGCCTCGCCAAGACCGTTCAGCCAGCTGAGCAGCGGGCGGGCGTTGGTGATGGTGCGACCGTCATAGGCAAGGCGCACGGCCGAGACCACGAAGCGCATCGGGTCCTTGAACTTGGCACCGAGCGCGGCATCGAGCTCGGGTGAGAGGAACATCTCGCGCAGCACCGCGGCAATGTCGCCGTCGGTTCGCGTGAAGGTGCGCGCCATGCGCGCGACCAATGCGGGCGGGGGATCATCGGCGACGAAGTAGGTGGCGAGCCGCCGCGAGACGAAGCGGGCGCATGCCGGCTGACTCACGATCAACGAGACGGCCTCCTCGACCTCGGCGAAGCCACGACCGCGGATGGTGTGCTCGAGCAGCACTTTGTCGCCGAAATCATGCCGTGCGGGATTGAACTCGAAGGCGCCCTCGCGACGATACAACGCCTGCCATTGCGGCTTGAGCTTGGGCGGGTTGCCCGCATTGACGCCCGTTCCGGTGAGCACCCGGGCGAGCTGCTGCACGTCCTGTTGGGTATAGCCGGCGTCGACGCCGAGGGTGTGCAGCTCCATGAGCTCGCGAGCGTAGTTTTCGTTCACGTGCCCGAGCGCGTTTTGGCTGTTATCGAGATACTGCAACATCGCGGGGTGCTCGAGCGTGGCGAGCACGAGATCCTTGAAATGACCGAGCGCGTGCGGTCGGATCGCCCGGTCCGCGTAGTCTGCGACCAGCCAGCGTAGATTCGCCTTGGCCTGATATACGCTGAAGTGGTTGAGCCAAAACCACACCATCTGTTCCTTGAGCTGTGCCGGCGAGTACAGCGCGCGCAGAAGCTCGCGCCGCGCGGCCTCGTAGGCGAGCTTGTTGGCGCGCTCGTTGAGCGACTTGCGCGCGAGCTCCTTGTCCGCGCCGTCCGCCATGGCGTTGATGGCCTTGTACTGCGCATTCGCGTCCGCGAGCGCACGCTCGGGGTCGGATTGCCCTTCCTCGGGGCCGTGCAGCTCGGCGGCGAGCCCGGCGGGCAGAGCGGGCTCGAGTCCCATCAATTGGCGGTCCAGATAGCGCTCACGACCCAGCCGGTGGTATTCGGCCACATTCGCGCTGTCGAGACCGAAGCTGATGCGCTCGAGCCACAGCACGTCCTGCCGATGAAGCACCGGCAGGGCGGCTGCGGAGGTGCCCGTGGTGCTACGCGGCGCCGAGCCGGCGCATCCCAGCATGAGGACGAGCGGCATAAGGGCAAGCACCGCGGCTGAAGTTGCCGCACATCGCCCCCCTCGAACGCGCCGCGCCTCCACGGTGGCCTCCGATTCCTCTGCTCAGCCAATCGTCTACGATCTCAACGGTGGCCGAAGGATCGCGTTGACGCCAGCGGCGGGGGGCGCTTCTCGCATTAAGAGTTTGAAATAATTGGGGCCGGCTACGGCGCCGGCTACGGCTAGGAGCCTGTCCGAGTAATCCTCGTGAGCCGCGTTGGTCGGGTGAGGATGCGGATGCAAGGCGCGCGGCACAGGCCGTCGGGCACCACGGCCAAGACGCGCAACGCCGCAGACGCGCCTCACCCTGCCAACCCTGCGGGACCGGACAGATTTCGCTTCATCCGTCGTTGTCGCCTCCTCATTGGGTGCCAGCCCAACTTCGTCGGCTCCGCCTCGGCTGAAGCGAAATCTGTCGCGGTCGCGGCCACGAGGATTACTCGGACAGGCTCCTAGGGTGCATATGTCGATATCTTTCGACATGCCCTATCGCGCCATGGCAAACTCTGCGCCCGTTTAAAGTCAGCGATGGAAGTCTGAGATGGCCCGCACCATACCGCTTGCCGATATACGCAACATCGGCATTATCGCCCATGTCGACGCCGGAAAGACGACGACGACCGAGCGCATCTTGTACTACACGGGGCGCAAGCACACCATCGTCGATATCCACGACACCAAGGATCTCAAGACCTCGACGACGACCGACTACCTCGAGCAGGAGCAAAAGCGCGGCATCACCATTCAAAGCGCCGCCGTGTCGGCCTTTTGGCGCGACAAGAAAATCAACCTCATCGACACGCCGGGCCACGTCGACTTCACCATCGAAGTGAACCGCTCCCTGCGGGTCCTCGACGGGGCGGTCGTGGTGTTCGACGGCGTCGCCGGGGTGGAGCCGCAATCGGAAACCAATTGGCGCCTGGCGGACAACTACCACGTGCCACGCTTTTGTTACGTCAACAAGATGGACCGGAACGGAGCCAATTTCCTGCGCTGCGTCGACATGATCAAGAAGCGCCTGGGCGCGAGGCCGCTGCCGGTGCAGATTCCCATCGGCTCGGAAGACAACTTCAAGGCCATGATCGACCTCGTCGAGATGAAGGCCTTGGTCTGGGATTCCGATGACAAGGATTCCGAATGGCACGAGCTCGAGGTGACGCCGGATCTTGCCGACAAGTTCCATATCACGGTGCCGACCGACCGTGAGTTGCTCGCCGACGTCGCCAGATTTCGCACCGAATTGATCGACACCTGCCTCGAGCAGGATGACCATGCGATGGAGGCCTACCTCACGCACAATGTCGTGCCCTCCACCGATGTACTGCGGCGCTGCCTGCGCAAGGGTACGATCCACTCCGCGTTTACCCCGGTGCTGTGCGGATCGTCATACAAGAACAAGGGCGTGCAACAGCTTCTCGACGCCGTGGTCGATTATCTACCCTCGCCGACCGATGTCGAGTCGATCAGAACCGTGAACGAGGACGGCGAGCCGATCGGCGAGCGCAAGTGCTCGGATGATGAGCCATTCGCCGGGCTCGCGTTCAAGGTCATCAACGATGCGTACGGGGCGCTCACTTTCATCCGCGTGTACTCGGGCATTCTGACCAAGGGTGCCTCCATTCAAAATTCCACGCGCGGCAAGCGCGAGAAAATCGGACGCATGGTCGAGATGTTCGCCAAGGAGGCCAACCCAGTCGAGGAGGCGCGCGCGGGCGACATCATCGCGCTCGTCTCCTTGGCCGAGACCGAGACGGGCGATACGCTGTGCGATGCGGCGAATCCGGTGATTCTGGAGCGCATGCGCTTTCCCGATCCGGTGATCAGCGTGTCCGTCAAGCCGAAAACCAAGCAGGAGCAAGAGAAATTCAGCATCGCGCTCGGCAAGATGGTTCGCGCCGATCCCTCGCTCCACCTGGAGACCGACCGCGAGACCGGCCAGACCATCCTGCGCGGCATGGGGGAGCTGCACTTGGAGGTGACGCTCGACCGGATGCGGACCGAATTCGGGGTCGAGGGCACGATGGGTGAGCCGCAGGTCGCCTACCGCGAAACGATCACGAGGAAAGTCAGCGAGCAATACATCCACAAGAAGCAAACCGGTGGCGCGGGCCAATTCGCCGAGGTCTGGATCGATTTCCAGCCCTTGGATCGCGGCGCCGGCTTCCAGTTCATCGACGAGACGGTGGGCGGCTCGGTGCCGCGGGAATACGTTCCATCGGTGGAGAAGGGGCTTCGCATCCAGAAAGAAGAGGGCGTGCTGGCGCACTATCCGACGGTGGATTTTTGCGCCACGCTCACCGACGGAAGCTACCACGACGTCGATTCCAATGCGCTGACCTTCGAGATCGCCGCCAAGGCGTGCTTCCGCGAGGGCATCCGCAAGGCCGGTCCGATCCTGCTCGAGCCCGTGATGAAAGTCGAGACGGTGACCCCGGGAGAGTATCTGGGCGATGTGATCGGCGACATCAACCGCCGTCGGGGCTCGATCGTCGACCAGCTGGAGCGTGGCACGAACATTGCCGTGGTCGCTACCGTGCCGCTTTCGGAGATGTTCGGCTATATCGGACACCTGCGCGGGATGACCAGCGGGCGCGCATCCTACACGATGGAGTTCTCGCATTACGACCCCGTGCCTAAGCAGATCGCCGACGAGGTGATGGCACAAGCCAACAAGGGCAAGACGGCTCCCGGGAGCTAGCCGAGCGTCACGGCTGGCTTGCGTAGATCTTGACGATCTCGTAAAGGAAACGCCGCCCGTTCATCAGCGAGGTCACGCGAATTCGCTCGTTGAGCCCGTGGGCGCGCGAGCGAGCCAACCCGCCGCGGGCGAGAAGCGTATGATGCCGCTCCGAGCCGCCTCACCCCGTAGAACTTCCCGAAGAGGAAAACATGAACAAGAAAATCCCTGTGTGGGCTTTCGCCCTTGCGCTGCTTTGGACGGCATCTCAGGCCGAATCGGTGCCGCCGGCCGTGACTGCCATCCGCGCAGGTCGCTTCATCGACGTCGTCGCGGGACGGAGCCTCAATAATCAGATCATCATCGTCCGAGGGACGAGGATCGAGGCGGTCGGTACCGATCTCAAGATTCCGCAGGGCGCAGGCGTCATCGATCTCTCCTCGATGACCGTGCTCCCCGGGCTCATCGATTGCCACACCCACCTCGCCGATATCGGGAGCGCCGAGCCGTTGGATGTTCTGAAGATGACGGCGGCCCAGTACGCCTATGAGACCATCCCCAACGCCCGCGTGACGCTGCTCGCCGGATTCACCACGGTGCGCGATGTGGGCGTGTACCGTGCCTTCAACGACGTAGCCATGCGTGATGCGATCGCCAAGGGCATCATCATCGGGCCACGCATGTACGTCGCCGGCGCGTACGTCACCATCAGCGAGGGCGCCGGCGCCATGACCGGCCTGGCTCCCGACATCCAGCTGCCGTGGGACTTGCAATTCGGCATCGCGAACAGCCCTTGGGAGGTGCGTCAGAAGGTCAGGGAACTCGCGCACCGGGGCGCGGATCATATCAAGGTGTTGTCCACCGGCGCGGTCCTCACCCATGGAAGTAACCCCAAGTCCATCGAGTTCACTCCCGAGGAGCTGCGCGCCGCGGTTGAGGAGGCGGACAACTTCGGCTTGCGCGTTCTCGCTCACGCACATGCGGCCGAGGGCATCAAGAACGCGATCCGCGCCGGAGTGGCCTCGGTCGAGCACGCCACGCTCATTGACGACGAGGGCATCGCGCTCGCCAAGCAGCGCGGGACCTACCTCGACATGGATATCTATGACGAGGAGTGCATTCAATCCTCCCCGAATGAGCCCGCAGACTTTCTAGTCCACGATCGCGATCTGGGCGAGGCGCAGCGACGTAACTTCGCCAAAGCGGTGCGTGCCGGCGTGAAAATGACCTTCGGCACGGACGCCGGCGTCTGCCCCCACGGCATCAACGCGCGTCAATTCGCTTTCATGGTCAAGTACGGTATGACGCCCATGCAGGCGATTCAGTCGGCCACGGTCAATGCCGCGGACCTCATCGGGCACTCGGAGCTCATCGGCTCGATCGCTCCCGGCAGGTCCGCGGACATCATCGCGGTGAGAGGGGACCCGCTCGCCGATATTCGCGTCCTCGAGCAGGTCGACTTCGTCATGAAAGAGGGCGTCGTGTACAAGCACGGGCAATAGCGATGCGCAAGGCGGGAAGCGAGGTGCGAGCATGCGACGAGAACTCTGCTGGGTATTGGCCGCAGGAGCGGCGTTGAGCACGATTCCCGCCACGGCCGATGATGCGCCGAGTGGGTTCGGAGCTTCGAATCCGCTCTATGCACCGAGCACGCTCGAGTTCGAGGCGCCGCCGTTCGACAAGATCAGGGATACGGACTATCAACCGGCGATCGAGGCCGGAATGGCCCAGCAACTTCGCGAAGTCGAGGCGATCACCCGCAATCCCGCCGCCCCCACGTTCGCCAACACGTTCATACCGTTCGAAAAGAGCGGACGGCTGCTCCATCGAGCCATGTGGGCCTTCGAGGCGGTCACCGGCGCCGACATCAATGCCACCCTGCAGCAGGCGAAGACGGCGCTCGCGCCGAAGCTGGCCGCCCACGAGGACGCGATTTACTTGAATTCCGCGCTATTCGCGCGCATGGGCGCCGTCCGCAAGGCGCTATCGACCGGCCGACTCGACCCCGAGTCGCGACGGCTGGTCGAGGTCACCTACGATGAGTTCGTGCATGCAGGCGCGAATTTGCCGGAAGCCGACAAGAGTCGATTGAAGAAGCTGAACGAGGAAGCGTCCACTCTGTCCGCTGAATTCACCAAGCGGCTGCTCGCGGCAAACGCGCAGGGTGCGTATCTTGCGCCCACCTCGGCTCCCCTCGCGGGCCTGAGCGAGGCACAGCTCGCGGCGGCCGCGCAGGGCGCGGCGGCTCGTCATGTCAGCGGGTATCTCTTGCCGCTGCAAAATACCACCCAGCAACCGGCGCTCGCCTCACTCAGCCTGCGCTCGACTCGGCAGGCGATCTTCGAGAGTTCCTGGAACCGTACCGAACAGGGTGATGGGAACGACACGCGCGCAATCGTGGCGCGCCTCGCGCAGCTGCGGGCGCAACGCGCCGGGCTCCTGGGCTATCCTGACCACGCCAGTTGGCGTCTGAAAGACCAGATGGCCAAGACCCCGCAGGCCGCGCTCGAGTTCATGGACAAGCTGGTGCCTCTGGCGACGGCGAGAGTCGCGAGCGAGTCGCAGGAGCTTCAGGCGGTGATCGACTCCCAGGGCGGAGGCTTCATACTCGAAGCGTGGGACTGGGACTTCTACAGCGAGCAGGTGCGCAAGTCCAAATACGACTTCGACGAGACGCAGGTGAAGCCCTATTTCGAGCTTCATGAGGTGCTCGAGCAGGGCGTCTTCTATGCGGCCAACCGGCTCTACGGAATCACCTTCAAGGAGCGGCGCGACCTTCCGGTCTATGATCCGGACGTTCGGGTGTTCGAAGTCTCCGATGCGGACGGCAAGCCCCTCGCCTTGTTCTATTGCGATTACTTCAAGCGCGACAACAAGAACGGCGGTGCATGGATGTCGCATCTCGTCAGTCAGTCGAGATTGCTCGGCACACATCCGGTGGTTTACAACGTGGCGAACCTGACGAAGCCCGCGCCGGGCGAGCCGGCGCTGTTGAGCCTCGACGATGTCAGGACGCTATTTCACGAATTCGGTCACGCCTTGCACGGCATGTTCTCGGACACCGAGTACCCGAGCCTCTCGGGGACCGCGACCGCGCGGGATTTCGTGGAGTTCCCCTCGCAGTTCAACGAGCACTGGTCCGAGCACCCCGAGGTGTTCGATCACTACGCGCGACACTACCAAACGGGAGCACCGATGCCCCCGCAGCTGGTCGAGAAGATCAGGCGGGCGCGGAACTTCAACGCCGGCTACAACATGTCCGAGGTCCTCGCCGCGGCGGAGCTCGACATGCAATGGCACACGCTCCCGCCGAGCGACCCGCTCGAGGATCCCGACGCGTTTCAGAAAGTCGCGCTCTCACTGACGGGCCTCGACATCAACGCCGTGCCGCCGCGCTACCGCACGACGTATTTCAGTCACATCTGGGCAGGCGGGTATTCGGCCGGCTACTACGCCTACCTCTGGACGCAAATGCTCGCGGATGATGCCTATCAGTGGTTCGAGGAGCACGGCGGCTTGACCCGCGAGAACGGCGACCGTTTCCGCCAAATGGTCCTGTCGCGTGGGAATACCCAGGATCTCGCCGCCATGTACGCCGCCTGGCGGGGCCGCGCCCCGACGGTCGACGCGATGTTGAAGTATCGCGGGTTGGCCGGATCCGACCGCTCGTCTAATGGTGAACGGTAAGCGTCGGGTCGAGCAGTCCGAGTGCGTCGCTGACCGTGGTCTCGCCTGTCTGTTTGATGTCCTCAGCGAATAGGAGTGACCGTGACCGAGCGAGTCCCAACTCGCGCCCGGAACTCCCGGTGTCGGTGAGACAAGTCGGCTTCTTCGCGGCCGCCGGCGGTGGCGCTCGTGTCGTCGCGCAGCCGCAGACCAGCGACGCGGTCGTTGCGG
>Ga0187784_10000554_pt1 | contig 27558 bp, 23 predicted proteins | sample 1015_SJ02_MP15_2_FD_132964 | JGI IMG/M metagenome (GOLD analysis project Ga0187784, IMG submission 132964) | Tropical peat soil microbial communities from peatlands in Department of Meta, Colombia - 1015_SJ02_MP15_20_MG | ecosystem: Environmental > Terrestrial > Soil > Wetlands > Peat | place... | reverse complement strand
GGGTGACGAACACCGTGGTGATGCCGAGCCGGCGCTGGATGTCGCGAATTTCCGTGCGCATCTCCTCGCGCAGCTTGGCGTCGAGGTTCGAGAGCGGCTCGTCGAGCAACAGCAGGCTAGGGCGGATCACCAGCGCGCGCGCCAGCGCGACGCGTTGCTGCTGGCCGCCGGAGAGCTCGCGCGGCCGGCGCGCGCCATAAGCCTCGAGCCGCACCAGGGCAAGGGCATCGGCGACGCGTCTTGCGATCTCGGCCTTCGCCACGTTGCGCATCTCCAGCCCGAACGCAACGTTCTGCGCGACACTCATGTGCGGAAACAGCGCGTAGTTCTGGAACACGAGCCCGATGTCGCGCCGGTAGGGCGGCAGCGCCGTGACGTCCTCGCCGCCGATCACGATGCGGCCGGCGCTTGCCGGCACGAGGCCGGCGGTCATGCGCAGCGTCGTGGTCTTGCCGCAGCCGGACGGGCCGAGCAGCGCGACGAGCTCGCCGCGCTTCACCGCGAGGTCGAGCGCCGCAACGACGGTCGTTTCGCCGTAGCGCTTCTCCAGCCGTTCCAGCACGAGGTGATCGGGGATGGCGTTGGCGATCAGCGGGACGGCGTCCGCCGCGGCGCGCGTGGTCGGCGTCGCGGCCATTCAGCGGCTCGCGGGCAGCACCTGCCTGCGCCACTGCTCGGTCAGGCGATCGCGCGCCTTCGCCATGGCGATCCAGTCGACCGGGACCATGCTGCTCATGTGGCCGGCGGCAGTGCGATCGAGCGCGGCCTTGCTGATCTCGGCCTTCCGGTTGGTCGGCGCGTAGAACATCGTCTCGGTGAACGACTTCTGCGCCTCCGGCCCGAGCGCGTAGTTGATGAAGGCGAGCGCCGCCTTCTGATTCGGGCTGCCCTTCACCAGGTTGAGCATGTTCACCTGGAACACGCTGCCTTCCTGCGGCAGCACTGCGCCGAGCACGCCCTTCGACTCGTCGTGGTAGAACTGGCTGCGCGCGTTCCAGCCGATGCCGATATCGGCGGTGCCGTTGATGATCGGCGTGTAGACGTCGGGCTTCGGATCCCACGTCTGCACCAGCGGCGCGAGCTCGACCATGCGGGCGATGCCCTTCTCGACACCGGCCGACGGATCGCCGCCGCCTGCGATCTTGTTCGCCATGATGGTGAGCGCGATGCCCTGGATATCCGGGACGCCCATGATAGCGACCTTGCCGGAGAGCGCCCTGTCCCAGAGCGCGTTCCAGCTCGTCGGCGGCACCGCAATCGCCTTGGTGTTGTAGATCAGCGTCAGGTGGTCGAACGTCACCGCGCGACCGAGCACGCCGGGCGCGGCGGCAAGGTCGTAAAGGTTGGCGATGCTCGGCACCGCCGCGGGATCGAGCGGCGCGAACAGATCCTCATCCGTGCCGACCTTGGCAATCGAGACGTCGAGCAGCGCGACGTCGATCTGCGGACTGCCTTTCTGGGCGCGCAACGCCCCGAGCATCTGCGCCGAGTTCGGGAACGGATAGTAGGTCACCTTCACGTTCGGGAATTTCTTCATGAACGGCTCGACCACGGCCTTCATGTAGTTGTCCTGAAAGATGCCGCTATAGGCGGCGAGCGTGACTGTCCCGGACACCGAAGCGTCCTGCGCGCGCGCCGGCACACTGACCGCGAAGACCGCGGCAGCGGCCGCGAGGCTCGCAATCAGGACGCGTCGACGAACCGCCATGCGTGCTGCTCCCTCGAATCCTGGCGCGGGCCGCCTCATCTTGCCGCCGCGCGCTTGTTCGTCTCCTCGATCAGGCGCGTCGCGCCGGAGATGTCGGCGAGCTTCTCGCCGGCATGGATGCGCTTGAGCGTGGTGATCTCGCGCTCCTGCATCCCGAGCGCGCGCTTCGCCACCGCCTCGACGTCGGCGGGCCTGAGCACCAGCACCCCGCTTTCGTCGGCAAGGACCGCATCGCCCGGCGACACCGTCTGCCCACCGACCGTCACCGGCACGTTGAACGCGCCTTCGAGGCCGAGCAGCTTGGTGGTGATCGGGGAGGGGCCGCGGCACCACATCGGCATGTCGCAGCGGCGGATCTCGGAAAAGTCGGTGGCCGGCCCATCGATCACGGCGCCGACGACGCCCGCGACCTTCGCCGCATTGGTCACGACGCCGCCCCAGCAGGCATGGCGGATATCGCCGGCGCGGTCGATCACGATGAAGTCGCCGGGCCGCACCAGCCCGAGAATATGGTGCAGCAGGGTCGAATCCGCGCCCGGAATGCGCAGCGTCACGGCGGTGCCGGCGACCCGCTTCTCCGGCAGCACGGCACGGATCGCCGGATCGACGAAGCTCGAGTGCAGGAAGTGCCCGACGGTCGCGGTCTCGACCTGCTCGAGCAGCGCGACCTGCGCGGCGGGAATTTGCGGCGGCAGCGGATTGAGAATGAACACGCGGAAACCTCAGTCGAACAGCTGGTTGCGCCCCATCATGCCGCGAAAGCGCAAGCGCGAAAAGGACCGCAACTGCGCCGGCGCCATGCGCGCAACGCGAGGCCGGGAGCTTGCAGCTCGCGGGTCGGCCGGGGCCGGCTTCAGGCGCTCGCGGCGCGCCGGATGAAGCCGCGGATCGGATCGGCGTTTGCGGTGAACTCCAGCCCGATCTGCTCGCGCGATCGCCACACGACGCGGCAAGCGGTGCCGATCCTGTCGTCACGGTCGAGCGCGATCGTCAGGTCGTCCGGCACCGCCTCGGGCCGCGCGACCGCGAGCCGTGCGCCGCCCTCGGAGACGTCCCACAGCACGCAGACGCTCGGCAATGGATCATGCTTGGTCCGCATCCAGGCTGTCTTGATGACCTGATGACGCGGCCACTTGCGCCGCTCGACGCGGCCGAAGATTCGCTCGAAGATGCCCATACCCACCCCCCCGTCCCGGCCGACCCCATAGCCGAGACGTGGTTACGAATTTGCCAACGGCCGGCGCGAGGTGCCGCGGGTTCGTTCGGGCACCCTGGCGTGCCGAGGGGGCAGCTCGAGCAGGCAGTCGATCGCGGGATCTTAAATGACGCTCACCGCTTGCTCCTGGTCGCTGGCATTGTGGTTCGGGGAAGCCATCGGCGCGCGCGCGAGAAGCGTGGAGCGGCGGCCGCAATCAGCGTTTTCCAGACCTTCTTCAGCCGCGTCGCAATGCATTTCACACAACCGTCACGGCGCCTCGCTAGCGAGATCGGTGTGCGACCGCCACGGGGAATGTCATGCCGTCGACCGACCGGCTGCCACTGCTGGGCGCTGCCTTCGACATCAAGAACCTCGTGCCGCATCGCGACTGGATCCTCGAGCGGCAACGCGATCTCGAGCTGCAGGATTTCTTCAACGCCGAAACGCTCGACGGCGATTGGCGCGAGACTGCGGCTGACATCCGCAAGCTGCTCGACGGCTATACCGGACGGCTCGGCGCGCACGGCCCCTTTTGGGGCTTCAAGATCGACAGCCAGGACGCCTTGGTCCGCCAGGTCGTGACCAAGCGTCTGCTGCAGGGCCTTGCGGCCTGCGAGGCGGTCGGCGCGACGCAGATGGTGATCCATTCGCCGTTCACGACCTGGGACCACAACAATCTCGACATCAATCCGGGCGGCGGCGAGAAGCTGGTCGAGCGGGTGCACCTCACTCTCGATGAGGTGGTGCGTCGCGCGCAGGATATCGGCGTCGAGCTGGTGATCGAGAACATCGAGGACAAGGACCCTGCGGCGCGCGTTGCGCTTGCGGCGAGCTTCGCCGGCAGCGCGGTGCGCGTCTCGCTCGACACCGGTCATGCCCACTACGCCCATGTGTCGACCGGTGCGCCGCCAGTCGACTACTACGTGCGCGCGGCCGCCGACACGCTGACGCACGTGCATCTGCAGGACACCGACGGCTATTCGGACCGTCACTGGAGGCCGGGCCTCGGCACCCTGAACTGGCACGCGCTGTTCGCCGCGCTGCGGCCGCTCACGAGCCGGCCGCGCCTGATCCTCGAGATCAAGGACAAGATGAGCGTGCGCGCGGGAGCTGATCACCTCGTCGCGCTCGGCCTTGCCGAATGAGAGGCGCGCGGTCGGCGTCGGCCCGCGCATGGGTTTGAGAGGGAGACGATCATGCTGAAGCCCTCACGCCGCGCCTTCATGACGGCAGCCGCCTCTTTCGTCTTGCCGCGCTTTGCAATCGCCCAATCCGACAACCGCCCCTCGATCACGATCGCGGTGCAGAAAATCTCGAACTCGAACGTGCTCGACGTCCTGCGCGAGCAGTCGAATGTCGGCGAGCGCATCTTCCTCTCCTCGCTGTGGGAGGCGCTGATCACCAAGAACTGGCGCGGGAATCTGGAGGCGGTGCCGGGGCTCGCAACCGAATGGCACCGCATCGACGATCAGACCGTGGAGCTGAAGCTGCGCCAGGGCGTCAAGTTCCACAACGGCGACGAGATGACCGCCGAGGACGTCGTCTTCAGCTTCGGTCGCGAGCGCATGTTCGGCAATACCGAGGCGAAGAACCGCTCGACCATCAAGGCGCTCGAGCAGATCCCGACGCCGCGTCCCGGCAAGGAGCTGCCGCCCGAGATTCTCGGCGTCGCGCGGCGGGCGTGGCCGGACCTGATGCGGGTCGAGGCGATCGACAAGTACACCGTGCGCTTCTTCAACGCGACGCCGGATGTAACGCTGGAAGGCCGCATCGCGCGCTACGGCTCGGAGATCATGTGCCGGCGCGACTGGGAGGAGGCCGCAAGCTATCTCGACTGGGCGCGCAAGCCGGTCACCACCGGGCCCTACCGGGTTGCCGAATATCGTCCCGATGTGTCGCTCACGCTGGCGGCGCACGATGCCTATTGGGGCGGACGGCCGCCGCTTCGGCAAATTCGCTTTGTCGAGGTCCCGGAGGTCGCAAGCCGCGTCAACGGTCTCCTCTCCGGGCAGTACCAGTTCGCCTGCGACATGCCGCCGGATCAGATCGCGCTGATCGAGCAGAACGCGGCGTTCGAGGTGCAGGGCGGGACCGTCCTCAATCACCGCCTGACCGTATTCGACAAGAGCCACAAGCAGCTCGCCAACCCGCTGGTGCGCCGCGCGTTCACCCATGCGATCGATCGGCAGGCGATCGTCGACAGCCTGTGGGCCGGACGCACGCGCGTGCCGAAAGGGCTGCAGTGGGAATTCTACGGCGACATGTTCCTCGCCGACTGGTCGGTGCCGGAGTTCAATCCAGACCTCGCGCGCGATCTGTTGAAGCAGGCCGGCTACAAGGGCGATCCGATCCCGTACCGGCTGCTCAACAACTACTACACCAATCAGGTCGCGACCGCGCAGGTGCTGGTCGAGATGTGGAAGACGGTCGGACTCAACGTCGCGATCGAAACGAAAGAGAACTGGACCCAGATTCTCGAGCGCACGCCGACGCGCGCGGTGCGCGACTGGTCGAACTCCGCGCCGTTCAACGACCCGGTGTCGTCGCTGGTCGCCCAGCACGGACCGAACGGCCAGCAGCAGCAGGTCGGCGAATACACCAATGCCGAGATGAACCGGCTGTCGGAGCTGCTCGAGACCTCGACCGATCGCGCGGCGCGCCGCAGCGCGTTCCGCCGCATGCTGCAGATCTGCGAGCGCGAGGACCCCGCCTACACGGTGCTGCACCAGAACGCGACGTTCACCGGCAAGCCGAAATCGATTAAATGGAAGGCAGCGCCGGCTTTCGCGATGGACTTCCGCGCCGGCAACTACGAGTCCTGAAGGACGCGGATGGCGCCGCTCGTCTCGATCACCGCCCTGACGGTCGCGTTTCAAGGCGTGACGGTGCTGCACGGCATCGATCTTGAGATCGCGCGCGGCGCGGCGCTCGGGCTGGTCGGCGAGTCGGGATCGGGAAGATCCGTGACTTGGCTTGCGGCGCTCGGGCTGCTGCCGGAATCCGCGCAAGTGACCGGCGCGGTTCGGCTCGAGGGGAGGGACATCCTCGGCGCGGACGAGGCCGTGCTCGACGCGGTGCGCGGCGGGCGCGTCGCGATGATCTTTCAGGACCCGGCGAGCGCGCTCAATCCGGTGCTGACGATCCGCCGCCAGATCGGCGAGAGCCTCGCCCGCCATCGCGGCCTCTCGGGGGCGAGCCTCGAGAGCGAGGCGCGGCGCCTGCTCGACCTGGTCGGGATTGCGGATGCGGCGCGGCGTCTTGCGGCCTATCCGCATGAGTTCTCCGGCGGGCAGAACCAACGCATCATGATCGCGATGGCGCTGGCCGGCGAGCCGGACCTGCTGGTCGCCGACGAGCCGACAACCGCGCTTGACGCGACGATCCAGTCGCAGATCCTGGACCTGATCGGACGGGTGCGGCGCGAGCGGGAGATGGCGCTGGTGCTGATCAGCCACGATCTCGGCGTCGTCGCCGAGACCTGCGATCGGGTCGCCGTGATGTATGCGGGACGGATCGTCGAGCAGGCGCCGGCCGACGATCTGTTCGATGCGCCGCTGCACCCCTACACCGAAGGTCTTGTCGGCGCGCTGCCGCCGATCGAGGGGGCGCGCCGGCGCTTGACCGCGATCCCCGGCACCGTGCCGGACCCGAAGGCGATGCCGCCGGGCTGCGCCTTCGCGCCGCGCTGCCCCGCGGTGCGGACCGCCTGTCGCGCCGCGCCGCCCTCGTTGCGCGAGGTTCGCGGCGGACGCAGCCTCGCCTGTATCCGCGAGGAGGAGACGCGTGATCCGCCGACCTTCGTCGAGGCGGCCGAATGACGGCGCTGATCGAAGCCGAAGGGCTCGCGCGCGTCTACCGCAGTCGCGGCGGGCTGTTCGCTCCCGAACGCGCGCTGCGCGCGGTCGACGGGGTGAGCTTTGCGATTGCGCGCGGCGAGACGCTTGGCCTGGTTGGTGAATCCGGTTCCGGCAAATCGACGACCGGACGCATGGTGCTCGGCCTCGAGCCGTGTGATGCGGGAGCGGTGCGCTTTGCCGGCGCGCCGATGCCGCCGCCGGGCACGGCCGGCTGGCGCAGCGCGCGCGCGCGCATGCAGATGATCTTTCAGGATCCGCTCGGCGCACTCGATCGGCGCCTGCCGATCGCCGCGCAGATTCGCGAGCCGCTCGACATCCACAGTCGCCACGACTTGCCGACGCGCGAAGCGCGCGTGCGCGCGCTGCTCGGCGATCTCGGGCTGTCGGCCGAACTCGGCCGGCGCTACCCGCACGAGCTCTCGGGCGGCCAGCGCCAGCGCGCCGTGCTGGCGCGCGCGCTCGCAACCGAGCCGGACTTTCTGGTATGCGACGAGCCGGTCAGCGCGCTCGATGTCTCGATCCAGGCGCAGGTCGTGAACCTGCTCGTCGATCTGCAGGCCAAGCTCGCGCTGACGATGCTGTTCATCAGCCATGATCTCAGAGTCGTGCGCCAGGTGAGCCACCGCATCGCCGTGATGTATCTCGGCCGCATCGTCGAGGTCGGCGATGCCGACGATCTGTTCGCCGCGCCGGCGCACCCCTACACGCGCGCGCTGGTGTCGGCTGCGCCGGCGCCGGCGCCGGGACGGCGCCGCGCGCCGCGCATCGTCTTGTCCAGCGATCCGCCCGACCCGAGCGCGCGTCCAACCGGCTGCGCGTTCCATCCGCGCTGCGCCAGTGCGATCGCGCGCTGCCGCGCCGAGACCCCGGCACTTGCGACGATCGCCCCGGGGCGCCGCGTCGCCTGCCATGTGGTGGCCGGCGCGGGGACGCATGCGCCGCTCGGAAACGCCGCCTGATGCTGCGCTACCTTGCCGTGCGGGTCGGACGCGCGCTGGTGACGATCGCGCTGGTCGTGACGTTCGCGTTCGTGGTGCTGCGGCTGTCGGGCGATCCGGCGCTCATCATCATGGGGCCGGAGGCGCCGCCCGAGGTGATTGCGGCGTTTCGCAAGGCCTGGGGCCTCGATGAGCCGATCTGGCGTCAATACATCGACTATTTCGGTGCCATCCTGCAGGGCGAGCTTGGCCGTTCGATGCGCGACGGCCGTCCGGCGATCGCGCTCGTCGCGGAGCGGATCCCGGCGACGCTCGCGCTGACGATCCCGGCGTTGCTGCTCAAGCTTGGGATCGGCCTTCCGGCCGGAATCTATGCGGCGCTCCATCGCGGCAGCGCGATCGACCGCGCGGTCATGGTCGCGGCGGTCGCCGGCTTCACGGTGCCGAGCTTCGTGCTCGGACTCGTTCTCGTGCTGGTGTTTGCGGTGCAGCTCGGCTGGCTCCCGTCCGGCGGGCAGGAGAGCTGGCGCCACGCCATCCTGCCGATCATCACGCTCGGGACCGGCGGCGCCGCGGTGCTCGCGCGCTTCACCCGCAGCGCGATGCTCGAGGTGCTCGGCCAGCCCTATATTCGCACCGCCTCGGCGAAAGGCATTCCGTGGCGCGCGGTGGTGACCGGCCATGCGCTCCCGAACGCCGCGATCCCGACCGTCACCATTATCGGCTTCATGGTCGGAACGCTGATCGCCGGTGCGGTCGTGGTCGAGAGCGTGTTCTCCTGGCCGGGCGTCGGCCGGCTGCTGGTCGTCGCCGTCGCGAACCGCGACCTCGCGGTGGTGCAGTGCATCCTGCTGCTCGTTGCCGCCACCATGGTGGCGTCCAACCTCACGGTCGATTTCCTCTACGGGTTCCTCGATCCGCGGCTGCGCGGCGCACGCGCGGGAAGCCACTGACATGGTCGACGCCTCGACCGCTCCGCTCACGCGCCGCGTTCCACCCGCTGTGCTGCTCGCCGCCTTCTGGGTCGTGGTCATGCTCTCGATCGCGCTGTTTGCCGATGCGATCGCACCCTTTGGGTTGACGCGCATGGATCTGGGCCATCGGCTCGCGCCGCCGGGCGCGGTCGCGCATTGGCTCGGGACCGACGAGCTTGGCCGCGATGTCTGGTCGCGGCTCGTCTTCTCGATCCGGATTTCGCTGCTGATCGCGTTCGGCGCAACCGCGATGTCGGCGGTCGTCGGAACCGCGCTCGGATTTCTCGCCGCGCATTTTCGCGGACTGACCGAGCAGGCGGTGCTGACGCTCGCCGACTTTCAGGCCGCGTTGCCGTTCCTGATCCTCGCGCTGGCGGTGCTCGCCTTTTTCGGCAATTCGCTGCCGCTGCTGGTCTGCCTCATGGGGCTCTACGGCTGGGAGCGCTACGCCCGCATCGCGCGCGGCCTTGCGATCGCGGCGACGGCGCAGGGCTATGCGGGCGCAGTCCGCCAGCTCGGCGCGACGCCCGCGCGCATCTACCTGCGCCATATCCTGCCGAATATCGCCTCGACGCTGATCGTGTCGATGACGCTGGTGTTTCCCGAGGTGATCCTGCTCGAATCCGGCCTGTCGTTTCTCGGGCTTGGCGTGCAGCCGCCGATGACGAGCCTCGGCAACATGGTCGGCTACGGGCGCGAATATATCAGCCGCGCGCCCTGGATCATGCTGGCGCCGGCGTTGACGATCATTCTCACGACGCTCGCCGTCTCGCTCATCGGCGACTGGCTGCGCGATCGGCTCGATCCGAGCTTGCGCTAGGAACTGGCCCGATCCACGGGGCGCTCAGCCGCTCGCGCCCTCGATCTCCATGAGCGACTTCTCGGCCTCCGCGGCGCTTTCGTAGATGTGCGGCGCGACGCCGCGCTTCTCCAGCGCGTCCCCGAGCTTCAGGCGAAGGAATCCGCTGGTCGTGTAGCGCGTCACCTCGGCGTAGTACTTGTCCATCAGGCCGCGCACCATCGTCGAATAGGCGTCGAGCAGCTCCGGCTCGATGGTGAAATTGTCGTAGTTGACGATCGCATAGACGCGCTTGCCGAGCGGCGCGAGGCGTTCGGCGACGATCTGCCGGATGCGCTCGATGTCGGCCTCGTTGCGCAGCGCGAAGCGCTCGAGATTGACGAAGAAATGGTTCGTCGACTCGTCGTAGGTGAAGCGCTGCTCGAGCGGGATCGACAGCATCTGCTCGCGCAGGCTCATCGGCTCGGGCGCGAAGATCCGCGCGTCCATCAGGGCCGGCCGGGCCGGCAGCAGCGGCATGAAGTCCATCTTCGCCAGAATGTCGCGCTCGAGATCGATGCCGGGGGCGATCTCGGTCAGCTCGAGGCCGTTCTGCTGCAGGCGGAACACGCACCGCTCGGTGATGTAGAGCACGGTCTTGCGGCTCGCGCGCGCGACGTCGCCCGAGAAGGTGACGTGCTCGACGCGTTTGACGAACTTCTTGATATCGCCGTCGCGCAGGATGCGCAGTGAGCCGTTGCGGCATTCGATCTCGAGCGCGCCGGCGACGAAGGTTCCGGTGAACACCACCTTCTTGGCGTTCTGGCTGATGTTGATGAAGCCGCCGGCGCCGGCAAGGCGGGGTCCGAATTTCGAGACGTTGAGCGAGCCGGATTGATCCGCCTGGGCGAGGCCGAGAAACGCGACGTCGAGCCCGCCGCCGTCGTAGAAGTCGAACTGATAGGGCTGGTCGACCACCGCCTGGGTGTTGATGGCGGCGCCGAAATCGAGCCCGCTCGCAGGGATCCCGCCGATCACGCCCGGCTCGGCGGTGAGCGTGATCAGGTCGGCGATCTTCTCCTCGTTGGCGATGGCCGCCACGCCTTCCGGCATCCCGATGCCGAGATTGACGACGCTGTTCGGCGTGAGCTCGAGCGCGGCGCGCCGCGCGATGATCTTGCGCGCGCCCTCGCGCATCGGCGGCATCGCGCCGGCGCGCGCGCGGATCTCGGCCGAGTAGGCGGGATTGTAGGAGGTTGCGAAAGTCTGCCAGTGGTTCTCCGGCTTCGCCACCACCACGCAATCGACCATCACGCCCGGCACCTTGACCTGACGCGGATTGAGCGAACCGCTCTCCGCGACACGCTCGACCTGCGCGATGACGATGCCGCCGCTGTTGCGCGCCGCCATCGCAATCGCGAGCGCCTCGAGGGTGAGCGCCTCCTTCTCCATGGTCAGATTGCCGTCCGGGTCGCCGGTGGTCGCGCGGATGATCCCGACATGGATCGGGAAGGTCTTGTAGAGCAGGCATTCCTCGCCATCGATCTCGATCAGGCGGACGATCTCCTCCTTGGTCTTCTCGTTGAGCTTGCCGCCGCCATTGCGCGGATCGACGAAAGTGCCGAGGCCGACCCGCGTGACGTGGGCCGGGCGATGCGCGGCGATATCGCGGAACAGGTGGGTAATCACGCCCTGCGGCAGATTGTAGGCCTCGATCTGATTGGTCACCGCAAGGTGCTGCAGCTTCGGCACCAGTCCCCAATGGCCGCCGATGATCTTCCTCACCAGGCCATGATGCGCGAGATGATTGAGCCCGCGCTCGTGGCCGTCGCCCTGGCCGGCCGCGTAGACGAGGGTCAGGTCGCGCGGATGGCCCTCGGCCGAGGCTTCGCTGTCGCGCGCGGCGAGGAAACGCTGCTCGATCGCGATCGCGATCTCCTCGGCAAAGCCGATCCCGACAAAGCCGCCGGTCGCGAGCGTGTCGCCGTCGCGGATCAGCTTCACGGCGTCGGCCGCGGAGACGACCTTTCCCTTCTCGTCGCGCTTGAGGAAGGGGAGCGCAGGATGTTCAAGCATGTCGTCTCCGCAAGCAAGCTGGAGCGTGGGAGACCGTAGGGTGGGCTAAGGCGCGCAGCGCCGAGCCCACGCGGTCGCGACGTGTGGCGGTGGGCTTCGCTATCGCTCAGCCCACCCTACGGACTCTACGTCGCCGTGTCCTTGCGCGTCTCCGCCGCGAAGTAGACCGACACCAGCGTGATCAGCGCCAGAATGATCATGTAGACGGAGATCGGCCAGGTCTCCGGCGCGTAGGCCGCCATCAGTCCGGTGGCGATGAGCGGCGAAAGGGCGCCGGCGAAGATCGAGGCGAGGTTGTAGCCGAGCGACACGCCGCTGTAGCGCACCTTGGTGCCGAACAGCTCCGAGAGGAAGCTTGCCTGCGGCCCGTACATCGCGGCGTGACCGACCGCGAGGCCGAGGATGATTGCGATCCAGCCGAGCTGCGGGTTCTTGGTGCCGAGCAGCGCGAACATCGGGAACGACATGACGGCCGAGAAGATCGCGCCGAAGATATAGACCGGCCGGCGGCCGACCTTGTCGGAGAGCGCGCCGAAGGCCGGGATCGTGAAGGTCTCGATGAAGGCCGCGATCAGCACGCCGTTCAGGATGTCCTGCCGGTTCATGCCGAGCGCCTGCGTCGCATAGGCGAGCACGAAGGTCGCGTAGATATAGAAGAAGCCGTTCTCGGCGAAGCGCGCGCCCATCGCGAGCAGGATGTTCTTCGGATAGGTGAGGATGGCGTCGATGATCGGCATCCTGGCTTCCTGCTTGGTGTCCTTCACCTTCTGAAACTCGGGCGATTCCGCGAGCGTGAAGCGGATCCACAGCCCGACAATCACCAGCACGATCGAGAACAGGAACGGCAGCCGCCAGCCCCAGGCGGTGAACTGCGCGTCGCTCATCGTGGCGGAGAAGATCGAGAAGACGAGCGTGCCGAGCACGAGGCCGAGCGGCGCGCCGAGCTGTGGCCAGCTCCCGTAAAACCCCTTCTTGTCTGCCGGCGCATGCTCGACCGCCATCAGGACCGCGCCGCCCCATTCGCCGCCGAGGCCGAAGCCCTGGATCAGCCGGCATGTGATCAAGAGGATCGCAGCCCAGACGCCCGCGGTCTCATAGGTCGGCAGCAGGCCGATCACCGCGGTCGCGACGCCCATGATCAGCAAGGTGAGATAGAGCATGGTCTTGCGGCCGATCGTGTCGCCGAAATGGCCGAACACAAGACCGCCAAGCGGACGCGCCACGAAGCCGAGCGCGTAGGTGGCAAACGCAAGCAGCGTGCCGATCATCGGATCGAAGGTCGGAAAGAACAGCTTGTTGAAAATCAGCGCGGCCGCGGTGCCGTACAGGAAGAAGTCGTACCACTCGATCGCGGTGCCGATCAGGCTCGCGGTCGCGACCTTGACGTGCGAGTTGGGTGCTGCGGTTGCGGTTGTTGCGGCAATGGCCATGGACGTCCCCCGGTTTGATCAGTTGTTCAGGTGCGGCAGACAGCGCGCAGTGCCGTGCACGCTGGCGTCGAAGCATGATGGTTGAGTTGCGCTGAATCCGCCGGCGTGGATCGCGCAGGCGCGCGATTGCGCCCTCCTGCCGCGGACCGCCGGCTCGGTGGGCGGCGCCTTGGGCATGCGAAGCTTGGGCATGCGAAGCTTGAGCACGTGAACCTTGGGCACACGAACCTCCCGGACGATTGCTGGTTGGCCCAGCTGTTGTTGCTTGAGGCTCGACGGCGCGCATCGGTACGCACCGCTGCGGCCGATCTCAGCACATGCCTGCCGGTGCGGCAAATTGCGTGCCATCAGGCGCGGCGCCGCAGGGGCGCCGGGGCGGATTGGAAAATCAAGTCACCTCAACAGGTTCCGCACCATACTGGTTCGGTGGGTGGATCTGGCCCGAAGTCGAGTGTCCGGAAATGTAGACACCTGTCGAATTCCCGGACAGACTATCCGCGAAGAGCAAGTCATGCCGCGTGGACAGTGAGAGTGCCGGTCGTCGCGCGCAATCCGTGGTCGGACGCCTTCGGTCTTTCGGCCGATGCGGTGAAGACCGTGGCGATGAAGTCGCTGTTCGACCAGCTCGAGGCGTTGTGCGAAGGCTCGGTCGCGGTCAACACCGACGCGAAGATCATCTGGATCAACCGCAAATATGCCGAGCGCCTCGGCTTGCCCGACGAGCGCGCGGCGCTCGGCAGGGACGTCGAGGAGGTCATCCCCAACAGCCGCATGCGCGAGGTGGTCGAGACCGGTCAGCCGATCGTCCTCGACATCATGGACATGGCTGGCGAGCACGTGGTCGTGACGCGCATCCCGCTGCAGAGCGAGAGCGGCGAATTGATCGGCGCGGTCGGCTTCGTTCTTTATGACCGCATCGACGGGCTGAAGCCGCTGCTGGCCAAGGTCACGCAGTTGCAGGCCCGCCTCTCGGCCGCCGAGCGCGAGCTCTCCGACAGCCGCCGGGCGAAGTACAGCCTGGCTTCCTTTCTCGGCACATCCGCGCCCTGCCTCGAGATCAAACGGCAGGCGCGGCGCGCGGCGCAGCTCGAGGCGACCGTGCTGCTGGCCGGCGAGACCGGTACCGGCAAGGAGCTGCTCGCGCACGCGATCCACAATGCCTCGCCGCGCGCGCTGAACAATTTCGTCAGCGTCAACACAGCGGCGATCCCCGAGAACCTCCTGGAAGCCGAGCTGTTCGGCGCCGCCCCCGGGGCCTATACGGGCGCCGACCGCAAGGGTCGCGACGGCAAGTTCAAGCTCGCGGACGGCGGCACCATGTTCCTCGACGAGATCGGCGACATGCCGCTCGCGTTGCAGGCCAAGCTCCTGCGCGTGCTGCAGGAGCAGGAGATCGAGCCGCTCGGCTCGAACCGCCTGACCAGGATCAATGTGCGCATGATCGCGGCGACCAGCGTCGACCTCGCCGCGCGCGTTGCGGAGAGCCGCTTTCGCTCCGATCTCTACTATCGGCTGAACGTGCTGCAGCTGGCGCTACCGCCGCTGCGTGCGCGGCTCGATGATCTGCCGCTGCTGACCGAGCGTCTGCTCGAGGACATCAGCATCCGGATCGGTCAGCCGCTGGAGATCGATCCCGACGCCGTTGCGCAGCTTGCGCAATATCACTGGCCCGGAAACGTGCGCGAGCTGAGGAACGTCCTCGAGCGCGCCGTGCTGATGAACGAGACCCAGCGCCTGAAGGCCGAGCACATCGCGACCGTTCTGCCGCGGTCGACGCCCGTGGCGGTGGCATCGAATGGCCCGGGTATCCGGTTCGACGCCCTGCGGCCGCTCGCTCAGGCAACCGCCGAAGCCGAGCGGATCGCGATCACCGCCGCGCTCGAGGCCACGAACGGCAACAAGGTCGCCGCCGCCCACATCCTCGGCATCTCGCGGGCCGCGCTCTACCAGAAGCTCGAGATGCTCGCCCTGTCGCGTCCGAAGCGCGTCTGATCCGGGTCTCGGCCGGCCTCGACCCGCCTCCGATCGTCGTCCGCGTCCCATTGAGGCAGATCAAGGCGCGTCGCCCTCCAGCGGCGGAGGTTGTCTGCAGGAATAGGGAGCTTGAAATGAAATTGCCTTTGTGGGCGGTCCTGATCGGTGCGCTGTGCGTCAGCGAGGGAGCACGCGCGGCCGATGCCGCCAACGGCGAACAGATCGCGCGGCGTTGGTGCGCGAGCTGCCACGTCGTTGCGTCGGATCAGAGCACCACGACCGGGGAGGCGCCGCCCTTCGCCGCGATCGCCGGCAAGCCGGACTTCGACGCGGGCAAGGTCGCCTTCTTCCTCCTCGATCCCCATCCCAAGATGCCGAACATGGGGCTGTCGCGGAACGAGGCGGCGGATCTTGCGGCCTATATCGCGAAGTTGAAGCAATAGCAGGAGCTACGCGCTACCGGCGCCGAGCGCGCCGGAAAGCCGCTCTGCGGCTGCCTGCAGCGCTTTCGCGTGCGCCTGCATCGCCGCTATCGTCATGCGCCAGATCGGGCCGGAGATGCCGACCGCGCCGATCGTCGCGCCGGTGAAGTCCTTGACGGCGACCGCGACACAGCGCACCTCCGCGTTGAACTCGCCGTCATCGAACGCGATGCCGCTCGCGCGTACGGCGTCGACCTCGCGCCGCAAGGCGGAGATATCGGTGATCGACTTCCTGGTCGAGGGTTTCAGCTCGACGCGGGCGAGGAAGCGCTCGAGCTCCTCTCGGCTCAGCGCCGCGAGGATCATCTTGCCGAGCGCGGTGCAGTGCGCCGGGCGCACGACGCCGACGCGCTCGGTCAGCTGGAACGCGCCGGCGCCGGCGGTGCGCGCGATCACCACCACCGCGTCGCCCATGCGCACCGCGAAATGCGCGCTCTCGCCGGTCGCGCGCGACAGGTCCTCGAGGAGCGGGGTTGCGACGTGCACCATCTCGATCTCGTCGAGACAGCTTGCCGCAAGCGCGAACAGCGGCCGACCGACGCGGTAGCGTTTGGTCTCGCTGTCCTGGCGCACATAGCCGAGCGAAACCAGGGTCTTCGCGAGATGGAACGCGGTTGAGTTGTGCAGGCCGACGCGCTTGCTCAGCTCGGCGAGGCCGATGCCCTCGCGATGCCGCGCGATCTCCTCGATGATCGCAAAGGCGCGCGCCAGCGACTGGATCTTGCCGCCCTGCCGCTCGGCGGCCCGGTCGAGCGCGGGCCGCGCGATGTCGGACTTCGCAACAAGCCGCGCGGCCGCCGGCTTCGCCGGCGGTTTCCGCGCGGTGCTCGCTTTCCGGCGTGTTTTCAATACGTCTCTCATCCGGCTCACGGCGGCGGTCAGGCTTTCGCCTCGTCGGTCACCGGGGAGGTGACGACGAGGAATATGAGATCGACGTGTATATCACATTGTCAATTGACGTACAGCATTGTGAGAGACTAGCCTCGCCGCCACAACGGCGCGGCGCGGCGGGGAAACAGGATGGCGACGAACAAGCTCAACGGCGCGCAGGTGATCGTCGACTATCTGATCCAGGCCGGCGCGCCTTACGTGTTCGGCCTGTGCGGCCACGGCAATATCCAGCTCATCGACGCGCTGTTCGAGCGAAAGACGGACATCAGGACCGTCTCGGTGCATCATGAGAGCGTCGCCGGCTTCATGGCCGACGTGTACTACCGCGTCAGCGGTCAGCCGGTCGCGACTTTCACCTCCTGCGGGCCGGGCTCGGCCAACCTGCCAATTTCTCTTGCCAACGCGTTTCTCGACTCGGTGCCGTTCATGGCGGTGACCGGCAACGTCCCGACCAGCCAGTTCAACCGCGGCGCGTTCCAGGAGCTGTACCGGCACTACCAGGCCGACTTCCCCTCGACTGTGCGCTCCTGCTGCAAGAAGGTGTTCCAGCCGACGCGCGGCGAGATGGTGCCGCTCGCGGTGCGGCAGGCCTGGAAGACGATGGTGACCGGACGGCCCGGCCCGGTCGTGCTCGACGTGCCGTTCGATGTGTTCATGGAGGCCGCAGCCGAGGAAGCGCCCGACCCTGCGGAGTGGTGCGCGAATATTTCGAGCCGCTGCGGCGCCGATCCGGAGGGCGTCACGAAGGCGCTCGACCTGCTGCTCGCCGCCGAGCGGCCCTGCATCATCGTCGGACAGGGGGTGCGCTGGGGCGGCGCCTGCGCGGAGCTGCGGCAGCTCGCCGAACGCCTGCAGATTCCGGTCGCGGCGTCCGCGAGCGGGCTTGGCGCGATCGATACGCGCCATCCGCTCGCGCTCGGCCTCGTCGCGCGCGGCGGCCACTACCAGGCCAATCACGCGACGCGCCAGGCCGACGTGCTGCTCGCGCTCGGGGTGCGGTTCGACGATCGCACCTCGAGCTCATGGATCCCGGGCTACTCGTTCACGATTCCGCCGACGAAGCTCATCCATGTCGACATCGACCCCGAGGAGATCGGCCGCAACTATCCGGTGGCGCTCGGCCTGATGGCCGACGCGCGCACTTTCCTGCGCCAGCTCAACGCCGAGCTCGACCGCCGCGCCGATCTCGACGCGCGCGCCGACGCGCGCCGCAAGTGGCTGCAGGCGATCGAGGGCTATCGCAAGGAATGGGACGCCCTGGTGGCGCCGGGCTTTTCCGACGACAGCCGGCCGATCAATCCGCAGCGCGCGGCGCTCGAGATCGATCGCGGCTTGCCCGAGGATGCGATCCTGGTCAGCGACATCGGCGTGCATCACAACTGGCTGCTCGGCTATTGCAAGCCGCGCCGGCCGGACTCGCTGATCGGCTCGATGGGCTTCGGCCCGATGGGCTTCGGGGTCGCGGGCGTGCTCGGGGCGAAATTCGCCGCGCCGGATCGCCCCTGCGTCTCGGTGTGCGGCGACGGCGCGTTCTTCATGCATGCGAACGTGCTCGGCACCGCGGTCGAGTACGATCTCCCGGTCGTCTGGGTGGTCTGGAACAACTACGCCTATGCGTCGATCCGCGGCCTGCAGCGCGGCTATCTCGGCGGCCGCGAGCTTGCGACCGACTTCCACGATCCGAAGACCGGCCAGCGCTACAACCCGGATTTCGCCGCGATGGCACGCTCGGCCGGCGTCGAGGGCGTGCGCGTCGATCGCGCCGCCGATCTGGCGGAAGCCGTGCGCCAGGGTGTGGACGCGCACCGGCCGTACCTGATCGACGTCGACATCGCCGCCGACATCAATCCGGCCGGCGCCGGCGTGTGGGAATTGCCCGGGCTCGGGCAGAGCAAGCCGTCGATCGGCACGCGCTACGTGCCGGAGTCGTCGCTGGTCTAGTTCTCCAAAAGCCCCAGCCTTGCCCCGAGCCACCGCGTGGTCGGCGCCTGGATGATGATCGTGGCGAGGATCACCGTGAAGGTGATCGACATGATCATCTGCGCGCCCGGCGCGTTCAGGGCGACCAGCAGGCCGGCGAGCGCGGCCGGTATGACGCCGGTCTCGCGCGTCCAGCACATGAACAGCATTTCGTTGAAGCTCCAGCGGGCGCGGCGATCCGGCAGGCAGCACAGGAACACGGTCGCCGGCCGGGCGATCAGCATCAGCACCGCTGCCACGGCCACGCCAAAGGCGGCGTATTGGCGCATCAGGGCGAAATCGACCTGCGCGCCGAGCAGGAGGAAGATGAACACGCGCATGACGAACGCCGTGGTCGTCACGAAATGGTCGAGCCTCTCCTGCTCGCCGGCCTGCATCGTGAAGCCGAACGCATCCTTGTTGCCGAGCACGATGCCAAACACGAACACCGCCATCAGACCGCTGGCCTGCAGCCCATCGGCGGTGAAATAGGCGCCGACCACGGCCATGAGGGTCACCGGCGGGGCGTATTCGGCAAGAAAATTCCATCGCTCATGGGCGATCAGCAGGGCCGCCAGATAGCCGAGCACCGCGCCCGCCACGATCCCGATCGTTGCTTGCTTGACGAGCTCGAGCGCCGAGGAGAGGAGCGAGAGCTCGCCGGTACCCATCGCGACGGTGAGCACGCCGAAAGTCGCGATTGCCCCGATGGCGTCATTGAAGGCCGACTCGCTCATCACGGTCTGCGCGACACGGTCGCGAACGCGGATCTGGCGGAAGATCGGCATCAGCGTTGCGGGATCGGTCGCCGCAAGGGTCGCGCCGAGCAGCGCCGCGATCATCAGCGGCATACCGAGCAGCCAGGAAGCCGCGATCGCGGTAATCGCCGCGGTGATCAGCACGCCGACGGTCGCGATCACCACAATGGTGATCCAGACCTGGCGCAGCACCGCGAAGCGCAGCGAGGCGCCGCCGTCGAACAGGATGTAGCTTGCGCCGAACAGGAGGATGATCTGGTAGAGCGCGGATTGGGCCTTGATCTCGATCAGGCCGAGCGCCTGCGGGCCGATCAGCATGCCGGCGAGCAGGAGCACCGCAACGTCCGGGAGCTTCAGCTTTGCGGCGAGGAAGCCGGCCGCAGTGCCGATGGCGAGAATGAGCCCGCAGACGAGCAGCGTGTGCCTGGCGATTTCGATCGAGGCCGAGGATTCCAATTTTTTCCCCTTCGGCAGTCGGCCGGCTCATGTTCCGGCTGCTCGACCGGGACTGAAAAGTATCGCGATGCGCTCCGCAAGGGTGATGTGCGTTGCGGCCTGGCGGCAGGTTGGCACAGGATGCCGGCCGGACCGGGGTGGGTGGAAGCCGGATGAGCAAGTTGCGCGATCTCGATCTTGCTGAGGTCACGGCCCGGGCGGCGTCGGCGCTCGCGCGCGCCACCGGGCGCGCTACAACACTCACCGCGGCCGTGCGGCTCAGCGATGCCGAGCGGCGCAACCTGATCGTGCGCGCGGTCGCGACCGACGATGGCGGCGCTGCCCGGCCGGTCATCGTGAAGGCGACGCGCGCTGCCGATTACGACCCCGCCGACGTCGCGACGCTGGGGGCCTCAGGGCTGATCAGGGAGTGGATCGCGACGGCGCTACTGGTCTCCCGCGCTCCGCATCACAGGCACGGCAGCGCGCTGCTCGCCGGAGATGTCAGCGCCGGCATCCTGGTGTTTGCCGACCTCGGCACTGGCCTCAGATCCCTGGTCGACCCGCTGCTGCATGGGAGCGCCGACGACGCCGAGCGCGCGCTCACGGCCTATGCGTTTGCGCTCGCGGCGCTGCACGCCGATACGATCTCCTGCCGCAGCGCGTATGACGAGGCGTTCCGGTCCATCCTGGGTGCGGAACGCGCGCGGGCGCGGCCGAGCCTTGCTGAAAACGTCGCGTTCGTCACAGATCGGATTGGACCGGGACCGCCTCCCGACGAAGTCGAACTCCTTGCGCAACGCCTGAGCGATCCCGGGCCCTGGCTTGCGCTGGTTCACGGCGATCCCTGTCCGGATAATGCGCTCATCCTCGATGGGAGTGTCCGTCTGATCGACTACGAGTTTGCCGGGCCGGCGCACGCGCTGCTCGACAGCAGCTACTGGCGCATGGGATTTCCCAGCTGCTGGTGCGCCGGGCGCGTCCCGGCAGACGTCGCTGCCCGGGTCGAGGCGAGCTATCGCGCCGAGCTCGCCCGCTCGATCCCGCTCGCGCGCGACGATTCTGCCTATCGTGCCGAACTGGCCTACATGGCGACGGTATCGATGTTCATCCGCTTCACCTGGCTGCTCGAGAGCGCGCTCGAGAGTGACGAGACATGGGGCATCGCGACGAAGCGGGCGCGGCTTCTGTTCTATCTCGAAGCCGTGATCGAGCTGACCGAGGCCGCGCGCGTGCTGCCCGGCATTGGCGCGGCGGCGAAGGGCTGGTTGGCGCAGCTGCGCGGCCGCTGGCCGGACACGACGCCGCTTGCGCTCTACCCGGCCTTCGCGGCGCCGCCGCCGTGATGGGTGGCGCTTGCTGACTTGTTGCCGGCCGACGATCATGCGGCGGCAACAGACACGGAGGCGATGATGACACTCGCGGTCGAGCGCGACGGGCCGGTGACCACGCTGGTGCGCAGCCGGTTCGCGGCGCGCAACGCCATGGATCCGGAGAGCGCCGTTGCGCTCACCGAGGCGCTGCTCGCCTTCGATCGCGACGCGACGCAGTCGGTGGCGGTGCTGTTCGGGGCGGGCGGCGCTTTTTGCGCAGGCTTTGACCTCAAGCATGCCGCCGCGCTACGCGGGGCAAAGAACCCGCTTGCGGCGCTCGATTTTCCCGCCGCCGACGGCGCGATCCCGCGCGGCCCGATGGGGCCGACGCGGCTGCAGCTCGCAAAGCCGGTGATCGCCGCGATCGCGGGCCCGGCCGTCGCCGGCGGGATGGAGCTCGCGCTCTGGTGCGACCTGCGCGTCATGGAGGCGAGCGCGTTCATGGGGGTCTATTGCCGCCGCTGGGGCGTGCCGCTGATCGACGGCGGCACGGTGCGGCTGCCGCGCATCGTCGGGCGGGGCAGGGCGCTCGACCTGATCCTGACCGGGCGCAAGGTGGGTGCCGAGGAATGCCTGCGCATCGGCTTGTGCGAGCGGCTCGTGCCTGACGGGCAAGCGCGCGCCGCCGCCGAAGCACTCGCGCATGAGATCGCGCGCTTTCCGCAAGGCTGTCTGCGTGCGGACCGCCGCTCGGTGCTGCTGCAGGAGGGCTTGTCCGAGCTGGATGGGCTGCGCGCCGAATGGGCCTGCTCGGCCGCCATGGTCGAGCGCGAGGGCGCGGCGGGCGCGGCGCGTTTTGCCGCCGGCAAGGGGCGCCACGGTGATTTCGAGGCGATTTGAGCCGCGTGCATCTCACAGGCTAGAATCTCTCTCCAAGCCATTGCGTTGATTGTCTGAAGCGTTGACGGGACGAGGACAGCCGGGAGCTTCTCATGGGCCGCTTGCGCGACAAGGTCATCCTCATCACCGGCGGGGCGGGCGCGGTCGGCTCCGCGGTCGCGGAGGCGATCGTGCAACAGGGCGGGATCGCGATCGACACCGACCTTGGCTCGCGCGAAGGCATCGATCATGTGCTCGACGTCACCGCGGAAGCCGACTGGCAGCGCGTGATCGGCGCGGTCGAGGCGAGCGCCGGCCGGCTCGACGGCCTGGTCAATGCCGCCGGCATCGCCGAGCTCGGCACCGTCGAGGATACGAGCTACGCCGACTTTCGCCGCACCATGGCGATCAATGTCGACGGCACGTTCCTCGGCTGCAAATACGCGCTGCCGCTGATGAAGCGCACCGGCGGCTCGATCGTGAACATCTCCTCGGTGTCGGGCCTGATCGGCGGGCACAATCTTGCCGCCTACAATGCCTCGAAGGGCGCGGTGCGGCTGTTGTCGAAGTCGGTCGCGCTGCATGGCGCGCGGCTCGACCCGCCGGTGCGCTGCAATTCGGTGCACCCGACCTTTCTGGAAGGGCCGATGACCGACGCGATCATCAAGCCCTCGCGCAATCCGGAAGAGACGAAGGCGCGCATGACGCGCGACATTCCGCTGCGCCGGTTCGGCAAGCCGTCGGAAGTCGCCGACATGTGCGTCTACCTGTTGTCGGATGAGTCCGCTTTCGTCACCGGCGCCGAATTCGCGATCGATGGCGGGCTGACGGCGCGATGACAGCCGCCTGCGGCTGTCATCCCGGCCGAGCGCAGCGAGAGCCGGGATCCATGAACACAGATTTGTCCGTATCGACAGGATCGTGGTTATGGATCCCGGGTTCGCCGCTGCGCGGCGCCCCTAAGGGCGTTCACGCCCGTCTTCGACGGGCTATGGATGACTGCGGCAGCCTTCACCCCTTGAACGGATGCCCCGGCATCAGATCGTAAGGATGCGCCCAGCCCGGCAGTGCCTTGATGCGCTCGCGCCACGCCGCGATCGCCGGATGCTCCTTGCCGATGTCGAAGCCGAACTCCTCGACCGGATAGTAGAAATAGCCCGCGAGCGAGATGTCCGCGATGGTCGGACGGTCGCCAAGCAGGAACGGCGCCTTCTCGAGCCGCTTGTTGACGATCGCGAGATTGCCGTCGATGCGGCCCTTGAAGAAGGCAAGCACCGCCGGATCGCCCGCCGGCTTGGCGAAGTTCTTCAGGAAACGATAGGGCCCGAGGAAGCCGTTGACCTTCTGGTTGTCGAAGATGATCCAGCGCAGCGCCTCGAGCTCCTCATCCTCGCCGTCGGGGAGATACTTACCCGAGCGGCGCGCCAGATAGGTGAGGATCACGCCGGACTGGCTGAGCTTCCTCGCGCCATGCACCAGTACCGGTGCTTCGCCCATATCGTTTACCTGGGCGCGATATTCGGGCGTGCGCTGCACCGCCTTGCCGAAGAAGTCGACCCAGATCGGCTTCCAGTCGGCGCCGATCAGGCTGAGCATCAAGGCGGCGCGATAGGCGTTGCCGGACTGCGCGAAGCAATAGAGCTCGTATTCGGGCATGCGGTCCCCCCGGTTGGTGTGCGCAACATAGAACGCAGGCGGCGGCAGAAGAAATCCGATTTGCGCGATGGTCTGATCAATTGATCGAATGGCTCAGGCGCTTCAAATCATCGCGTCAGCGTCAAAGGCTGTCCGCTATTGGCCTTGCCCTCGAAGCGTCCGGGTGCGGCGAGCGTGAGCTGGCCGAGCGGCTGGCCGTTATGGTCGCGGATCACGATCGAGCCCTGCTCCGAGGTCCATTTGCGGCTCGTATAGAAACTGCCCGGGCAACCGCCCTCCGGCGCGATCGTGCCTTCGAGGTCGCTCGGGCTGCCGCCGAAGTTCATGACGCATGGAATCGAGCCCGCCAGCGCAAGCTGCCAGCGCCCGCCCATCGGCTCGGGCACGCCGCCGCGCGCCGCGCTTGGCCCGCCGCGCACGGCGGCGTCGCCGGCGCAGCCCGCGAGCAATGCGCTTAGCGCCGCGAGGGCGATCACGACGATCGTTGCCGAAAGGCGCATCGGTTACGCTCGGCGATCTTCTCCGGGCGATCTTAGTGCGTGATCCCGAAAAGTGGATACCGGTTTTCGGATAAGATCACGCACCAACGAGCGAACCGCCACACGCTACCGCATCGTCGGAATGACGAACTCGGCGCCTTCCTTGGTGCCCGAGGGCCAGCGTGCCGTCACGGTCTTGGTCTTGGTGTAGAAGCGGATCGAATCCGGACCGTGCTGGTTGAGGTCGCCGAAGCCCGAGCGCTTCCAGCCGCCGAAGGTGTGATAGGCGAGCGGCACCGGAATGGCGAAGTTCACCCCCACCATGCCGACCTCGACGCGGCTGGTAAAATCGCGCGCGGTATCGCCGTCGCGCGTGAAGATCGACACGCCATTGCCGTATTCATGCTCGCTCGGCAGCCGCACCGCCTCCTCGTAGTCCTTGGCGCGCACCACCGACAGCACCGGGCCGAAGATCTCTTCCTTGTAGATGCGCATCTCGGGTTCGACGTTGTCGAACAGGCAGCCGCCCATGAAGTTGCCATTCTCGTAGCCCTGAAGCCTGAAATTGCGGCCATCGACAAGGAGATCGGCGCCTTCCTTCACACCGAGGTCGACGTAGTTGCGCACCTTCTGCATGTGCGCCTTGGTGACCAGCGGGCCGTAGTCGGCCTGCGGGTCGGTCGAGGGACCGACCTTGAGGCCTTCGACGCGCGGGATCAGCTTCTCGACCAGCACGTCGGCGGTCTTCTTGCCGACCGGTACCGCGACCGAGATCGCCATGCAGCGCTCGCCGGCGGAGCCGTAGCCGGCGCCGACCAGGGCATCGACCGCCTGATCGATGTCGGCGTCCGGCATCACGATCATGTGGTTCTTGGCGCCGCCGAAGCATTGCACGCGCTTTCCGTGCGCGGTGCCGGTCGCGTAGATGTATTGCGCGATGTCGGAGGAGCCGACAAAGCCGATCGCCTTGACGCGCGCATCGGTCAACAGCGCGTCGACCGCCTCCTTGTCGCCGTTCACGACGTTGAGCACGCCGGGCGGCAGCCCGGCCTTGATGAACAGCTCGGCGATGCGCATCGGCACGGAGGGATCGCGCTCGGACGGCTTGAGAATGAAGGTGTTGCCGCAGGCGATCGCGGGCGCCGCCTTCCACAGCGGGATCATGGCCGGGAAGTTGAATGGCGTGATGCCGGCGACGACCCCGAGCGGCTGGCGCATCGAATAGAGGTCGATCGCGGGTCCGGCGCCCTCGGTGAACTCGCCCTTCATCAGATGCGGAATGCCGCAGGCGAACTCGACCACCTCGAGCCCGCGCTGGATGTCGCCCTTGGCGTCGGCGAAGATCTTCCCGTGCTCGGAGGCGAGCAGGCGCGCGAGGTCGTCATATTCGGCCTGGATCAGCTCGAGGAACTTGAACATCACCCGCGCGCGACGCTGCGGGTTGGTGGCGGCCCAGCCCGGAAAGGCGGCCTGGGCGTTCGCGATCGCCTTCTCGACCTCGGCCTTGCTGGCGAGCGCGACCTTGGCCTGCACCTCGCCGGTGTTCGGATTGAACACGTCGCCGGTTCGCCCGGACGTGCCGGCAAGGCGTTGACCGCCGATGAAGTGCCCGATTTCGCGCATCGTATTCGCTCTCCTCCGCCATCCCGGCGGCTGTTGTTGTTGAGGCTGGCCCGCTTCCGGCTCTGATAGCGCAGGCCGATCAATCCGAGAAGGGTGAGGAAAAAGCCGCGAGCGACGGTGGCGGCAGCGCGTGGAACCAATCTCCGTCGATGCGCGTTTAATCACTTGGCTCGGGTGCGTTTGATGACAATTCCCATGCTGGGACAGTACGTTAGCGAACGATAATGCGGGGCGGCGTGAAGACGGCACGTGCACCGGCAAACACGCCCGGCGAGATGGCCGCGCGGGTCGCGGCCTTCGACTGGGCCGCGACGCCGCTTGGAGCGCGCGAAGCCTGGCCGCAAAGCCTCAAGGTGATCGTCGCCACGATCCTTGCCTCGCAATTCCCGATGGCGGTGCGCTGGGGCGCGGACTTCGTGCAGATCTACAATGACGGCTATCGCTCGATCCTCGGCGAGAAGCACCCGTCCGCACTCGGAAAGCCATTCCGCGACACCTGGCCGGAAACCCAGGCGCAGCTTGGTGCTCTGCACCACGCGATCCTCGCCGGCGAGCGCGGCGCCTTCTTCTCCGAGGACATGCTGTTGCGCCTGCAGCGTCACGGCGACGCGCTCGAGGATGCGCACTTCACGCTCTCCTACAGCCCGATCCCGGACGACACCGCGCCCGCGGGCGTTGGCGGCGTGCTGATCGCCGGCGTTGAAACGACGGCGCGCGTCCGGGTCGAGCGCAGGTTGCGCGAGCGCGAGGCGGAGCTCGCGCGCGTGCAGGAGATCGGACAGGTCGGCGGCGTCGAGATCGAGTTGCGCGAGGGCTTTCCCAGCCGCCGCTCGCCCGAATACCGGCGCATCCATGGGCTGCCGGCTGAAGCCGCTACCGAAACGCACGAGGAGTGGATGCGGCGGCTGCACCCGCAGGATCGCGAAGCCGCGCGCAGGCAATTCATCGAAGCGTTGCGCGGGTCGGCGCGCGAGTACCGGTCCGAATATCACATTATCCGGCCGAGCGATGGGCAGGTGCGCTGGATCCAGGTGCGCGCCGAGATCGAGCGCGGGGCCGACGGCAGGGCGCTGCGCGTCGTCGGCGCGCATACCGACATCACCGAGCGCAAGCGCATCGAGCAGGAGCTGCAGCAGCTCAACGAGAGGCTGGAGCTGCAGGTGACGCAGCGCACGCGCGAGCGCGACCGGCTGTGGAACGTCTCCGACGACCTGATCGGCGTTGCCGACTTTTCCGGCCACTGGGTGAGCATCAATCCAGCGGCGAGCGCGATTCTCGGCTGGAGCCATGCCGAGCTGCTCGCGATGCCGATCGCGTCGCTGTGGCATCCAGAGGATGCCGCGACCACGCTTGCGCATCGCCGGCGCCTGATCGAGGGCGGCCCGACCGAACGATTCCAGAATCGCTACCGCCATAGGGACGGCTCGTATCGCTGGCTCTCATGGTCCTCGACTGCGGAAGGCGGCTACATCTACGCGGTCGGCCGCGACGTGACCGCCGAGCACGATGCGGCCGAGGCGCTGCGGCGCGCCGAGGAGCAACTCCGGCAGGCGCAGAAGATGGAAGCCGTCGGCCAGCTCACCGGCGGTATTGCCCACGATTTCAACAATCTGCTGACCGGAATTCTCGGCTCGCTTGATCTGATGCAGAAGCGCCTCGCGCAGGGGCGGCTCAACGACATCGAGCGCTACGCCACCATGGCCAAGACCTCCGCGAACCGCGCCGCCGCGCTGACCCATCGCCTGCTCGCTTTTGCGCGGCGTCAGCCGCTCGATCCGAAGCCGGTCGACGTCAAGGCGCTCGTCGCCTCGATGGAGGAGTTGCTGCGCCGTACGATCGGCGAGCAGATCGAGCTGCGGATCGTGACCGGCCGCGGACTGTGGGGCACCTTCTGCGACCCGCACCAGCTCGAGAGCGCGCTGCTCAATCTCGCGATCAACGCGCGCGACGCGATGCCGCAGGGTGGCCAGCTCGTGATCGAGACGGCGAACGCGACGCGCGACTGCGCTGGCGACCCGCGCTCCGCCGCGGACCTGCGCGGTATCCCGGCGGGCGAGTATGTGGCGCTCTCGGTGAGTGATACCGGCATCGGCATGTCGGCGGCCGTGCGTGCGCGCGCGTTCGACCCGTTCTTGACCACCAAGCCGATC
>Ga0187784_10000552_pt1 | contig 27587 bp, 27 predicted proteins | sample 1015_SJ02_MP15_2_FD_132964 | JGI IMG/M metagenome (GOLD analysis project Ga0187784, IMG submission 132964) | Tropical peat soil microbial communities from peatlands in Department of Meta, Colombia - 1015_SJ02_MP15_20_MG | ecosystem: Environmental > Terrestrial > Soil > Wetlands > Peat | place... | reverse complement strand
TCCGCCATTCGTACCGCCGTGGCAGCCATCGCAGTTGCCCGCGGAGTTCACCCAGTAAGAGCCGATGCCGACCTTTCTCGGGTCGAGTCCGGTCAGATTCAGAGGAGCAGGATTGATCCTATAGCCCTCGGCTATCCTTTCGTCGTCCCGACTGAGCGGACAACTCGGGTAGGGTTCAATGCCCAGGCCGCAGCGTGGGGTGCTCAGGCCGGCCGCGGTTTGTGTGCCCTGCCAGGCATTCGCCTTCGCGGGCTCGGCCGGGGCCGGCGCGCCGACCGGTGGGCCACCCGAAGCGGGCACCACGTGGCCATCTACAAACCTATAAAACTGATAAGTCCCTGGCTGCGAGCAGGTACTTATCAGGACCCCGGCGCCATAGGTCTGGGCGACGTCGGTGCCTTCGGGGCCGTTGATGTTCGACAGATTGGTCGTGCAAGGGATGGAGCTCAAGTATTGCCATACCGCATTGAGGTCGCTGTCGGTCAGTTGACGAACCGTCGGCCAGGGCATGACCTGGAGCACCACAGCGTTCGAAGGAGCAGCTAGGCAACCGCCGGTACCGGCGCCGGGCGTAGTGGGCGTGCCCGATGGACATTGCGCGTAGAGCTTGTCGATATCCACGCCGTTGTGCAGGACCGCCCAGTAGGTGATCCAGTCAATGCCGCCCTCGGCATAGTTCACCGAAAACGGAGCGAACGACGAGGGGCTGCCATTGACATCAGGCGTCAGGTTCTTGGAGTCGACCAAACCGAAGTTCTGGCCGCCGGCCACGAACGTCGTCGGATCGATCTCGAACACCGCCCCACCATCGAGCCTTGACTCTCCAGCGAAGGCATACGGTCCATTCGGCGGAGGAAGGAAATACGGGTTTCCGGTCTGGAGGGACCAGGGCGGACCACTTGGAGACGGAATAAGCGGGAACCCGGCCTTGTAATACTGGTTTGCGCTGTGGCAGTGATTACAAATGCCCGCCGTGTTGATGATGTAGGCGCCCAGGCCCACTTGCAACGGGTCCTTGCCCGTCAGGTCGACCCCCACCGGCGTGGCCGCATAGCCCGCCGCAATTCTCTGTGCCGTCTGCCAGTCGAGCTGCCAGTCGAGCGCCAAGGCGAGCCGAGGCAATGTCAGCATTGCGGCGACGAGAACTGCCCCGGTCAGAGCAGCGGTAAGCCTCGTCACGGATTTCCATCGATGTGTTGATGACATGGATATAACTCCCCTGATGTTAGTTGTGATTGTCGATTAGCTGACGGCGACTCACACCAGCTGCACGGCGCACAAGCACTATTGAGCATTAGACTTGCCCTGAGAAATCGCGTTCTAATTTCAGGAACAGTTGTCAATGCAACTACATCCAATCATATGTCAGGTTTCGCAAAGAAAATCACGATTAAATATTTTTTTAAGAGCAATGCGACATAATTCATACGCGCGCATTGAGCACATGCGCCGGTCAAAATTTGGTATTGGATATATCAAGAAGCTGACGCCGCCCTCCGCGCCGTCGCTTGTCGCCTGAAGGGCTTGTCTCGCGGTGCACAAGCACTATCTCTTGCGTGATGAGACTCAAGCGTGACGATCTAGCCACTCTGGCTTGCATCCTTTCTGCGGCGGCGATGGGATACGGCCACTTCTCCCATCACCTCGACTCGGTGGATGTATCCCGTTGGCTTGGGATCATCTGGTTCGCTATTGCACAGTGGTTGGGAGGGCAGTGGTGGCGCAGGGTGAATCTCCCTGTCAGCGCCCTTTATCAAGAGGCTAAGCGCGGAAGCCTAAGGCTTTCTGGCGTGGCGCTCGTGATCGAGATAGCCGCCTTCGTGTTCTTCGGCGCAATGGTCGTCAGCTGGTTGATGATGCATCGTTCGCCGTAATTCTGCGCCCCCCAGTTCTCGCCGGCGGGCCAGCCATACGCTCACCACCGCTCTAAAGGCCGCACCGAAGTGTCCCCGATGCCTCGTCGCGGCATGGGCTACACTGCGATTCAACGGCCCCCTACGCGAGAGGTCCACGGACAGGCGGCACAGGGTACTCCGGAGCGGATACGTGCGTCTCGGAATGATCTTCGGCGTAGCCATTGTCACCGCTGTGGTAGCACTCACCGCCCTCGTGTCGGGGTTGCGAGTGCGCTCCACGCGCGAGTTCACCATAGCGGGCGAGCGCGCCGGCTGGCCCCTCGTTGCCGGAATCATCGTCGGTGCATTGGTGGGTGGATCCTCCACAGTGGGGACCGCTCAGGCCGCCTTCGTCTACGGGCTGCCTGCCTGGTGGTTCACGCTCGGGGCCGGAATCGGCTGCCTAATCCTGGGCACCGTGTTTGCGGGGCCGATGCGGCGGACCGCCGTGGAAACTCTCCCACAGTATCTGATGACCGCGTTCGGACGACCGATTCGTTCGCCCGTGGCGGTGTGCGACAGCATCGGCATTTTCATCACAATCCCTGGACAGGCGGCATCCGCGATTGCGCTGTTGAGCGTGCCACTGCACTGGAGCTTGTCAGCGGTTGCGGCTCTCGTCGCCGTTCTCATCATCCTGTACGTGTTCACTGGCGGCGCTATCAGCGCAGGGGTCGCGGGCTTTGTGAAGCTGCTGATCGTATTCATAGTGTTACCGGCGCTCGGCGCGGCGGCACTCGTCTTTTCGGGCGGCATTTCGCCATTGCAGGAAATGCTTCCAAGCAGGTACTTCAACCTGTTCGGGAATGGGTATTGGACAGATCTCGGCAATGGACTCGGGATCGTGTTCGGCGTGCTGACGACCCAGGTCTATGTCCAGGCGGTTCTAGCCGGACGAGACGAGAGGCAGGCACGCATCGGCACTTTCTTGGCAGCCTTTGGCACGGCTCTGTTCGGATTGGGCGGCGTCGCCGTAGGCATGTTCATGCGAGTGCATGAGCCGGGAATCGCACCGGCCCAAGTGCTCCCGTTGTTCGCGACGCACTATTTCCCGCCTGTGATCGGCGGAATGATTCTTGGCGCGATTCTGATCACCGTCGTTACTTGCGCCGCCGGCTTAGCGCTGGGCATTGCAACAATGATCACGCGCGATCTCTACCAGTGTTATCTGCGTCCAAAGATGGGTGACCATGAAGGGCTCATGGTCGCTCGAACGGTTGTCATTATCGTCGTGCTCGCCGGCGTCCTAATCGGTGCCAGCGATCTGCTGAAGCTCATCATTAGCTACAGCTTTCTCTCCCTCGCATTCCGCGCCGACGCCATGTTGGTTCCTTTGGTGGTCGCGATACTCGGCAACAGAACCAGTTTGCGTTCCGCCGGCGCCGGTGTGGGCGCACTCGTGGGCGGCATGGTCACGAACCTGTTTTGGAATTTAATGGTAGCGCCAGGGGGCATGGTGGTATTCATCGGACTCTTGGGTAGCGTCGTGGGGCTCTTCGGTGGCCACGCACTGCGTTTGTTCCTCCGTGGCGAGCAAAATACCCCCCATAGCAACGTTTCAATCAAGTGAGTGGTACGAAAACGATGTGGAGCATCACACCCTCCGGTGAGACGTTGGGGTGCCGAATCCAGGACTTCGATCTGAGCGAGTCCTTCGGACGCCGCGAGCTCGCTTATACGCTGCGCGCGCTGGCCGACCACGGCGTCGTGTGTTTCCCGAGCCAGCGCCTGAGTCCGCAGCAACAGGTAGCGTTCAGCAGGGCTTTCGGCGCGCTGGAGGTGCACGTCTCGGGCGTGTTTCAAGAGCCTGGGCATCCGGAGGTGATGATACTTTCCAATATTGTGCGCGACGGCAAACCGTTAGGTCTTGGCGATGCGGGGCAGGGATGGCACACGGACATGTCATTTAGCCGGACCATAGGGTTCGTGAACGTGCTCTACGCGCTGCAGGTACCGCGCCGTGACGGGCGGCCTCTCGGGGCGACGCTGTTTGCGAACATGGCAGAAGCGTATGACACGCTGCCCGGTGAGGTGAAACGACGTATCGAGGGCCGTTCCGCGACCCATGATTTCGAGAAGTTCTGGGAGATGATGCGCAGGCGCGGAGGAGCGGGCTCAACCCGAGCACCGCTTAGCGATGCGCAACGGCGACAGAAGCCGCCCGTGTCTCACCCTCTGGTGATGGAACATCCTCTCTCCGGGCGCAAGAGTCTTTATGCCGATCCCGGTTACACGGTGCGGGTCGATGGGATGTCTGAGGCAGAGAGTGAGGAGCTGCTGACGTTCTTGTTCGAGCACCAGGTGCAACCACCATTTCAGTACACGCATCGCTGGAACGAGGGGGATGTGCTGATTTGGGACAACCTCTGGACGCTTCACAGCGCCGAATCGGACTATCGTTCGGATGAGCCGCGACTGATCAGGCGCTGCCAAGCTATGGCGAACCTGGTGTTCACACCGGAATTCGCCAATCTTGCGCGAAGCACCTGGTAGGAGCGAATGCTTCGCGAGCTACTCAGCCCGCGGCGGGCCGACTTCGAGGCTGCGCTCACGCGGAGCGAGTTTAACCGTTGGCAGCGACGTCAGATGCGCCCGAAAAATCATAGCGTCGATGCATCTTGTTGGCGTGCTAAAAAGTCAGTTTCCTGCAGTTTTCCCAGTTTGGCTTACCGCCGGCGGACTGGCACCGGACCCGATTCGCCTGCGCTCATGCGGTGGATCGAGAAAGATTAAGCTGCAAGGTCTCGATCACCGTTTCAGGTCGAGGTGATGTCGATCGGTCCGAAACGCCCACAGCACGAAGCACAAATCTTTACAGATCGGCGCGCCGGCCAAGCATACACTTGCTTCGAGCGGCCCGAGTCAGGGCGGCAGCCCAACCATGGATCAGGAGACCCGAAAGCCGACTGTTACCGCCAACTGTACCCGTGAAGGCCTGGGAAGGTAGCGTACTCATCGGAATCGTACTGCTTGGTGATGAGGATCGTGTCGTCGTGATGCGCTTGCGCTCCTGCAAGCTCCGGCGTCACGGCTGCGAGGTGCGTCTAGCGAAGCGTGCGCGCAAACACAATCGCATAAACCAGCGTCGCACACGCATCCGCTAGGATCCAAGGCCAGCGCCGGCCGAAATACCACCCAGGACCTGAACCAGCCGCGCCGCCGAAGTGGAACATCCACAGCAGGCCCGATGTCCCCCCTAAACTCGAGGGCAGCACCGACATTAGCAAGATGGTCCAACCATACGGGTTGAACGCGCCGATTAATACGTAGGTTGCGGCGCCGGCAATGTAACAGAGCCGCACCGCGCGGCGCATGCCGTCGAGCCGCTCCCTGCCGGAGCCGCTTACACGCGCCTCAAGTGTCGCGATGCTCGCGCGCACTACTGCGCGATAAGCGAAGTAGCCGGCGAGCACGAGTAGCCCTCGCCAAAGCCATGCAGGGCTGGCGCCGAACAATACCCCATCGCCACCCGTACCGAGATCTCCGAGCCCAGAAATCCCGGAGAACAGCAGGTAGCCCGCCGCCTCCATTAAACCAACGCTGCCAAGCAACCACGCGAAAAACGCCCGCGCGTTGTCACGGCACCAAAGATGGCCGCGAGGTTGTCCATGCTAAGGTTGCCTTTGGGTGAGAGCATCCGATGCAGGCTCTTGCTGGGCGTTGCCGTCATTTTCGCCAGTTGCTCGAACCCGATGGGTGTATCTGCTCGCCGTACTCCACCGGTAGAACGCCCCGGGCCACGGCCTTGACCAGAGTCTGATGGTCGGCCTCGGTCTGGTCCGCGTATGCACGAGCGAAGCGGCATAGCGCGTTGTCGAGCTGGTTAGATGCGCCGACATATCCGGCGATCATGGAGGCTCCGCTCGTGCGGGCGTGTCCCTTGCCCAGCAGCCGCCCGACGATTCCCGCATAATCGGTTAACGCTGCCGCGTCGATCGCATCCAGCGGGATCGTGCCCTTCATGTTACGGAACTGCCGGACGTAGTATTGCAGACCATCGACGGTGGCCCAGCCGAGGAGCGGATCACTGACCGTCTGCAGGGCCTGCTGGTATTCCACGACACGCTGCCCCTGATGCGCATGCCAGGCCGAATCGCCATGGACGAACCGCGCCAGAACCGACCGCCGTGCCTGCTTTAGCTGCAGAAATACGACATCATCCGCGCTGCTGCCCTCGAGCAGCGCGATATAGGCGCGCAGTCCGACGCTGCCGACCCCGACGACCTTATGCGCGATGTCTACTAGCGTATAGCCGCCCAGCGCCCGGCCCCAGTGTGGCGCCAGGGTGGTCAGGTATTCGTCCAGTGCGATTGTGATGCGTTCCGCCTCGGCCTTAGGCACTCTGGTGATCAACGGCGGCTTGTCCACGATTTGCTGCCGTCCGCCGCGCCGTGTAGTGAACTTCGGCAACGCGCGGTCGCTGGTACGCGATCGTGCGCGCTTCGCCGCGCGCACGATCACGCGTCGCAGAGATTTTTCCCGTGCCGTCTTGTGCAGCCGGTCAACGTCGAGCCGCTGGTAGGATCGCGACAGCAGCGGCTCATTAGCCAGAAAACGCACTTCCTGGCGGTAGGCGGCGACGCAGGCCGCCACCGAGTCATGACATTGCGATTCACTGAATCCATTGTGTCGACCGGCGACCCAGATGCTGGTTACCAGCCGCCGAAGATCCCACTCCCAGGCACCGGGATGCGCCTCGTCGAAGTCGTTCAAGTCGATGACCAGGTCCCTTTCCGGGGAAGCGTAGAACCCGAAGTTACCCAGGTGAGCATCACCGCAGATGACCGGGCAGATGCCGGTCGAGGGCAAGCCTGCAATGTCCTGAGCCATCACCCCGGCCGTGCCACGTAGGAACCCGTATGGGGAAGCGACCATGCGGCCGACCCGGATCGGGATCAGCCACGGCAGCCTGCCTTCATGAGAAGAATTAATCTGTTTAATCGGATCCGGCCGGTTCGCTGGCGCCTTCCAGTCTCCGAGCGAACTGCGCGGAACCCTCTGGCGCAGGCTGCGACCGAGCTCAAATCGCTCAGCGCGTGGCATGGGACGGCGGCGCAAGGATCGGTAGCTGTCGCTATCCGCACTGGCCAAGACCACGTGCGCCACCCGCGGCAAAGCATTCAACTTGCCTACCGCCGCCGCGCCGGGTTCCCGATGCGGCGAGCCAGTGGATTCACGGGTCCGCGGCTTGCTGAACTTCGTTTGACTGATGTGGCAGATCCTCGCTGAGTCAATATTCACGCCGCCGGCGCACGTGAAGACCAGGCCGCCTAACGACCCACCAGCCGGTACTGCGCTGCCAACACATGCTCCTGCCCAGGCGCCAGGTTCACGGTGTCATCCGCCGCGTTCGCGCTCTCCACACAAACCATTCGCAAGTAGCCATCCACTTCAAAGTCGCCCATTTTCTCCGCCTTCTCAATCCATGGATTCCAGACCACGGTCGAGCGACTTCCCGTCGCGGTGATCAGCAATGAGCGGTCCGTAGATGGGTCAAGAATCTCGCACGCCCCGCCGGTATCCAGATAGATTCGGTCTGTCTCCTGCGTGAACGTGACCGGACCTTGCTGCCGGCGGCGCGCGCTGATACCGACTTTGTCGAGGTAGGCGCACCCATCCAGGCCGCGGATCGAGATGCATCGCACGTCGCTGACCTGAAAGTACGTATGCAGGGCCTGCCCTAGCGGAAAACCTTCGCTTCCGACGTTCTTGGTCGCCAAAGACACCTCCAGCTCGCGGCCGATCGTGATGGTAACGCGCACCGATGATGGGTAGCGCCACTGAGCACGCATCGCGGCATCCTGAGGAAGATCAAACTCGAGCCGCACGCGATCATCGGGCAGCGTCAGGGCTTGTCGTAGATGCCATTCGACCATTCTGGCAAACCCGTGAGCCGGAAGTGCCGGATCCGTTGCGTGGGGCCCGAACCAGGGCCAGCAAATCGGGACACCTCCGCGTACCGACTTGCCCGCGACATATCGCGAGCGGCTGCTTAGCCAGATCAACGGCCGCTCGCCTCGAGGCTCGTAGCCGATCACTTGCGCGCCCTGCAGCATCACCGATGCGGTGGCCAGTGCACTCTCGACACGGATCACCGCGAGGTTCCCCGGCAATTGCTCGAAGCGGAGCACGCCAGGAATCCCAAAGCGCCGGGTCAATTGCTCCAGATCATTCACGGGTACTGGTCCTTGTCTCGGTGCCCGTCCAATTCTAAGCCACACCGCTGAATCATTCTTGCGCTAAGGCTGGCGCCTGCACTTCTAACAGACTGCCAAACTGCCCAAGTCTTCGTCCCGGAGCGCGCTGGCTCCAAGTCGTTAGCAGGCGCCGCATTCCCCACCCCTTCCAGTCACCCTCATTCCCCTTAGCCGCCGGTCAGCACCGGGCGGGACGGACATTCAACGTGTTTATGCGCAAACGCATCGCTTTCGAATGTCAGCGCCTCGTCGCATCCCGCTATGCTGCGCGGATTACTGCGGACGAGGCCCCTTCCGTTCCCGTGGAGCACATCACGCAGGCGATCCGCATGCTACGCGGACAGAGGGTGCTGCTCGATGCCGAGCTCGCCACCCTCTATGTCGTCGCCACCAAGCGCCTCAACGAGCCGATGGGACTCGCAGGTCACTCTCCCGGGACGTCGCTGACCAGGCGCTCACCGGCCATTCGTCTTTCGCCAGGCAACTGCTGGTCCCGACCCACTGCGGACCTAGCGGTTGGCTGCTTCAGGGTAGTCCAAGTCATCCAATTCATCGGGGCTCTTTTAGTAAATTCCGGTATGTTGGGTGATAGGTGAACGTGGATATCGAAAATATCGAAAACCTCCAAGCAAAATAAAATGCAATCAAGGCGATTGGGTAAAGCGCAATTCCTGCGACCCGTTTTATTAACCCTCGATTCCCACGCATGTAAAACACCGCCAAAAGCATATAGGCGGGGGTATGTCCCACGCGTATCGCACGCTTGAACAGATTTTCCGAAAGGCGTAAATCCCGCTCAGCGGAGTGGTAGAGATCACTGAAGAGTTGTGCGGAAGCACTAAAGGCTGGCAAAAATCCGGCTTTTCTTGAAGCAAGAAAATTCGCAAAACTAGAAGTGTAGTTTCCATCCGCTAGCGCGATAAATCCAAGAATGTAATTGCTGAATCCTGGTTCGGAGGCTGTTGCCGATAACGCAAAACTCTTCGCGACAACGAGGTCTCGTGGCGTCAGAGTGCTTCCCACCAGATATCCATAGGCCATAATACAACGCGCCCGACCTGATCCCAACGCCGCGAGGCGGCTATATTCTTGCATTGCCCCGCTAACATCTCCGTGTGCCAACATTCTCCGTGCTTCCTCACTGACATCCCCGTCGAATAGAGGATAATTAAGCGCACGGATCGAGGCCCGTATGCTAACCAGTCGCTCGGCAAGAGCTGACGACAACCGGGAAATGTGCTTCTCTCCCTTAAGACCGCTGGTTAGTCTATAGCAGGCGGCGAACGACCGCTTTGAGACGGTGATGTCATCGTGTTCACCGGCCGTAGTTGGCCGTTCAGACCCCAAAGCGGTCTACCTTTCAATGTCTCCCAGGTTGTCGGAAGCGGCCCCTCGCGATTGCGTCGCCTATATTCGGTCCCGACCCAAAAGCGACATCCGCAATGACGGCTATCGGGCGGGGCAATTCGCCGAGGATAGCGAGAGCGGCAGGGTGTGCTTCGCGGCGCTACTGTGCCAGGTGCGCTGCGAAACGCAGTCGGACGTAGTCCGCGGTCCAATTGCCGTTGGAATCACAGAGCTGCGGTCTCACCCGATCGCGAACGCGGCGGAGGTAATCTTCGCGCTCCTCGGGACGCAGTACCGCGGTGAAGCAGCCCGAAAAGGTCTCAAGCCAGCCCATCATGTCCGGCAGTACCGTTGGCCGCGGGATCAGCGCGATGTAGCGGACGTCGAAGCCGGCGGCAGCCAATCGCGAAGCAGATTTCTAAAGGTGTGACCCGAGCGCTGGTGTAGCGATTTGACACCGCGCCAAACTGCGTGTCCATGACGCAGGCCACATCGCGGCAGGCAGCGGCTGTCGACGAAAACTCCGGTTCCCGCAGGATCCTCATTCTTGCGACGCTCCTCACGTCTAACCTCTTTGGTCTGGCCAGTTGTAGCAGCGGCTTTTACCTTTCCTGGGCTGTGACTTCAGCGGTGATGGATCTGTCCAAACAGGTCGTCATTGATGAATCACATCCACCCAGACATTCGGTCGCGGTTATTGCGACGACGGGCGACCTCTCGTCCCCTGGAAGGAAACCATTGGTCTACTGGCTGGTGAAAGAGCCTTCGGCAGATCTTGCGGGATTTAGACTCAAGTACCCCGAGTACAGTTTGCTGCCCCAGTCAGATCAGGGCCATATCTCAGATTTACCTGGCGAGACGGACGTCGATTACCAAGTCCTCAGGCGCGAATCGGGAAGGGCGGTAGTCAAGACGCATTACCACCACTACCCGATGCTGTTCACCATGGATGTGCGCGCTACTTATGAAGCCACGGATTCCGACATTCGACTCATCAGCTACCGCTCTGGCTCTGACACGGCGAACGGAGTCATTGTCGGTCCCGCGATTGCGGTTCTGCTGGGAGCACTGGGGGTGATTCTCAAGCGGATATATGGCACGCCGTCGGCACAGGACTCAGAGATTGCAGGACGGCTTGCAAGGCACACTGTGGCCTACTGCTTCATGGGGGTTGTGCTGCTGTCCATTATTCATAGTTCCGAATTGGCGCTCCCTGTATGGGTGCTGTCCGGATTGGCGCTCTTTGGGGTGGTGGGGCCGATATGGATTGCCCAGGAGTTGCATCGACCCAAGGTCATTCCGACAGGGCAAGCTGTGTCAAGCGCGGAAAAGCCCGCGCGCGCCGTTCGCAACCGCATATTGCTCGGCACCGTGGGCGCCGTGCTGGTGAACGCCTGTGGGCTCGCCATTGTGATGCCTGGACATATCACGGTGGTCGGAGGCATCCGCGCTTCGTGTGTCGCCCTGGTTTGCGCCGCGCCCGCCGCGCTCGTTTGGGCGATCGTCTCGCTCGTGCGCGGAGCCAAATTCCGAGCGTCCTGGAGAGTCTATGAAGGAACGCTGTTCGTGATAACGGCGCTGAACGTCATGAGCATGGTCAGGATCTACGGGTTCCTTCACTGAGTGTTCGTCTGGGTACCCTTGCCGGCCAACCTCCCGATGAGGGTTGCATGTAACGCTCACGATCGAGTAGTATTGTTACATGTAACGTCAAAGAGATCACGCCATGAGTTCCAACCGTGTCCGAGCCCGCGTGCGCAGCCCCGTTGCCAAGCGGGTGCACAAGCATCGCGACGCCCTGCGAGCTGCCGGTCTTCGCCCAATCCAGATCTGGGTCCCTGACGTGCGGTCGAAGAGTTTCGCCGTCCAGGCTCGTAAGCAATCGCTGGCGATTTCCAGGAGCGCTCAGGAGCAGGACGACCTAGCCTTCATCGAGTCGATCGCGGACTGGACCGCGAAGTGAAGCGCGGCGAGATTTGGAGTGTATCCGGCGGCCCGGACTACACGGGGAAGCCGCGTCCAGTCGCAATCCTGCAGGACGACAGGTTCGAGGGACTGCAGTCGATCACCTTTTGCCCCTTCACAACCAATCCCACGCCTGCGCCATTGTTCAGGCTCGTCGTCAAGCCGACCGAACTCAATGGCCTCGAGGAAGAAAGCAGTCTGATGGTCGATAAGATCACCACTGTCACCAGAGCGAAACTCGGTAGGCGGATCGGACAGCTCGAGGACAAAGACGTTTTGCGTTTGAACCGGGCTGTAATGGTGTTCTTGGGTCTTGCCGGTGCGAGCTTGGAGGGCTGATTCCGAAGCGACGCTCTGCGCCCTCAGTTGCGGTCCCGATGGTTAACCGCCTTGAACTTGCTGCCGTCGATCGCGACCGTGGCTTCGGTGAACAAGCCCCAGTGGCGACATAGCACGATGAACTCGCGGCACACATTTTTGATCGCCGCCGTATTCTCAGCTCGAAAGTCCGCCAGCGTCTTGAAGTCCGGGGCGAGCCGCCCCACCAACCACATCAGTTCGAGGTTGCGCCGCGCTTCCCGTTCCAGCCGGCGCGAGGACTGGATGCGGTTTAGATATCCATACAGATAGATTTTGAGCATCGTCGCGGGGTGATATCCCGGCCGACCCGTCGACTTCGGTTCCATCCCTTCGAAACCGAGCTTCGCCACGTCAAGCTCGCCGATAAACGCGTCGATGACACGCACCGGGTTCTCCTCGGAGACATGCTGCTCGACCCGCTCCGGCAGCAACACTCCTTGATTTCGATCCGACTCATCGATGAATCCGCTCATGCGCAGTCCTCGATCACGAACCGATCTTTATCCTACCGATCTTCGTGTGACGTTTTCACACAATCTCGGCCGATAGCGGCGAACACGAACAAGTCAAAACGGAGGGATGTTGTACATCCGACTATTGAATTGAGTGCGATCCCTAATCATCTGTACCGCGCCCGAGTCGTGGCTCGCCGCGGTCATGTCACCGATTACCATGGACACCGCTGCTGCGAGTGCGGCGATCGAGGCCGAATCGCTCACCAAGACCTTCGGCCAATTCGTGGCGACAGATCGCGTGAGTTTTCGGGTTCCGCAGGAAGAGATATGCGGCCTACTCGGCCCCAAATGGCGCCGGGAAGTCCACTACGTTCCGCATGCTGTGCGGGCTGCTGGTGCCGACGGCGTCGGGCCCATCTCTTCCGGCCGGACTCTTTTGCGCGATGCTACGCCCTCGGCGGACCGACAGTCGAGGCGTTTACAGGCTGGCAGAATCATGAATTTCAGCGACCCATGACGCGTCGGGTTCGTCGTGACCCGGTAGAATCGAAGTTTGCGTGGATGCAAGGCGATGCTCATCTAGGATGCATTCCGGCACATGACCGTTCTTCGAGCGCAGGCCAACACGAGGCCTTGAGATCCGTGATGCTCACAGCATCCGCAAATTCGGCCCGCACGGTACCGCTCATCATCCTGGTGACGGCGCTGCTGCGTCTGGCGCTCGCCTCCACGCTCGGCCTCGGCGTCGATGAATCCTACACGACAGCGATCAGCCACCAGCTCGCACTCAGCTATTTCGACCATCCGCCGCTGCACGTCTGGCTGGTCGCATTGGTGAGATTCATCGATCACGAGAATGCGCTGTGCTTGCGTTTGCCCTTCATTGCCCTGTTCGCCGGTTCCACGTGGCTCCTGTTCCGGATCACGACCGATGCGTATGGAGATCGAGCCGCGTTTTGGGCCGTTGTGGCTTTGAATCTCACGCCGCTGTACACGCTCGGTGTTGCGAGCTGGGTGCTGCCGGACGGACCTTTGGTGTTCTTCTCGCTTCTCGCAGTGAGGCTGATTGTACGCGCGTTGCGTGCACCTTGCTCGGGCGCGCGCGAATTCGCTGGCTGGTCCTGCGCAGGGCTGGCAGCCGGCCTCACCTTGCTGTCGAAGTACCTGGCGCTCCTTGTGTTTGCTGGGATCGCTCTGTTTCTCCTCACCTCTCGTCACCGGCGCGCCTTGGTGTCACCTGCGCTCTGGCTCGGCGCGCTCATAGCTATGCTGACCTTTTCGCCCGTTATCCTATGGAACGCCGCACACCATTGGGTGTCCTTGAGATTCCAAAGCATGCGCATTCTGTCCGGGGGCTTCAGCGTGAGCCGCCTCCTTCTGGATCTGGCCGGACAGCTTGTTTACCTGTTCCCGTGGACGGCGCTGATGCTCCTCGGCGCGCTCGGCCAGGCTCTACGAGGCGGCTCGCGCGATGAGTGCAGCTGGTTTTTCGCCTGCGTAGCGCTCATTCCGATCGCCTTGTTTGCGCTGGCCCCCCTATGGACGGCGGTGTTACCGCACTGGCCGTCGATCGGCTGGCTGTTCGCTTTTCCTCTCTTAGGGCACCTGCTCGCGACGGCCGAACAGAAGCGACAGCGGCTCGTCCATGGAGCCGCCTACGCGACCGGCGGCGTGCTGATCATTTTCGTTGCGCTCCTAACAAGCCAGGCGATGAGCGGATGGCTGACTCGCGTCGCACCGGCATTCGCGGCGGTCGACCCGACCATTGAGTTCTTCGACTGGGGCGGCCTGAAGTCCGCGCCCGCGCTCCAGGGGCTACGGCGGGACGGCAGGTTTGTTGCGACGGTGAGCTGGATGGATGCCGGGAAGGTCTCTTATGCGTTGGGAAGCGAGCCGCCGGTGTTGTGTCTATCACACGATCCTCGCCACTTCGCGTTTCTACACGAGCTGCGGCAATTCACGGGGCACGACGCCATTATCGTCGCCGATGCGCGCCGCACGGATTGGGTGCGCCTCTCCGCGCCCTACTTTGAGCGCATCGAACGGTTGCCGCCCGTCGTGCTAAGGCGCGCCGGTGTCCCCGCGCTGACGCTCAACATCGCGCGAGGCATTGGCTTTGTCGATAGCTCGCGTACCATGTAGGCCCCACCGCTCTAAGGAGTAAACCATGGCGCGGCGACACTCTCGAATGTTACCTCTCGGTATACCGGCCCCAGTATTTGCGTTGCTCGATGCGGTGAGCGGCAGAACCGTTGCGCTCCAGGACTTCGCATCCTCGCCGGCACTGCTCATAGCCTTCATCTGCAATCACTGTCCTTTCGTGAAGCACATAATCGATGGACTGGTTACCTTCGCGCGCGATTTCGAGCCGCGAGGTGTTGCCGTCGTTGCAATCAGCTCGAACGACATCGAGAGCTATCCAGACGACCGTCCCGCTGAGATGACCCGCATCGCGAAGCTCAAGAGCTTCACCTTTCCGTATCTGTATGATGAATCGCAAGAGGTGGCGAAGGCCTATCAGGCCATCTGTACACCGGATTTCTTTCTGTTCGATCGGGAGCGACGGCTTGCTTATCGGGGGCAGTTCGATGGCAGCCGACCCGGGAACACGATTCCTGTTACAGGTTCGGATCTGCGCGCGGCAGCGGAGGCAGTGCTGCGCGGAAATCCCGCGCCGTCGGAGCAGACACCTAGCGTGGGCTGCAGTATCAAATGGAAAGCGGGCCAGGAGCCGCATTGGGCATGAAGGTCTATGCGCCCCGCCCTCAGCAGCACGTGAGCTGGTCGATGTAGTCCCCGGATAGCGCGAGATCGCGGGCGGCGTTCGCACTCACGAACGTCAGCTCTCGGGCGAGCCACTTGAGCCATCGGAAGGCGGCAGTCGGCCGTTCAGACCCCAAAGCAGCGTTGCCGTCATTTTCGCCAGTTGTTCGAACCGGCTGACCGACCGAGACTGCGCGACCGAGCGTGATCGACCCAAACCGACTACTGGCCAATGACTGCTCTGGGGCGGTTCATATACCCGCGAATGTGTTTCATGCGGCCGCGGTGTCTAATCCAACAGCGGATGCCCCTCGGGCAATTGACGCGCATACCAAGCCGCGAGCCGATGCCGAATCGTCTTGTCGCCGACCTGGTCTTCCGGCATTGGCGCGATGACCTTATCGTGTACGAGCAGGCGATATACGTATAGCGCCTTGTCGCTTACCGAATCCGTGGCCTCGAACTCGACCGCCTTGCGCCCTTCCGCATATGCAACGCCGGCGACCAAGGCCGCTTTGAACAATTCCGTTTCGTGCCTGAACTTCTTCATTCGCCACTCTCCAATGCCCTACGGCAACGAAGGTAGTGTAGCAACGATCGTGCGGCGTCCGGATGCCTCGGATCGACCCACTCCGGTCGGCTCACGGGCTAGAAAGACCGCCCGTAAGCGATCGCTCGTGGCTCATGGAAAGCGCCAGATAGCGCAATATCCTGGGTCAACGCCTTCCCTGGCCACTTATTAGCGCGTGCGTCCGACGCTGCCGCGCCGAAGCGTCTCCGAGGGCAATTCACCGAAGCGCTCCTGATAGTCACGTGCAAATCGCCCGAGGTGACCGAAGCCGAGGGCATTCGCAACGGTCGCCACCGATGAGTTTGCCAACCCTGCATTCGCCAGGTCAATCCGCGCCAAGTCCAGCCGGATCGCGCGCAGATACGTTATGGGCGTCGTGTTGCGGAACCGCCGGAATCCTATCTGCAGCGCGCGTGTGCTGACTCCCGCGACGCCAGATAAATCCGCGAGCACGATCGGATCGCGCGCGTGCTCCTCGATGAATTGCTCAACGCGGCGCACGAAGAACGGCGCGATCGATCGGCCCGGCGCCTCGATAGCCGCTTTCCTGTTGTGAGGCATCGAGGCCAGCAGAAGCGAGGCCAACCCAGACGCGACCCGGTCCGCGACCAGTGGCCGTGACAAATCAGATCCCGCCCCACCGAGGTCGTCGCATAGCATCCGCACATAGCGACTCAACGTGCCAACCTTGGTGATGTCGCGGATGGGGGATGTGTCGAATTCAATGCGACCAGCTTCATCGCAGCCCGTCCAGGCCCGAAATTCGCGTTCCACCAGTTGTCTGTCGATCCGCAGCATGAGCTGGCGCGCTCCCGGCAGCCAAGTCTTTTCGAAGGCTTGGAATGGATTGATGACGGCGACTGACCCCGCCAGCAGAATGTTGTGAAGCCCGTCGTGCAACACCCGGCATTCGCCGGCTAGCGTGAATTGGAGAAGATAGAAATCGGTGAATGGCGGAGCTTTGATCAGCACACCTGCGCCGTACTGCATCAAATTGATGGCGACCGAGCCCAACTTGGCTTGGCGGTGGCGAAAATCGAGGTGCCGCTCGCGCGCTAAGTAATCGAGGGCGTGCTCGACGAACACGCTATTGTTGTGCTGCCGCGCATGATCTAAATCACGGGTTCGAAAGACGGCATGACGCCGCAGAAAACCTGAGCCGCCGATCATGATAGTGCCACCAGACGTTGCCTCAACGGCGCGCGGCATGCTCACAGCAAGCCCCTCTCGGCAAGCAGCTTAGAAGTCAGTGTCGTTCCCGGTCAAGGTACGAGCGCTAGCACTGTACAGATTTGTGCGCATTGTGGCCAGATACTGCGCGATCCGGCTCGACCGGAAATACCCTTCAAGCTACGTTGAAACCAGCGGCGGAGGCTCGCCTCTCGCCGTGGCTTGGTTGCAGCGTGAGCTTCAATGCTAAGTCGAATCAATACAGAAATATTGGTCGTCGGTGGTGGCCCAGTTGGGCTCACTCTGGGCGTGGACCTCGCTAGCCGTGGCATCGGCGTGACTCTCTGCGAGATTCGCGCTGCCGGCGAGCCCCCGAGCGTGAGATGCAACCATGTCAGCGCGCGCACGATGGAGATCTTCCGAAGGCTTGGCGTCGTGGGCGCGGTGCGCGATGCCGGATTGCCCGCCGACTTTCCCAACGACGTCGCCTTTCGCACCGCGGCCACGGGAATAGAACTCGGGCGTATCCCAATCCCGTGTCGCGCCAAACGCTATACCGCGAGAGGTGGCCCCGATACCTGGTGGCCAACGCCTGAACCACCACATAGGATTAATCAGATCTACCTCGAGCCTGCACTGTTCGCACATGCGGTGGCAGTGCCCGAATTGCGCATACTGACCCGTACAATAGTGTTCGAGTTCGAGCAGAATAAGGACGGCGTGTTGGCGATCGCAAGGGATCTTGACACCGATGAAACCCAGGAGATTTTCGCCCGCTATCTGATCGGATGTGACGGCGCGCATTCCGAGGTTCGGCGCAGGATCGGTGCCACGTTGAGCGGCGACGTTGCCGTAGTACACGCTCAATCGACGTACATCTTCGCGCCGCGCCTGCTCGACATGATGCCAGGGCCGGCCTGGGCTATCGACTGCATCAACCCTCGAAGCTGCGGCCTGATGTTCGCGATCGATGGTCGCGATCGATGGCTCATCCATAACTTCCTGGCGCCTCGCGAGAATCCGTCAACTGTCGACCGCGATCGCAGCGTCCGGGAAATTCTGGGCGTGGAACCCTCTTTCCAGTTCGAGATTCTCGGCCGGGAGGATTGGACCGGACGGCGTATGATCGCCGACCGTTTCCGTGACCGGCGCGTCTTTCTGTGCGGCGACGCCGCGCATATCTGGGTGCCCTTCGCCGGATACGGCATGAATGCTGGAATCGCGGACGCCATGAACCTGTCGTGGATGCTGGCGGGCGTGATCAAAGGGTGGGCTGACCCCGCGATCCTCGACGCCTATGAAATGGAACGGCAGCCGATCACCGAACAGGTTTCGCGTTACGCGATGGACACCTCACTGGCGCGCTCTGCACAACGTAGTTCGATTCCCCGCGCGATCGAACAAGCCGGGGCGGAAGGCGACGCTACGCGTGCGCGCATCGGTCGTCAGGCCTATGAAATTAACCTCGGCCAGTTCTGTTGCGGCGGGCTCAACTTTGGTTATTTTTACGCAGCATCCCCGATTATTGCCTATGACGGCGAGGCGGCGCCGGCCTACACCATGTACGAATTCCGCCAATCCACTGTGCCGGGTTGTCGTACACCGCATCTGTGGCTGAGGGACGGGAGATCGCTCTACGACGCGTTGGATCGTGACTTCACCTTGCTGCGTTTCGATCCCATGGTCGAGATCGGCAGTCTCGTTGCGGCCGCAGCTTGTCGTGGCGTACCCATGGCGGTATTAGACGTGGACGCGGACGAGGCAGCGATACTTTATCCGTGCAAATTGCTCCTCTCGCGTCCCGATCAGCACGTTGCTTGGCGCGGAGATAAGGCTCCGGATTATCCGTTGGAGCTCATTGACCTCGTGCGCGGTGCATCGGGCAAGGTGTCGCTCATGGGTGGGTCTCGCGTTTAATCGTTGGAGGCGACGTGCCGGCACAGGTGGCCACCAAGCAGCGATTGGCGCGGCTTGATGTCCGTGTCGCCTGGCTGTGCGGCGTGGTTCTCCTTTTTGAAGGCTATGTCATCGCAGCCGCCGGCTACGATAGCGGACATCGATGTGCGGCTGGTCCTGGGCCGACTGCGGAAGTTGATGATTCCGTCCTTCGGGAAAAAGTGTCACCAGCGATCAACGTGCGAAGCCATTACGGAGCTCACGATCGAGCAAAAATTTTGGGCCCGCTCGGATTCGAAGATTTGCGTTAACCTTTTGATATCCCGTTGAAAGGCCCAAAATTTAAGCTGTTTGTTGCGCCCAGATTGCCCCCGCGAGTAGCTGACCTACCGAGATTGCGCGACTAGGGCGTAATCGACCCGAAGCAGTGATTCGGCGCGCGGTTGAGCGGACGTTCCGTGCCTAAGAAGCGGACGTACATTCGAGCCGGTTTAGGGGCCCATCGAGTGAAGGTTGGTAGGAGACCCGTTGGGACGGCACTCGGCTGGGCCGTGTCGACCACTGAGATCTCCTGAACAGCATGATGCCGCGACTTCAACCCGCACCAAGCGCAGCGATCTCGTTGTACAGTCGCCGGGCCGGCGATAGGATGCCCCACGCGCTTTGCGAAGAACCCCTGCGGCAACGACGACAAAGGCGGAGGACGGCATGGGGAATCTGCTGTGGGCCATCATAAAGGACGGACTGAAGGCGCTCGCTTTTTGGGCCGTCGCCTCTCTCATCATGATCCTTCTGTGGGGCTATGCGGGACGCATGCTCTCGCTCGGGCTCGGCATGATCTTTATCGTCAGCTTCATCGGGCTCAACCTGAAGCGGATCGTCAACTATTTCACCGGACCGGGGGTGCCCCAGGGTGGCGGCGGCCTGCCTGGCCTGCCGCCAGCTCCGCAGACCGCTTCCGGGCGCATCCCGTGTTCCACCTGTGGCGGCACGGGCCGAATGATGTGTATCGGGTGCGGTGGTCGCGGAGGACACAACGTGATGCCGCAAACCGAGAGCGGCGGTATGCAGTGGGTGCCGCATTCATACTGCGCTGCGAGCGGTACATTGCAGTGTACGAGCTGTTCGGGTACGGGATATCTCAACGCCTGAACTCGATCGACCTTGTCGAGCGGCTAAACCCTAGTGCAAGCTGAGATGCACGCCGAAAGACCCCGAGAAGCGGCCGCGAGTGCTGCCTGCGGTCTTCCTCACGCAAGCCCCTACCCATCGGCTATCGTCAGTCAAGTGCTGAAAATCGGTTCGTCGATGGCCGAGCGCCGCGACCTAGAGAAACTCGCCGCGCTACGCGCCGCCATCCGCGCTAGCGTCGAGGAGTTGCGGCGACACCGGAGGCTAATCCGCGCGGGCGCAATAGGGCACGACCTCGCTCGCATGACCAGCATAACTGCCACCTCGGTAGTACTTATCGGCGTAGCTGAAGCCCGGGGTATCGTACTTCGCGAGCGATGACTTCTGATCGTCGCTGAGGCGCGGATAGAGACTCATGAGCCGGTCGCAGAAGTGCTCGTGCACGAAGGCGACCTCGCGTGGGGCCGTCGCAATCCGCTTGGCCTTGTAGAACGACTGGTAGACATCCTGATATTCGGCGTAAGGGTCCGGCACCAAGCGGCCGTCTTTTTGCATGCTCATACGGCCGGCGGACGGAACCAAGTGCTGCAGATCGAACAGGACGCGGTCGGAAGTCTTGATCAAGTACACGATGGTCGGAATCTGGAGCGGCCCAACCAGAGCGCCTGCGTCCGAGCCGCTGTAACCCACTTTCTCGCCTCCGAATGTAATCACAGCACAACCGAGCATGTCGAGGCGCGAGAACGTATACCGGCCGTACGCGTCCGTCACCTGCACCACGGTGCGCAAATGCACCGTGCCCTCAAGTTGGAAAAGCGGATTCCGATAACATTCGAGATTCATCCGAGCGCCCGCAATTGGCTCGTGCGTCGCCCAATCGAGCGCACGCCCGGAGTCAGCGCGCGCCGTTAGGAACAGACTCAGCCCGACTAAACCGAGGACAGCCGCGGCGATGATCGAATGCTTCTTGGCCGTCACAATCCCTCGGAAGCTATGGCGCCGAATTAAATCAAATGCTAGTCGGTCCCGAGCGCGAAGCACCATGAACTGACACGCATTTTGCGCTGGCGGAACACTCTTTGTGGCGCCGCTTCCCGGTAGCGCGGTCAGTACGCCGCCCGAGTTACGGCGGAAAATTCAGTTTCCGAAGCATTGCGAGATAGCGAGGATCGGAGCGTAGCGAGGCAAGCAGCAAGTCGGCTTTTGTTGAGACAAGTCCGCCGTCCTGTTGGCGGTGGGCCCGCTCGAGCCATTCGAACGCTTTATCCTTTTCGCCTCGCCACGCATAGACCTCGGCGATCTGATAGGCGGCCTCTCCGGCGGCCGCAGCAATGAGACTATCGAGGGCTTGTTGGGACGCCTTGGTATCGCCGAGCGTATGTTCGGCCAGTGCTACGCCGGTGTTGCGGAAGATTTCGTCGGGGTTGCTCTGGAACGTCGCGAGCGCCTCCTGTGCCTGCCCGTCGATGAGCTGCAGCCGTCCAAGGTTCCAGTTCGTGAACCTGTCTCGAGGCGTGATCGTCTGTGCGTGATGAAATGCATCATAGGCCGCGGGATATTCCCTCGACGCTTCAAGTGTCCTCCCAAGTTGCTGCCAATAGCTACTGGACAAAGGATCCAGTTCAACCGCGTTGCGGAGCATCGCCACCGCTTCATTCGTCCGACCGACATACATCAGCAAGATTGCATAATGCTGCAATACCCGGCTGTTGGTCGGTTCAAGTGCCAGTGCGTGCTTGAAGTCCGACTCCGCGCCGGCCCAGTCGTAGTGTTGCTGGGCGCGCAGGAATCCCCGAATTGCATAGCCGTATGCCAGACCAGGATCGAGGTCAACCGCCTTGTCGGCGGCCTGCGCCGCCTGCTTCTCAATGGCGTGATCGCCGGTTTGGTCCGCCACGCGATACTCCGACATGGCAAGATCCGCATACGCATCGGCATAACGCGGATCGAGGTTGATCGCCTTCTGATATGCCTCGGTGGCCTGGCGGAACTCGGCGACCGTATTGGCCTGCAAGAAGAATTGACGGCCCTGCAAATATGCGTTGAAGGCCTCGGGATTGGTGGTGCCGTGTGGTGCTGCGGCGGCCACGGGCCCGCCGCTGAGCTTGAGTTTCAGCGCCGAGACGACGGCGCTGGCGATCTCATCTTGGATCGCGAACACGTCCTTGAACTCGCGGTCAAAGGTCTCGGACCAGAGTGATTGCCCGGAATCGGCGCTGATCAACTCTGTCGTGACCCGCAGGTGATCTCCTGAGCGACGCACGCTGCCTTCGAGGACATTCGCTACTCTGAGTTTCGCGGCAATGGTCGTAATTTCGTCGGACTTTCCCTTGAAGGCGAAGGACGACGTGCGGGCGATGACCTTGAGGCCGGGCGTCCTGCCGAGGTGCTCAATGAGTTCCTGGGCAAGGCCGTCGGAGAAGTACTCCTGGTCCTTCTTCTCGCTCATGTCGACGAAGGGGAGCACGGCCACGGAGTGCTGAGGTGGGGCAATGGGAACCGCGCTCGGTGTCGTGACGCCAGCCGGAGCCGAGGCAATGTTTCCGTCCGATCTTCGCCACAGCGCGCTCGTCCCCAGGAGTAACGCCGCGATCACTGCGAGCGTGATCGCGACGCTTTGCAGGGCTGGCTTGTTGCGTAGTGCCCATTTCTTGGTCCGGTACCCGAGCGAGTCGGGCCGTGCGCTAACCGCCTCGCCTTTCAGATGTCGACGCAGATCTTCGGCAAAGTCGCTCGCCGTGAGATAACGCTCCTCGGGCTGCTTCTTCAGCGCCTTGAGCACAATGGTGTCAAGATCGCCCTGCAACGCTCGGCGCACCCAGTGCGACGCCCTCGTCGCCTCGTTGGCTGTCGTCTGGCTCGTCGCTACCTCGCTCGGGGGGCGCGGATCGCTCGTGAGAATTGCTTCCTCGAGTGCGCGGCGCGTCGATTGCTTGAGCTCGTAGGGCCGCCGCCCGCTGAGCAGTTGATACAGCACTACACCGAGGGAGTAGATGTCAGTGGCAGCCCCCAGCGTCTCGCCGCTGATCTGCTCGGGTGAAGCGTAATCCGGCGTCAGTGCGGCTCCGCCATGGCGCGTTAGCGCCGTCTCGTTCGTCTCTCCCTCCACGAGTAGCTTGGCAATGCCGAAATCCAGCAGCACCACCTGCGCCCCCTCGCGCACTAAGATGTTCGAGGGCTTCAGATCGCGGTGAATGACGTTTTGGGTATGTGCATAGTGCACTGCAGAGAGCACCTGAAGAAATAGTTCGATGCGCTGCACGATAGTTGATCCATGCGACTCGCAGTACTGCGTGATGGATTTCCCCGCCACATATTCCATCGCCAGATACGGCTGGCCCTGCGCGCTGATGCCGGCGTCATACAAGTGCGCGATGTTCGGGTGAGTGAGGTTCGCAAGAATGTCGCGCTCGCGCGCAAAGCGCTCGGCGAAGTAGGCGCTTTGCAGATGCAAGTGGGGCAGTTTCAGGGCGACCGGGCGGTTCACAAGTTCATCGGTACGCCTCGCGAGCCATACGCTTCCCATGCCCCCACGGCCGAGCAGGCGTTCCAAGCGGTAGTTACCGATTTTGTCGTTCATATTGAATGTCGCCGCGTGGGCACCCGGCGCGGGTTCATCCTCGGGCAATGGAACCTTCAGCAGCGTATCGAGCAAGTCCGCGGCCTCCCCGCTCGCCACTTTGCCCAACATCTTGCGCAGCATTGTCTTTGCGCCCGGAAAGGGCTCGGCCAGACCCTTTAGCCACTGCTCTCGAGCGTGGTCGGGTAGATCCAGTCCCTTCTCCAGGAGAGGCGAGAGCGCTGCCAGATGTTCTGCCGGTATTTGCACGGCCGTTATGTCTGATGTAGGGTCGCGTGCAGGCGGATGCGGGGGTCGCGATGCTCACCGTTCCAGGGAACCGCGGGTTCCGCCACGCTGGTTTCTGATAGATTATTAATCTTAAGACGCATGGATGGCCGCCCGCTTGAATGCACGTCTTTTTATTGCCCCTATCGTGCTTCTTCCATGAACGAGCTTACGCAGCTCTTTGCCGCTGTCAATGCGGGGGATCGAGGCGCCATCGATCGACTGATGCTGGTGATGTATCAGGAGCTGCGTCAGCTGGCGCACCGTCGACTGAACGCCTCGCCGCGAGGCAATATGCTGGAGACGACCGGGCTCGTGCACGAGTCGTACCTGCGGTTTCTCAATGCCGGTCGACTGCGAGTGAGCGACCGGGCGCACTTCATGGCTTATTCCTCGCGGGTCATGCGCTCCATCATCGTTGACCTCTCGCGCGCGCACCGCGCGGAGCGGCGTGGGGGCGGAGCGCTACAGGTCACGCTCAATACTCAAGTCGCCCACGAGGCGTGCACCTCAGATGATCATCTCATCCGGATCAATGAGGTACTCGAGGAGTTGAGCAAGGCCGAGCCGCGGCTCGTGCAAGTCGTTGAGATGCGCTACTTCGGGGGTCTCAATGAACGCGAGATTGCAGAAATGCTCGGCCTCAATGAGCGCACCGTGGAGCGCGATTGGCAGAGAGCGCGTCTGCTACTCAGTGCCGCTCTAGAGTAGATAGGCAAAAACCCGTCGCAATCCTGATTGTCGCTGCGCGGCGGGCTCGAAGACGCTCATGCTGGGGTAGATCCAAATAATTTTTATCCAGCGGTCGGGTTTCATTCCCATTCCGAAAATACGTATTGTTTAAGCGAGGCGCACTGGCACCCGAGGCACGAGGACTTGCCCTCGTGCCTCGGACTACTGCAATCGGATGGCAGCTTAAACTGCCATCAAACCTGAACCAGAAGAAACAGGCCGGTCAGGATTTCCCTCTATAGCGCGTCGCGTCGAACTATTCAATTCGCCGACAAAATGACGTCTTCCATTTTGTCGCTGTTGATGAACCTTGCCAGCTTCTGCATTGCTACTTCGGTTTGCAGCGGATCGAGGACGGCGAGTTTATCGTGAAAGACAAGAAGTTCCTCAGTTCCCCATTGGCCGCGCGCCATCAATATGTCGATTGCCTGCAATGCATCGCGCTGCTGTTTTGCCCGCGCAGAAGAGTCAACATTCGCTGTAGCCGTCACATAGGTGCAATGGTTCTGACTATCAGAACCTAACTGGAGAAAGCTCGATTTCCTTGCGTTCACGCTGCTGAGTGCGGATAACATGGCGGGGTCTGCATTCACCGCATAACACCAAAAGTTGCCGCCGGCGTCGCTCCGTGCCTTGCATTCAATCCCCGTGTAGCCGTTTATTGTAATGTTGGGGTATACGGCACAGCCTATGTATTGATGAGTGCTGCCCGCGCTGTGCGAATAAGACAAAGTGCCGAACGCGTACGTGCTTGTGGCGAATACCGGAACTGGTGTGTCAGCGTAGGCTGCGGACTGAAGACCCAGCCCAACAACGGCCACGGAAACTGCGAGTGCAAACTTGTTCATGACAAATACCTCGATTGGTTGACGACCGAAATTCACTTACACACGGGAAAATGGGCAAAACGGCGATGAAACTCCTCGTCGGTAAAAAAATATTTCAGCTAACGAGAACGAGCATGCGTTATCGCGTATATCAGATATCAAGGGCGGCAATCGGGTGATCCCTATTGCTACCGGCCGCACTGACTTGAGCGAGAACTTTCCCAATGTTCGTTCTACCCGTTTGGATGACTTGAATTTCCGATGATTTGATTGAACTCCCAGTGAGGAATACGTATTCGGCGGGCAAAAGCCGACATCGGATCGAGAAAACGGCTTTTCGTTACTACGCGGGCTGGTACGTGTAGTCAGAAACGGAGCGGCGTGGGGGCGGAGCGCTACAGGTTACGCTCTAAACGCAAGTCGCCGACGAGACACACACAGGTCACCGCCGCGTGATATCACTGAAATCCTATACTTCCGACGACGAGCCTACCCGCCCGTCGCAGTCGCGGATTCCACTAGATGGCAAGCAACGCATCGCAGCAGGGGTAGGATCGAAAATTACGCGACAGTATCGGGGCACGAGGGTGACCGGCTCTTACTGACGCGTTTACTTCAGAGGTGCCGGCGAGGGGGTTCTCCCGATTCGCTCATACTCCGCCATCACCTGGGCGCCGAACAAAAGCACGGTCGACGCAAGTTCAAGACTCAGCAAGACGACGATGGCGGTCGTCAGCGATCCGTAGACCGCGCCAATCTGAGAAAGCGTCGCGAAGTACCAAACAAGTACATGGCGTGTCAGCTCCCACAGTATTGTTGCTGCTATGGCGCCAATGAGTGCGTGCAGTAACGATGGGCGTCCCACCGGCATCACCATGTAGACGGAGGTAAGGATAAAGATCTCGCCGGCTACGCCAAGCAGGTACAGCAGCATGCCCGACATACCACCAAGCGACCAGCTGTGACCGAGGAACTCGACCTGTTCCTGTCCCATGGCCTTCAGGCTCCCAGCAACGAAGGTCACCAGTAACAGCCCAAGTCCGAGCAAGAGAATGTAGCAGTACGGAATTACCGCCGAGACCAGAAAGTGGCGCCTGCGAATTGCGACGCGATGGTGGAGGATCACGGACATTGCTTTCTCGAGCACTGTGAATGCCAGGGAACTGAAGAACAGCATCGTCACCAACAGCACCCAACCCAGCACTTCGCGGTGATCGAGGAAATTGCTGAGTTCCGCAATGAGAAACTCGGACTGTCCAGGAACCAACCACTCCAGGTAACGCCCGAGGGTCTGAAGCAATTCGGTCTGATCGATGAAGTGCGATAGCGCAATCACCGTAAGGATCAACATTGGCACGATCGACAGCAGGGCGTAGTAGGCAACCGCGCCTGCCAGTAGCAACCCCTGATTTGCACGAAAACTCTTCAGCACCTGAATGGCAAATACGCCGGGGTGCTTCAATATGTGTGTCGAGCGTTGCCCCAACATTTGCATTCTTGCCTATGCCAGATTCTTAACTTCGAATACCGACCAAAATGAGAATCGACAACAAGGCGTGAGCCGTTGCCAGTCTTGAATAGGCGGAGCGGCGCGCCTCGACGCTGGAGGATAAACCTTGGATGACTGCTTCTGGAGGATTTCTCGAAAGGCGGGCTTTGCCAAGTCCGCGATGATCCGGAGGAATCTGCCGGCTTCTTCGGAGCCTGAAAACTTTCGGTGTGCCCGCTTGATCGTGTGCCCGGTGAAGGTACCGATCTCTGAAATGAACGACCGCTTCGGGTGCGCGAGTTCGCGGCGTCGTAGGACCGCAGTTGGACGGTCAGGGACCCTGGTTACCCGCGTTACACCTGACGGGCGGAAGCCGACCCTGAGCGGAAGTCCGGCTATGACCGCTTTGGGGATAGTCACATTGTTCATCGCCGAGGCAGCTTCTTCGGCTTCGCGTGGCCTGATGACGACGCGCGCCGGCGATGTAAAAGCGATGCTATGCACCTCCTGCGGACTCTGATTGGCGGCCCTTCCGTGAACTGCGCCAAGAACGGGCGCAGAATGCATCGTGGCTATGAGAAACTTGTTGTGATGACGCTATTTGCAGGGGACTGCGTAAGTGATGCCGGCAACCTTGGTAGACCCCACGTCGAAATTGGCCTCAATCCGCGAGCGCCCGTGCGATGTCCGCGAAGGTAACTGCCACGTCGAACGGTTGCATGGCAACGCCCAGCTGGCGTCCGATTTGGGTTGCTGAAAAGATGCCACGGATGCGGGTGACGCCACTAACCACGTCCTGCTCGGCCACTAGAGCGTGCTGGCGGCCCCATGCCTTCAGCGATGCAACGATATGCCCGACTTCGGAATGCAGAACGTCCTTGACGTCGAGCACGTCGATGTCCTCGGTGCGGATCATCAGGTCGCTCACGCGCAGATCGGTAT
>Ga0187784_10000550_pt1 | contig 27614 bp, 20 predicted proteins | sample 1015_SJ02_MP15_2_FD_132964 | JGI IMG/M metagenome (GOLD analysis project Ga0187784, IMG submission 132964) | Tropical peat soil microbial communities from peatlands in Department of Meta, Colombia - 1015_SJ02_MP15_20_MG | ecosystem: Environmental > Terrestrial > Soil > Wetlands > Peat | place... | reverse complement strand
TCGTGGCATACTCGCGGCTGGCAGGCGCGTCAGGGTGATCGGCTCTCATCGTTGATCCTCAGGGCGGTTGGTGGTTGCAAACTCAACCTACCTCCTGACCGCCTGCCGCCCATAGGATCTACACTTGCTTTTGCCCAACGCGCGGCTTCGTTACGCGAGCGCCGCAACGCCCATCGCGCGGCCAAAGCGCCGGCCGCACTCGAGGAAATCGCCGTACTTCCTGTGCACGGCAGTGTGCTGCACGCAGGCGAGCAGCAGCCGGTCGCGGTCGAAGCCGCGGTTCTTCGCGTAGTCCTCGAGCAGGCACTGCGCGATTTCCTGGTTGTGCGGGTCGTTGCCGAGGCGGCAGGCCGTCAGCGCGAGCTGTTGCACCAGCGGCTGGCGGTCGCCACCGCTCACGAGATACGCCTTGGCCCAGGCGACAGCCTGCGCCCCGTCGAGCGCCAGGATGGCGGCCATGACCCGCTCCAGGAGCTGCGGGGCGCTCATGCGCTCGGCGCCGGGTGGAGGCTCGGCCGCATAGGCGCTGCCCTCGCCGATATTCTTCTGATGCCAGGCGTTGCGGTTGAGGAATGAGGCCGCCGCGTAGAGCAGCTTCAAGCGCTGCGGATGCTCGAATGTGTCATAGAACCAGCCCAGTGTGTTGCAATACTCGTAGCAGTGTTGCGCGATGGAGAAATTCAGGCTGTCGCGCGTCTCCAGCAGCACCTGCGCGGCGCCGATCTGCAATACGTCGAGGATCTGGCGCGGCCCTTTGCCTGCGAGCAGCAGCTTGCTCAACGCGTCGAGATAGGCCGGCTCCTGCTGACGCAGCACGACCTCGAGCAGGGCTTCCGACTCGGCCGCGGTCAGCGGCTGCGAATTTGTGAGCAGTGCCAGTTCTCGGGCCGTGGTGCCGGCGTAGGGGATGGCGGAGATCTTCTGCTGCTCGAGGTAGTGCGTAATGCAGTTGCAGGCCATCTCGTAGGTCGAATACCAACGCGGGCCGACGGCGATATCGAGCGCCCCGGCATAGAGGACGCCATGCGCGTCGTCCCAGCCGATCGCCGTCCCGAGCTCGACTGTGGCGCGCGCGCGATAAGACTTGTGACCGGTTGTGTAGGACCGGTTGAGGAAGGCACGGTCCTGCAGGTCGATGAGCCCGGCGAAAACCAGCTCGGCGAGCACCGCTTTGCGCTCGGCCTCGTTGCGCATGAGACCGAGAAAGACGCGATAGGCCTCGAGCACGCGGCCGCGATGGACGAGGGTGAGCCAATGATCGAGGCGGTCGCGCAGCGGCCCGTCGCGGTGCTCCGGCTCCTGGTCCGGCCAGTGCACGACAGGCTTTGGTGGCGCGCCCTGCTGCGGTGTCATTCCGCGTGCGTAGTGACCCGGCGCCTTGTTGATCTTCTGGTTCCAGATGTCGAGCCCGGTCGGGATGTACCAGACGGTCTGCGCCATCGGCAGGCCCGCCATCTCCGCAGGCAGCCACTTCGACAGGTGCAACGTGGCGCGGGCGCTCAGGAGACAATGGTCATTGTTGACGAAGTTAACGAAGCCATTGTCGATCCGCTCGTGGTACGGGACGTGCGTGTAAGGTCCATGGATGCGCACAGCCTCGCGCAGCATTTCGGGCAGCGGCCGGCCGGCGCGCAGGAGATCGTAGTAGGACTCGCTGGCGCCGACCTGGTCGCGCGCGAGGACGCGGTCCTCGAGCCTTTCGTAGAGGGGACGCGCCGGCGCGCCATGATCGTGAGCGGTTGCGGCAAGCGACATGGCAATGCCTCCCTGCTGGACGGCCCTGCGCCGAGTTCACCTGCGGTCGACGGGCCGGCCCGATCATCATGTCACATTTCGAAGAGAGATGGGATGTCGCCCTGGTATCCCGATTGCGGGCGCATCATTCGGCGGCCTTCAGGCCGTCGATCGCGGCGGCGCCCGCCTTGATGCGCGGGATGAGCTCGCGGCCGAATTCCGTCGCATCGTTCATCGGGTCGAAGCCGCGGATCAGGAACGAGTCGATCCCCAGCCGGTAGTATTTGAGGATCGACTCGGCGACCTGTTCGGGCGTGCCGACGAGACAAGAAGTGTTGCCGAGCGCGCCGGTCGCCTTCGCGATCGGCATCCACAACCGCTCGTCATGGACGTCGCGCTCGAGCGCGAATCCCATGAGCCGCTTGCCGGCATTGTCGACGGGGCCGCTCGCCGCTTCCTGCCGCCGCCAGCCCTTCGCGGCGTTCATCGTCCCGAGAATGCGATTGGCCTTGTCCCACGCGGCGCCCTCGGTGTCGGCGATGATCGGGCGAACCGAGACGTTGAACCGCGGCGCCCGTCCGAACGCCGCCGCCTGCGCGCGGAACTGTGCGATGCGCTCACGCGTCGAGGCGAGCGGCTCGGCATAGATCGCGTAGACATCGCATAGTCGCGCGCCCATCTCGAGCGCGCCGGGCGAAGCGCCGCCGAAGAACAACGGAGGATGCGGCTGCTGCAACGGGCGCACGTCGGAATGGGCGCCCTCGACGCGATAGAAGTCGCCCGCGAAATCGAACGGCTGCTCGCTCGACCAGGCGAGCTTCATCAGCTCCAGATATTCCGCCGCCCGCCGATAGCGCTCGTCCTTCGGGCTGAAATCGCCGTCGCCGTGCTGCTCGTCATCCGTCTTGCCGGTGACGATGTGCACCGCGAGCCTGCCGCCGGTCAGATGATCGAACGTCGCGATCTTGCGCGCCAGCAAGGTCGGCGCCACGAAGCCGGGCCGGTGCGCGATCAGATAGCCGAGCCGATCGGTCTGCATCGCGGCATAGAGCGCGACCAGGAATCCTTCCGCCGACGAGGACGAATAGCCGACCAGCACCATGTCGAAACCGGCCCGATCATGGGCGCGGGCGAATTCAGCCAGATAGGACGGCGACAAGCCGCCCTCGATCACATGCAGGGTGGCTTTGCTGCTCGGCGGGGTGACGCCGATCATTCCAATGATCTTGACCGGCATCACCGATCCTCTCGCCGGGGCTGACGTTGGCCAGTGGAGGTGTTCCCGTCAAGTCGGATCGGACTCCGAGCCGGCAGCGGACATTGCGCCGGCGCGACCCGGCGCTCTTGTTCTTGGCGCCGATTCGGCTGTCAGATCCCATACAGCCAGGGCTGCCGCGTGGCCGCTCGGCGCTCGAACGCCTCGGCCGCGGGCAGGTGCCGCTGCAGCATCTCCAGCTGGCTCTCGCCTGCGAGCAAGGCCGCGCGCCGCTCCGGCGTCACCGCGAAGGCGAATTTGAGCCCGCCGGTCGTCTCGATCGTGCAGGATTCCAGATCGACGGTGATCTCGGGGTCATTGGCGGCCTCCAGCGCCTTGGCTATCCGCTGCACGTCTGCGGCCGCCAGACGCACCAGCAACAGCCCGTTCTGAAACGCGTTGTCGAAGAAGATGTCGCCAAAGCTCGGCGCGATCACGCAGCGGATGCCGAATTGCGCCAGCGACCAGACCGCGGTCTCGCGCGAGCTGCCGCAGCCGAAATTGCTGCCCGCGACCAGGATCTGACATTTGCGGTATTTCGGCTGGTTGAGGACGAAATCCGGGTTCTCGTTGCCGGCCAGATCATAGCGCTGAGAGGCGAACAGCCGGTCGCCATGGCTGCCGGCGCGGCGCGCCGGCGGGTTGACCGGCGCGAGCGCGTCGGTGTTGATGTCGGTGAGCATCATCGGTGCAGCGACGGCGCGCAGAACCCTGAATTCCTGCATGGCGATCAATCCTGACGAGATCAGTGCGGCAGTTTGCGGACGTCCGCGATCCGCCCGCTGACCGCGGACGCCGCGACGGTTGCGGGGCTCGCGAGGTGCGTGCGGCTGCGCGGACCTTGCCGGTTCTCGAAATTGCGGTTGCTGGTCGAGATGCAGCGCTTGCCCGGCGGGACGATGTCGCCATTGACTGCCACGCACATGGAGCAGCCGGCCTCGCGCCATTCGAATCCGGCCTCACGGAAGACGTGATGCAGCCCGGCGGCTTCCGCCGCGGCCTTGACCGGGGTCGATCCGGGCACCACCAGCGCGGTCACGCCTGCCGGCACCTTGCGGCCGCGCACCACCCGCGCCGCCGCCTCGAGATCGGATAAACGGCTGTTGGTGCAGGAGCCGATGAAGGCGTAGTCGATGGGCACGCCCTCGATCGGAGTTCCAGGCCTGAGATCCATATAGGCGAGCGCCCGTTCGATCGAAGCGCGGCGCTCGGGCTGCCCGATCTTGCCCGGGTCGGGAATTGGCTCGTCGATCGCGCCGACGTCCTGCGGAGAGATGCCCCAGGTGACCTGCGGGCGGATGCGGTCGCAGTCGATCTCGATTTCACGGTCGAAGGCCGCGCCGTCGTCGCTCGGGATGGTGCGCCAGTGGGCGAGCGCCTGATCCCACAGCTCGGCCTTCGGCGAGAAGGGGCGGCCGGCCAGATAGTCGAACACCGTGTCGTCGGGCGCCATGAAGCCGCTTCGGGCGCCGAACTCGATCGACATGTTGCAGATGGTCAGCCGCCCCTCGAGCGAAAGCCTGCGGACCGCCGGGCCGGCATACTCGACGGCGTGGCCGACGCCGGCCGCGATCCCGTGCTGCCCGATCAGGTGCAGCACGAGGTCCTTGGCAAAGACCGCATCACCGAGCGTTCCGGTGAAGGTGACGCGCATCGTCTTCGGCTTGCGCTGAACCAGCATCTGGGTCGCCAGCACCTGCTCCACTTCGCTGGTGCCGATGCCCCAGGCCCACGCCCCGACGCCGCCATTCGTCGCCGTATGACTGTCGCCGCACACCAGCGTGCAGCCCGGCAGCGCAAAGCCAAGCTCCGGACCTATCACATGGGCGATTCCTTGCTGGCGATCATCCATGTCCAGAAGGCGGATGCCGTCATCCCGGCAGTTTTCGCGCATCGCCAGGATCACGTCCCGGGTCGGCGGATAGCTCTCTGCCGTACGCCCCGGCAGGGTCGATTGCGCATGGTCGACAACCCCGATGGTGAGGTTCGGCCTGTGCGTGCGCAGGCGAGCGCGCCTAAGGCCCGCGAAAGCCTCGCGGCTGGTCGATTCGTGGACGACGTGCCGGTCGATATGGACGAGATAGCGACCGTCGCCGAGGTCGGCGATCACATGATCGGTCCATATCTTCTCGAACATGGTGCGCGGCTGCATGGCCGTCACGCTCCTGTCGCAGCGGCCGGCTGTGCATGGACCAGGGGCCTGGTGCCGAGCAGGCGCGCACGATCCCCTTCGGGATCGATCGCCAGCACACCGACGACCCCGGCGAAAACCGCAACGGCGGCCGAGACCAGAAAGCCGTTCAGATAGCCCTGCAGCAGCGCGCCACCCCACTCGACCGCGTAACCCATCACCATGGGCGCGATCAGTCCGGCGGCAGTGATGACCGCGCTGTAGATCGCCAAGGCGGCACCGCGTTGACGGGTCGGCACGATCTCGCCGACCGTCGCGAAGGCCGGCGCGTAGACGCAAGTACCGAGCGCAAGCGCAACCACGAGGCACACGACCTCTGCGGGGCCGGCTGCAAGCATCGTCATGGCAATCAGGAAGACGCCCGATACCAGGACGCACGCGGAAACCAGAAGGCCCCGCGCACGCCGGCTCGGCACGCCGGCCTTGACCAGGCGCTCCGACCACCAGCTCGCGAGCAGGACGACCGGCAGCGAGATCGCGGTCGTGAGCGACACGAGCCATGCGGCGATTTGCAGGTCGTAGCCCAGGCCCTTGCTGAGGAATGCCGGCATCCACGACACCTGCAGCGTGGTTCCCCAATAGGCGGCAAAGCCGCAGCACGCCGTACCGACGAATGTCCGGCTGAGCAGCAGCTTCGCGTAGGGGATCAGCGGCCACTCCTCTGCGCGCGGTTCAGCGGCAAGGGCGGCGTCCTTGACCGGCCCGTCCTCGCCGAGCACGAGCCAGGCTGCGGTCCAGATCAGTCCGATGACCCCGAGGGCGCCGAAAGCAGCATGCCAACTGTAATGTTGGACGACCCAGGCAAGCGCGGGCGCGCCGGCCAGAACGCCGGCAAAGCCGCCGCAGGTGTTCATGAGCGTCGCCGGCACCAGCCGGCTTTCGTTGCTGAACCACTTGTAGACCGCGTGAACTGCGACCGGCGACGATGGTCCTTCGCCGGCCCCAAGCGCGATCCGGCTGGCGAACAGCATTCCGACCGTCACCTGACCCGCAAGCGGGAGGAGGGCGAGCGACCACACCACCGCCAGCCCCGCGAGCACCCATTTCGCCTGGACGCGATTGGCGAGGAAGCCGACCAGGATGGCGGAGAGCGAGAACAGCAGGAAGAAGCTGGAGACCACCCGCCCGAACTCGCTCGGGCTGATGCCGAGATCGCGCATCAGCGGAACCGCGGCGACGCCGATGACCACCTTGTCGGCGAAGTTGATCACCATGAAGACGAACAGCAGCGCGACGATCAGCCACGCTTTGCCGCGCCCGTTTTTCGCGTCCATTGCACGATTCCTCCCCCCGCAGGCTCTGCCGGCCGCTGGGTTGTCTGCCCGTTGTTCGGACAAGCATTATTTTCGATCATGCATTCCGAGCCGACAATGCAAGATTATTCATTGTCTGCATGAGTTATGGTAATGATGCGCCATGGCGCGTCGGTTGCCACCGCTCAATCCTCTGCGCGCGTTCGAATGCGCAGCCCGTCTGCAGAGCTTCACGCTTGCCGCACGGGAGATGAACGTCTCGCAAGGGGCGATCAGCCGGCATGTCGCGCTGCTGGAGCAACACTTCGGGATAAGGCTGTTCGAGCGGCGCCACCGCGAGGTGGCGTTGACCCGCGAAGCATTCGACTATGCGGCCGAGCTTCGGGCGGCCTTCGACCTGATCGAGGCAGCGTCACTGCGTTTCCGCGGTGGCGGTGCGCGCCGCTCGCTCAGGCTTGTCCTCTTCCCGACCCTTGCGATCCGCTGGCTCATCCCGCGGCTCGGCAGCTTTCACGACCGCCATCCGGAGATCGACGTGCAGATTACGACGTCGACGAGCGGACTGCGCTTCGACCGCGACGAGGAGGGCGATATGACGGTGCGGTTCGCCGAGCCGTCCCTTCGCAATGTCCGCTACGATCCGCTCATTCCGGTGAAGCTCACCCCGGTCTGCAGTCCCTCCATTCTGCAAGGTCCCCTGCCGCTGCGCACGCCGGCCGACCTGCTGCGTCATGAGCTGCTTCACTCCTTGAACCGGCTCGGCGACTGGCCGCTCTGGCTCGATCGGGCCGGCGTGACGACCGACACGGCCGAGCGCGGTCTCAAATTCGGCAACTCGGCGCTTGCCTACCAGGCCGCAGCGAACGGCGTCGGCATTGCGATGGCGCAAGTCGAATTCGTGGCGGACGATCTCGCCTCCGGGCGCCTGGTCGCGCCGTTCCCGCTCCGCGTCGCCACCAATGAGGTCTATTGTCTCGCCTCGCGTGTCAGCGAGGCGAGCTTGCCGAACATCAGGCGGTTTCGCGAATGGCTGCTCGGCGAGCTGCAAAGCAGCGCCGCCGACGCGCCGATCGAGCGCGGCGCGTAAGCCGCCGCACTACGCATAGCGCGCCGCGATTTCCGACCAGCTTCGCAGGCCGACCTTGTCCTGCAATCCTTCGGCCGCCGCCGCGAAGCTCTCGAGCTCGGCCGGAGGCTTCGTTCCTGTCGCCACGTCGGCGAGCTCGACCAACGCCCTTTCGACGGCGTCCGCCATGCGCGCGACGATGAATTGCGGATAGATGATCTGGTTGAACCCCAGGGAGTGAAGCTCGGAGGGCTTGGGCCACAGTGGCAGCAGCCGTTCGGTTACCACGGCGATCTGGATGCATCCGCGCAGCCTGTCGCCGACTTTCCTCAGCTCTTCGAGCGAGGCCAGTCCCGACACGAAGATGCCATCGGCACCGGCCTTGAGATACCGCTCGGCCCGCCTGAGTGCTTCGTCGAGACCATGAGGCTTGTAGGCGTCCGTGCGTGCCAGAATGACAACGTCCGGATCGGAGCGCGTCGCCATCGCGGCGCGCAGCTTCTTTTCCATGTCCTCGGCCGGGACCACTGCCGTCGCCCGGCCCTCGCCGGGCTTTTTCGCGGTCATCAGCTGGTCTTCGAATATCATGCTGCCAATGCCGATCTGCTCGTAGGCGCGCACCGTCCGCACGACGCTGCGAACGTCGCCGTAACCATCATCCGCATCGATGGCGCACGGCAGCTCAGTGCCGCGCATGATGTTGCGCGCGCCCTCCAGCATTTCGCTCAGCGAAGCGAGGCCGATATCGGGCAGCGCGAATTGGGCGGCGAGCATCGCCGAGCCGCCGATGGCGATGGCCTTGAATCCGGCCTGGGTCACCAGGCGGGCGGAGAGGGCGTCATGCGCGCACGGCGTCACCAGAGGATGGTGGTGCGCGAACAGCGTACGAAATGATTCACGGTTCTGCATGGTAATTGCGCGCTCGGTCGGCCGGTCTCCAGCCACGCTTGGCCGAGCCGGCTCGATTACCTAGAGCATACCGCCAAAGTCGCTCAAGCCGGAAAAATCAACTGCGGGCATGACCATGCTGCATTTCCGGCCAAGCTCTTCATATACCTGCGCTCGATAAAAGAAGGCCGCGTTGGATTTTGCGTCGAGGCCAATATGACTGCGCCTACTCCCGCCACGGCGGCCTTCGTCGTTGACCAAATCAGGAGCCCCGGGGCGATCGGCTCACCGGGCTGCGCCCTCGCCGATGATCGAGAACGCGCCCCACATCGCAGGGTAGGCGTTGGTCGGCTGTGATGCATCACTGAGGTACGCCAGCATGGCGCGCCGCATCGCTTCAGCGCGGCCAAGCGACGGGTTGGCGTTGAGGGTGTCGAACGTCCCGGTCATCAGCCGTGTCGCGGCATCCGAGGCGACCGACCAGTGCGACACGAGCAGCGCGCGCGCTCCGCCATAGAAGAACGCGCGGGCGAGGCCCGAGAGCGCCTCGGCTCCGGGCTTGCCGCCTGCGATCGTGTTGCAGGCGGACAGCACGACAAAGTCGGCGTTGAGCCTGAGCTTGGCGACCTCGCTTGCGGTGAGGAGGCCATCGTCGAAGTCGCTCGGGCGCGCCGGGATCGTGAGTGCAAGCGAGGGCTCGGCAAGACCCTTGACGTCGCCGGCGACCAGGCCGTGCGTCGCGAAATAGACGACTCTGAAATCGCCGAGCGGCGCGCGCTTCACGGCGGTGACGGTGGCGTCGCGGCCGAGATAGATGTCCGTTGGCGCCGCGCCGAGATCGGTTGCGACCGCCTTGAGCTCGTCCTCGGTTTCGGGCAGCTGCGGCAGGGACCGCGCGAGCTCGCGAGGATCGACGCCTGCGCCCTGCCAGAAGTCGGTGTAGGAGCGCGTCGCGACATGGGACACCGCCCGGTGCGCGCCACGCTCACGCTCCGCTGCCGCGGCTGCCGCCGGATTGAAGACCGGGTTGCCGAAACCGATCATCGGCTTCGTGCCTTGATCCTTGTGCGCGAACAGGCGCAGCACCTGCAGGCTCGCCACCGACGGCAGAACCGTGATGGCCTGCCGTTTGATCAGCCAGGCGGCATCGCGATAACGCTGCAAATGGTCCATATCGGGTACCGCCGACGGCTTCTCGGTCACGAGCAGATGAAACGGCAATGCGGTCAGCGGCCCCGAAGGCACCGCAAGGAGGCTGTGCTTCCCCTTGATCAGCGCATCGACCGGCCCGAGCAACGACCCGTACAGTTCGTTTGCCGCGGCGAGATCGAACAATTCGCGCTTCTTGTCGATGCTGTCGAGGTAGCTCTGCTCCTCGATCATGTCGACGTCGAGACCCTTGCGAAATGCCGCGACCTTTTCGGCGATCGCGTCCGCGCCGAGCGGCAGCGCGTGCCAGGCGAAGCCGTCCTTGGTCAGCGCAAACACGTAGCTCTGGTTGCCATGGAGCATGAAGTAGACCAGCGCCTCGTCGGCGCCGAGCAGCTTTTGCACCGCTTCGACAGCCAGGGGCTTCGGGTTGGAGAGTGCCGCGTAGTCGGGGAACTGCTGCTGCAGCCGGGCGGCGGCGGAAGCGAGCCGCGTCTCGAGGTCAGCGAGAGCTTTCTGCAGCTGCTCGATGGTGGCGCGGCTTTCCGCACTCCCGGGCAGCGCGCGCGCTGCGGTCAGCGCCGTGTCCTTGTCGCTCCAGGCCGCGGAGAGATCCTGCGTTTCGCGTATCAGTGCGGCGAGCGCGTCATTGCCCGCAGCAAAACGAACCCCCAGTTGCGTGACCGCCGAGGCCGCTGACGATTGGGTCGCCCATTGCGCGAGCGTGAACGCGTCGCGTCCCGCGGCGGGCTCGGCAACGATACGCTCCTGCGCGGCCGCTGCCAGATACGCAACCTGATGCCGAAGGACGTCGCTGTCCTTCTGGATCAGCGTTGTGCCGCCGATCTGCGTTCGTCCAGCCGAGACGGCGATCGAAGCATCCGAGAGCAATAAGGCCGTCGCCTTGCGCGAATAGTCGAGCGCGCTCGCGGTCTGATCGCGTGCCGCCGCAACCAAGGAAAGATGATCCAATGTTTCGGCGACCGCCGGATCACTGGACCCGAACGCCGTCTGCCTGAGCGTCAGCACACGCTTGAACGTCCGCTCGGCATCATCCAGCCTTTGCTCGTTCAGATAGACATGACCCAGGCTGTTGAGCGGAATCGCGAGGTCCGCATTGTCCGGTCCATTCACGCCTTCCCAGATTGCCAGCGAGCGCAGTTGCGCCTTTTCGGCGTCGGCCCAACGCTGCTGATCAGCATAGAGCACGCCGAGACTGTTCAACCCGAGTGCCACGTCCTGGTGATTGGGCCCGAGAGCCTTTTCGCGGATCGCCTGCGCCTGCAGCTGCAGCTTCTCGGATTCGGCATACTCGCCGATGCGTTGGTAGGCGATTGCGAGGTTGCCGGTCGCCATGGCGAGATCCGCGCTCTCCAGTCCGAGGACCGACGCCAGAATCCCGACCGCGCGCTTGTAGAGCGCAATCGCCTCCTGATCGCGCCCCTCGACGTCGCCGAGCAGCGCTCCCAGATTGAGCAGGCTCTGGGCGACCTCCTTGTGATTGGGCCCGAGCACCTGCTCGCGGATCGACAGCGCGCGCTTGAACAGCGCCTCGGCCTCCGCATAGCGTCCCTCACGCATCAAGACGATGCCGAGATTTTGCATGGAGGCCGCCGCGGACTGGGACACTGGCGCCTTCGCGTCCAGGGCCAGGGCCTGTCGATACATCTGCTCGGCGTCGTGGTAGCGGCCTTGCGAAGTGAGGGTGTTGCCCAGATTGTTGTACACTTCGTGCACGGTCACCGGCGGCAGCGTCGGATCGAGCATCGCGAGCGCCTCGCGCAGTGACGCTTCGGCTTCGCTCAGGCGCCCGAGCTTCTCATACTCGCCGCCGAGCTCGGCTCGGAAGGCGACCGCGAGATTGCGGTTCGGCTGCTGCAGGGAATCATTGATTGCGATCGCCTGCCGGAACACCGCGATGGCTTCGTCGGAGCGGTCGAGGTTGGCGAAGCTTTCGGCCAGGTGGGCGAGAGCGATGACGTAGTTGATCGAGCGCTCGCCCGCGCTGGCGCGCACCAGCGGCACGAGCCGCTGCGCCTCGATCAGCGCGGCCCCATAGTCTCCGGCATTGAAGTATCTAAAAAAGTTCCGCTCGACCTCGGCAGCCGGGTTGCGGGCCGCGTGCGCCGGCGAGATGCCGGCCGGACCGGCCATCGAGAGCAGAAGCGTTATGCATAAAGCAATCAGGCGCCGAAGCATGGGCAGTTCCTCGCGCCCCGGCGCCGGCCCACCCGGTGCGCGGCAAGCGCATGCGGCATGAAATAGATACCCGATGGTCCGGCTCCATTGAGATGAATCAAAGCGGCCCGGGTCGGCGCACGACATGTGCTGAGCTCAGGGTCGATCGCGACGGAACGCCCGTAAGCGCTGCGAGGTTTTTGATGCAATGCCGACGAGGAGCGGTGTTGGCCGCGTTTGTCTTGGCCGCTGTCTTGGCGGCGATGGCATTGTCATTGGCGTCGATCAAGGTGGCGGCCCAGACGCCCGGTCAAGCGGATGTCCAGTTCGACCCGCCGGATACCGTCTACCGGGGCGGTGCGCTTCCCGAGGATCCGGCGGTCGAGCGCCGCCGTGCGATCGTTCCGCGCCATCGCGCCTTCCTGCCGGTCAGCGTCGATCTCACGAGCCGGATGCCGCCGGTCGGCAATCAAGGCGAAGCGCCGTCGTGCACCGCCTGGGCGACCGCTTACGCGGCGCGCAGCTACTACGTCAATACGCAGGAAGATCGCGACACAAGGCAAGCCGTCAACGTCCCGAGCCCGAACTACGTCTTCTATCTTTCGCGCAAGGCCGCCTGTGATCAGGGGTCGCGGATTTCGCTTGCCGTCGAGGTGCTCAAGAAGGGCGCGCTGTCGCTGGCGGATTATCCCTACAGCGACAAGTGCCAGGAGCCGGCGGCGCCCGACGTTCAGGCGCGCGCCAGCGACTTCAAGGTGCGCGGCTTGACGCGCGTCGATATCAACTATCCCGATGATATCAAAGGCCAGCTGGCGAAGCTCAATCCCGTCGTCATCAGTTTCAAGCTCAGCACCGCCTGGATGAAGCTGCGCGGCAAGCAGGTGTTCACCGAACGGGTCATCCCGCCCGATGACAAGAACCAGGGTGGGCATGCGATGGCGATTGTCGGCTACGACGATCGCCTCCAGGCCTTCCGCGTGATGAACTCCTGGGGCACGCAGTGGGGCGATCGCGGCTTTGGCTGGATGAGCTACGATGTCTTGCCGGACCGCATCAATGATGGCGCCTGGGTGCTCGATGTCGCCGGACCCGCGCCGGGTCCGACGTCGGCACCAACGCCAACGCCAACGCCGCCCCCGACACCGGCGACGCTGACCCTGTCATGCGCGCACCTCGACGTCGAAACGCGCGGCGGCCAGTCCGTGCTATCCGGGTACGTGGCGAGCGACGACGACCTCAACCGCGTGAAGGAGATGGCCGCCACTGCCCCGGGCACGTCGGTCGGCAATGTGGTGGTCGCGCCCTGGCCGCAATGCGAGGCACTGCAGACGCTCGAGAAGCCGCTGCAGGTAACGGACCGGCCGACGATCGACATCGGCCCGACGACCGAGCTGCACGGTGGCGACCCGCTGCGCATCCGCGTCGTGTCTCCCGCGCAGATCAGCTACCTCTATGTCTCCTATATCCAGGCGGACGGGTCGGTCGTTCACCTTGTGCAGCCGAAAGGTCTCGTGCCGCAGCCGACGCTGCCGCGGCAGATGCTGACCTTCGGCAGCGGCGAGCAAGGTCAGCCGAAGTTCACCATCAGTCCGCCGTTCGGACGCGAAATGATCATCGCAATCGCGTCGCGCTCGCCCCTGTTCGATCACGAGCTCGCGGCGCATCAGACCGAGCGCGAATACCTCACCGAGCTGCGGCGGGCGCTTATCTACAAGCCGGCTCCCGACATGCCGGACCGCGAGCTCGCCGCCACCATGACCACCCTACGAACCAGCACGAGGTAGCCATGTTGCCCCGACTCTTGCTTGCCATCGCGTTGCTCTGTGGCGGCGCCGCGTTGCTTTCGATCCGGGCTGCGGCGCAAGAGCGACTGTCTCCCGGCGGCATCGTGTGCGAGCTCGATCCGGCTTGCCCGAAGCCAGCGCTGCGCAGGCGCGGACTGACGCCGCGGCGGGGCGTCAGCGTCGAAGGTATCGTCACCTCCGACCAGGAGAACTCGGTCAATATCTACATCAACTTCGCCTACAACTCGGCAGAGCTGACCTCTGACGCGCGCATCACGCTTGACGGGCTCGGCACCGCCTTGCGCGATCCCAAGCTCCAGGGCTTCAGCTTCATGATCGCCGGGCACACCGATGCGAAAGGCGGCGTCGAGTTCAACCAGAAGCTCTCGGAGCGGCGTGCCGAGGCGGTGCGCAACTATCTGATCTCCCAGTTCGGCATTCCGGCGGCGCGTTTGACCTCCAAGGGCTATGGCAAGTCGCAGCTGCTCGATCCGGAGCATCCGGAAGATGGGGTCAATCGCCGCGTGCAGGTGATCAATACAGGCGCGGCGCCTCAGCGCTGACGAACGGATATTACGCTCTCGCGACCGCTCATCCGGGCGACGCTTGCCAACGCCCTGTATGACGAATCAGTGCATCGTCCTAGAATCGGGCGCGTTCGGCGCCGCCGCGCGGGGCGGGTGGCGCCTTTTTAGAGAGACAGCGCGGACCAGGACATGAACCGCAAGCAGCGCCGCGCCGCCGAGGCTTCCGCAAGGCGCACGGGCGCGACGGCATCGGATCCGCGCGTTGCGGATCTTTTCGCCGTCGGCCTCGCGCATCATCAGGCCGGCCGGCTCGCGCAGGCCGAGACGATGTATCGCGAGACGCTCGCGCTGCAGGGCGACCATGCCGACGCGCTGCATCTCCTCGGCGTGATTGCATCGCAGGTCGGGCGCCACGACGTCGCGGTCGATCTGATCGGCCAGGCGATCAGTCACAACCGCATCAATCCAGTCTACCATTCGAACCGCGGCCTCGCGCTCGCCGGCCTGCAGCGCTTCGCCGAAGCGATCGCGAGCTACGATCGCGCGCTGGCGCTGCGTCCGGGCGACGCCGCCGTGCACTACAACCGCGGCAACGCATTGCTCGCGCTCGGGAAGCCGCACGATGCGCTGCAGTCCTACGAGCGCGCGCTGCGCGCGAGACCTGACTACGCCGAAGCGTTGTGCAATCGCGGCGCCGCGCTGGCGGCGCTCGGACGCAACGCGGAGGCACTCGCGAGCTACGACCGCGCGCTCGCGCTCGCGCCCGATTCTGCCGAAGCCCTCTCGAACCGCGGCAATGCGCTGAAGGCGCTGGGGCGCTTCGAGGATGCGCTCGCGAGCTACGAGCGCGCCTTGGCGGGGCGGCCGGATGACGTGCAGGCGCACTTCAACCGCGGCGTGACCCTGCACGAGTTGAAGCGCCATGAGCTTGCGCTCGCAAGCTACGAGCGCGCGCTCGCGCTGCGCCCGGATCATGCTGCGGCGCTTTCCAACCGCGGCGATGTGCTGCGCGCGCTCGGCCGGCCGGAGGAGGCGCTGGCAAGCTACGACCGCGCGCTCGCGGCGCAGCCGGACGATGCCGAGGCGCACTCCAATCGCGGCAACGCGCTTCAGGCACTGCGCCGTTTCGACGACGCGCTTGCAAGCTATGACGCCGCGCTGCGCCTGCGTCCGGACTATGCCGCGGCGCTGTCGAACCGCGCCGTGACGCTGCAGGCGCTCGATCGCCTCGATGAGGCGCTCGCAAGCTGCGACCGCGCGCTCGCGCTGCAGCCGGATTCGGTCGAGGCGCTGACCAACCGCGCCGGCGTCCTGCAGGAGCTGCGGCGCTTCGACGAGGCGCTTGCGAGCTACGACCGCGCAGCGGCGCTCGCGCCGGACTATGCCGAGGCGCAGATCAACCGCGCGCTGCTGCTGCTGCTCACCGGCGATTTTGCCCAAGGCTGGCCGGCCTATGAATGGCGCCGCAAGCTGCCGAGCTGGGTCGCGCGCGGCTTCGCGCAAGGCGAATGGGCGGGCGAGGACATCGCCGGCAAGCGGCTGCTGCTTCATGCCGAGCAGGGCTTCGGCGACACCATCCAGTTCGCCCGTTATGCGGCGCTCGCCGCCGCGCGCGGCGCCGATGTGGTGCTCGAGGTCCAGCCGCCGCTCGCGCCGCTGCTCGGCGGACTGTTCGGCGTCGCGGTGGTGGCGGCCGGCCGCGAGCCGCTCCCGCCGTTCGATCTGCACTGTCCGCTGCTCAGCCTGCCGCGCCTGTTCGCGACCACGCTCGCGACGATACCGGGCGGCGTTCCCTACATCGCGGCGCCGGCCGAGCGGGTCGCCGCGTGGGCGCCGCGCCTGCCGGCCGAGGGCTTGCGTGTCGGCCTCGCCTGGTCGGGCCACCCCGCCAATACCAAGGACCGCGAGCGCTCGATTCCGTTTGCGCGCCTTGCGCCGCTCATCGCCGTCGCGGGCACGCGCTTCGTCAGCCTGCAGAAGGATGTGCGCGCCACCGACGCGGAGGACTTTCAGCGCGGCAACGTGATCGACCTGCGCGAGCAGTTGCGCGACTTCGCCGACACGGCGGCGATCATTGCGCAGCTCGACCTCGTCATCACGGTCGACACCGCGGTCGCGCATCTCGCCGGCGCGATGGGCAAGCCGGTCTGGGTGCTGCTCCCGCGCATCCCCGATTTCCGCTGGCTCCTCGATCGCGCCACGAGCCCCTGGTACCCGAGCGCGCGCTTGTTCCGCAAAGGCCAGGCGGACACCTGGGACGCGGTCATTGAAAGGATCGCCACAGAGCTTGCGGCGCGCGTCGCGTCATCGCGCTGAACGTGGCCCGCATCAGGCGGCGTTGGATTTCCGCCATTCCTCGAGCCAGGCGAGCACGCTCGAGAGATCGGAGACATCGACATAGCGCCGGCCGATGTCGCGCAGATTGTCGCGGTGCGGCTGCTCCTCGATGTCGCCGACGCAGTCTTCCGGAACGATGGTGCGGTAGCGATAGCTGAACGCGTCGATCGCGGTCGCGCGGATGCAGCCCGAGGTGTTGCAGCCGGTCACGATCACGGTATCGACGCGCTCCTTGTTGAAGTACTCGGCGACGCCGGTGTTGAAGAAGATCGACGGCCCCTTCTTGCAGACGGTGAGGTCATAGGAAGGGTCGTGCACGCGCGGATCGATGCCGGCGCTCGGGTGATCGTGCCGGAAGGTCTCGCGCACCGCGCTGATCTTCCAGTACGGCATCTCGCGCTCATTCATGTAGGCGGTGTTGCAGGAGGCGATCGGCACGTTGTGGCGGCGCGCCACCTCCAAGAGCTTCACGGTGTTCTCGAGCGCGCGCAGCACCAGCGGAGCCCCGCCGAGCGGGTATTGCGGGTCGGTGAAGGCGGTCATGAAGTCCACGACCACGATTCCGGGCTTCTGTCCGAAGCCGACCGGCGTGTCGCCATAGCTCCGCCGCTGATAGTCGTCCGCCATCTTCGTGTCCCCTCCTGCCGGGATGAGCCGCATACCCGCTCTCGATCACGTTCCGGCGGGACGCGCAAGCTGACCCAGCAAGGCGCGCTTTTCGCCGTTGCGCGCGCGGATCGGGCAACCGATCGCGGCTTGATTGCAGGCACCGGCGCGACCGCTATAGTCACCGCGGGCCGCCGACGGCGGCGTGGGCGAGGCAATCACAGCATGCAGCACGGGGCAACCATTCATTCGGCTGCTCTCTGCGCGCTGATTGCATCGTTCGCCGCCGTGCCGGCGAAGGCACAGGTCCCGGTCGACGTGGACGATCTGTACGCAACGATGGAGCGGCTGACGATTAGTGTGCCGATGAATATCGCGGGGCGCGACCCGGTCAGGAGACACCTCGGCGAGCTCAGCCGCGAGAAATGTGATCAGCGCGCGATCGCAGACCTGGGGGATGCGCTGGACAAGGCCGGCTATCGGCGCGAGGCCGCAACCGCCCATGTCCGGTTCTCCGAGACCTGCGGCGGTCACACCCCCTCGTTGCGGAGCGCCGTCAATATTCTGCTCAAACTATCCGACTATTCCGGCGCAATCAGGATCGCGTCGAGTCTGATTTCGCTCGAGCCGTTCAATGACAACGGCTACTTCCTCAGGGCGGTTGCGTATGAGCGCTCTGGCTCGGCAAAGGAGGCGATAGACGACTACATCACCGCCATCGAGCTGTTTGGTAACAAGGAACGCATCTCGAGCGTCGGCTACGTCGGCCTCGCCCGCGCTTACGAGAAGCTCGGGCAATTTTGCGATGCGATCACGTCGATCGAATCCTGGGTGGCGTTGAACCCGGCGCGCAACGATACCACCCAATCGCGCGCCATGATCAGCGACTACGCGAAAAAGGGCAACTGCGAATTCGCCGTCGGCAAGGAAGAGACTTTCGCCGTCTCGCGGCCTCACAACGTCGTCAGACTGGTGGTTTCGGTCAACGGCGTTCGGGGCAACTTCGTTCTGGATACCGGCGCGACGTTCGTCTCGCTCAGGAACAGCTTTGCACAGAAGGCGAAGGTCGAGATCGATACCGAAAGCGCCGTCAGACTGAATACCGCCAACGGCGTCGGCGAAGGCAGGCGCGGCCGTGCCGCAGCCATTCAGTTACGATCGCTGCGGGCGAAGGACGTTCCCGTTGTCGTGCAGGAGGATGCCAAAGGCAGATATGGCGACGGCATCGACGGATTGCTCGGAATGAGCTTTCTCGCCCGCTTCAAGCTCACTATCGACGCGCACACCGTCAAGATCGCCCCCCGCAGCGTGCATTGACGATCTGAGCGCGGCGATATCTTGCTATGGGGTAGCCAGCGTATGGTCAACGCCGGTGCCGACTTGCCGCGTGTGGACCGCGTAGCTGCTGCCGGCGCAAAGAAAGCACAGCGCCGCGAGGATGCAGGAGAGCGGCGTCAAGGCGAGCGCGGCCTGCAGTCCGACCGCGTCGGACAGGACGCCGGCGAGGAACGGGCCGGCGGCCAGTCCGCACAAATTCTGCACCAGCGAGAGCACCGACGCACCGATCGAGCGCACGCCCGGATGGACGACGTCGATCACGATCGCGGCCGCGGGGCCGACCGTGCAGGTCGACAGGAATCCGCCGAGCAGGATCAGTCGGAACTGGCTCGCTGCGTTGAGAGCAATGCCCGCGCGCGCGCCGCCGAAGGCGAGCATCAATGTAAGCATGGAAAGGAGGCTCAGCGTCGCGATCGCGACAAACTTTGCGCCCGGACGATACGAGCCGGCACGGTCCACCACGGCGCCGAGCACGAGGCTTCCGAGCGCTCCCGCAAGCACGACCAGCGCCGCCTGAATGCCGGCCCTGTCCGGCGCGACACCGTGCACCCGGTTGAGGAAGCTCGGCAGCCAGGCCCACAGCGCCGAGACCGCGATCAACTGTGCGGCGGCGCCGATGCACACAAACAGCACGGTGCGCGAGCGCAGCATCGCGCGGAACATGTCACGGCGCGTTGTCGCAGCCGTCCCGCCGGCTGCGGCGGTTTCGATCGTCTCGTAGTCGCGCACGAATACATAGGCCAACGCAATCATGAGGCCGGGGACGCCGACCACGCCGAAGGCGGCTTGCCAGCCGAAATGCGTCGCGATCACGCCGCCGAGGATGACCCCGAGCACGGAGCCGACCGACGCCGAGGCGAAGAACCCGCCGAGCAGTCCGCCGCGCATGCGCTGCGGGAAATGCGTGGCGATCATCGCCGCGCCGACCGAGCCATAGCCGGCTTCGCCGAGGCCGACGATCGCGCGCGCGACGAGCAGCTGCGCGTAGCTGCGCGCGAACATGCAAGAGATGCAGGCGATGCTCCAGAGCACCGCCATCGCGGCAATGCTCCTCACGCGGCTGACGCGATCGGCGATCCACGCGACCGGGATGCCGAAGACCGCGACCGTGATCGAGATCACCGACACGAGCAGACCGAGCTCCTTGTCGGAGAGGCCCCATTCGGTGCGCAGGAACGGGAACATCGACACGATGACCTGGCGATCGACATAGTCGAAGATCATCAGGGCGACCGTCATCCCGTAGGCGAACCAGGCGGGTCCGCGCCCGAACAGAAAACCCTGCGTTGGCGATGCCGGCGCGTCCATCACATGCATGTTCATGAGGATGTCCTCGCTCTCGACGCGTCGGCGACTCAAGGGGTCAGCACGGTCGCGCCGGTGGTTCTGCGCGTTTCGATCGCCCGATGCGCCTCCGCGGCATCCGCCAGCGCATAGGTCTGGCGCGGCTCGCCGCTGATCTTGCCGGCGAGCACGAGATCGAACAGCTCCTTCGCCATCGCGAGCATGTGGGCGCGCGGTGTCGCGTAGTGGATCATCGCCGGCCGGGTCACCCAGAGCGAGCCCTTGACGGCGAGCAACTGCGTGTCGATGACGACCGCGCCGGACGAGGTGCCGTTGCTGACCAGCGTTCCGCGCGGCTGCAGGCTGTCGAGCGAGGCCATCAGCGTGTCCTTGCCGACGGAATCGTACACCACCGGCACGCCCTTGCCGCCGGTGATCTCGCGCACGCGCTCCGCGATGTTCTCGCGCGCCGTCACGATCACATGCGTGCAGCCATTCGCCTTGGCGATCGCGGCCTTTGCGTCGGTGCTGACCGTGCCGATCATCGTGACGCCAAGCGCGCGCGCCCATTGGCAGGCGATCAGCCCGACCCCGCCGGCCGCCGCATGATACAGGATCGTCTCGCCGCCCTGCAGCGGAAACACCTGGCGGAACAGATATTGCGCGGTCATGCCTTTCATCATCAGCGTCGAGGCGGTGCGGTCGGAGACGCCATCCGGCAACGGAATCAGCACATCGGCCGGCATGATGCGGACGTCCGAATAGGCGCCCTGCGGACCCAGCAGGTAACCGACGCGATCGCCGGCCTTGATATCGCTGACGCCGGGACCGACCTCTTCGACCACCCCGACCGCATCCGAGCCGAGGCCGTTCGGAAGCGGCAACGGATAGCGGCCGGTGCGGAAATAGATGTCGATGAAATTGACCGCCACGTAGGTGTGGCGCACGCATGCCTGGCCCGGCCCTGGAACGCCGACCTCCACCCGTTCGAGCTTGAGGACCTCCGGGCCGCCGGTCTCACGCAGACGTATTGCGTTGGCCATCTTGGTTGTCTCCGGTCACGCACTGTGCCGCTGCTTCAGCCAGCAACAGCCGGCGGCGGCGTCGAGCTCGGCGATCAAGGCGTCCGCGGCCGGCCAGTCGCCGAAACCGGAGGCGGGGTTCAGGTGGCCGACCTCGCCGAGATCGACGAGCTTGCTGCCCCAGCTCCGCGCGAGCGCGGCCACCGCCTGATAGCTCGCAAGCGGATCATTCCGGCTGGCCACGACGATGCTCCGAAACGGCAACGGACCGCGTGGGATCGGCAACCAGCCGGCATCGCGCAGCGCGCGAAGGGTCGGATAGCCGGCAGGCATCGGCTGCTCGAAATCCGGCGGCACGGCCAGCAATGCGCCGCGCACGGCGCGTTTGCTCGCGCGCGCCCAGTGCAGCGTCGTGATCACGCCGCCGCTGTGCGCGACGATGATGATCGGTCCTTCGATGGCGCTTGCCTCCCGTTCGAGCGCCTCGACGCGCGCCGCGCAATCGAGATTTTCCCGCCCCATCGGGGCGACGGTGCGAACACGCGGCAGGCGCGAGGCCAGCAGGGTCTGCCAGTGGTCCGAGACGTCGCCCCGCAGACCCGGGACGAGCAGAACCGTGGCCTCGCGCTCCGACATCTCAGGCCGCCTTGCCGCGCAGGATGCCCTGCGGGCTGACCGCGCGATTCGGCGCGAAGCCATTCTTCGCGAGCGTCTCCTCGACGCTGCCGTAGAACGTGCCGATCTTGAGGATCTTGCGCGCCTCCTTGCCGTTCGCGACCGCGCGACCGACCTCGCGCGAGATGCGCACCAGCTGCTCGACCTGCTTCACCGTGCTCATCTTGGCGCTGCGATCCTGGTTCCACAAATTGTCCTCGATGCCGCAACGCACGTGCAGGCCGAGCGCAATCGCCATCATGTTGACCGGCAGCACGTTGAGCATCGAGCTCTCGAGCGTCAGCACGGCATTGTCCGGCGTCGCGCGCAGGAAGTTCGCGAGGTTGTAGATGGTCGGCGCATCCATGCCGCCGCCGATCGCGACCCAGTTCATCACCAGCGGGCCCTTGTAGATGCCGCGGCGGATCATGCGCTCGACGGTCTCGAAGCTGTTGATGTTGTAGAACTGGAACGCGCTCTGGATGCCCTTGGCGGAGAGCCGCTTGACGTGCTCCTCGGCCCAGGTCGGGCCGGCCGGCACGATCATCTCGCGGAACGCCTGATACATGGCCGGCTCGGCCAGCGAGGTGCCGGCATAGTCGCGCGGGTCCATCTGCTCGAAGATGTTCATCTGCGCGGTGTTGACGGTGACCGTCACCTGATCCGGCATGGGCGTGAGCTCGGCCAGCATGTGGCGGGTGTCATCGGACAGCCACTTGGCCTTCTCGCCCTCGCTCTCCGGCGCGAACGAGATCGAGCCGCCGACCTGCAGGATCATGTCGGGGACGGCGACGCGCAGCCGCGCCAGCAGCTCGTTGAATTTCGAGAGGCGCTTGGAGCCCTTGCCGTCGGCCTCGCGGACATGCACGTGCAGCACGGTCGCGCCGGCGTTGTAGCAGTCGACCGCCTTCTGGACCTGATCGTCCATGCTCACCGCAATGTCTTCCGGAAAGTCGGAAGGCAGCCATTCCGGGCCGTAGGGGGCGGCGGTGATCACCAGTCTGTCCTGGTTCTCGGGATGCAGCGCGCCATCGAGGAAGTTCATGGTCTTGATCCTTTCGGTTGGTCTGTGGTGGTTTTCGAAAATTCAGAACGTCGCGTCGCCCTTGATCCCGGCGCGCTCCATCTTTCGGTGGCACGGCGGGTAATCCATGACGGCGTAGTGCTGGGTCGAGCGGTTGTCCCAGAAGGCGACGCTGTTCGGCTGCCAGCGCCAGCGCACCTGGTATTCGGGGATCTGCGCCTGGCCGATCAGGTATTGCATGAGCTGCGCGGCGCCCGGCGCATAGTCCTGGCCGTAGCGCACGTTCGCGGCGGTATGGAAGTTGGTGAAGTGGGTCGCAAAGCCGTTGACGAAGAGAATCTTCTCGCCCGTCTCGGGATGGGTGCGCACCACCGGATGCTCGGCGTCGGGAAATTGCGCCTTCAGGGCGAGCCGCTTCTCGATCGGCATCGCGGCGCCGAAGGTCGCCTCGATGCTGTGCCGCGCGCGCAATCCGGCGATCTTTGTCTTGATCGGCTCCGGCAGCTTCTCGTAGGCGAGCGCCATGTTGGCCCACATCGTGTCGCCGCCGACCGGCGGGCATTCGACGCAGCGCAGCACGCAGCCGAGCGGCGGCTTCTCGCGCCAGGTCGCGTCGGTGTGCCAGGCGTTCTCGTAGCGGTCGTTCGGCGCATCGGGCGACTTGTAGATGCGCACGAGACCGGGATGGTCCGGGTCGCTGCCCGCGACCGGATGATCCTCGAGCTCCCCGAAATGACGCGCGAACGCGACGTGCTCGGCGCGCGTGATGTCCTGATCGCGGAAAAACAGCACCTTGTGCTTGAGCAGCAGCGATCGAATCTCGGCCATCAGCGCGCCATCGCGCGATGCGACGCCGAGGTTGATGTTGCGAACCTCGGCGCCGATCGCGCAGGTCAGAGGCTCGGCGCTCGGGTTCGCCTTGAGGACCTCGGCGGCCACATAGGCCGGAGATCTCGCCGCCGATTGAGCCGCGCTGGCCATGACGTTTCACTCCCTTGTTTGGCTCTCTTCCGCGCCGCAGCATCTCGTGCGTGCCTTTGACGCGGCCCGTGTGAAGTACATCCGACCGACCGGCGATGTTTGACCCTCTGGGACAGAGGACTTAACATTCGGGGACATTTCCCAGCCTCTTGGAGGCCTGGATGGTTCCTCTCATCCGCGGCGCGGTGCTCACCGGCTATGTCGAGGTCGCGCGCTCAGTCGGCCTCGACCCCTATCGCATGATCGCCGAGTGTGACCTTCCGCCGGCCTGTCTCACCGACAGCGAGGTGAAAGTGTCGGCGATCGCGGTCGGCCGCCTGCTCGAGAACTCGGCGCGCCAATCCGGCAAGGCCGATTTCGCGCTGCGGCTCGCGGAGCGGCGAACGCTCTCCAATCTCGGCGCGCTCGCGCTTCTGGTGCGCGAGCAGCCGACGATCCGCAAGGCGCTCGAGGTGCTGGTCGGCTACATGTTCCTGCACAGCGAGGCGCTGCGCCTGAAAATGCACGAGCGCGACGGATTGGCGACGCTCGAGCTCGCGATCGAGGTCGGGCGCCCGGTGCAGATACGTCAAGGCGTCGAGCTCGGCATCGGCTTTCTCCACCGCAGCCTGCAGCATCTGTTCCGCGCACAATGGAAGCCGCAGCTGATCTGCTTCACCCATGCGCGACCCGCGCGGCTAGACGCGCACCGGCGCTTCTTCGGCACCAGCGTGCAATTCAATCAGGACTTCAATGGCATCGTCTGCCGCTCGCAGGACATCGATGCGGCCGTGCCCGCCGCGGACGCCACGATGGCGCGCCACGTGCAGCAATACCTCGACACGCTCGCGTCGCGCCGCGACAGCACCATGACGGCACGCGTGCGCGAATGCATCTACGTGATGCTGCCCTCGGGATTGTGCACGGCGGACCATGTCGCCGACCGCCTCGGCGTCGACCGCCGCACGGTGCATCGGCATCTCGAGCGGGAAGGCGAGACGTTCTCGGCGCTGATGAACGCGGTGCGCGTCGAGCTGGTGACGCGCTACATCGACAATCGCGAGCGCCCGCTCGCGGCGCTTGCCGAGCTGCTCGGCTTCTCGGCGCTGAGCGCTTTCTCGCGCTGGTTCCGTGCGCAGTTCGGCTGCAGCGTGTCGCAGTGGCGCGCCGCCAATCTTCCGCAGCCTCCCAAACCGGGCGCCACGGCCCGGGCCGCGGTCGCCTGACGGCCTCCCATTCGCGCCCTGTCCCAAAATGTAAAGGCGCACGTCCCAGCGGGTCAAACACCGCGCGGCAGCCGCTGCTAGAGACGATGCGCCGGCGCCGCCGCGCCCGCCGAGGCAAGCCGCCATGCAAAGCGATCCTGTGCGTCGTTCATCAATCCGCTGCCGCCGGCGCGGTCCGGCGCGATGGTCCGATCGCGCCGCGATGTCGAAACGCCACTTCATCACGCTCGTCGCGGGATGGAGCTCGGGCGTGGGCGGCCTGCTCCTCATGTCGGTTCTTGTGCGGGCCTTCGGCTGGACGGGGCTGCCATGATCGTATGCTCTTGCAACGTCTTCAGCGACGCCGAGATTCGCAGCGTCGTGGCGAATGCCGTGCCGCGCCCGCGAACCAGCACGGTCTACGCGTCACTTGGCAGCGTGGCGAAATGCGGCCGATGCGCGCACACGATCAACGCGATCATCAACGAGACCTGCCCGTCCGGTCCCTGCACGCGGGCAAGGCCGGCGAAACACTAGAGTCTGATTCGACGAGGTCGAATCAGACTCTAGATTTTTCTCTTGATGGTGCGTGATCTTGTCCGAAAACCGGCTTCCACTTTTCGGGATCACGCACTAAAAGCCGTGTCGCTTCCCGACCGCGTCACGGCTCAGACTGCGGTGATGCACTCGGCCGCCCATTGAGGCCGCACACAATGGCCGCTAGCGTGCGCCGGACCAGCAAACATGGCGAGGCTTGCATGCGCAATTTCTTCATCGCGGCAGCGGCGATCCTCATGGCGGCAGCGCCGGCCGCGCTCGCCGAATCGCCTTCCCCCAACGGCGTCAGGACGCTGGCGCCGCCGGGCGCGATCAAGCCGACCGGGACATGGAATCTCGCCACCCGCGCCGGCGATTTCGTCTTCATCGCCGGCATGCGCGGCATCGACCCGAAGACCGATACGCTGGTCCAGGGCGACGAGGCGCGTATCCGGCAGGCGTTCCTCAATATGAAGCTGATCGCCGAATCCGAAGGCGCGAGCCTGCACGATTGCGTGCGCATCGTCGTCTACGTGACCGACATGTTCCGCTTCCGCCCGATCGTGAACAAGGTGCAGGAGGAATTGTGGGGCAAGCCGCCCTATCCGCCGCGCACCATCGTGGAGGTCCACCGGCTCAATCAGGACGACATCGTGGAGGTGGAGGGGACCTTCTACGCGCCTGCGAAGAAATGATGCGCGCCCCTTCGGCGGGAAATCCGGCGCCGCGGCGCAGCGCACGTCATATCCCTGTCGGCAGGCGCCGCTATGCGGGCGTGACAGGATCGTGACGCGCGCCGCGTCCGGCCGGGCGCGGCCTGTTCCCCCGCCAAGGCGGGGACTATGATCGCGCACTCGTCGGGGTAGCGGGTCCTTCACGCACCAAGGGGAGACAGAGCATGAATGTCGACGGGCTCGTTCCACTCGGCCTCTGGGCCGCGGCGGCCATCGTCCTGTTGCTGCTGCTGCGCATCGCCAACGTGCTGCGCTACATTCCGAACAATCAGGTCGGCATCGTCGAGAAGCTGTGGAGCCTGAGAGGCTCCATCCGGTCAGGCTTCATTGCGCTCCACGGCGAGGCTGGCTTCGAGCCGGACGTGCTGCGCGGCGGCCTGCATGTGTTCTTCCCGTTCATGTACCGCATTCACCGCTCCGATCTGGTCACGGTCGGCCAGGGCCGGATCGCCTATGTGTTCGCGCGCGACGGCGCGCCGCTCGGCGCCTCGCAGGTGCTCGGCGCGAACGACACCGAGGAAAAATCCAACTTTCAGGACGTGCGGGGTTTCCTGCTCGGCGGCGGCCAGAAGGGACCGCAGCGCAAAATCTTGCGCGAAGGCACCTACGCGATCAACACGACCCAGTTCGCGATCATCACCCATGAGCGGGTTTTCGGCCACGCGCTCAGCAACCAGGAGCGCGTCATCCTCGACGCGATGAAGCAGACGATCGCGGACCGCAACGGCTTCGTGCCGGTCGTGCTCGCCGCCGACCAGGATCTGGTCGGGGTGGTCACCATCCATGACGGGCCTTCGCTGCCGCCGGGCGAGATCATCGCGCCCGAGGTCGGCATCGACCTGCACGACGCGGAAACGTTTCACAACAACTTCCAGGAGCCGGAGCGATTCCTCAAGGCGGGCGGATACCGCGGCCGCCAGTTGCAGGTGATCGTCGAGGGGACCTGGTACCTCAACCGGCTGTTCGCGACCGTCGAGGCGGTGGCGAAGACCGTGATCCCGGTCGGCAATGTCGGCGTCGTGGTGTTCTACACCGGGCCGCGCACCGGCGACGTTTCCGGCGAAGCCTATCGCCACGGCGAGCTCGTGGTGAACGGCAGCCGCGGCGTGTGGAAGGACCCGCTGCTGCCCGGCAAGTACGCGTTCAACACCTACGCCGGCAAGATCGAGATCATCCCGACCGTCAACTTCATCCTCAAATGGGTGCGCGGCGAGGTCGGCGCGATGAAGCTGGACGAGAATCTCTCGGAGATATCGCTGATCACCAAGGACGCGTTCGAGCCGACCTTGCCGCTCTCGGTCGTGATGCACATCGACTACAAGAAGGCGCCGATGATCATCCAGCGCTTCGGCGACGTGAAGAAGCTGGTCGAGCAGACGCTCGATCCGATGGTGAGCGCGTTCTTCAAGAACATCGGCCAGAAGATGACGTTGATCGAATTGCTGCAGAATCGCGCCGCCATCCAGGACGAGTCGGCGCAAGTGATGAAGTCGAAATTCGAAGCCTACTCGCTCGAGCTGCAGGAGGTTCTGATCGGGACGCCGCGCGCCGCCGCTGGCGCGGGCGATCAGACCATCGAGAACATCCTGATCCAGCTGCGCTCGCGCCAGATCGCGCGCGAGCAGATCGAGACGTTCCAGGAGCAGGAGAAGGCGGCGGTGCAGGAGCGCACGCTCAACGAGGCGAAGGCGACCGCGGCGGCGCAGACCGCGCTGACGCAGTCGGTCATTTCGATCAAGGTCAAGGAGAACGAAGGCGCGGCGGCCTTCGCGCGCGCGCAAAAGGATGCCGAGACGATCAAGGTGACCGCCGCCGCGATGGGCGAGCAGGCGCGGCTGGAAGGTCGCGGCGAGGCCGACAAGGTGCTCGCGATCGGCACCGCGAACGC
>Ga0187784_10000548_pt1 | contig 27646 bp, 26 predicted proteins | sample 1015_SJ02_MP15_2_FD_132964 | JGI IMG/M metagenome (GOLD analysis project Ga0187784, IMG submission 132964) | Tropical peat soil microbial communities from peatlands in Department of Meta, Colombia - 1015_SJ02_MP15_20_MG | ecosystem: Environmental > Terrestrial > Soil > Wetlands > Peat | place... | reverse complement strand
CACTACGCGCTCGTCTTCCGGGTCGTAGGTGAGGATGCCCAGCTCCAAATCGCCGTCCATCAGCTCGGACGGAATTTTGCTCGATAAGCTCCGGCGGATCTGCACTTTGATTTTCGGAAACGCCCGGCGGTAGCGCTCGATGTGATCCAGCAGATACAGCGTTGACGATTCGTTGGCGCCGATGGTCAGCCGTCCCGCTGATTTGTCGCGCAGCTCGGCCAGCGCGTTTTCGAGATCGCCTTGCAGATTTTCATAGCGCCGCGCATAATCGGCCACGATTTTCCCGGCGTCGGTCAGCAGCAGATCCTTGGCCGAACGGTCGATCAGTTTCTCCCCCAGTTCGGACTCCAGGCGTTGGATCGACAACGAGATCGCGGGTTGCGTTCGCAGCAGTTTTTCCGCGGCTCGCGAAAAACTCTTTTCGTTCGCTACGGTTAGCAAGACTCGAAGCGGGTGCAATTCCATAAGTGCCAATTATAGATTACTGAAAAATATAAATTTGTCAAATTTGGTCAGCAATGTCATGCTGATTTTATGGCTGATCGCGTGTACATCTTCGATACGACCTTGCGGGATGGGGAGCAGTCGCCGGGATGCAGCATGACCGTTCCGGAAAAGCTGCGGATGGCGGCGAAGCTGGTGGACCTTGGAGTCGATATTCTGGAGGCGGGTTTTCCCATCGCGTCGGAAGGCGACGCGGAAGCGGTGGACGCTGTGAGCCGCCAATTTCCGTGGGCGAGCGTGGCGGCGCTCGCGCGCGCGAACAAGCCGGATGTCGAGGCGGCGGCGCAATCGCTGAAGCATGCGCGGCGCCCGCGCATCCACACCTTCATCGCCACCAGCGACATTCATCTGAACTTCAAACTGAAGAAATCGCGCCAGCAGGTTTTGGATGAAGCCTGCGCGGCAGTCGCGCTTGCCCGCTCGTATGTCGATGACGTCGAATTTTCGGCCGAAGACGCGACGCGCACCGATTGGGATTACCTCGAAGAGATTTCGCGAGCCGTGGTCGCTGCGGGCGCGAGGACCGTGAATCTGCCCGATACGGTCGGCTATTCAGTTCCCGATGAATACGCGGCGATGATCGGGAAAATGGTGAAGGTGCTGGGCGATTCGGCCGTGGTCAGCGTGCATTGCCACGACGATCTGGGCATGGCCGTCGCCAATTCGCTCGCGGCGTTGCACGTCGGCGCGCGGCAGATCGAGTGCTGCGTAAACGGGATCGGCGAGCGCGCGGGAAATGCCGCGCTCGAAGAGCTGGTCATGGCGATGCACACGCGCCGCGATCGTCTGCCGTTTGAAACGCGCATCGTGACCGAGCAACTATTCCCGGCCAGCCAGTTGCTGGCGTCTCTGATCAGCTTTGGTCCCCAGCCCAATAAAGCGATCGTGGGCGAAAATGCGTTCGCGCACGAGGCGGGGATTCACCAGGACGGATTTTTGAAGGAACGCACCACCTACGAAATCATGGAGCCGAAATCGGTCGGCGTGCCGGAGACCAGGCTGGTGCTCGGCAAGCACAGCGGACGCCACGCGCTGGCGAAGCGTCTCGAAGACCTCGGGATTCCGCTGCACCGCGACGAGCTCGATGTGGTTTACCAGCGCTTCACGGCGCTCGCCGACCGGAAGAAAGGCTTGCGCAACGACGAAATCGCGCAGCTCGCCCGTCAGGTGCTCGAAGAGACGAAAACGTCGGGGGCAGCGGCGGACTGAGAATTGGCTTCCTCGGATTTCGGCGTGCATTCGCGTCCGTTCGCGGCCAATAATGATTTTGAATGAATCTTAAAATTCTGCTTCTCCCCGGCGACGGGATCGGCGCGGAAGTCACGCGCGCGGCCGTTCAGGTTCTCGAAACCGTCGCGAAGAAATTCGGTCACACGATTGACTTTTCCGAAGGCCTGATCGGCGCTGCGGCGATTTACGAGACCGGATCGCCGCTCCCGGACGACACGTTGAACAAAGCGCTGGCCGCCGACGCGACCCTGCTCGGCGCCGTCGGTTTGCCGCAGTTCGATAACGCGCCGCCCGAAACGCGGCCCGAAAAAGGGCTCCTCGGGATTCGCAAGGCGCTGGGCGTGTACGCCAATCTGCGGCCGGTAAAGATGTGGCCCGCCCTGGTCGATTCTTCGCCGCTCAAGAACGAAATCGTCGCAGGAACCGACATGATCATCGTTCGCGAGCTCAACGGCGGCCTGTATTACGGCACGCCGCGCAGCCTCGACGCGGATCGCGCGGTCAACACCATGGCCTACACGAGGCCGGAAATCGAGCGTGTCGCGCGCAAGGCGTTTCAGCTCGCGCGCGGCCGCCGGAAGAAAGTCACCAGCGTCGATAAATCCAACGTGATCGAAAATTCGCAGCTCTGGCGGCGCGTGGTCATCGAGGTCGCGCGCGAATTTCCCGATATCGAACTCGATCATCTGCTGGTCGACAACTGCGCGATGCAACTGGTGCTGAATCCCCGGCGTTTCGACGTGATGCTCACGGAAAACCTGTTCGGCGATATTCTGAGTGATGAGGGCGCCGTGCTCGCGGGATCGATCGGCATGCTGCCGTCGGCGTCGCTCGGCGAATCGAAAGGCTTATACGAGCCGGTGCACGGCTCCGCGCCCGACATCGCGGGGCAGAATAAGGCGAACCCGTTCGGCGCGATCGGAAGCGCGGCAGCGCTGCTCGATTACACGTTCGGGTTGGGAGAAGAAGCCGCGGCAGTGAGTCGCGCGATCGGGAAAGTGCTCGATTCGGGCTGCGTCACGGCGGATTTGAAACCGAAAGGCTCGCCGGCGACGACCGAACAAGTCGCCCGTGCGGTGTGCGAAGGCATCTGATGGAACCCCAACCAATGAAGAAACGGACGATTATCGAAAAAATCTGGCGCGATCACGTCGTGGCCGAGCGCGAAGGGGCGCCCGCGCTGTTCTACGTCGATCTGCACCTGGTCCATGAAGTCACTTCGCCGCAGGCGTTCGATGGCCTGCGCAAGCGCGGGCTCAAGGTTCGCCGTCCCGATCTGACGGTCGCGACGACTGATCATTCCACGCCGACCACTCCGCGCGGACTGCCGATCGTCGACAAAACAGCAGCGGCGCAGATCGATCGCCTGGAACAGAATTGCCGCGATTTCGGCATCCCCTGCTACGGACTTTCGAGCGAGCGGCAAGGCATCGTCCACGTCATCGGCCCCGAACTCGGCCTTACGCAGCCCGGCATGACGGTGGTCTGCGGCGACAGCCACACCTCCACGCATGGCGCGTTCGGGGCGCTCGCCTTCGGCATCGGAACCAGCCAGGTGGAGCATGTGCTCGCCACGCAATGCCTGTTGCAGCAGCCATCGAAAACGTTCGCGGTGCGCGTCGACGGCGCCTTGAAACCCGGCGTGACGGCGAAGGATATCATCCTCGCGCTGATCGCCAAAATCGGCATCGGCGGAGGCACCGGCTGCGTGATCGAGTATTGCGGATCGGCGATTCGCGCGCTCTCGATGGAGGAGCGCATGACGGTCTGCAACATGTCGATCGAAGGCGGCGCCCGCGGCGGCTTGATCGCACCCGATGCGACGACCTATCAGTACGTCGCCGGCCGGCCATTCTCGCCGAAGGGCGCTGACTGGGACGCGGCCGTCGCGCGCTGGCGCGAGCTTCCTACCGATGAAGGCGCGACTTACGATCGCGAAGTTAGCATCGACGCGAACGCGCTCGAGCCGATGATCACGTTCGGCACGAATCCCGGCATGGGCATTCCGATCTCGGCTGCGGTGCCCGATCCTGCAAGCATCGCCGACCCGCTCGAACGCGAGACGCTCCACAAGGCCCTGCAATATATGGATCTCCCGGCGGGGAAACCGTTGGCCGGGCATCCGGTGAACGTCGTGTTCATCGGAAGCTGCACCAACTCGCGCATTTCCGATCTTCGCGCCGCGGCCGATATTTTGAAAGGCCGAAAAGTGAACCCGCATGTTCGCGTGATGGTGGTTCCGGGGTCGCAACACGTCAGGGCACAGGCGCAGGCCGAAGGACTCGACCGGATTTTTCGCGAAGCGGGCGCAGATTGGCGCGAAGCCGGATGCTCCATGTGCATCGCCATGAACGGCGATCAGTTGCAGCCCGGCGAGTATAGCGTGTCCACCAGCAACCGGAATTTCGAAGGCCGTCAAGGCAAAGGCGGCCGGACGTTTTTGGCAAGCCCATTGACCGCGGCGGCCACAGCCGTCACCGGCGTGATCACGGATGTGAGGACCCTGTTATGAAGTTCGATAGCGCGTATGTGGTCAATCAGACGGAGCGCGAAATTGCGCCCAAGCGATTCGAGAGTCATTTCGTGATTCTGCCGATCGATAATATCGACACGGATCAGATCATCCCGGCGCGATTCCTCAAAACCATTTCGAAGAACGGCCTGGGCGATCAGTTGTTTTACGACTGGCGCTATGATGCGTCGGGCGCTCCGAAAACCGATTTCATTCTGAACCGGCCCGAGGCGGTTCGCGCTCAGGTCTTGGTGGCCGGCGATAATTTCGGTTGCGGCAGCTCGCGCGAGCACGCGCCGTGGGCGCTGACGCAGTTCGGATTCCGGGCCGTGGTCAGCACGTCCTTCGCGGATATTTTCCGCCAGAATTCTTTGAAAAACGGCTTGCTTCCGATTGTCGTTCCGCCTGACATCCACGCCGCGCTGCTGGCTTCGCCGGGCGCGATCGTGAGAATCGATCTGGCGGCGCAAACCTTGACGCTCGAAGATGGCCGATCCGTCGAATTTCCCATCGATCCGTTCGCGAAACATTGCCTGCTCGAAGGCGTCGACGAGCTGGGCTATATCCTGCAACAAGAATCCGCGATCGCCAGCTACGAAGCGCGCCGCGCGGGGTCGATCAACACGCTCGCATAGATATTTCTCGCAGCGCTTCAATAAGTTGGCGAATTTGTGGTGAAACAATTCCATAAATCGCGATAAAGATGAAGCATGAAGAAATATATTCGGGAAATGATCGATGATTTGCGGAAAAAGAACCCGTCCACCAAAGTCGCCGATTTGAACCCCCCGCCGGAGCCGGCGATGCCCTACGATCTGGAAAACCAGATCCTCTCGAAAAATCCGCCGGAACGTCTCAAGCAATTCGATTTTCAAGCGCAGCAGGAATCGGAACTCGAAGCAGAAGAATCCTAGCTGGCCGGCGAGAGCTTGCCGAGTAGCACCGCGCGCTGCGCGCCGGTGGCGGAAGGAAGGTTCGCGGGCCGCCGGCGTACGAGTTCGTGGGCGAGAACCGCGAACGCGATGGCTTCCTTGGCGTCGGGATCGATGCCGAACTCGGCGCTGGTGACGACGCGGCAGTCGGGCAGGAGTTGCCGGAGGCGTCGCATCAGCGTTCGATTGTGAACTCCTCCTCCCGACGCAATCACTTCGGCGGCGCGTTCAAGCGAGGCGATGGCGCGGGCGATCGATTGCGCAGTCATTTCCGTCGCCGTCGCGATCAGGTCGGTCAACGGAAGACCGATCGCGAGCAGGCCGGCGACAAATTCGCGGCCGTACTGCTCGCGTCCGCAGGCCTTGGGAGGATCGAGAGCGAAATACGGATCGCTGAGCATCGATTCGAGCAGGCGCGGGTTGATATGGCCGCTTCGCGCGATCCGGCCTCCGCGATCGTAATGCTCCCGGCCCTCGGTCAACTGTGCGGCCAGCGCATCGATGACCATGTTGCCGGGGCCGGTGTCGAACGCGATCACGTCGCCGGGACCAGCGTTGGCGGAAATCACGCTGATGTTCGCGATGCCGCCGATGTTGAGCGCGATACGCCCGATCCGGCGGTCGCGAAATAGCAAATAATCGACGTACGGGACCAGCGGCGCGCCCTTGCCGCCGGCGGCCAGATCGCGCTCGCGAAAATTCGAAATGGTCGCGATGCCGGTGCGTTCCACGACCACTGCCGCCTCGCCGATCTGCATCGTGCTGCGTATCGAGGCGCCGAGATACTCGACCGGCTCGGCTTCGTGAAAAATCGTCTGGCCATGCATGCCGATGAGCTCGACCGATTCGAGCGGCACGCGCGAACGCCGGCAGGTTTCACGAATCGCCGAGGCGTACAAATCGCCCAGCAGGAAATTCAAGCGCGCGATGGTCGCCGTATGCGTCATCGCGTTCGAGACCGAGAGCAGCGCTTCACGAACGAACTTCGGATAGGCCGTCGAGCGAAACCCGACGGGCGTGATTTTCAGACGTCCTCGCCGATTCACGATGTCGACGATCGCGACATCGATGCCGTCGAGCGAGGTGCCGCTCATCACGCCGGCGACTCTCACTTCAGCTCCCTTTGCAGGTCGGCCAGGAGCTGAAGCGCTTCAATGGGGCGCAGCGTATCGAGATTCAGATCGCGGATGCGAGAGGCAAGCTGATGGTTCACCGGCTCGAAAAGCTGGATCTGCACCGGTGCGGTTTGCGGCGCGAGTTCTTCGGTCACCGCCGATTCGTGAGCAGCGAGAATTTCGCGCGCGCGTTCGATGACGCTCATCGGAAGCGCGGCCAGGCGCGCGACTTCGATGCCGTAGCTTCGATCGGCGGCTCCCGGCTCGACGCGCCGTAAGAATAAAATTTGATCGCCCGATTCTTTTACCGAGACATGCAAATTGCGAACGCCTTCGAGTTGTTCGGCGAGTTCGGTCAGCTCGTGATAATGCGTCGCGAACAGCGTGTTGGCGCCAATGTGGCGATGAATGTGTTCGACGACAGCCCAGGCGAGCGCAAGCCCGTCATACGTCGCCGTGCCGCGGCCGATTTCATCGAGCACGATCAGGCTTCGCTCGGTTGCCGTGTTCAGGATGACCGCGGTTTCCGTCATCTCGACCATAAACGTGGATCGGCCCCGCGCGAGATTGTCGGCGGCGCCGATCCGCGTGAAGACGCGATCGACAATCGGCACCAGCGCGGATTCCGCCGGGACGAAGGATCCCATCTGGCCGAGAATCACCAGCAGCGCGGCTTGGCGAAGGTACGTCGATTTTCCGCCCATGTTCGGCCCCGTGATGACGGCGATGAATTCGGTCGCGGGGTGAAAATAAAGATCGTTGGGGATGAAGCGCGCCGCTTCGCGCTCGGCCAGCTTTTCAATGACCGGATGGCGGCCGGCGACGACGCGCAGTTCGCCATCGGAGGAAAAACGCGGACGAACGTAACGATTCTCGGCGGCGATCTCGGCCAGTGCGAGCGTCGCGTCGAGCTCCGCAATCGCCGCCGCGGTGGATTTGATGCGCGTCGCGTGCGCGGCGGTCAGGGCGCGAAGTTGCTCGAAGATCTCGCGCTCGATTTCGAGGATCTTTTCTTCGGCTTCAAGAATCTTGACTTCGAGTTCCTTCAATTCCGGAGTGCTGAAGCGCTCGGCGTTGACCAGCGTCTGCTTGCGTTCGTAATCGGAAGGCGCTAAATGCCGATTCGATTTCGAAATTTCGATGTAGTAGCCGAAAACATTGTTGAAGCGAACCTTGAGCGAGCCGATGCCGGTGCGCGCCCGCTCGCGCTGCTCGATTTGCGCGAGGTAGGTCTTGCTGTTGCGCGAAACGTCGCGCAACTCGTCGAGGCGGGAATCGAAACCGTCACGAATCGCGCCGCCGTCGTTTAGAGTAACGGGCGGCTCGTCGGCGAGCGCGGCCGCAATGCGATCGCGCACCTCGGCGACTTCATCGAGCCGTGAATCGAGGTCGCCAAGACGCGCCGATTTCGCCGGTGCAAGACGCTTCTTCAGGTCCGGCACGACGCCCAGCGACCGGGCGAGCGCCACGACGTCGCGCGGGCCGGCGGTCGAAAGAGAAATCTTCGACAGCAGACGTTCGAGATCGAGAATCGCGGAAAGATCTTTGGCGATTTCGGCGCGAAGGACGACGCTCGCGTACAACTCCTCCAGGGCATCGAGTCTCGCTTCGATCTCCACGGCGTCGATCGACGGCGCGAGCAGACGGCGGCGCAGCAGGCGTCCACCCATGCCGGTGCGGGTCCGATCGAGCACGTAGAGCAGGGTCGCATCCTTCGATTCCCCGGCGAACAATGGCTCGACCAATTCCAGATTGCGCACCGTGGTCGCGTCCAGAATCAATGTATCGGCGCGATCGTAGAACACGGGACGCTCCAGATGAGCGAGAGCGGTGCGCTGCGTTTCGCGGAGATAGTGCAGAATCGCGGAGGCGGCTCCGGTGGCGAGAGGACGCCCTTCGAGGCCGCATCCGTCGAGCGCCAGCAGCTTGAAGTGATCGCACAAACTTCGCGAGGCGTAATCCGCGCCGAAAACCCACGGTTCCACGCCGGTCTTCAAACACGGCAGATTCCGCGATTCGCCGGACGGCATCAGCGCTTCCCGCGCGTTCAGAGTTTCGATGGCCGCGTCCACTTCGGCGAGATCGATTTCGGTAGCGCGAAATTCACCGGTCGACACGTCGACGTGCGCGAGGCCGGCGCGCGCGCCGTCGGGCATCACGGCGGCCAGATAATTGTTTTCGTGCGAACGCAGCACCGCCGCGTTCATGGCGGTACCCGGCGTGACGATCCGCGTGACTTCCCTTTTTACCAGTTTCTTGGCCAGACGAGGGTCTTCCACCTGATCGCAGATGGCCACGCGGTAGCCTTTCTGAATCAGACGTGCGATGTAATTTTCTGCGGAATGATACGGCACGCCGCACATCGGGATCGGCTGGCCTTTTTCCTTGTTGCGCGCGGTGAGCGTGATTTCGAGCTCGCGCGCGGCCGTGACGGCGTCGTCGTAAAACAGCTCGTAAAAATCGCCGAGCCGAAACAACAACAGCGCGTTGGGGAACTGCCGTTTAATACCGTAGTATTGCCGCATCAGCGGCGTCGAGGGTTCGGCCGACATCGGAAGTTTTCATTATCACCCGCCCGGAATGGTCCACAGAAAAATGCGGCTCTCGCCGAGTACTTGCTCCTTGTCGGCCTTCCAGTCGCCCATGTGGAATTGATGCGAGACGATGCGCGCGCCGGGCTTCAGCTCCCTTTGCAATTTCGGACGGAGACGAAGATTCAGCTCGGGCAGCAGATACAGTGCGACCACCGTGGCTTCGCGAACATCGGTGTCGAAAATATCTTTGATTTCAAACCGCACCAGATGCTCGACGCCGGCTTCCTTCGCGTTCGCGCGAGCTTCGGCGATGCGCTGGGGGTTAATGTCGACGCCCACTCCACGAGCTCCGTACTTTTTCGCGGCGTGAATCACGATGCGTCCGTCGCCGCAGCCGAGATCGTAGACGACATCCGTGTTCTTCACCGCAGCGAGCTGGAGCATCGCGCCGACTACCTCGCCAGGCGAGGTGACGAATGGCGCGTTGATGGGAATCTGGTCGACCGCGGGAGCCTGCGCGAGCATTACGGAGAGCGCGAATCCGATCAACCGTAGATTCCTCGCATGGTGATGGCTTGCGCAACCCGGTCGAGCGCGAGCATGTATGCCGCCAGCCGATTGTTCACGCGATGTTTGTCGGAGTACGCGACGACATCACGGAAACTATTCACCATGACTTCTTCCAGGCGATCGTTGACCACCTGCTCGCTCCAGAAATAGCCCTGGCGATCCTGGACCCATTCGAAATACGAGACGGTAACGCCGCCGGCGTTGGCCAGAATATCGGGGATCACAAAAATTCCTTTGCCGGCGAGGATCGGATCCGCGAAATACGTGCAGGGGCCGTTGGCTCCTTCGCACAGGATTTTGGTGCGCAGACGGCCCGCGTTTTGCGAAGTGATCACGTTTTCCTTGGCGGCGGGAAGAAGCACGTCGGTCTCGAGGTACAGGGCCTCGTCCCGGTCAATATCCTCGCCGCCGGGAAATCCGAGGATGGAGCCGGTTTCCGTTCGATGCTTCATCAGCGCGGCAATGTCGAGCCCCTTGGCGTTGTAAATGGCGCCGTCCCATTCGATGATGCAGATGATTTTATATCCGGCGCGCGACATCAGCTTGGCGGACATGCCGCCGACATTGCCGAATCCCTGGATGACGACGCGCGTTTGGCTGCGTTCCAGTCCCAGGCGGCGCAGCGCCTGATCGGTCGCGATCATGCATCCGCGGCCAGTCGCTTCGGCGCGGCCCAAGGATCCGCCGAGCGTGACCGGTTTGCCGGTTACGACGGCGGGCCGCATCTGGCGCGCATGCATCGAGTAGGTGTCCATGATCCATGCCATGGTCTGGTCGTTGGTGTTCATGTCGGGCGCGGGAACGTCGACTTCGGGGCCGATGAATTCGAAAATCATCGAGGTGTAGCGGCGCGTGATGCGCTCCAGCTCGCCCGGCGAAAGCAGGCTGGGATCGCAGATCACTCCGCCTTTTCCGCCTCCGAAGGGGATATTCACCACGGCGCATTTCCACGTCATCCACGCGGCCAGCGCGCGAACTTCGTCATGGGTCACGTCGGGCGCATAGCGGATGCCGCCTTTCGCTGGACCGCGCGCGATGGAATGCTGCACCCGATAACCGGTGAAAACTTCCAGGCGTCCGTCGTCCAGAACCGCTGGAATATGGACGATCATCTCGCGCGTAGGCGTGCGCAACACCTTCTGCATCCCTTCGTCGAGGCCCAGCTTGGCCGCAGCGCTATCGAATCGCGCTTCGGCGGAAAGGCGTGGATTAAACTCGGCTTCCGGGTTGACAGCCGATGCGAGAACCGTATCCGGCGGCGTGGTCGCTTCCAAAATCATAGGGGGAAACAAGGCTCCTCAGACATTATAATCCGTCCGATTTTCCAGGTCCGGGCCGTGGTCGAGCGAAAGCGCGAAGTGAGGAATTCGAGCGGAGCAAGGAATTTGATTATCTTTAGTGGATCCACGCGTTGCGAACGATGCCAGAATAAAACCGTGGGACGCGCACTGATTTTGATCGGCCTGTTCTTCGTAATTGCCGGAGTAGTGGTGATGCTTGGCGAGCGGTTGGGGATTCGATTGGGACGACTGCCGGGAGATCTGGTCTATCGCGGGAAAAATACCACGTTCTATTTTCCGATTGTGACCTGCATTTTATTGAGCGTCGTGTTGACGCTGATCGGTTGGTTGCTGCGCCGGCGCTAGTGAAGCATGCCGATGCGATCGAGCGGCCAGTAGACGAATACCGCTTCGCCATAAATGTAGCTGCGCGGGACCATGCCCCAGGACCGGCTGTCGTTCGAGGAACTGCGATTGTCGCCGAGCACGAAATACTGTTCGGGCGGCACCACGCGGAGCGGCATGGAGACGTGATCGCGATACTCCTGCGGAACGTAGGATTCGGCCAAAGCTTTGCCGTTCACCGACACGGCGCCGTCGTTGACCTCGACCGTATCGCCGGGGACGCCGATCACGCGCTTGATGTAGCTCTTGGTAGGATCGCCGGGGAACCAGAACACGATCATGTCGCCGCGCGCGATGTCGGCGAGGCCGAAGCGGTAGGCGTATTTGTTAATAAAGATGCGTTCCTGGTTGACCAGCGAGGGCATCATGCTGGTGCCTTCGACGCGCACCGGCTGGTACAGGAATAAGATGACGACAATGGCGATGACTACGCTGACGCACAGGTCGCGCAGCCATGATATGGTCGTGCCGGCGGCCGACTTCGAGCGCGATTCCACCTCCAGTGGGGGCTGGCCCGGGGTCGTTACTTCGTCCATGAGTCCTATCGCTGATTATAGACGAAGGCGGCGGCGAAAGGTTTGCGCATCTCAAGGGCGTGCGCCATGGGGCATATAATCGATGAATGCTTCAAATCACGCGAAGTGCGCCGGCGGCCGACGTGGTAATTATCGGATCCGGCGCGGGGGGCGGCACGGTGACCAAGGTTCTGGCGGATCTGGGGATCAACGTGACGCTCCTCGAAGCCGGGCCGATGCTGCATCCGGAGACCGATTTCAAGCAGGACAAGTGGCCCTACGATTATCCGCATCGCGGATCGGGTGACGGCGGCGCCAGCTATTTCGGGCGCGGCCGCGACTTCGGATGGTTTTCGGCGCACGCCGGTGGATGGACGCTCGAAGGCGAGCCCTACACCGTCGCCGAGGATTCGAAATTCCGGTGGTTCCGGTCGCGCATCTTGGGCGGACGCACCAATCACTACGGCCGCATTTCGCTACGCTACGCCGATTACGATTTCAAGCCGTACTCGCGCGACGGAATCGGCTCGGATTGGCCGATCTCCTATGCCGAGCTCGCGCCCTATTACGACAAGGCGGAAACATTTATCGGCGTGACGGGATCGAAAGAGGGCCTGCGCAGCGCTCCTGACGGGATATTTCAAACATGTCCGCCGCCGCGCGCGCATGAAGTGCTGATCAAGAAGGCTTCCGGCAAATTGGGTATTCCTTGCATCCCGAACCGGCTGGCGGTGATCACGAAGGCGACCAACGGCCGGCCGGCGTGCCATTATTGCGGCGAATGCGGGCGCGGATGCAAGACGGCGTCGAATTATTCCTCCGCGCAGGTGCAGGTTTTTCCGGCGGTGAAATCCGGCCGCGTGACGCTGATCACCAACGCGATGGCGCGCGAGCTGATCGCCGACGACGAAGGCAAGGTGCAGGCCGTTTCCTATATCGACAAGGTGACGCGCACCGAAAAACAGGTACGTTGCCGCACCGTGGTGCTGGCGGCGAGCTGTTGCGAATCGGCCAGACTGCTGCTCAACTCGAAAGGTCCGGGCCATTTGAACGGACTGGCGAATTCGTCGGGGAAGGTGGGCCGATACCTCACCGATAACACGGGATTCGGTTTGGGCGCGCAGATCCCGGCGCTGATGGGCATGCCACGGTACAATTCCGACGGCATGGGCGGCGCGCATCTGTACATGCCGTGGTGGCTGTGGGACCAGAAGCTGGCGTTCCCGCGCGGGTATCACATCGAAATCGGCGGCGGCTACGGGATGCCGGGCATCGGCACGTTCGCGGGTGCCGCGAGCCGCCACGAAGGCTACGGCGAATCGCTCAAGAAAGCGATCTATGAGGATTACGGCACGCACGTCAGCTTCGCCGGACGCGGCGAGATGATCCCGAACGAAGACACCTACTGCGAGATCGATCCGAACGTGGTCGATAAATACGGCATTCCGGTGTTGAAATTCCATTTCCGGTGGACCGATGCCGAGCTTCGGCAGGTGGAGCACATGGAAAAAACCTTCACCGACCTGATCGAAACCATGGGCGGCCACGTGACGCGTTCCACGCGCACCACAGCCGAAAAAATTTCAACCGGCGGCGAGATTATTCACGAGGTGGGCGCGATCCGCATGGGCGACGATCCGAAAGTAAGCGTGCTGAATAAATATTGCCAGGCGCACGATGTCAAGAATCTGTTCGTGGCGGATGCGGCCCCGTTTGTCAGCAATCCGGACAAGAATCCGACGCTGACCATCTGCGCGCTCGCCTGGCGTACCGCGGAATATCTGGCGGAAGAAATGAGGAAGGGAAATGTCTGACATCGGGCGCAGGGAATTGCTGGCGGGAATCGCGGCGGCGGCGCTGGCGGGGCAGTTGGACGCGCAATCGGCCGAGCACGTTCACCAGGCCGCGGCGGCGGATACGAAATCGGGCGGTGGAGTTTATAAACCGAAAGCGCTGACTTCGCACGAATTCGCGACACTCAAAACATTATGCGAGATGATTGTTCCGGGGGCGTCGAAAGGCGGGGCCGCGGAATTCGTCGATCTGTTATCGAGCCAGAACCCGGAAATGCTGGCGATTTACACCGGCGGCCTGGCATGGATGGACGAAAAGATGAAGCGCGAGGTCAATGCGGATTTTCTTTCGGCCAAAGACGAGGAGCGAACCGCGCTGCTCGACCGCATCGCGTATCGCAAAAATGATTCGCCGGAGTTGGCGGCGGGCATCCGCTTCTTCGACTGGGCGCGCCGTATGACGGTGGACGCGTATTATACGAGCCCGGCGGGCATTCAAGAAGTCGGTTTCCTGGGCAACAAATTCCGCCGCGAATTCACAGTGCCGCAGGAAGCGATCGACTACGCGGTGAAGCGTAGCCTGTTGGAATAAGCTCCGCCTATCGATGCATCCGGCGTTTCAGCCACGCCTTGACGTCGGGCAGAAATTCGGGCATCAAATTCACCAGGCCGGAGCCCGCCACGCTGGTGCTCCAGTTGGTCATGGTCGCCGACAGTTTTCGGCTCGCCGGCGGATAATAGGCGTTCGACAGGCCCGCGCTCATCGCCGTGCCGGCCACATTCGCGTAGTTGAAGGTCTGGCCTCCGTCGTCCGTGCGCGTGATGATGGCACGGCTGATGGCGTAGCCGATCCGGTTCCACCGCCCATGCGTCGGCCCGCGCCGCACGTATCGCGTATCTTCGTGCAACGCGGAAGCGAGCAGAAAATCGCCGAAAAAATTCTGGCTGACGATGTCGCCGACCGACGCTCCGAATCGTTTCGGATACGCCCATGGCCAGGGATGCTTGCCGTAGAGCGGGGTCGAGTGGGTCAACTGGGAAACGGTTGCGTTGAACGCGCCCGCGCCGACCGTGAACGGCGTGACCGTCTCGTGGACAAAGAGGTCCCATTTTTCCGCCGTCGATGGAGCGGACAGCAGGGGGTCGCCCGCGGCACTCGCGGGATCTTGAGCCCAAGTCGCCAAGGGCCAGGTTGCCAGGGAAACGATGGCGAGGATCCACAACCGCCCCATCATTGCTTTCATGCTCCCGTTACGCTTTCTCGAACGACAACTGTTCTTACAGTATCCCGTCAGTCCGGTCGAACTGCAACGTCCCCGGCAACGCCGCCTGGTTTAAACTGACCAGCATGCCGTCGAACGTCGAGCTATCCGAGTTGTCATCGATCCGTCTTCCCGAACCCGTGCCCTACGCGGTCATCACTCCGCCCGGCCCGGGCCCGTTTCCGCTGTGCCTGGTCCTGATGGGCGGAGGCGGCAGCCGGCAGAGCCTGATCGATTGCCAGCCTCTGTTCGATCGCTGGTGGGATGAGGGCTCCCTCGCTCCGATGGTTTTCGCCACGCCGAGCGCGGGCCTGAGCTATTACGTCGAAGACCCAAAGGAAAGCGTCCGATGGGACTCGTTCCTGGTAGACGATTTCGTGCCGCATCTCCGCTCCGCCTGCAACGTGACCTTCACGACGGCCATCACCGGTATGTCGATGGGCGGCTATGGCGCACTGAAAATCGCCTTCGCGCATCCGGAAAAATTCGCGGCCGTGGCAGCGATCAACCCGATGCTCGAGCCGGGATTTCGCGATGCGGAAATTCGCGCCCGCAATCGGCTGCATCACACCTCGGGCGGACCAGTGCGGCTGATCGGACCGTCCCGCGACCCGGACCTGTTCGCCGCGAACAATCCCGCCAACCGGGCGCGGCGTAACGCGGACCGCATCCGCGAATCGGGCGTCGCGATTTATCTGGACGCTGGCGATCGCGACTTTGTGAACGCGCACGACGGGACTGAATTTCTGCATCGCGTGCTCTGGTCGCTCGACATTTCCCACGAATATCACCTGGTTCGCGGCGCGGATCATGGAGGCTCGACGTTTCGTCCACGCATGCGCGCCGCATTCGCTTGGCTCACCGCCGTGCTGGCCGCGCCGGCCGAACCAACCGCGGAAGACCGGGCCTTGGACGCGATTCGCGCACAACTCCAGCCGCTGCGCGATCAAGCCGCAGCATCCGATCCGACCGTTGCTCGAAGATTCGGCGTTCTTAGTGGAGCGTGATCTTCTGAACCCGCCAGTTCATCAGCTCGCCGACTAAAAGTTCGTTCGGGTGCCGGCAGTCGATTTCGTTCACCGCGCCAAACTCCTTGAGGGCATGGCCTGCGCGACCGAATTTCCCGAGAATCTTTCCGTCGAGCTCCATCTTGTAAATCTCGCCGTTGTCGAGCGAATTTACTTCGTTCGAATTGGACGCATAGAGGTATGGATGCGATCCCGGGGAAATGCACAGGGCCGCCGGCGCACCGGCACCGGTGATCTCTGTCTTGAAGGTCCCGTTGTTATCGAAGACCTGAATCCGCTGGTTGCCCTTGTCGGCGACGTATACATTGCCTTGCGCGTCGACGGCGAGCGAGCGCGGATTGTTGAACTGGCCCTGCTCGGACCCTCTCGATCCCCACGACTTGATGTACTTGCCGTTCTTGTCGAATTTCGCGATGCGAGCATTGCCGAAACCGTCGGAGACAAAAATGTCGCCTTGCGCATCCCAGGCGACGTCGGTCGGTCCATTGAACAGATCGCCGGGCGCGCCCGCGCCGGGAAGGGGCGCAGGTCCGCCCTCACGGCCTCGTCCGCCGGCCGGTGCACCGCCTGGACCCCCGCCCCGAGCGCCGCCGCGCACCCCCACGAATATCGCTTCGGGTTTGCGGCCCATCGGCATCAGCACCCTTCCATCCGGCGCGAACTTGACCACCAGGCTCGACGATTTATCGACGATCCAAATGTTGTCCTCCGCATCCACACGCACGGACTGCGCAACCAGGAACCCGTAAGAATCCTGGCCGAACTCCCCCACGTATTTCCCGGTCTGATCGAACTCGAACAGCCGGGAGCCGCCGTGCGAGAACGTTCGCGACGTTCCGGTGGTCGCGAACGCGTCGCCGGTCCGCGTGTAGACGTAAATGTGGCCTTTCGAATTGGTCGCGACACCCGCAGCTTCGCCCATATATATGTGGGCCGGCATTTTCAAAAAATCTGCGGAATCGAAGGTGATTTCGGGAGCCTGCGCAAACAAGGAGCCGGCTGCGAGCGCCGCTCCGGCAAAACTGGAAAAAATTCTCATGATGATCATCCTATTTGTTGGGATGCAGCTCGATTTTCTGGATGCCCCAGCGGTTGATCTCAGCCGTATAGATCTCGTTTTCCGAGTGACAATCCATTTCATGAACCGTGCTGAATTCGCCGAGTTGCTTGCCCGCCTTCCCGAACTTACCGAGGATCGTGCCGTCCAGCTCCATCTTGTAAACCTCGCCGGTGACCGCCGCGATCTCCGAGTTGTTGTTGTCGGGATTCGAATTGGAGCTGTAAAGATACTGATGAGGACCCGGCGTAATGCAGACCGCCCAGGGCGCGCCCACGTTATCGTAGATGGTCTTCAGCTTCAGATCGTTGTCGAACACCTGAATGCGACTGTTCGTCCGATCGCCGACGTACACGTTGCCCTTGGCGTCGGCCGCCAGCGTGTGCGGAATATTGAGCTGCCCCGGCTCTGAACCCTTGGAGCCGGCCGAGGTGATGTATCGCCCGTTCTTGTCGTACTTGACCACGCGCGAGTTGCCATATCCATCGGAGACGAAAATGTCGCCCTGGGGATCCCAGGCGACGTCGGTCTGGCGATTGAATGTGTACGGCTCCGCCGGCGGCGGCTCGACTCCGAATCCGGGAGTGACCGGGACCTCGCCCGACTCCGGCCGATGCCCCAACACCATCAAGACCTTCCCTTCCGGACTGAACTTGATGATCATGTTGGTGCCTTCATCGACGGCCCAAATGTTGTCCTGCGGATCGATGCGCACCGCGTGTGCGAACGCGAAACCGTACAGCCCTTCGCCGATCTCTTTGACAAATTTGCCGGTCTGATCGAACTCCAGCAATCGCGTGTTGTAGCTTCGCGTGTAGATGAAGACGTGGCCCTTGGAATTGGTCGCGACGCCGACCACTTCGCCCAAATACAAGCCCTTCGGCAGTTTCAGAAAATTCGGCACCGATTCGTACGGAATTTCCGGCACGTTTTGAGCCTTGGCTTTCGCGCGTTCCTGGGCGCGGGTCAGCGTTTGGGCGAAAACGCCCGGAACGGACAATAGCGCCACGGCGGCCAGGCAAATACTTCTGTTCATTGGAGAGCCTCCCGAATTCGAAATGTCGCGACTCGCCAGTATACACCCTTCGATAGGCCGGTGAGAAGGATCTTGGGTTGGGTCACGTACCGTGTCCCCTTCTTCATGAAAAGATCTCTAAGGGGTTAGCACAAACGCGCTTCCGGGAGAACCGGCGTTGGCCGGACGGATAAAAGGCGGCAGGTGGAAATGCTCTCCCTGAACCTGCCGGTGCCTCGGTAATTTTCTCAGTATAATTCGTTTCTTAAAATTACAACAACCGTTCGGGAATTGTTGAAAAATTCAACATTTATTTTCCCGCTCCCTGAAGCGCGGGCTGCTGCATTCCCCATCTCGGAAATTTCCTTGCGTTAAAGACATTCTTCGGGTAAAAAGGGGAGGATCTATGGATTTGCCTGCCGAATTTATCGGGAATTATTCTCCTTTTGTGCGCCATCCCGACTGCTGGCGTGCATTTTAACAACCTGCGGATGAATCCGAGAGATGAATCCGAGAAAGGAATTGCGTATATGTCCACACCATCCACAAGACCCCCGCATGCTCTGCGCGAATTAGATCCGGAATCCGTCAAGAAGGTCAAAGCCGCGGCTGTCGCGGCCCAGGCGAAGGCCGCACCCCCCGAGCCGGCGGCAGCCCCGGGCGAGCATCCAGGAGTCGAACGCTGGCCTGTAAAGACCGGCACGGACGCCGACTGGAAGAGCGTCGGCCAGAATACGGTGAAGGGCGAGGCGCTCGGAGAGGGCGTGGTCCCGACCACGGTGGAGGAGATGCTCACTCTTCCGCGTGCATCGAACATGCCGCCGGTGGACCAGTCCTTCACGAAGAATTCGTTTTATCAAAACCAGCGCTTCGCCCCGACCGAAACCACCATTTGGAAGTTGACCGCCACGATTACCGAGGCCAAGCTGGAACAGGACGGCGATTATCATCTGGTCCTCAAGGGAGCGTCCGGAAAGACCATGATCGGAGAGATCCCGAATCCCGATCCGGCTTACGTAAAAAATCCGGACTGGCTCGCCAAAATCAAGACCGCGCGCGACGCCATGGACGCCCAACTTGGACATCCCCTGGCGCCCGTCGATTTCAAGCCCGAAGAAATGGGAGTGCCCACCAAGGAACGCTTCGAGAGCAAGCCCATGAAGGATGAAACCGCCGCGATGACCAGGATCGGTCTTAAGGCCACTATCATCGGCGTGGGATTCTTCGATAGCAGTCACGGACAAACCGGCGTCGCGCCCAGCGCGATCGAGCTCCACCCCATTTTCTCGATCGAGTTTCTTTAGAGGAGCGGCGAGCGCGAGGGGGCGGCCTTTGTCGCCCCTTTCGCTGACCGGCCTTTACGCCCGCTTTTCGGCGAGCCGTTTGACGAAGCGTTCCACGTTGACGATGAATCGCTCGTGCGTTCCGTCCGCAACCTGCTCTTTGGCGTCGAACGCGGCCACTTTAAACTTCACCCGGCGATCCTCGACGGCAATGACTTCACTGTGGATGGTCACTTCCATTCCCATGGGCGTGGCAGCAAGGTGGCGGACGTTCACCTCCGTACCTACCGAATCGTAGCCGGCCTCGAGCAGCGGCACGATGGAATCGCGGCAGGTCATTTCGAGGAGCATGATCATGGCCGGCGTCGCGAGCACCCGCGCGCCTTCTAAACCCAGAAAATTGATGGCGATATCGCTGGTGACCACGCGTTTCTGCTCGCCTTTGAGTCCCACCGGAATGCTTGGCATGATGGATCTATGTTATCTTGAAGTTGTATGTCCATTCCGAACGTCAAGCGATACCGCATCACCAGCCCCGACGGATCGATGAGCGCCAGTCTGATGGCCGTGCTGCCGAAGAACGTGGATGTCAACACGTATCTTTCGGAAGCGGCTCAGCGCTTTGACTGGAAAGCCCACCAGGAAGCCCTGCAAAAGCACTTCAAGATCCGCGTCGGCCAACAGAAGCAGAAGAAAGCGAAGTAGTTTGGGGCAGGCGTTTCTGCCTGCCGCCATTCATTTCTTAGGGCTTAGACAGCGTCTTACAGCTTACAGAACGCCTTTACGGCAACCGCGCCTGCAAATTGCGCAGATTGCGAATGCCCGCCTGAGCTACGTCCGTGTCGGGATCGGTCGACAGCGTCTTCAAATAAGGCAGGCTGTCGCGATCGCCGGAGCGCGCCAGCACGATGCTCAACTGGATTTTTTCATCCTTGGTCGCCCCGGTCAGCAGCGGATAAAGGGCCTGGCGAACCGAGGCCTCGCGCGCCAATTCGGTCACGTAGGGAGTGGCGACATCGCGATAGGCGCGAACGTTCAGCGTGTTGACCAGGTAGCGCAGCGGGCTGAACTCGCCGGTTTCGAGATCGCCCAGATCCACCAGCGCGAAGGCGTCGGAAAGGCGCGGGCTCATCTTGTGCTCGTCGTTGAACGCGTTTTGAACGAGCGGGCGGTCGCCAGGATTCTTCAGCCGGCCCAGCCCTTCGGCGGCAGATCCGCGAAGCTGGTCATCCTTATTATTCATGTCGCGCAGGAAAGCTTGACGATCGGCCTGGTCGGCGATCATTGCCAATGCTTCGAGCGCGGCCCGGCGAACCTTGATATTGCGCGCATGCGACAGCGCGTCGCGAACGTCGGGCGCGGCTTCTTTGTTCGCCAGAATACCGGTGGTTTCGAGCGCGGCGATTTGAATCTTGTCGTCCAGATCGTGAACCACAAACATCATTTTCGGCGCGGACGCCGGGTCGCGAATCTTTTGCAGAGAGATCAGCGCTTCATACATCACCGGATCGTCCTTGGAGCGTAGCGCAGCGATCAAATCCGGAATCGCGTCGCGGCCGCGCAGGATGCCGATCGCCCGCGCGGCGTTCGCGCGCTCCTCAATGCTCGCGCCCTGCTTCGCCAGATTGCCCAGCGCGGCGATCACCTCCGGACGAACCATCACGTAAGCATCGATGATCTTGTCGTTGGTGTCCGTGAACTTGGCTTTAATCGACGTGCCAACGCGCGAGATCGTGCCGCTCATGCCGTTCTTGATATAACCCGGCAGATAAACGTTGATCAAGCCGTCGGTGGCGCGGATCTCTATCTCGGGATCGGAATCCTTGGTTGCCGTCACCAGCGGGTCCACCGTCTTCGGACCGCCGATCTCGTCCAGCGCCTTCACCGCTTCAATCCGCACGGTGAGATCGGGATCGGTCACATAGGGAGCTATACGCGGAATCGAATCCGGCCCGGCTTTAGCGAGGTCGTGAACCGCCTTGACCCGCTGTTTGGTGTCGAGACTGCCCTGCGCGAAGGCAAGGGCGGAGGCGAGAGCGAGAAGAAATGTTGTTTTCACCGCACAAACTCAAGCGTAACGCGGTGCGGGATCCATCCGGCGTCGTGCCCCATGTCGAGCAGCTTTTGTGCGGCTTTCGGCACCAGCTCCCCGCAATCCACGGTGTAATGGTTCACATACATGCCCACGAATTTCTCCGCGAGTGAAGGTTCCATGTCGCGAGCGAACTGCAGCGCATACCCTAGCGCTTCCTCGCGATGGTCCAGAGCGTATTGAATGCTTTCGCTCATCATACGGCAGCATTCCGAGCCGATTTTGGGCGGCAGGTCGCGGCGTAAAACATTGGCGCCGAGCGGCAACGGCAGGTCGTAGGTGTTTTTCCACCAGCGGCCCAAATCTACAACATTATGGAAACCGCCTCTGGAGTACGTCAACTGCGCTTCGTGAATCACCAGGCCCGCTTCCGCCTTGTTTTCTTTGACGGCGTCCAGAATCCGATCAAACGGGACCACAACGGCTTCGAAATCGGGCTGCATCAGGCGCAGCGTCAGATACGCCGTGGTGAGTTTTCCGGGCACCGCGATCCGTTTCCCTTTCAACTCCGCGACGTCCATGAGACTCGTGGCGACTACCATGGGGCCGTAACCGTCGCCCACGCTCGATCCCGACGCCATCAGGATATATTTGTCCGCGACGTAGGGGTAGGCGTGATAGGAGATCGCGGTCAACTCGTATTCCCCCGCCCCGGCCTTTTGATTGAGAGTCTGAATATCATCGAGAACGTGACGAAATTGAACCAGTGGCGATCGGATTTTCTTGGTCGCCAGCGCATAAAACATGTACGCATCGTCGGAATCGGGGCTATGTGCACAGACGATATCTACGGGTGCGGTGGTCATCCGATGGGGTGAATCCACATGATAGCAGGACGAGCACGCGGGCGTCGCTTATCGCGCGCGGCTATGATGACCGTTGAATGTCTGTTATTGCCGGCATTCGGATCGCGCTGCGGCCTCGGATCGGCGTGGGTGCTGCTCTCGAGTTCTTCGTGGGGTGCTGACGGGACCGGCGTCCGCAAATATCACCGAGATTTGGATTGCGGCGGGCCTGGTTTCGTTCGCGGCGGGCCTGGTTTCGTTCGCGGCGGGCCTGGTTTCGTTCGCGGCGGCCTTGGCCTGCTGGGTTCCGGCGAGGCGGGCCATGCGCATCGATCCGATGCCGGCGTTGCGTGAAGACTAAAGCGCTTCGAGTTCGACCCGCAACGCCGCCAACGCCAGCTCCAGTTTCGCGAGCATCGGCTCGACCTCCGCAAGACGCTGTGCACGGCCGAATTCTTCTATTCGCCGCGCGGCTTCAAACGCAGCGGCTGCGCCGAAGTTCGCAACCGATCCTTTCAATCCATGCGCCGCCCGTTCGACGGCCTTGGCATCGCCTCGAGCCGCCGCGGCGTGCAGATCCGCCAGCGATTGCGGATAATCGTCCACGAACAACACGGCGATTTCCTTCAGCAGTTCCAGATCTCCACCGACGCGCGATAATGCGACCTGGCGATCGAGCGACTCTTGCGGGAGAGGCAGGGCCATGGCTATTACGGCATTTTACCTTTCTTATCTCATATCGTGCGGAGCGGACCGTTTATGATGGAAAATCTGGAATTTGTTCAAGTCCATTTCGAGGCAGGCTATCTGCTGCACGTTCCGCCGCGGGTGGACCATGCCACGCTGCTGGTGCTGACGCTGCATGGGTTCGGGCAAAATCCCGAGGCGATGCTTCGCCTGACCGTGCCGGCGGTTGGGGAAGACTGCATTGTGGCGAGCCTTCGCGCACCGAATCAGGATTATCTCGCGGGCAACCCCGCCACACATGACGTTGGTTATAACTGGGGTACGCGGAAGCATCCCGAGCTGAATATCCGGCTGCATCACGACATCCTTCGCGCGGTGCGGGCACAGTTGCGGGAGCGATTTGGCGTGCCTGCCTCGCGCACGCTGTTGATGGGTTTTTCTCAACCCGTGGGATTGAATTACCGCTTCATCGGCACCTATCCGGAGGAAGCCGGCGGCGTCGTCGGCCTGTGCGGCGGCGTCCCCAAGGATTGGGAAGAGGCGAAATACAGCCGGGTGGACGCGCCGATTCTGCACATCTCCCGATCCGAAGATGAATTTTTTCCGGTGGACGTGGTTCGCGGATTTCCGGATCGTCTCAAGCACCACGCCACGGACGTCGAGTTTCATCTGCTGCCCGGCGCGCATCGTTTCCCGTCGAAAGCGCGGCCCATCCTTCGCACGTGGATGGATCGCGTGTTCGGGCGTTAGGCCGGTTTCGCGCGGCGTGCACCCAAGTGAGCCGATATCGCCCAGCCGCGCCGGCGCGGCGAACGGCTTCCTGCGGCTTTATCTCACTCGGGTCTTCTTCACTCAGCCCGGCTCGCTCAGCCCGGCTCACTCAGCCCGGTCGGCGAGAACGCGAACGTGATTGTCGCGAATTTCGACGTAGCCGCCGCTGATGGTGAAGCGGTCGGTGCGGGCGCCCAAAGTAATCGACAGTTCGCCGTCGCCGAGCTCGCTCAACAGCGCGGCGTGGCCGGCCAGAACGCCAAGATAGCCGCCCTTGCCGGGGATTTGCGCCGACTCGGCATGCTGGCGCGCGACCAGCTTCTCAGGCGTCGCGATTTCGATTTCGAACGTATCGGCCACGTTATTGCGCCTTCTTCATCTGCTCCCACTTCTCGAGTACGTCGTCGATGGAGCCTTGCATGTAGAACGCCTGTTCCGGAATTTCGTCGTGCTTGCCTTCGACCACCTCTTTGAAGCTGCGAACGGTATCGGCAACCTTCACGTACTTGCCTTTGAGGCCCGTGAACGCTTCGGCGACGGTGAACGGCTGCGAAAGGAAGCGCTGGACCTTGCGCGCGCGCGAAACGGTCAGTTTGTCCTCATCGGAAAGCTCGTCGACGCCCAGAATCGCGATGATGTCCTGAAGATCCTTATAGCGCTGGAGCACCAGCTTCACCTGCTGCGCGACGTTGTAATGCTCCTCGCCGATGACTCGCGGATCGAGAATGCGCGAGGTGGACGCCAGCGGATCGACGGCCGGGTAAATACCCAATTCCGAGATCGATCGCGAAAGGTTGGTGGTCGCGTCGAGGTGCGCGAACGTCGTGGCGGGGGCCGGATCGGTGTAATCGTCGGCGGGCACGTAAATGGCCTGCACGGAAGTGATCGAACCCGACTTGGTGGAGGTGATGCGCTCCTGAAGATCGCCCATTTCGCTCGCCAGATTCGGCTGGTAGCCGACCGCGCTGGGCATGCGGCCGAGCAGCGCCGACACTTCCGAACCCGCCTGCGTGAAGCGGAAAATATTATCGATGAACAGCAGCACGTCCTGATTTTCTTCATCGCGGAAATATTCAGCGACCGCCAACGCGGTCAGCGCGACGCGCAGACGGGCTCCGGGCGGCTCGGTCATCTGGCCGTAAATCAGAGCGCACTTGGACTTGGTCCAATCGTGGGGATCGATGACGTGCGACTCCTGAAACTCGAGCCAAAGATCGTTGCCTTCGCGCGTGCGCTCGCCGACGCCCGCAAACACCGACACGCCGCCGTGCTTGGTGGCGAGGTTCGAGATCAGCTCCTGAATGATCACCGTCTTGCCGACGCCCGCGCCTCCGAACAGGCCGATCTTTCCGCCGCGCAGATAGGGTTCGAGAAGATCGATGACCTTGATGCCGGTCTCGAACATCTGCAACTCGGTGGACTGCTCTTCAAACGCCGGCGCCGGGCGATGAATCGGGTAGCGCTTGGGCGCGTTGACCGGGCCCATCTTGTCCACCGGCTGGCCGATCACGTTCAGTACGCGGCCGAGCGTCTGCTTGCCGACCGGGACCGTCACCGGCTCACCGAGGCTTTCGGCGCGCATTCCCCGCACCAGGCCGTCGGTGGGTTGCAAGGCGATGGTGCGGACGCGGCTTTCGCCGATGTGCTGCGCGACCTCGCAAATGATGTCCATCGGCTCCGGCACGTCGAAGCCGGCGCTGGTGATGCGAATGGCCGTGCGGATGACAGGGATCTGTCCTTCCGGAAACTCGATGTCGACGGCCGGTCCGGCCACCTGAATTACTTTTCCAACAATCATATAAACTCCGTTTGGTCCGCGCGCGGCTGCGCGTCCTTAATACAAATACAACTCGGCTGCGCGTCTTTATGCCAGCGCGGCAGCACCGCTTACGATTTCGATAATTTCCCGAGTGATGCTCGCCTGACGGACGCGGTTCATGTTCAACGTCAGCTTGTCGATCACCTCGGCCGCGTTCGAGCTGGCGGTCTCCATCGCGGTCATCCTGGCCGCGTGCTCGGCTGCCACCGATTCGAGCAGCGCGCGGAAAATCTGCAACTTGATATAACGCGGAAGCAGGTTGCCGAGCAGTTCCTCAGGCGGCTGCTCGTAAATATAATCCGCCGCCTCGCGCACCTTGGGAATCTCGATGGGGAGCACGCGCATGGAACTCAAATGCGCGCTCATTACGCTCTTGAAGGTGTTTCCAAACAGGTACACGGCGTCGATTTCGGCGTTGGAAAACGCCTGGATCACGCGATTGGCGATGTCTTCGGCATCCTCATAGCGGATGTGGCGAAACAGGTCGACATATTCGCCGCGAATGTTGCGCGTGCGCTTGCGGAAATAATCGCGCCCCTTTTTTCCGATCAGAACAAAGCTCAGCTCATTCGCCGGATGCTCGTCAACGAAGCGCTGCGCGAGCTTCAGCAGGTTCGAATTGAATGCGCCCGCCTTGCCCATATCCGCGGTCACGACGATCACTAAGATCCGTTTTTCCTCGCGCACGGCCAGCAGCGGATTCTCGCCCGCGTTCTGGTTGTGCGCGGCCGCGTGGGCCACGTTGGCCAGAATCTGGTTGAGCATGGCTCCATAAGGACGCGCCGCCAGCGCGCGGTCCTGCGCCTTGCGCAGTTTCGCCGCCGAGACCATCTTTAGCGCCTTGGTGATCTGCTGCGTGTTCTTGACCGAGCGGATGCGCCGCCGGATGTCAATCAGGCTGGGCATTTATTTGGCCGCGGCAGCGGTTTGGCGCTCCGCGACGAAGCGCGCCTTGAGTTCTTTGATGGCGCCGGTCATCTTGGCCTTGAGGTCGTCGTCGAGGATCTTCCTGGTACGGATCGCCTCGAGAATTCCCGGATGCGCGTTCTCGACGAAACGGTCCAGGTCGTGTTCAAACGCGCGGCACTGCTCGAGCGGAAGATCGTCGAGGAATCCGCTGGTGCCTGCGTAGATAATCAGCACCTGCTTTTCCACCGGAAGCGGCGAATACTGGCCCTGCTTCAAAATTTCCACCATCCGGCTGCCGCGCGTAAGCTGCGCCGCCGACGCCTTGTCGAGCTCGGAGCCGAACTGCGCAAATGCGGCCAGCGCGCGATACTGCGCCAGGTCCAGACGAAGACTGCCCGCCACCTGCCGCATCGCTTTGATCTGCGCATTGCCGCCGACGCGGCTTACCGAGATGCCGACGTTGATCGCCGGCCGGATATTCGAGTTGAACAAATCCGATTCGAGATAAATCTGGCCGTCGGTGATCGAAATGACGTTGGTCGGAATGTAGGCCGAAACGTCACCCGCCTGGGTTTCAATGAAGGGAAGCGCGGTGAGCGACCCGCCGCCCAGCTCGTTGGACAATTTCGATGCGCGCTCCAGCAGGCGGCTGTGAAGATAGAACACGTCGCCGGGATAGGCTTCGCGTCCGGGGGGACGGCGCAGCAGCAGCGAAATTTCGCGATACGCCGCGGCGTGTTTCGAAAGATCGTCGTAAATGCACACCGCATGGCGGCTGGAATCGCGGAAATATTCGCCGATCGCGCAGCCCGCATAGGGCGCGAGATATTGCATGGGCGCCGGATCCGACGCCGTCGCAGCCACTACGATACTGTAATCCATCGCGCCGTATTCTTCGAGCGTTTTGACCACCTGCGCCACGGTCGAGCGCTTCTGCCCGATCGCGACATAAATGCAGATGACGTCGCCGCCCTTCTGGTTGAGAATCGTGTCGATGGCGACCGTGGTTTTTCCCGTCTGACGGTCGCCGATGATCAGCTCGCGCTGCCCGCGCCCGATCGGAATCATCGCGTCGATGGCTTTAATGCCGGTTTGCAGCGGCTCTTTCACCGGCTGGCGATCGACTACGCCCGGCGCGATGCGTTCGATATGATTGAACGTCTTGGTCTCGATCGGCCCCTTGCCGTCGATCGGCTGGCCCAGCGCGTCCACCACGCGTCCGATCATCGCTTCACCCACCGGAATCGACATGATGCGGCCGGTGCGGCGGACCTCGTCGCCTTCCTTGATGTTCGAAAAATCGCCCAGCAGAACGGCGCCGACGTCTTCTTCTTCCAGGTTCAGCGCGATGCCCGAAACGCCGCCGCCTCCCGTGGAGGCGCTCGACGTGAACTCGATCAGCTCCCCGGCCATCACGTTTTCCAGGCCGTAAATGCGGGCGATGCCGTCGCCCACCGAGATCACCGAGCCGGTTTCGGCAACTTCCACCGCGCCTTCGTAATTTTCAATCTCCTCGCGCAACACGCGCGAGATTTCATCCGCCCGAAT
>Ga0187784_10000547_pt1 | contig 27656 bp, 23 predicted proteins | sample 1015_SJ02_MP15_2_FD_132964 | JGI IMG/M metagenome (GOLD analysis project Ga0187784, IMG submission 132964) | Tropical peat soil microbial communities from peatlands in Department of Meta, Colombia - 1015_SJ02_MP15_20_MG | ecosystem: Environmental > Terrestrial > Soil > Wetlands > Peat | place... | reverse complement strand
GAGAAACCTTGCAAGTTCGTGATACGATACATAAGCAGTTGTGACCCGACACTGCCTTGGCTTGGTTTTAAACCCCCGTCCAAAATTGCTTTCTTGAATGGAGAAACACGGTGGGCACTAAATATGAAAAAATGAGGGTGATCGCTGCGCCCAGGATGCCAATACGTGGAATCAATATTACGTCCAGACCTATCAACAAAAGCAGCGCAAGGACGTTGCACACGGTATTCATTTTTGCTCCTTTCGCACCAGCCGATGCTGCAAGCCACGTGTAGCTTAGAAAAACAACATACACCGCTGCCGCGAGTGCAAAAAAGAACGATAGCTGCAGGTTGAATGCGTACTGATGCCCATATAACACGAAGGCTATCACTTCCGCACAAACGATGAGTGGCACCAGCACAACGGCCAGATACGGTGTGACTTCGTTTATTTTGAGGAGAAGCGCCAGTTTATCATTGCTTCGCGATGCATAGGGAAAAAAGGTGGTGTTGATGATGCCCCAAAGCCCTGCTGCTACGGTTATTGACGCCAGGAAATACGCGTTGTATAGTCCTACAGCAGCGGTTGTTATAAATACATTAATGAATATCCGATCGAGCCCCATCAGTGCCACGGCAATCAACCCAGGGGCCGCAAAGAACGAGTAGCGCATTATTACTCGCGCCCAATACCAGTCGAATTGACGCTTCAAGTGAGCTCTGACGTAGAGAATCACGATGAGGCTGATGACCAGGTTTGAAGCGGAAAGCGCAAGCGCCGCCGATTGCCACGACTTCATGCCGCTCGTGACAAAGACAATAAAAAGTGCGAGACACAGTACGGATTGGGCAGCGGTGGAAAGCGCGTACGCCTCCATGCTGAATAACACGCGCAGAGCATTCATCGCTAACAAGTAACTAGTTACGGCCACGCCGTATGCAACGGCGAAAAGGAATACAGCCGCGGAGACCCCCAGCAGATAGGATAGTTCTGTGGAAAGAAGGGCAAAGATCAGTGTCGAAGCGGTGACAAGCAGGAGCGCTTCAATAGACGCGGTTGAGAGGATCTTAGTACGAGATGAATCGTCATGGGCTCCAGAACCATAATTGACGGTCGCGACCAGGTTGAGCCCCATAGAGATTCCAACAATGGGGCCTAAGGACAGTAAGAGGCCCAAATCGCCAAACCCTTCGGGTCCTAAGACGCGCCCCCCAAGGATGAGGAAAATAAATGTCAACACCGCTCCAAAAAGCGTTCCGATCGCGACGTACGACGTGCTCAAGAAAAATTCTGCAGTTTGAAGCTCCAATTGCTCTTTGAAGATGAACTCATACGGTTTGCTGAACAAGAGATAGATAAGCTCGTCAGGTGACATCGTAGGGTGATTGCCCCTAGCTCTCTGATGGGGCTTCTGGCCAGCAACTTGGTGACTTCAACGCGTCTTGTATTCTTTCGATTCGACAGCGCAACTATACCTATTTCCGCCCCATGAGCTCACGATATCGTCTCTTTTAGCCACAGTGAAATTCATTCGCGTTTGAAAATCAGGGTGGGTTCCAATTGATTCCAGCCTTGCTCTATTGACAAAGGCATATTTAAATCACTAAGATGTCTGCTATTGTGTTTACGAAACAGGGCTTTCGTCTCAACCCGCGTCATGCCGAGCCGCTCTATGTAGACGTTAGTGATGTTCAGAATGCCACTTGTCAGAAGGCTTTGGCTTGGCTTAAAAGAAGCCTTTTTGTCAAGTTCTCGCTCGCGAGTCGTGCTGTCTTGTGGACCGTTTAGGTCTAGATAGCATACTTCGAGATGCGTCGCCAGCGCCTTCTTCAGCTTCTCTTCATCTTTCTCGGCTTCTTCTTCCAGCAACAACGCCATGCCTAGACGAGCGTTGCGGAAACGTGCGAAGTTTCCCTCTTTGATGCCTTCCAATCCTTGCCTTTCGTAGACGTTGCGTCGAATCGTGTGTAATACGCTATGCAGCTGCTCGGGCATCTCTTTTCCGTATTTCTCTCTTTGTGCTGTTCTGATCCGCTCAAAGCGCGTTCTATCAGCTTCGGGCAATTCTTCGAGTTCTCGTTTGATCGCCCGTTCGTGCTCACTATCCTCAGTTTGTTTTTGTGCCATGTCTATTTCTCTTCTATTTTCAGGAGAGACTTGACCAGATAGGTTTTTTGCAGGTTGGGCGAGCACATTCTTCTCTCTTTGGCTTTTTTTACTTTATGCTATAGTTATTATTGCTCCAGCACGGAAAGGGCTATAAGAATAGACATTTGCCGTGGCTGATAATGGGTGTAGGCTTGACGCCGAGGATCACGAACAAGTCGTCGAAACATTCACAAGATTACACGCTCGAGAAGAAGACTCTGGGATAGCACAGGAACAGGAACTTAAGACGTCACAAATCATACAAGGCCCTGAGACAAAATAAAAGGAATTTTAAATGTAAATCCAAAATAAACCTTTAAGCAGAATCTGATTTTCAAGGCAAGATCTATATTCAGTAACTGAGAAAAAAATGAATCAGATGAAAAGGTCGGGGGAATAACGTTAATTTCGAATGAAGATAAACTTAAGAGCTGGAATGACGGGCCAGTAAAACGCTCCATCATTGCCTTTCTAAAATCGTCCATACAACAAGGTCCGGATTACGTTAAGCCTGCAGACCGTATCGCAACGTTCGATAACGATGGGACGCTGTGGGTAGAACGGCCGGTGCCAGTCCAGCTTGATTTCCTGTTCAGAGTCTTTGCAGCCGCAGCTCAGAATGATCCCTCTTTGGCAGGTAAGGAGCCTTACAAAGCTATTCTCGAAAGAGACGGGACGTTTTTCCAGAAGGCACTTGAACAGGACTCTAAGGCTATTATGGCCCTTGAAGGTGCTTTTGCACGTGAGTGGTCTGGAAAAACTCCAGATGAGTTTGAAGCTGAAGTGAAAGAGTTTTTTGCTACCGTAAAACAGGAGAAATTCGCAGCTAATTTCACCGACCTAGTGTATAAGCCTATCTTACAGCTTTTCGACTTGCTGAAGAGCTACGAGTACCGGGTGTTCGTGTGCTCTGGCGGCGGTCGTGATTTCATGCGTATAATCTCTGAGGAAACATGGGGAATCTTCAAGGAAAACGTAATAGGCACCGCTTCCGAGTATGATTACCATAAGGGCACGTTAATGAGGCTTGACAAGGTGCTTGGAGGAATTGCGCTAGGTCCCGGAAAAGTCGAGCACATATTCGCCCAAACTGGTCGCTTGCCTGTTTTTGCAGTCGGGAATGGTGATGTGGATCTAGAAATGTTGGAATCTGCCAAATTCAGATTATTCATCCATCACGACGATGGAGAGCGCGAATACGCGTATGAAAATGGAGCAGAAAAGTTATGCACCATTGCCAAGGAAAAGAAGTACACAATCGTAAGTATGAAAAACGACTGGAACGAGATTTTCAGATGAAAGATAATCGAATTAACTCTGTGGATATGTTGGAATCCTCATGAAACTACGTCAAAAGAGCACAGATTCATGAAAGAATGGTGAACGCATGTTCGTTATAGTCTCCTTGATCGCAGCAGAGCCACCAAATTGCGGACGTTTTGCTGTTCGATGACAAATCTCGGTGGAATGCTGCGCTGAATGAATCCGGATATTCCAAGCAGTTTTTCCATTTCAGGGGAAAGAGCGTGCGTTGGTCGGCCTCTACTATCCGGTTTCTTTTGGCTGATCAGTATCGCTTTATCTAACAGTGTGCTGTCGCCGCCACCCGCTACCACGACAAGATCACGGAGGGAATTTTGGCGCTTTATGTGTGCGTTGTTACGGTATCGCTGAAGGCTTTCTGCGAGTTCAGATTTTGATAACTTGTTGAACTCCGTGACGTTCTCCACGTCGAAATATCCGATGATGTACAGCGCTTCGTTGTAGTTGTTAGTCGCAAATGGCTGCAAGCCAGCATAGAATAAGAGCATATCTCCTTTAACGAGCTTCAGCAGGGAATAGCGCTTCAGTGTCGCATCGCCGTACGTGCAAGTGAGAAACTCGGGATCTTCGTGCATTGGTGCATTCTTGATGCTTGATGGGACATACGTTGAGAGGCGCTTCGCTTTTCTCCCAATTCTGTTGTTGTACGTCGCGGCGCCGGGCGCGGGAAAGCCCTCGGGAATTGGGACAAATTCGAACGATCCGTCGTCAAATATGGGACTAAGCGTCCCTCCGCACCCTTTATCGATACCGACACGCAGCAATAGTGCCTTCATTGCAGCCATATAGGTGAGACATGCCCGAATAAGTCTTGCCATGCGTGGCTCTGAAAACGGCGGGTGCTTATGGAAACGTGTGTTCAGTGTAAACGATTAGGCCATCGAAACAGTAATGAGGACCAATGGCGTCCAACCGTCCAGTGTTAAAAAGACACCAGGGGATCCAGAAATGAGCAGCCAACAACCAGAACCGAGGAGGATATATGAGTCGATCGCCGTGCCGTTCGTGTGGCTGGTTTTCCTAGCGCTGTGGCTATTCTATTACGCAAGCAGCTTTAGCATTCTGCAAAACATCGGTGTCGTTCTGATATCGTTCGCCATTGCGGGAGTAATAGAGGTTATCGTGTGGGTTCCGTGGGCCATGCACCACGACCAGCGTTAGCATCAGCGCGAAAAAGCGAAGCAGCACGAGCGTTCCCAGGACGCAGTAGTGCACGAATGCCAGCCAGGCGTGTGGCCACGGAGCGAAATGAACAGATGAGGACGTGAAGCGGTGAGATACATTGCTTTTTTGCGCGGAATCAACGTCGGCGGTCGAAAAATCACGTCTATGACGGACGTAAAAAAGGTTTTTGAATCGCTGAGTTTTGAAAACGTAAGGACATACGCTCAAAGTGGCAACGTCATTTTCGACTGCGAGCGCAGCGAAACTGCAAAAATGGCCATGTGTGTTAGAGAAAAGCTGCGCGAAACCTTTGGATTTTCAACAAACGTCATCATCAGGACGCAGCGTGAACTCGAGTGTATCATTGAGAATAATCCGCTTATCGGCAGAGCAGGTATAAGGCCTGAAAAGCTGTATGTCACTTTTCTGTCAGCCACGCCCGACGAAACAGTCGCGTCGACCCTGGATATAAAACCAGGCCAAGGCGAGCAGTTCGTGGTCGTTGGCACAGAAGTGTATCTCTATTGCCCTGCCGGGTATGCCAGGACAACGCTGAACAACGCGATGTTCGAAACGAAGTTAAAAACCGCAGCAACAACGAGGAATTGGAAAATGATAAACAAATTGCTCGTCATTTCAAAATTAAGCTAGTGAGGCAAACTGGGCAATCAAGTTGGGCGCCGGGACGCGGCTGCCCTCGAGCAGGTAACGTGCCGCCACGTTGGTATCGAGTTCCCACGGGTGGTCACGTGCCCGCGGCCGTTGCCTCGACTTCGAGCATGTACACGCGCATGTGTATCTGCCCGCCTCGATCTGCGGGTGACAGTTCGACGCAGCGCTGAACGACTTCGTTAAGAAAGGTGTCGCGCTTCTCCGCAGGAATCTGGTCGATGTATCGATGCCACGTCGACCGAGCATATCCCTTGAGCGCGTCGACATCCCGGTGCGTTACCTCTTCGTTGACGAATTCGGAGCGCCTTAGTACGAAGCCGGCATCGGTAAGGAGGTGTTCGCACTCCCCTGCGGTATACGCCTTGCGCTGCTCAAATCCACGAAAATACGTCCGCCACGCCGGACGATCCATGACCTCTTTCCGCGCTAGGTGCAGCGGCGACCTGATCTGCGATGTGGGATGTCGTTTTGCCACGATCTGAGCCACTAAGCGCCCATCAGGCGTGAGACTTTGCTTGATGCCGCGCAACGCAATCGGTAGGTCTTTGATCCAGTGGAGCGATGCAAACGCGACGACGACGTCAAACTCGTTGCGGAATGTGAGCCTCGCTGCATCTCCATAACGAAATGAGAGGTTCGAATGCGCTGATCGGGGGAACATCCTCTGGGCGAATTCGATCATGTCGGGAGACGAATCAATGCCGAGCACAGAGCCGTGCGGCGCGCGCGTGGCAAGCTCGGCCGTCACCTTTCCGTCGCCACAGCCGACGTCCAAGATGCGCTCGTTGCCGTTAAGGCGAAGCCTCTTGAATAACCCAAGCGCGAGTGCGTACTGTGGGTAGGAGTGCTCGTGGTAGTCGGTGGGGTTCCACGTGTCTGCCATCTGACTCGCCTTTCAACATAATAGGTCGTGTGATCTCTTGATTGTAACTGCGTTATCATTATAAGCACAACAGTGTATCTCTACCGCCCGAACGGGTATGCAAGGACAACGCCGAATAACGCGATGTTCGAAAAGAAGCTGGAATTGCCGCAACAACGATTTGGAAAAGATTCACAACTTGTTCGTCAGATCAAAATTAAGCTAGAGCGGCAACCTGGGTGATCGAGTCGGGAATTGCGAGGATTCGATCGCGCGGCGACGGGCATCGCAAGTGAGCACCGACCGCCTAGAGCAACAGCGTATTCTACGGACTCAAAAGACCCTTCGCAAACGCACAGGCGTTCTCGCAGTCCTTTTCGCCCGGGTTTCCTTTGTCCTTGCGATGAATAAAGCGAACGTCCCGTACCAGTCTCTGTTTAATCGCAGCGCGCCGGCGAACTCACCAAAGCAAGTAAACTCGCCGACGATGTGACAACCTTTCTCAGTAAGCTTCTCTTTGATCTGCTTGGTTGACCTCTCTAACGTTATGGCATGTAGAAAAAACGAATTCGTTCTGAATTCGTTCTAGTCCATCGCAGACAGGGCTTCGATCACTTGGATCAGTCTCTCGTGTATGCGCTAATGGTGTTCACGATTCGTGCGGTTGAGTTACGGCTGTTATGGCGATTGTCGTGTTTATAAAGCCGATTATGACGGCTGTTTGTTACTCTCTCTTTTCGTGCCGGCCTTGAATTTTTGCAAAAAAAACCGCACTTATGGAACGAAACCGATCTTCGCCACCATGTCAAAGAGGAACGCTGTTTGTTTTCTTGGGCTGCACATAACCGGCGCATTATGCTTTGAGGAGATCAGTCTGCAGTCGAGGAAGAATGCGATATGCGCGGAGGGACGGGACGCACGCTCGCTGCCACACTAACGTGTCAATGGAACTTGTGAACGTCGCCTCCTTCAGCTCATCTGTTCCGTTCGTTCAGCGTCGGATTTCGACAGAGAAACGAGCCCAGTTACGATTCCAGTTTTCCGACCCGACGCACTTTCCATTACGCCGCGTTTATCCTAACTCGCGCGGAGCAGGCTATTAATTTGAGCTGAAATCCCCGTGGTATTCGTGGCGTCGACCCAACGCCCCACTTCGCGGCCGTTGTTCAGCAGGATCAGGGTCGGGACTGACGGCACGTGGTACTGCTCGGCCAGCGGGCTTGCGTAGTTCGCAATCGACTGGACGGGGACCTTCCCTGCATACGTCTTTTCAAGCTGGGTCACGTGTGGCTCCAGCGCTTCGCAATAAGGACAATTCGTCTCATAGAAGAACAGCACCCTCAAGTGCGGGGGCACACGGGTTGCAGACGCTGAAGTCGTAGTATTTGCTGTCTTTGATGCTGCACTCGATGCTGCTTGTGATGCGCTGCTTGCCGTCTGATTGCTGTTAGTTGATGACGTGCAACCCGCTATTGATAACGAGGCAACCATCACGAGCACTATGATAGCTAATAACTTTTTTATCATATGCGTCGCCCAAAAAGGCGGCGAGATAGTATAAAGTGTTGTTGTTAACTGTGCCCCAGCATTGTTGTAAGCTGTGTCTCCCCTCTTGGATCGTTTGACGCTCAAAAAACCGGGCGTTATCAAACCGTCGTAGCGGCGATTAAGGCGGACTCGGTATCGTCTAGCTCACCACGTCAAACCATGTCTCTTCTCGTACCATACTGTTGCTCACTTCTAACGTACGCCGCCGTTAGGTGTGACACAAAGATGCTGTCACGCTTTCCCACACAAACGTCCTGTCACGCTTTCCCACACAATCCCTGCCTCACGCGGCCTTATGAAACCATTCTGTGTAGTCCTGATCGGAGATGAACGAGATGGCAACGAATGCCACAACCATAAAAAACGGAGTCTGCCTGTATGGCCTGCGCTTCGGCTGCGTGAACACCACAAACGATCCGAACTGCACTAAGTGTGCAGAGCGCCTCGCCGACGCGGTGAACAGCGTGCTTCGCCCCCGGCATGGCAATCAATGAGTGGTTTGGTGCACCAGCCAAGAAACAATGGGTGACAGCCTAATTGCGATAGGTTTGTTACCGCTTCACGGCCAAACTAATCGCGGACGTTATAGTGCAGGAGGCCGGTATGCTTTTCGCAAGACGGTGTGCGGGAAGCAATGGCCGAGATGCGGTTTGTCTGATGTTCAACTGAGGATCGGATGAGCGGTTGGGATGACGTGCGGGTTCTCTGTACATAGAATCACGCGAACAAGCACGGCTTCGTAGGTGGTCGGTGTGCGATCTGCCTCTGTGATGCTTTTATCTTGACGAGCACCTACAGACCGATTGTCCGTAAAGTTCCAGGGGAGCCTGAGGTAGAGCAGCTCAATCATGATGTCCAAAACGATAGCCGCAAACCCAAGCGAAATGGCGCGAGTGGTGATCTCTAAAATAGTGTCATCAATGAGTAACGCTGCAAACTGAATGGCGACGCTAAGACGAGGTACGTCAGCGTCTAATGCGTAGCCGGCGCTTGGATCAAAATGAGGATCCCGCCTAGTAGGAACAGAACGAAGGCAAGAACGCCGAAAAGACTGATCAGAACCCCGAGCGGAATGAGGATGGCTCCTACTACTAAGTCAACAAAGCTAAAAGCGCTTAAGATATTGATCGATATCAGAGTTCCTAGCGCTCCGATAATCATTAGGGCCGCGCCGAGGATTTTCGAGTCTTCGAGCACGCCACCGGAGATTCCAACGAATGAGAAGATCAGTGCGGCCCCTGCTGCGTTCGTGTAGGGCTGCAACCCTCCAATTGCGTTAATGGCCTCACCCATCCCTCCAAGCTGAACGACGAGCACGACGGCGAGGATACTGAAGATTGCTCCACTTATGCCAAGCCAAAATGCGTTCCCCATATATACTCCTCAGCTGTAGCTCTGTGCCCTGTGCCACCTAATGTGCGCAAAACCGTTCGTTCATAGAAACGTGCGACAACCCTTAAATATTCGCGTTACCCAGAATGCTGACGGCCGCACGTATGATCCTGCAACGCCCATTTAGGCGTCGCGTCGGTCAGCCACGGCCGCACGATTCACCGCTTACCTGACCGTGGACAGCACGATAATTACAACCACCCTGGTAAAGCAGATCTGAACTAATTGTTTGATGCCTTTAACCTGTAGCTCTGTAACTAATTTCGGCCTCAATAATTTCTTTAGATGGATCTCTTGCTGACATTAGATAACCGCGGATTTTATTGTATCTGCCGAAATATGGATGAGTGCTGTGACTCGCCTTATGAGTGTCAGGCCACGCACCGCGGATCGTAGCGTCCGCGTGCAGGAGAACTCCCATGGAACTATACGCGGCTGTCGCGCTGGTGACCTTTCTAGTGGCGTACGGAACGTTAGCCACAGAAAAAGTCAACAGGGCGGTCGTCGTAGTCACAGGGAGTCTGGTGTTGCTCATCACCGGCGTCCTCACCCTGACAGAGGCTATTAATTACGTCAACTGGGAGACCATCGGCCTGTTGTTTGGGATGTTCATCATCGTCGTAGTGCTATCAGATGCGGGGTTTTTTTCATACGTGGCGTTCATCCTTGCAAAGAGGCTAAATTACAACGCTCGCGCGATGCTGATCGTGTTCCCTCTCTTGGCCGGCCTGTTGGCCTCGTTCGTGAATAGCATTACGGTAATGCTCTTTCTTGCTGCGATCACGATCGAGATCGCTGGGCTCGTGAAGATCGATCCTGTGCCCCTCGTCGTCGCAGAGGTCGTCGTTGCCAACATCGGTGGGGCATCAACCCTCATTGGAGGCCCACCTAACGTCATACTCGGAACCCAGTTGGGCTTTGGCTTCAACGAGTTTCTGAGGAATACCGGTCCCATCGCGCTTGCTGCCGCTCTTCTGTCAGTAGGGGTGCTCTATCTTACGCAGCGGAGGGCGCTGACGCCGTTTGCGCAGGTTGACACGCAGGCGCTCTCGAGAATTGCGCCTGAGAGCGCCATCATCAGCAGACGGATGCTCTGTCTTGGCCTCGTCGCCCTCATCGCCGCGGTGGCGCTCCTCGTCAGCGGGGGTTATCTCGAGTCGGCATTCGGCATCCCGCTGAATGCCGCTCTCGCCGCCCTCATTCCCGCCTTTCTCCTGCTCCTTGTCGGGAGAGGAGGTATCGAGGACACTCTCAAGAAGGTCGATTACGAACTGCTGCTGTTCTTTATCGGTCTCTTTGTTTTAGTTGGCGGACTTGAAAAGACTAACCTCCTCAGCCTGTTTGCGAGTGGGTTGGCAGGCGCGTCTATGGGGAACAACACCGTGCTACTCTCGCTGCTGCTTTTCGGGTCTGCCTTCATAAGTGGGCTGATCGACAACGTCCCCTTCGCCGTGATGATGAGCTACATTATCCGCGATCTGTCGCTCATCCCGTCAGTTCTCGCCACGGCCCTGATGGTTTGGGCGGTGTCGCTGGGCACTAACATCGGGGGCAACCTCACGCCCATCGGCGCCTCCGCGAATATTGTCGCATACAGCTCCTTGGAGACGCACGGGATGCGCATGGGATGGGTGCGATGGATAAAAATATCGCTGCCGCCGACTGTGGCGGCGCTCGTACTTTGCGATATCCTGCTCTACGTCAAATATATGGGATTTTTCTGAATCGATGGTGATAACCGTGAAAGTGCTCGTTTGTTTTGATGGATCGCCCTCGGTAATGGAGGGCGTGAAATGTGCAGTGAACGCGCTCCGGCGCGATATCGACTACACGCTGCTGTACGTGCTCACTGAGCGCGGCATTTATGAAAGTTACAAGCGTATATTCCGAGAAGATTTGGAGCGGATCGAAGCGCTCGTCGGCGACATTGACTCAGAGAAAAAAGCTGCGAGACGGATCTTTCTCGGCCCTCTATGCGCGTATATGCGAGAACAGGGTCTCGGCGTCCGCGCAGTTGTGAGGGAGGGACACGCTGCCGAAGAGATCCTAGATGAGGTAAAGGAAGGACATTACGACATCGTCGTGCTCGGAGACGAACACTCTTTCTCTGCGTCGAGACTGCTCGTGGGTAGCACGGTGACCGAAGTAATGCGCAACGCCCGCACGTGCATCATGGTGATACGCCCCGCACGTGTGCACATCGCAGAACAACATAGTTGAGCCCCGTGCCGCGGCCTCTTCCGGTATCGGGGCGTCACTAAGCCCTATTGCGATCCGCTTATACGACTGTCCGGTTATCGAGAAGCGTCTTCTCTCAATCCTTCTTTCTGCATTCGTCTCGGTTGATGCTCTCAACAAAGGCATCGAGGCCACCTGGAGGTCAGATGCTCAGTCCTACATGAGCCGTCATAGGGGTCTCTCGGGCCTTCTCAGAATTTTTTGTCTGTTACGTTTTCTCGTCTGCAAACTACGAGCGACCGCAAAAAAGAACAAGGCTTAAACCGGAGACGTTCAAGGAAGCCTTATTGAGGATCTGTACGGGTCGGGGTCGTTGCTTTGGCCTGCATGCCCGTCTCGTTCTCTTGACTTTTGTGCTTTTTAGGCGTCCGTACGTGATATCTCGATCGGTTTTTCTGACTCAATAGCACCGCAAAACCAAACCGATTTTAAGCTCCTCGCGCTAGCTCCGGAAGACCTCAAAAAAGAAATAACCAGCTACGAACTACGAGAGGCGAAAAGGAACACGTTGAGCTGTCTTGTTGAAAGCATAAAGGAGCTGTACCGCAGCACGGTGCCGGGGGCTTGCCCGAGCTCGATCGCTTTCGTGCGCTTGAAGACTTAACGATAGCGGCTGAATTTTGCTGCTCCAGAGCGCGGCTAATTACGTTCGTTCGACGCCGTGTAATCAACCTTCATCGCACCGATTGCTTCGAATCAACGTCTGATACAATATACGCACTTCCTGCACGAACCCATTATTAGGTCTTTGCGAGTGCATTCTCGAGCCATCCGAAGATGCGTTCCTGCGATATCATCGCTGCGCCAATCTGGCAGTGCTCTTCTGCGCCTTCCTCGGCCGTGAAGAGCATAAATTCTTTCGGGCACGTGAGCGCGTCATAGAGCTTCTGCGCCTGGCCCGGGAAAAAACGCTCGGCCTCAGTGTCGATCACTAACGTCGGGCACGCAATCTGTTCCGCGACGCCTGCGAGCGCGAATTCTGAGGCTTTTACTATGTATTCGCTGGGGGTCGCTGCCTTAAACGTGAACATCCCGTTTTGAATGCCCCATCGGAGCCCCATGTTGGTCTCTGCCATGTTCCACATCTCGGTATCGACGGCGGTGTGGTCTTTTCGAATCGCGCCAAGGATCTCCTCCTTCGACAATCCGGAAAAGGCTAGGTTTGCCTCCAAGTAATCGAATACGCCGCCATTCGCGATACAGGCGGCCAGCCGGTGCTCGAACGCCGCAGCGCGGGGCGCGAGGTAGCCGCCGAAACTGAGCCCCATGAGTGCAATCCTCGTCGGGTCGACGCCCGGCAGAGTCTGCGTGTGGTCCACGATCGGGGTGACCACGTGCTCCCAGTCGGGCCTGAAAGGCAGTCCCTGTTCACGGATGACGCGACCCTGGCCCGGTCCCTCAAACGTGAGGCAGTTGATGCCCCGTCTCGTTGCGGCCATTGCCGTGCCGTAGAGCTCTTCAATCGTTCCATCGAATCCCGTTTGCAGAATAAGTGTCGGTCGGGGCGTCTCTGATGCATCGGCTCGGTAAAAGTGCGCCGGCAGCGTCTTGTCATCGTAGGGCACCTCCATCGTGTCGATTGGTGGCCCCTCCAGTTGGGCGACCTGACGAAAGCACGTGGCGCTCGCGCGGGAGAGATCCTTGATGCGGGAATCTGTCGGATCGCCATGCAGGTAGAACTCTGCGGCGCGATAGTAGTTCGATGCCCGGTGGTACGCCTCGCGGGCGCTCACGCGGTGACCGGCGGCAAGGTTTGCATCTGCGACTGCGTGGATGCGCCTGGCAGTTCTTACCCATTCGTCGTGCCAGCTCTCGAAATCTCCCTCCTTTATCCGATTCGCCGTGGACAAGCATTCGCCGATATCTGCCGCACCGTTCGCCGCGTCTCCAAGGACCCTGAGCAACTGAAAAGAGAATTGATCGTCGTCAAAAATAACTTTCATAGAGACTTACCCAGTATTCATCGAGTATAGATCTGCTGGCTACTCGACACCCGCATTAATGCTGATCGCGATCGCACGATAGGCGCTGGGCCTGCAGTCGCGCATCTCTACCCACAGTTAATACAAGGGTGGCTTTTCGTGGTCGGCCTTCTTGAAACCTGAGCGGAGCCCCAGGTTACTCACCCTCAATAAAGGCGAGCAAGTCGGCGTTCAACTGATCTTGGCAGATGGTTGGTAGACCGTGGGGTGCGTCCCGATAGACCTTCAATGTCGCCTGCGGCACAATTTCGACAGTACGCAGCGCTGCGGCTTCAATTGGCACTATTTGATCATCGTCGCCGTGCACGACCAACGTAGGTATGGTCATCTTTTTCAAGTCCTCGGTAAAGTCCGTCTCGGAAAATTGCTTGATGCAATCGTACGCCCCAGTGATTCCCGTCAACATTCCTTGTAGCCAGAAGGATTCACGCACGCCCTCAGATACATTGGCACCTTGCCGGTTATAGCCGTAAAAGGGCAGCGTCAGGTCCTGGAAAAACTGAGCGCGGTTGCGAAATACTTGTTTCCGAATGTCGTCAAATACCGCGAGCGGCGTGCCCTTAGGATTGTCTGCAGTCTTAAGCATTAGCGGCGGGACCGCGCTGACAAGCACTGCCTTTGCAACGCGGGATGTGCCGTGCCGTTCGATGTAGCGAGCGACTTCGCCGCCGCCGGTGGAGTGACCGACCATCACCATCTTGCGCAAGTTTAGCGCGCGGATAAGATCGTCAAGATCATCCGCATATTGGTCCATCGTATTGCCGTCCCAAGTCTGTTCAGAACGCCCATGACTGCGGCGGTCGTGGGCAATCACTCGATAGCCATTTTGCGCCAGAAACAGCATCTGGGCGTCCCATGCGTCAGCACTGAGGGGCCAACCGTGGCTAAACACGATGGGCTGTCCGTTGCCCCAGTCCTTGTAATAAATCTGCGTGCCGTCTTTGGTTTCAATTGTGCACATCTTCTCTCTCCGTGAACTGGCGAACGTTTATATTTTCTTTGCAGGACTCCAAAGCCACAATTCGACCTTTGCTAGAGCCAAGAAGTTGAAATTGCGTTCGCCGATTCTTGTCGTTGCTTGAACATGCCAAGCCCAATTTTATTTACGTCTTTTCCGTGGAAAGCTGAAAAGCGCCGACCGTGTCGATATTGCAGTCAAGCAACGAGCGTTTCGGCTGACGGGATAAAATGATATGCAACGAAACATGTTGGGCCGCTTGCAGCCGGGATGATGGCGTAGCGCAGCAAGTTCTTTAGCCCCACTCTTAGCTCCTAGTTCGTTGTCTCTTTTCTCGATTTGCTTTGATTTACGGCGCCCGTTCAGGAGCTAACGGAGACTTCCTTTGGGTGACTGCGTCAAAAACGTTACGCGCGAGGACTATCTGATTTTTGTCGCACTGTCGCTCTATTTTTGCCACCAATTACCTAGGTTGTGCTCAAGAGACATTAATGAACACTATGAAGCACTTGAAAATTAGGTGAGACCAGATCTCCGAGTCAAGCTTGCTGATCTGGAATGACTCGAACAGGCAAAAAGTTGATCCTTCGATTTTGCGAAATGCGCTGATCGCATTGGGATGATCATGCAGTCTGTGATTGGGCGAACACATCCCGTCCGGATTCGGACTGGGCTCGGACACAACAAATGATTATGTTTGTCGTGGGAGAAGCTGTGCTATTAGAACATGCTAAACTCGTGCGCATCGCGCAGGCGAGCTTTGGCAAGAATTTGGCGGGAACGAATAAGCGCGGAAAGAAGCTGAAAGCGTTACTTCTTGTGCTTAGTTACCGCACTCGATGCCCTTAGAACGATCGGTGACGTCGCGAATGTGATATGCGCGGAGAGCGCCCCGATCAGCAGCCCCAACACAAGTCCAATGGCTCCCAAGGTCGGGTCAATTGACGTTATTTACCGAGTGGCTGTTATTTCATAAAATCTCGCCAAGAGCTTAGCCTTGTTCTTGGTCGATTGGTGGAAGAACGACGAGAGGGGAATCTCGACGGGACACGCGTCCTCGCATTGACCGCAGTCCACGCAGTCGGCGTCCATCTGTGACGCCCGTGTATACTGCAGCTCCGGCGAAGGAGCACTACCGCTTTCAACCCAGCGCGGCTCACAGCCCTCGAGCGCGGAATCATCGCACGTGCAAACGGGACACGCCTTCCAGCACCCACCGCATTTTATGCACTTCGCGAACTGCTTGAGCCAGAACTCGGCGCACTCCTCACCGCTCAAGAAGTCATGCGCCTGCCACTTGGCCGCAAGCTTAAGCATCGCCTTTTCGATGTTTGCTCGGATCTCAATGCCCTTCGGAATCGGATCCTTCGTCGTCAGGGCACCGGCCTCGATGGCCTCCTCGAGCAGTCGTGCCCCCGCCGCAGAGCAGACCTCGACAAACGTTGCTTTGCCCGTGTCAGAACCGATGACTCCCCAGTTCCCGAACGCAAGGTCCATCGTTCTAGGGATCTTCTCCTCACAACGCCGGCAGTTTGCCCGACGGCCGTACCCCTGCTCTTCAAGATCGTCGATCTTGAACTCCAACTGCTCGTGATCTTTCGTCTCGATGATGAAGTTCCCCTTGGCAATCTCGCCCTTGAAGACGTTCATCGGATCGGTCTCGTAGAACTTCTGGATCATTTCCTGAGCCCGCACCGGGGGGAAAGTCCCTCCACAGTTGAGCCCGATGCGGACGAGGTTGTCTGCGTTCAATTCTCCTTTTCGTATCTGTACTTGCATTGCGAGCGAGTCACACCCGACGCCAACGACCGCGAGCTTCATGTCCCGAGCGCCGTTGAGGTACTTGAAAAGCACGTTTGACTGAACGACCGGAGCGCAGTGCAGCGACCCCGAAAGCTCAGCAATCCTCGATGGATCAGTAAGGAGCGTCGGCACGCCGTCATAGAGGTCTGCCCCGCGTTTCATCGCGAGCACGCCGTCGACACCCTTGTGTTCAAGCAGGTGCTTCAGCGTCGCGGTAACGGCGCCGCCACATTCACCTTTCCGCTGAATGGCAATATCCGCTGCGCGCGCGTAAAACATATCTCCTACTTTAACCATTGGCTGTGCCTCTTATGCTTTCTCAAGCTCCGCTTTCTCGAGCGCCACTGCGCAGTACTTCAGCTCTGGCATCTTTGACATCGGGTCCAGTGCTGCGTTCGTCAGCACATTCGCAGGGCCTTCGCTGAAGTGGAAACTCATGTACAGCACTCCTTTAGGCATGTCGCTCGTTACGCGTGCCAGCGTTTGAGCTTCACCCCGCCGACTTCGAAGCTTTACGCGGTCACCTTGTTTTATGTCACGCTCCTTTGCATCTTCAACACTGATCTCAACGTATCCGGTTGGGACTGCACGGTCAAGCGTCGGCGATCGCCTTGTCATAGTTCCAGTGTGGTAGTGGAATGAGATCCTGCCTGTCATGAGTTCAAACGGGTACTCGGTATCCGGCAGCTCAGCCGGTAGTTTATCTTCTATGCCATGAAAGGCTCCCAGACCGTCGGGCAACGCAAATTTCTCTGTGTGGAGAATCGGCGTTCCGGGATGTTGTACTGTTGGGCACGGCCATATGAGCGCTTCAGGTCTCTCGAGTCGTTCATAAGATATCCCTGCGTACGAAGGTGTCACCTTTCGCATATCGTCAAAAACGTCTTCGGCACACGTGAACTCAAAGCCCTCTAAGCCCAGTTTGTGAGCGAGATCCGTTAAGATTTCCCAGTCAGCTTTGGCCTCGCCTGGCGGATCAACTGCCTTTCTTATGCGCTGCACTCGGCGTTCACCGCTGGTAAACGTGCCGTCTTTTTCTGCGAAGCACGCGCCCGGAAGTACGACATCGGCGAGTTTCGTCGTTTCGGTTGGAAAGATGTCCAGCACCACAAGAAAATCGAGTTTCTCGAGTTGCCTGCGGACGTGGTTGGAATCTGGGAACGACATCATCGGGTTTTCGCCCATGATGACCATAGCCTTTATTTCGTAGCCGCACGCGTCTATTTGCTCGGTCAGGGTCAACCCGTATTCGCTAGGAAGTCCCTCGACGCCCCACGCCTTTTCCATCTTCTCTCGATTCTCAGGAACTTCGCATTTCTGATAGCCGGAATACATGTTCGGATATGCCCCCATGTCGCAAGCTCCCTGGACGTTATTTTGACCTCTGAGTGGATTGACGCCACCTCCTGGTCTTCCGATGTTTCCAGTCAACATCGCAAGATTCGCGAGCGACATAACGTTATGCGTCCCAGTTGTTTGCTCGGTAATACCTAGGCAGTAGATGATTACCGCATTTTTAGCGGCCGCGTATTTCCTCCCCACTTCTTTCACTAGCTCAGTAGGCACTCCTGTTCTAGCTTTTACGTCTGCGTACTTCTGAACCGTCGCCTTTAGGTCCTCGAATCCCTTCGTCCGATTTTCGATGAAGTCCTTATCGTGCAAGTCTTGCGCAATAATCCAATACATCATTGAATTAAGCAAGGCAATTTGAGATGAGGGCTTGTAACGCACGTAGGTATTCGCTTGCTTGGCTGTCATCGAGTACCGTGGATCGCAGACGATTAAGTGGGCTCCCTTTTCTTTTGCCTGGATGACCCTTCGCGCGGCAAGCGGGTGCGCTTCTAACGCATTTGAGCCGATCATGAAGATGCAATCCGCGTTTAGGGCGTCTGCAAATCCATTTGTTGCCGCGCCCGAACCGAAGGACAACGAGAGTCCGGTAATGGATGGCCCGTGACAGATGCGCGCGCAATTATCGACATAGTTGGTGTTGAATCCGATCCGCGCCAGCTTTTGCATCTCGTAGCATTCTTCGTTCGGGGTTCTGCACGACACCTGAAACGCGACCGAGTTCTGGCCGTTTGCTTCATGAATTGTTCTTAGTCGCGAAGCGACAAGATCCAGCGCTTCGTTCCAAGTCGCCCGAACAAACTCGCCATCTTTCTTGATTAACGGAGTCGTGAGCCTGTTCTTATCGTGCACGAATTCCCAGCACGAGAGGCCTTTAGGACAAAGTTTTCCCTCATTCACGGGAGTTCTCTTCCACGGCTCAACCCCGACCAGCTCGCTGTCCCTAACTACTAAGTTAAGTCCGCAGCCGACGCCGCAGTAGGGACACGTTGTGGGCACGTATTCTATTTCCACGCGTTCTTCCTCCAGTTCGATCAGGTCCAAATTTGAATCGCGGCGACAGCAGCTAATGAATTGCTAAATATTTTGCGCCAAACTATAAATTCGCTATGACCTAAGCAATGGTGATCTAGGATAACACAGCGTGTTTTTTCGCCCTTCCTTAACTCCTAGCTCATCATTACTTTTTTGATTTCGGCTCGATTACTCTTTTATTTCGACCTATCCAAACATCAGCAACGAATGGATAACATTCAAGCTGTTACGCTGCGGTCTTGCTCTTGGTGGTACAAAATGAAACAAAAATTCGCAGTAGTATCTCTGATTATGAGGAGGCACGGTGGATGAATTGAGAACGGATCAAGCAGACTACGGCAACTGGATCTTGGTGAGAATTCCCTACGCTTTAGGAGCACTCGCGATTCTTCTGCTGGCCCTCTCCTTTGTATCTCCTCTTGCTATCATCGGGGCAATCGCGTTCATCGCGGCGTTTGGGTACGTCACCTACGCACGATACCGGCTCTCCCCACGAGGCGGAGACCTGCAGGCACACATCCGCGAACTCGTACTACACCACTTAGAATGGGACGGCGAAGGCCGAGCCCTCGACATTGGGTGCGGAAATGCCCCTCTCACCATTGGCATGGCCAAACGATTCCCCGCCGCGCGCGTAACGGGCGTGGATTATTGGGCTGGAAAATGGGAGTATTCCCGAGCCGTTTGTGAGCGCAACGCAACCATTGAGGGGGTGGCAAACCGCGTGAACTTCCAAAAGGCAAGCGCTTCGGCCTTACCTTTTGAAGCCGGGTCGTTCGATGCTGTGGTAAGCAATTTGGTCTTTCATGAAGTGAGCGACACCATCAACAAGCGAGAGGTGATCAAGGAGGCACTGCGGGTCGTCAAGAAGGGCGGCGCGTTCGCCTTTCAGGATCTCTTCCGGAAGCGAGTGTACGGCGACATTGAGGAGTTGCTCGACGTGATCGCGGGTTGGGGTATCGAACGCGTCAAATTTTTCGATACCGGTCATTCGGGCATTGTTCCGAAGGCGCTGCGCCCGCCATTTATGCTCGGTACTATTGGAATTCTATACGGGACAAAATAAGAGTCGCCGGCCTGCAATTTCCAGACCAAGCACCTCGGCAGAACTACGTACTGCGAGACATTTGCGCGACCTTAGGCGCGATATAGTTGAATTGATTGCATGTAAGAGAGCGAACACGGTCTTGCAGCCCACCGATCGTTAATCCAGACACGCACGCGAGAGTGTTGTTTTTTTGCAGCTTTTCCACAACTACAAAACGGCTCGCAAATCCTAACCGTCAGCGCGGGTAACAAAAAAGTCACGAGTTCGAGCTGCTTTTTGCGAGTATGTTGACTCGTGCGCAAGGGATGCAGTATAGTTGGTGATGACTGAGGACCCACCCGTTAATAAGGACATTATCACCGCAGACTGAACAGCACGGTCTATCGGTCTTCATCATTAGGCGCGCCAACTGTCGTTGCGAGACCAACGGGTCGATGCTGAGACGATCATCACTATAACAAGAAACAATGCTACAAGTTTTTTTCATCTTTGATTCACCTTGTTTTCGTAGGTGGTTGGGTTCCATAGAATGCTTGTCAAAACCACTTAGGTTCGCGCCGCTTCACTATTTATGTTGTTGTAACAGCCTACTGTCACAGCCATACCGCAAAAAGAAACAATGCACTAGAGACGACGGAGAGGCCGTGCAACGCATTGCATCCCTCGCTATGCGAGTCGCTAGACGGCTCCGCCTGCCAAAACCGACGCGCTGAATTAGCGCGTGCGAAAAACGAGACTCCAAGTGACAGGTCGTTTGAAATCTCATATTAGTTGATGCAAGCAGCACTGCTGTCGTAATTTTTGGGCGCCGCGCTACCGTAGTGAGTGTGCGAAGCCACACTGCTGTTTAGAACGTGTAAACGCGGAAACACGTATAAATCACGCAATAGTTTTAAGCGCGGCGGAACCAGCCGCACCACATGTGCCTATAACTCTAGAGTTTGGTCAAAGTGATGCTCAACATACTGTGTGGACGTAAATCTTAAGCAAACAGCCGCCATGTTACGGATTTGCTACAATGGAAAAGAAGCGGAAGTGAACATGGTGACGAAAGGATGGTGTGAAAACTGTCAATTCCAAAGCCGTAACGGTGCACTGTATTGCTCTCAATGTGGTAAGAAACTTCAAAATGGTGAGGAACTTCGAAACAAGCAACAACCGGGCACCAAGCTAAGGTTTGTAGGTCTCGCTATTGCCCTTGCTTGGCTCTGGCTTCTGTTCTTGGCATTGTGGCTGTTTTTCTACGCCAGCGGTTTTAACTTTGCGCAAAACGCAGGGATCTTTATACTATCCCTTGTCGTTGTGGGGATATTGGAGTCGTTGTTAATAGCTCCATTCGCGATACGACAACCCTTATAGCAAAAAAATCGTAGTACGAGTGTGATTGGTTTATCCTCTGCTTGCACGAACGGAACGAACGCCGCGTGCATACTCGCTTCCCGGCAGCTATCGCAAACTGCTAAGGTTGTTCACATACCTGGGTTATCTCGCCTTTTCCCGACACTCCGTCCGAATAAAGATCAACTCCGGATACAGAGAATTGATCGATTCTTGCTGCGCGTTGCAACTCGGCCAAAAGCAGCTATGCTCGCATGCACTAAAATCATGCTTGAGCTCGTGCATCTCTTCAATTACGCGTGCTTCCGTAACCACCCGTCTCGGTCGTGACGCGCGAGAACCACATCAACTATAGAAGCAAGTTCAACGTCGAGCTTCCGGATGCGGCCTTCAACAGTAGCCACGAGCCGCCAATCGCCTCTAGTGCGGGCACGAGCGAGGTCGTCAGCAAGCCATGCTAAGAAAGTGTAAAGTTCTTTGTCCGCGGTCGTGTCGCGGAGGCGAGCGCGATGATCCTCTACTGGACGAAACTCAAGCCCCGACAGATCGCGATATTCTTCGTCTGTCATCATCCAAACCTCTGTGGACGGTTGCCTTTGTCGCTACGGTTAGACCTGCCGGAGCGACTCCCTAAGAGTAAGATGGTCGCCATCGCGCTTATAAGAGACCGTTTTGTATTTTATTCGTTTCACTCGTTATTGTCATGTCCTTTACTTTGACGAAAGAATCAAAAAAGTAGAACAGTGGCGTGACAGCTTGAGCGTTGCCTTTTAGCTGCGCTTGACCTCAGAAAACTTATTTTAGCGCGCCGTCTAGGTCACGTGTGAATTGTCAATGATCGCGCAGATCACGTGACTACAATCGTTCCTGTCATATACGTATGTATGCTACAATGATAAGAAAAGGAGCCTGTATTGTTAAATTGATACGTGTAGGTGTCGCCGGTGCTGAGGAGTGGCGACGAAAAAATCCCTGAGTTCGAGGTAACCGTGTGTTGGACCGGATCATAATTTTTCCACGTCACGGTCACCCCTTTTGGAATCGTGAGCGTTGACGGGTTGAAGGCGTAATTCTGGATAGCGATGGAATATTGGTTCGCGACGCTCGTAGTTGTGCTAGTAACTGGACTCGGACTCGGGCCGCTCGTAGTTGTGCTAGTAACTGGACTCGGACTCGGGCTTGAGGATGACGTGCATCCCGCTATCATAACCGTTGCACCCGCTATCACAACGAGGACTAAAATCAGGTGTTTTTTCATTTTTCTCTCTCCCACAAACAGTCTGCGTGCTGTTTTTAGGCGGCTTGTTATGTCTCACTGGTCTAATGAAGTTTGCCCGCTGAATCGTCGTACTCTGCAAACACTGTGGAACGTCAAAACGTAACGTTGACAGGGCCTGGGACTCAGTCAATGTCGAGCATTTCCAGGTTGCGCGCGTCGAACACCTGCACGTCAACGTGCCGAGCCGTTTTTTTTGCCTGTCAGAAGCTGGTCATCATCAAAGAATCAGTACAGAGCCTCGTAGGCTTCTAGAATTTAAGTGCCACAGAATCTGCAATGGGATTCGAAATTGTCGATCGTAAAACGCTGTTTTCTTGCTTTATGCGAGATGCATCTGCCGAGGCCGAACGTCATAAGCACTAGCTTCTAGTAAGAGTGGCTGTAGTAGCTATTATACAAGAGAGCATTTAACTGGCGCGACACATTTTTTGGGCCGCAGTTACTGTCGTGTGCGACTCGTATGCGATCCAAACACACTTATTATCAATGCGTGCCAATGATAGGGGCTAATAGGAATATAAGACCGCAAATGCCCCCTACCGTTAAGATAGAGCCAACAAAAAGGACAAATCCGTATTTGGCTATGACATTCATCTATAGACTAGTATTTTAAGTCCATCTCTCTTATAGGTTCGTAGTGTATGCCGCGATTTGAACCATTCTTCTTTTTTTACGCTAAACAGCTGACGTCCCCAAAAAAAGAAAAGTGGAAACGAATAAGCTCGTATCCGTTTCCAGGTAAACAACGTTTTTGTCTACCACACAGTCTATCTTATCGTTCCTCGTTTTGACGGTCATATGTAAGATTCTAAACTCGACTCTTGCCGTAGCATTCCAAATTAACCTTTGACTAGAGAGTTATGGGAATTTAGTACTCGGCTGAGCTTCGTCATCCTTCGGTATGCTACAAGTCGGCAAACTCACCGGCGCGTTTAATGACTCCCAGCTCGTTTCAACGATGATCGTTGCTTTTTGATTCTTGATTTTTTGATCTTGATCTTCGATTCGCTAATCGACGAGCGTTGATGTTGGTGAGCACTCCGTGGGCGGGTGCCGCGAGCGCTTATAGGGCTCTGCGCGTTACCGTAGCTTATTATAAGAGTGCGCTAATCTATAACATTGCAGCACCGTTAGCCGTCGCAAAAAGTTGGTTGCCACGATCAGCCGTTCTCAACGTCAACCATCATCAAAAGTGCTTCCAGACACCTTTAAATCGTGAAATGATCAGTGTTTAGCTTCAGCTTAGAAATCAACAGTCAAACGAACCTTTTGAGCCGTTTGGGCACGGCTGTTGAAACGCTCCCTATCACACGCGTACGTGAAAAATATTTAAGGTCTTGAATTTGTGGCTGAAATCCACGAATGTCCGCTGCCTTTGTCCCAAGAAGGATCTCGCGGGATATTTCTGAACAACGGAACCATCGACCGTGGTAATGCGGTTTTCCCACTTCATGATTTCATACATCTTTTAGCGCCCATCGATGCTAGCACCTTCCATTCCCGCTTTCCGAACGTTCCAGTTAGCAAAATAACGGCGAGTTTAAGCACCGTATCAAACCAATTTCAGCGCCGGGAAGGTATCCGCTAGGGACGAAAAGAACGTCGCGCCTGCGCCTCATTAAAATAAAACACTCTTGCAGCCATCAGAAACACGCCTTCTTGAATGCGTTTGATATCCGAATACGAGCTCAAATCGAAGACGGATCGCGCAAGCGACCTTGTTCTATCGGTTTCAGGGAGCAACTGACTCTGATATCGGTGACGTTCGGAAGGTCAGGGTCATACCACGAAGCGACCCATTATCTGCGCGATAAAACGTGGTGTCAAGCCCGGCGCCGATATTCGCGATCGATGTGTGTGGCTGCGCAATGTAAGCTTTTATCTTGTCGTCAAACTGTTTTGCTCGTATAACGAACCACACTCAAAATCTGACGCCGAGCGATTTTTGAGAAGTCAGAATCGATTTGGTCAATGATTTCAATCGTTTTCGTGTCGTTAAGCAGCGAATTATGCGCTCTGTTGCTTGTGCTCGACCCATAAAGGGATCAGTATCGTTTCCTCGACGTTGCTTAAATGCACCTTCATCCATTTTCGTCGCCTGCCGCGGCGAACAAAAGCGTCGACGCATCAACGAAATCGAAACAAGCCTTACCGGTACGTTCTTATCTTTATTTGCTTTCGGCTGTAACTGCTGGAGCGTCGCGGCGTTATAGATTTGCCGCAAGTCGCTGACGATTTATGGGATGCACATAAGGAACGATCGCCGGATGCGTCTAAGAATAAGCTCTTGCTTTTTCAAAAAACCTGCGAGACAGAAGGGATTGGAGCATCGCTGAACAGATTATATCTGCAACGATAGTAACCGCTCTACAAACTGGCGAATCTTATCTTGATAGGCACCTGCCTTGACCTCGTTTTGCCGGATAGCAAGGATATCTAGCGGATGTTGCTCACAGAGCGCTTCCATCTCATCAAACATTGGCTTGTTCGTGGTGCCCCCTTGCGTGCAAAAAAATGCGACGTGTGCGAACTTCGCTTTATTACTGGTGATATAGGTCCGCATAGCGCTTGACAACGTGCCGCCCCAAATTGGCGTACCGAGGATCACAAGATTATATAATGCAGGATCGTGCTCGATCTGTGCAAGCGTGGTAAGCTTTTTCGCCCGCGCATCCCTTCCTGAACTTACAAAGCCCAGAGGCCCGCTGCGTTTCTTTTTGTCAAACAGTTCTTCGCTATCACAGTTGAGCATTTGGGCAAGAGCCTCCCCTACCCGTTTGGTCGTCCCTGTTCGTGAATAAAATACCACTAAAGGCTTCATTGCTTCAACAGCAGTTGTGGTTTTCGGTCTTAGATTCTTCGCTGTTGCGCGCTATCTACGCACCACCGACACGCGCAGGTGCGATTTGTCACTTGCTGCGTATGCTCCTAGTAGCGTTTATCCTATTTGCCCTAACACTCAGGCCGCGACAAAGTAAACCTTTTGCGTAGATGGCAGTCTATGCCATCTGCGTGCCGGCCTCGTAAGAGGCACTCTGGTTGAAGACCTCTACTGGCGCGAAGGTCCAGACGCCTTGGAGAGTCAGACCAATTTGCTTGGTCTTCTCTGACATTTCGTCGAACAGCGGTCCAGAGGTGACGAAGTCCCCCACTTTGCATCTGACCTCGTAGGACTTCATGCCGTCGAGGACCAGGAACGCAGCCACCTTATTATCCCTCTTCATCGCTTCCAGGTTCTTTCCGGTCTTCTTCATTAAAATGGCGCCAACTATCATCATCTCGTTCGATGGTGCCCTGATGCTTCCTGCCTGGATCGCGTGTGGAGCTCCGTCAGTTCCAACGGTTGTCAGAATCTTCGGGTTCTTCTCGTTGTTAATCGCATTGACTACTTCGTCTGGTATTTTCGCCACGGTCTTCACCTAGTTGGAAGAGTTCGTCGCCAATACATAAATATTGCCAGTGAAGCATCGCGTCTTATTGATACAACAACGTGGCAAAAACCAAGCCCAACGTCGTTCTTTGTTACGTTCCTTAAGGTTTGGTCGGCGCTACCAGGGCATCGGTCTTTGTCGAGCCTAAAGAAGAAACGTCTCCGAAAGGATCAGTGCGCAGCGTACTTGTGGTGATCACGTACAAAACTCCCTACGTTACAAAGAATAGCCCGGTTAATACACTATTAGCTAAACCGAGACTAGGCGCAGTTCGCTTTTTTGGGGCAGCTACTTTAGTCTCGCAACGGAATATCGCTGATTTGAAATCCTTTTAATGACCTATAAAAGAGGGGTAGGGAGTTAACTCAGCGATTCCGAGAGCTTGCCGCTGGCAGATTCGCGCCGTATTCCCCCATTTCGCTTGCGCGCCTCTTGCAGGGTATTTACGTGAATCTGCGAACTGGGCATCAAGCGGCGAGACGCAAGCGAAACGCTTAGGTTCTCAAATCCCATAGAGCATTCGTTTTTTGCAAGCGGGGTAAACGCTGGATCAAACGGAGCGAACAACAATGACGAGTGACCTGCTCTATCTGCTGCTGACGGTGCTCCCATTCGCCCTTGCGAGCATGGTGAGTCCGCTGGCAATAATCACCGTTATGGCGGTGCTCAGTGCGACCAAGCGTCGTGCACAGAAGGCGATCCTTTTTACGATAACGTACGCGGCGGTCTTTTCGGCGATATGCCTGCTGCTCGTCGCTGTCGGGAGCGCCGCGACAATCGGCGGAAAGCCCTCAGCGGTAACTGCGGGCATTGACGTCGTCTTGGGTGTGATTCTGCTTTACGTAGCCGGTCGCTCGCTGATCAAGGGAATGAGCACGCCTCTGGCTCGGTCTTTTGACCCGGATGCAATGAGCGTCGCTGCCGTCTTGTCGATGGGTATCTTCTTCAGTGCGAGCAACTTCTCCTCGCTGATTCCAGCGCTTGCGGCAAGCAAGGACATCGGCGTCGCCGCGGTGCCTCCCGTTGACAAAACAGTCGCCTTTGTTTTTCTGCTCGCCATCTCGCTGAGTTGGGTCTGGGCCCCTGTCGCCGTATATCTCGTCACGCCCAGCAACTTCGACAGGTTGCTCGATCCTGTCATCCGTTTCTTGCGCAGGCACGGCGGCCAGTTGATGGCTGCTGTCTTCTTCTTGATCGGCTTGTATCTCGTCGCTCGAGGGGCGACCGCTCTTGCCGCGCTATAGTGTGCGAACGCTCACGCACGTGCCAGATTAGTGTGCACGCTGCGCGGAGGAGTAGCACGACGGGAAGCAGCCTGACAACGGAACTGTCAGCCTGCAAACGCGACGCGGGCGAAGATAGTGCTCGCAATACGGGAAGCGTCGGTCTTTGCTGCGAATCTCACAGCCGACGAACTTAACCCATCTGCGACAGTCCGTTATTTAATGGGCTCATAGTCCTGCTGCGATAAATTCGTTATGTATGTCCGGAAAAACGAACGACAATCGCTCCGAACCTGTTTAAAAATTACGACGCCTCCCCCCTTGCTTGCTTGGATTAATACTGAATCGCTAACCAGAAGATGTCTATACGTGTCGCCTACTTATTGCACAAGTTAATCCGAGGCGTCGATCTTAAAAAAAGATAGAGTGAAGGCCGACGCATTTCCTTTGAGATAGATCTGTAAGCAGATCCACGCCATCTCGCATCCGCCGCGGCACGTCACGCGTCGGACCCGCCTGCGTGTGATCGGGCCCACTCCGAAGAAACGCCTCGCAATCCTGGATCCAGCCGTTCACAAATTTGCAACTCATTTCTCGGCCTTAAAGACCGGCCATGCGGGCCTTCAGGCAGGCTCAAACGCGCCTTTTCGACGTTCAGCGTCACGCCGCCGCATATGCACCATCGCCCTGGTCTTTCCTGCCAGGATCCCGTGATGCAAAGTTGGCACGGGTAGGTTCGTCTGGCCTCTAGGACCAGCACGCCACGGCCAGTCACAGTCGCAGAAGGCGCTCGGCGTTGCCGTGCGCGATCCGCTCCTTGTCGGCTGGGCTCATCGGAAGTTGGTCCAGGAAGGCACGTGCCTCCGCCATCGAGCTATAG
>Ga0187784_10000546_pt1 | contig 27680 bp, 26 predicted proteins | sample 1015_SJ02_MP15_2_FD_132964 | JGI IMG/M metagenome (GOLD analysis project Ga0187784, IMG submission 132964) | Tropical peat soil microbial communities from peatlands in Department of Meta, Colombia - 1015_SJ02_MP15_20_MG | ecosystem: Environmental > Terrestrial > Soil > Wetlands > Peat | place... | reverse complement strand
TCCGCCTAGAGATCGTACATATAGGTCAAAGCGAAGAAGCTAAAGCCGATCTCACTCAGCCCAGATCGGCACCACAGGGGGCGAATCGTACAAGCCCACTTTTTCGACAGCATCGACCCAAGGGTGGGAGCGGTGGAACGCCGTGTCGAAACACGCCACTTGCAGCGCCTCGGGGAAGGCGCGGAGCGCGGCCCGGATACCGGACAGATTATACGGCTGGTGCAACGGCGCGAGCCGATTCAGTCGTTCGAGCCGCGCTATTTTTTCCTCGTCGAGCACGACGGCTTCGCTGAACTCGATACCGCCATGCACTACGCGGTGGCCAACGGCTTCGAGCGCGATCTTGCCGAAGGATTGTTCGAGAAATTCCAACACGACGCCGAGTGCCGAGGCGTGATCGTGAGCCTGCGCGGCGGTGAGTTTCCGGTCCACGGCAGAGTCACCCGTTTTCATCGCCTGTAAATGCGGCGTCGCGCCGAGCCCCTCGACCTGGCCGCGCACGCATTCACCAAGCTCGGTGCCGATCTCGAAGAGCGCGAATTTGATCGAAGATGAGCCGGCATTGAGGGTGAGAACGTGCTGCATCATTCGGCCGCCTCTGCGACCGCGCTGCTTCGCGCTGGACTGCCCGACCGCCATTGACGGTATAGTGCCGTGATCGCACAGGAGGCGAGTCGTGCCTTTTCACCATCGGCACGGCTGGTGAGGATGATGGGCACGGTGGCGCCGAGGGCCAGACCGGCCGCTTCGGCGTGCGCCACAAACGAAAGCTCTTTGGCCAGCATGTTGCCGGCTTCGAGGTTGGGCACGATCAGAATGTCGGCGTGGCCGGCTACGGCCGAAGTGATCCCCTTGGTCCTTGCCGCGGCAACATCGACGGCGTTGTCCATGGCCAAAGGACCATCGACGATCCCGCCTTTGATTTGCCCGCGCTCGGCCATTTTGGACAGCACTGCGGCATCGAGGGTCGAGGGAATTTTGGGATTGACTGTCTCGACGGCGGAGAGAATCCCCACTTTGGGCTGTTCCACGCCCAACGCGAGCGCGACATCGATGGCGTTTTGCGTGATGTCCACCTTGGCTTCGAGATCCGGCGCGATACTGATCGCCGCGTCGGAGACGATCAGGAGATGATCCAGACCCGGTACGTCCATCACGAAGGCGTGGCTCAACCGACGGTTGGTGCGCAAGCCGCCGTCACGCTTGACGACGTGATGAAGCAGTTCATCGGTATGCAAATAGCCTTTCATCAAAGCGCCGACCTTGCCGGTTCGCGCCAGCGCGACGGCTGTTGCGGCCGCGGAATCATGGTCTTCGGCATCAATGACTTCAATGCCGCTGAGATCGGCGGCGATCTCCTTCCCGACTGTGGCGACCTTTTTTGCCGAGCCGATGAGAACCGGACGGATGATCCCGTGCTGCGCCGCCAACAAGGCGCCGCCAAGCGAGTCCCTGTCTTCCGGAGCCACGACCGCCGTCGCGATCGGCTCTAAGCCCTCGCACGCTTTGACCAGCCGGTCGAAATGGCGATGCTTCTCGACCAGGATTTCCGGCACACGATCGTCATCAAAGCGCACCTTGCGCGTCGGTGCCCAAACTTCGGCGACCCCTTCGGCGACCCGATCGCCGCGGCGGCCGGTGATGATTGTGTCCAGTATGACGCAGTGGTTGGCGGCCTTTTCGCGCACGGTGACAGTGACCGTCAGCTCATCGCCCACATGGACACGGTCAAGGAACTGAAAGCTCTGCGCTTTGTACAAAGTGCCTGCGCCCGGCAGAATGTTTCCGAGTACTGAGGACACTAACGCGCCGACCCACATCGAGGGCGCGATCGCTTCGGCGCGGTATTCATCCTCATCCGCGGGCAAGTGTAGAGGGTTAACGTTGCCCGACGCGCGGGCGAAGATGTAAAGATCGTTGGCGGTACAAACGCGCTTGATCGACGCGGTGTCGCCGACTTTCAGTTCGTCATAGAGTTTGTTTTCGCGCATCATGCTGCGTTCTCCTGGCGGCCCTGGACTGCCGCCGCGATCGCCGTTGACGACTTTAATGCTGTTTCCTCCGCACTTGCGTCTTGCGAGCTGCCGGATGGCGTAGCCGCATCCGGCCGCAGCCCTTCGAGATCCGGATCGCGCCATTCCCGCGCCAGGGTCAGAAGCGCGGTCTGGAAGCGTTTGAACATGGCGATCGTCGGGGCATCCATGTCCTGGACCGGCCCGGCGACACTCAGGACGAAATTCAATGCGCGATAGCGATCGACCGGATCCTTGAGCAGTTCGGCCAGTGACGTAACCGCTTCATCACCACAAAATTCGACGATCACCGACTGCTCATGGATCATGCGGGCGCGGGCGCCCGGCGTCATCGAGTTGAACGGCGGACGCGCGTGCAGGAGCCGGTCGGAACGTTCGAGGCGATCGCGGCGCACCCCACCGCGCGCCCGCGCCAGTAGGATGAGCATACGCACGATACCTTCCGCGTAGCCGCCGCGATTGACCCTTTTGATCGCTTCCCGCACATGCAGGAATTTGCTGATATCGTGCGACCGCGGCCGCGCGTGCCGCGCTGCGCCCAAACGCTTCATCCATGGCGTGCCGTAAAGGCCGTGGAAGGTGAGTTCGATCGTGGCATCACGCGTGTCACGATAAAGATTCCAGCCGCGCTCGAGACAATCGGCGTAAAGGTGCTCCAGCGCGATGAATGGATTGTCCGCAGCAGCCGGAACCCGCTCGATGCGCACCCGTTCGGCAAGATCGTCGATAAAGGAAAACAACGGCGTCTTGTGCGAGAAAAAATAATGTTGCACCCGCATCGGGTGAAGCCGACTGCGCGCTTCGGCATCGAGCGGCGTGACCAAGGCCTGAACAATCGGCCGCCACGTCAGTTCGTAGGTCTTGCTCAGCCATTCCGACAAGCCAGCGACCGCAGCGAATTCGACTTCCTCTTCGCGGTCGTCGTCGAGTGCGAGGATGTCGCCAATCGTCCGCGCCTCGAAGGTGACCGTGTAAACATCCTCGTTCTTGCTGATCAGCATTTCGTAAAGGCCGGGAGCAAGCGATTCGATCGTCTTGATCACGGCGCCGATCTGCTCGTGCTGCTTATTGGCGACTTGCGCCGAGACGAAGATACCGAGATGGCCAATGCTTTCGTGCAGCGTGTAGATGATGACGTGGCCGTGGGCCTGAATTTCCGCCACCGATTGGTAGAGGTCCGGAATCCAGTTCAAAGCCTGCTGCGGCGGCGTGATGTTGTCGCCGTGGGAGGCAAAGACCACGACAGGAGCCTCGATCTGGGTGAGATCGACGGGCGTGCCGTCGTTCAAAGACGCTTCGCCGCGGGTGAGCTTGTTGCCGATGAAGAGATTATCGACAATCCAGCGAATTTCGTTCTCGTTCATGAAATAGAAACCGGACCACCAGCGCTCGAATTCGAGAAACCGCTCGGCCTCGCTGTCCACGCTCGCGAGCAGATCGAAGTTCTTGCGGAACCACGTTTTGCCGGGATTGAGCTGCTCGAAATTAAAGACGAGATTGGCGCCGTCAAACTGCCCGGCACCGAGATCGGATGCGAGCAGTGCCGGAACCGCGCCGCCGCAAATGCCGCCGAAATAACGGAGCGGATTGCGGCTATTCTTACCCGACCAGTAGGAGAGCGGCGCTCCGGCGATGACAATGGGACCCATGAGAGCCGGGTGGGTCGCAGCCAGGATCATCGTGGCCCAACCGCCCTGGCAGTTGCCGGTGACCAGCGGTTTCGGGCTGTGCGGATGCCGCTTCTGCACTTCCTGCAAGAAGTGCGCTTCCGCGGCGCACACGTCGGCCAGCGTCTGGCTCGGCTCCGGTTTTTGAAAGAAGATGACAAAATACACCGGATGGCCTTCGCGTAGTGCGACGCCGACTTCCGACTCGCTCTTGAAGCCGCCGATGCCGCTGCCGTGTCCCGCGCGCGGATCGATGATGACCCAGGGACGCGCGTCGTCGTGCGGCGGCGTTATCCCCGGCGGCGGGTGAATATTTACCAATGCGTAATTCACCGGACGCTCAAGCGTGCGGCCGTCGACGACGATGTCGTAATCGAAGGCGAGTACCGGCTTGAAGCCTTCCTTCTCGCGTACGATGCAGGCGTCGCCGCGCCGGCACAGCGTGTCCAGGAACAGAATCCAACGCTGGCCGCAGTCCTTGACATATTCGCAAAACGAATCGATGACGCTGGGCACCAAGAACTTCGGCAGCAGCTGCTGGAGCGAAGCCGCCGCATACCGCGCCGCCTCCGCCTGGCTGTGGCCGACCGCCTGGGCATGGTATCTGCTCAAATCGCTCAATAGGCGGCCCTGCTCGAACGCATAGGCCGTGTTTTCGTCGAGCATCCGCAGGTATTTCTTCTGATCTTGCGTAAGCATGTCGGTGTCGGCCATGGCTTCAGCCCACGATGTGATAGCCGCCGGCGATACGATGAGTGCCGGTGACGTTCGTCGCCTCGGCGCTGGCGATAAACGCCGCATAGGCGCCGACATCGTCGATGCTGGCAAGTTGATGCGTCGGCCTGCGAATGTTGGCGACGCCAAGAGTGAGCGCTTTCTTGCCCGAGAGCGAAAACACCGAACGCCTCGCGTTTAAGAGCTCGACGAATTTTTATCTGGAGTGTGCGTGGGGCGTATTGAGTTAAGTCAATGCGGCATAGCCGGGCGAGTAAAACTGCCTCTCAAATTAACAAGATGACAGCAGGATGACATTTCGATTTATATTCACGGAACGAGCTGCGGCAAGCTGGCGGAGGCGGCTGACCACTACCTATTCGCTTCTGCGGAACGGACCGCCTTGGAAAGTAAGCGCCAAGAGGAAATTGGAAAAATGGGGCTATCAGGTATGACTCAATGGCTTACCCCTTGCCATGGCGGTTCTGTCCAATACCCTTGGGAATCTCTTCATAAAACGATTCAGCGTCGGCGCTGAGATGAAACGGATCACCGATTACTTTGACTCCCTCCTTCATGCTCGGCGTTGCTTTTTTCGGAATAAATCTTTTGCTCTATGCAAAGGCGTTGAAGACCATCCCGGTGGCCATTGCCTATCCGATCATGATCGGCACCACCATGAGCGCTCTCACAATTCTTGGCGTTCTTATTTTCGGCGAACGCCTGGCAATTCGCGATCTATGCGGTCTTGTTTTCGTAGCCGGCGGGATTGCGCTGTTTGCCAGGGCAATTTGATTATTGCGCTGCGGACTATTGACGGAGACCGGCGTGGAAGGGCGTCGCTTAGGCAGGACAAATTCAGATAACAGGACGATCATGAGAAACAGCCGTGCCGGCAGGATGTTGGATGGTCGGAGCGGCGAGATTTGAACTCGCGACCCCCAGTCCCCCAGACTGGTGCGCTAACCGGGCTGCGCTACGCTCCGAAAGCCAAGAAACACTCTGTTTTGTAAAACTTTATGCCAATCCGACCAAGATGGCAAATAAGAATCGGGCGAGAACGCAAGCGTCTCGGCGATTCCCCGCGAGCTTTGCATCTCATCCAATGCTGAAGATTTGGTCGGGCAACTACGGCGCGGCGCGGCGCCGGATCAACGCAGCAAGCTATCCCGCGGAACTGCTTAAGCCCTCTGTGCGTCAACCATGTGCCTTACTCTCTCGAAAATTTCATCTGGATTTCGGATATCGCAAACGCCAACTCCGCTCGCGGATACGTTTCCGAATCCAAGGGCGCTGAAAACATTGGTGCGCCCGGACGAGCCGGTCGCATCGGTCGCCAGATAGATGGTGCCAAGGTGGTAAATTCGCTGGAGGATGTTCTTCCGAAGGGTCACCTCTTTGAGGTCCTTGAATTTAATGATCTTCTCAGTGACGTTGAAAAAACCTTCCTCAAACTCAAATCTGTCCTCTGAGAATTTATACTCAGTACGAGCATAGTTTAGCTTTTTTCCGAAATAAGCCACCAGCGGGAATCCAAGAAAGGCAATCGCGCCAAAGAAAACGAATGGAACAGGGGAACTCTTTGGAAAAAGGTGAAGCGAGCTGGTAAGGCCGCCAAAAAATGCGCCGCTCCATAAGGTAAAGAAGAGCTGGAGCGGCAACTGGTAAAGCAGCGCAATCCAGCCGATGAACACGGGTCTGATGGAAAACATGAGCGAACCCTGCGATGTGGTTTCACGTCTGGCGCAACGCTACGGAAACAAAATGAAGGATTCTATAAGTCCTGGGCCGTGCGCCAGCGCATCCTGGCCTCCGGCATGAAGTCCATGCCGCGAGGGCAGCGTCGTTAAGTTTATGCTTTGCTGACAACAGACTGGGTTCGCTCCGAAAGCCAAGAAAGACGGGATTTCTTCACGCAGGTGCAAGGCAGCCTAACTTCGCGTGCATGAAATCCCTAAATGCGTAAGGGGAGGCGCGCCCGGAAGCTGCCGTTGCTTGTAAAAAATGATGTTTCTCAGTACAGTCGAGCACGGTTGAGAAACAACTGCACCGGCGACGGGGAAAGAGGGGGCTGGCATGCGCAGATGGCTTGCGCCGAAGTATTTTTCTCTCGGTTCGACGCTCATGCTTGCAATCACAATAGGCCTCGCGTTGCTTGGCCTTCTTGCGATCGCTTCCGCGCAGACCACGACGCTGATTGGACAGTGGAGTCTGGTGTGGGAAGGAGCCAGGGACAATTACACCGGAACCTTGGACGTTACCTCCAAGATCAACGATCGAGTATTCAGCGGGAAGCTACATCTGATCAAATCCAATGGCGACCGAATCACGGAGGATGCCAGCATAACCGTTGCGGCGAGCGAGGTGCGAATCGAGTGTTCCAATCCCAGCGTACAGAAATGGGACCCTGACCGCTTCTATCTCACTCGCACGGGAGATCGCATGGAGGGCTATTCACTGGATACCGGCGGCCAACGTGGCCGGAAAATTGTTCTTACAAAACGCTAGCGGCCTACAGGAGGATCTGTGATGCGAATGATCGCCCTCAATTTGGGCGCTTTTCTTGTCGGTGCCGTGGTGATGAGTTTCGAGATGCTCGGCTCGCGCTATCTGAACCCCTATTTTGGCAGTGGCATCTATACCTGGGCGGCGCTCATTTCGACGGTGCTCGCGGCTTTGGCCGTCGGCTACTTCTGCGGCGGTTGGTTAGCCGACAGGCGCCCGCAAATCCAAATCCTTGGTCTCACCGTCGCAATCGGCTCGCTTTATCTCGCACTGCTGCCGCTGTTTGCTGATGCCCTCCTGGAGGTTGTTCTCAGAGCCGTCGAAGACATTAGGCTGGGCAGCATGATCTCGGCCTTCGCCATTCTATTTTTGCCGGTGGTGTTTCTCGGAATGTATTCGCCTTTCGCAATTCGTCTGTTGCTCCGGTCGACCCGTTATTCCGGATCGATATCCGGGTCCGTTTACGGCATTTCGACGGTCGGCAGCATTATCGGCACCTTGGGAACGACATTTGTTCTAATGCCGGCATTTGGCTCGCGCGCGATTACTGTCGGAATGGGCGCCGCTGGTCTGTTGACTGGACTGTTGCTGATCTTGGCTCCATCCGCATTCCGTAAATTAAGGATAGCGAACTCCGCATTAGCCGTCCTGGTCGCCGGACTCCTGATCGTTGTCACGACGGTATCGCGTGGAGAAGATCTGCTGGACCTTCAATCCCGCGCTCAGGTGCTGAAACAAAAGGATGGACTCATCGCCCACATTGAAACCGAGTATAACGACGTGTTCATCACCAAGCGAGGCACGCTCGTTGGCATGTCGTTCCAGCGCTTCCGCCAGCAGTACACCGAGTCCGTTAGTGACCTCGCGGATCCGGACGAGTTGCCGGTCGCCTATACGCAATCGATGATGCTCGGCGCGATCTATCCGCAGCATCTGAGCAGGGCCTTAATGATTGGTCTCGGCGCCGGCTCGATGCCGACCTATTTGGCGAGGTTCATTCCTGAACTTACGGTCGATAGCGTCGAGCTTGATCCCGGCGTCATCGCTGCGGCAAAGACCTATTTCGGCATCCGTGAAACGCCGCGAACGCACCTGATCGAGAATGACGGTCGCGTTTTTCTGATTCGCAGTCATGACACCTACGATCTCATCCTGGTGGATGCGTTCCGCGGCGGCTACGTACCATTCCATCTCCTGACAAAAGAGTTCTATGTCTTGCTGAAGGAGCACCTCTCGCCCAGCGGTGTTGCGGTGTTCAACGTTCACGCCGACACCAAATTATACGAAAGCACGCTGGTGACGCTAAAGGCGGTGTTTCCCACAGCCGATCTGTATAACAAAGGCGGCAGCCTCATTCCCGTCGTTGGTTCTGCGCCCGCGCTTAATCGCGAAGCTCTCCTGCAAGTCGCTAGTGACGCGCAGGCGCGTTATCAGTTTCGTTATCCCATGCAGACTCTCCTGGCTACGCGCGTCGATTGGCCGACCGACATAAACGTTGATCTACTCACCGACGATTTCTCACCGGTAAGTCTTTATGATGCGATCAAGGAAAACAACAAACGTCGATGGTGACCGCCTTTTGATCCGTTACCAGCTTATCGCAATCTACCCCGACGCATTTCAGCAAAAGACAGCAATGCTGTAACAGATGCCGGAAGCTCGCGTTCACGCAAATCGCCGGTCGTCGCGAAGAAGATCGAATCGAAGGCTGACACGGCATAGCATGAGGTCATGCCTGCTTCGTTTACTTCAGGTCTGGGATAATCCCTAATCGGCTCAATCGGTGAAGCCGCCGTGAATGACGCTTTCGCTAAATCGAAATGGCGCGAGGCGCCCGATTACCGTGACCCGCTCCTGAACAAGGTGCCTGCTGGTTTTTCAATGAAGGCCGCGCAAGACATCATAGATGGGAAACCCATCGATGCCATCGACTCGGCTAACATATTTACCACCGGGCTTATCGCAATCAAACAATAGTCTCGGCGCCAACCCTTTTCAGGCGCACCGTCTGCGCCTTTCGCCACAGATAGGTGGTGGCAAACGCGTAGCGGTACCAGCGCAAATAGGCCGGCAGCCATCTGACCACTTGAAAGCGGCTGGTGCCGCGCCTGCGCTCGCGCCATTGGGCCGGAACCTCGCCGATCCGCCAACGCAGGCGATGGCATTTCACCACGAGCTCGATGCTGTAGCAGAAGCCCCGATCCGATTCGATGACGATCTGGTCGAGCACGCGCCGCGTGAACAAGCGGAAGCCGTTGCTGGCGTCTCGCGTGGGTAGTCGGCCCAGATGAAACAGCGTAAAATTGCCGACGCGCACCAGGACCGCCTTGAGCCAAGGGCAGCCGACCAGGCTGCCGCCCGGCATGAAGCGGCTGGCACAGACGATGGCTGAGCCGCTTTCGGCTTGCGCCACCATGGCATCAATGATGTCGGCGTTATAGTCGTCGTCCGCCATCATCACGAGCGCATACGGCGCCGCGACCGCGGCGAAACCGCTCAGCACGGCGCCATGCGCGCCGCGCCCGCGATTGCGCACGAACTCGATTGCCAACGCGCCAAGCGCGTCGCGGTTGCTGCGGATCACCGTCAGCGTGCCGTCATCCTCGCGGTCGTAGCAGATCAGCACGCGCAGCGACGTCTTCACCGCACGCATGACCGATTGCAACGTCGGCAGTATATTGGCGCCCTCATTGTGGACCGGGATAATGACGTCGGGGCGCGGCGAAGGCGCGGCCGATATCATCGGATCACGTTGCCGCCTTCGAGATGACCCCAGAGATCGAACACCGGCTTACCGCGGAAATCAACCTGCTGATAAGCGGCATGGGGTGCGCACAGGATCATAAGGTCGCTGTCGGCAACGACCTCGTCGAGCGGCCGCAGCTCGGGATCCGTCGTTACGAAGGGATCCGTCGTCAGGACCGCGCGCACCTGCGGGCTTAGGACTTTCTTGAATTTGTAGCTGAGCGAGGCGCGGGTATCGTCGCTCTCGGCCTTGAACGCCATGCCGAGCAACCCGACGATCATTCCGGCGAGGTCGTAGCGGCGTTTGAGATCGTCGACCACGTGCAGCACCAGACCTTCATTGACCAAAAGCGCGGCGTGGCCGAAGGTCAATTGGTTGCGCGAGAAGGCGGCGAGCTGCATCGTGTCCTTCACCAGACAGGGGCCGGCGGCGAACCCCGGCCGCGGCAGAGCCCTTAACCGCGGATAATTGTGCTTCATCGCCTTGAGCACGCGCTGATAGTCCACGCCGGCCGATTTGGCGACCAGATAGAACTCGTTGGTCACGGCGAATTCGATGTAGCGATAGGTGTTGGTGAAAAGCTTGGCGAACTCGGCCTCGATCGGCGAAACCACCACCACTTCGGGCGCGATGCGCTCGAACAGTTTTGCCGCTTCACGCTCCGCCTGCGCGGTCGTCCCGCTGATGATCTGGGGGAGCTCGCGCAGCTCTTTCAACCCGGCGCCCTGAACGATCCGTTCCGGGCAGAATGCGACCATGGGATCGCGGCCTCTCGCCCGCAGATAGGAGGCTAGCCAGTCGGTCGTGCCCGGGAACACCGTCGATCGCAGGACGACGAGCTGACCGTCGGCGAGCGAAGGGAGCAGGGCGTCGATGCAGTCTTGCACCACCTTACGGATCGGATTGAGGAATTCATCGATCGGGGTGCCGATGGTGACGATGACCGGCCCGTGCCTGGAGATGCGGTCGGGCGCGTCGGTGAAAAGCAGACGCCGCTCGAGCAGTGCCTTGTTCAGCACGGCCTGCGCACCGTCCTCGATGAACGGCAGGTGGCCCGCCGCCAGCAGGTCGAGATTCGACCTGCTGCAATCATTGACATTGACCCGCATGCCGGCTTCGGCCAGCGCCAGCACAAGCGGTATGCCGACATGGCCGGCACCGCCGACGACGGTGACATCGGCCTCGTCGATCCCGGTCGGACGCGTCAGCAGCGTCGCCGTGTCCGGACGGATAATCATATTTTACCATAACATGAGTGACGGCTGCCGGCGAATTAAAGACGTCCGGCTTCGATCTCCCGACGGCACCAGGTGACGACCTCCTTCACGGTCTCTTCCAAGGTCACTTCGGTCACGAAGCCCAGCCGGTTTTTGGCCTTGGTGACATCCGGCACGCGGTGCTGAACGTCGTACTCGAAGGGCAGATCATTGACGACCCGAAACGGCACGTCAGAGCCGTTGACGTTGCGCCAAACAAGCTCGGCCAATTCCAGCACCGTCGTTTGCCGGGCCGTCGAAAGATTGAAATCCTCGTTGAGCGCCGCCGGATGATCGATGCAGATCGCGATACCGCGTCCCAAATCGTGGCCATGAGTGTAACAACGCACCTGGCTGCCATCGCCCAGGATGTGCAGCGGATTTTGCCCCTTGAGCACCTTCTGAACGAGATCCGGCAGCACGTGGCTCATCGCCAGCTTGACGTTGCCGCTACTGAAATCTTGATCGCCGAGCGCGCGGCCTTCGCCGGCGCCGACGCAATTGAATGGACGGACGATGGTGTAGGGCAGCCGGTGCTGTTCCCAAGCGCCGCGGGCGAAGTACTCGGCCGCTAATTTCTGAAAGCCATAAGTGCTCAGCGGCGGCGGACCGCGCAACTGTTCGCCTTCGGGGGTCGGAAACACGGTGGCGCATTCAAACACCATGCTGGAGCTTATGACATTGATCTTCTTCACTCGACCGGCCTTGAACGAACGGATGGCGGCATCGAACGTCGTCGCGAGGATGCGCTCGTTCTCGGCCAAAAGGTCATAGGCATATTTGTGGAAGTAGCTGATGCCGCCGATCATGGCCGCCCCGGCAACGATCTGATCGCTTTCCGCGGCCATCGCCAACATCAGTTCGAGGTCTTTGCAGTCACCGCGGACGAGTTGGTAATGCGGATGATTGTCATGCTGCTTGCCGACTTTGCCGTACTTTGAGAAATTATCGATCCCAACGACATGATGACCCCGATTGAGCAGCTCGCCGACGATGTAACCTCCCAAAAAGCCGGCCGCGCCGGTGACAAGTATCCGCATAACGGGGCTACGCTCCGAAAAATCGGCCGCACTATAGTGAGCGGCCACTTGACCTGCAACACGGCCGCGCGCTAGGCACGCGCGCTCGCGTTGCGTGCTTTGCATTTCACCCCCTCGATACAAATGTTTCCGCCCCGCCGTGAAGCGACTCTATAGCGCGACCATCAACACGCTACGTGGACTCTCCTTCGGCATCCGGCACGAAGCCGCGCTGCGCGAGGAGGCGATCGTTCTCGTGCTTGCGCTCCCGCTCGGCCTCGTCGTTGCCCCAAGTCCCGGCTGGTACGCCGCCATGATCGGGGCGCTTCTCCTTCTGCTCGCCGTGGAATTGTTGAATACGGCGATCGAGAAGCTTGCCGACTACGTGACCCGCGAGCAGCACGCCGAGATCCGTAGGATCAAGGATTTCGGCTCCGCCGCGGTGTTCTGCGCGATCTGTCTCGCCGGGCTCGTTTGGCTCGCGGCACTTGCGGTGCGCTACGGAGTGATCTGACGGAGGGCGCCCTCGTCCGGGCTGCGTATCACAAACCCTGCTGGACGGCGTTACGCAGCAGCTCGCGATAGCGGTAGCCATCATAGCGGGCGATCGGCGCCTCCATGCCGACTAGCCGATCGAGCGTTGCCATGAACTCGGCCGCGTTCCGGTAGAGATGCACATCGCCGTCGCGCAGCCCGGCGAATTCCGTGATGTCGGTGCAGATCACGCGACTGCCGGCGAGGCGGCCTTCCACCACGCAGCGGCCAAAGCCTTCGCGCAGCGAATGCACCCAGACAATGGCGTGGGATCGATATTCGCTCGCCACCTCACGGTCGCTGAGCCGGTCGCACACCCGCAATTTGCCGGACGTCATGAAGCCGGTGAGCGAGGCCAGTCGCGGTGCGTCGCCGGCTTTGTGCAGGCCGAGAATGGTCACGCAAAAGCCCGCCGCCAGTGCCTTCGGCAGATAGTCGGCGACGACCGTCTCCAGATCCTTGTTGGCAGTGGAGCCGGTACAGAGGAGGATCGACTTGCCGGCATGGCGCGTCGCCGTCTCTCCAGCAACGAGCCGTTCGAAAGCGTAAAACGTGTTGGGCAGGATGGTCATCGCGCCGTGGCCGAACAGACCGCTCTTGCGCAGCCTTTCTCGCGTCAGCTCCGAGATCGTAAAAATCGGACCGTTGCGCCATTTCAAGGCGCGATAGCAGGCCAGATAGTAGGCCTTGGAGAACGACAAGCGCCGATTGAGTTGCTCGAGATCGTGGACGATGATGCGGCCCCGCCCGGTGAAGAGATCGGCGATCGCCAGCGAATTATAGGGATAGAGCGTCAGGTCGGCCCGCAACAGCAACCCGATGATCGGCAGCGCCGTTTGTTCGACGAGCACCGCGATCAGGTAGAAAAAGTTGCGCGGCAGCCTGCGGCAAAAGGCAGGGGCGCGGACGACGCTGACCCGGAAACCCTCCGCGCGCAGTCCGTCGATCACATTGCGGACGTAGAGGGGAATGCCGCGATCGAGCACGCCGCCGATGAAATCGTTGATCAGGATATGCAAGCACAGACCCCTTGCGGTCGCGCTGATCAGGACCTCGCGGCAAGCACAGCGCCGCTGCCGGACCACCCGCGCCGGCGATGGAAATTGATCGTCGCCGTCGTCAGCCCCCAGATCAGCCCGAGGAGGAGAAAAAAGTGACGCCAGTGATCGGTGTCGACGATCAGGCCTTCGCAGGCCTCGCCGACGAAAGTCGCGTAGGCGACCACCAAATAGTCCTGCCATGGCGTCGGCACGCGCACGGCGGCAAGCCCGATCAGCAGGGTGACCGCGACGATAGTCAAATACGCGGCGCCGCCGAGCCAGCCATAGACCAGGAAGCCCTGCATGTAGACGTCATGCTGCTGCGACCCGAACACGCGACTGAACTCGAACGGACCCATCCCGTTCGGGTGATCGAGGATGACGCCGAGCGCAAGTTTCTGTTCCCAGAAACGGCCGCCCGGTCCGACGTCGTAGGGCTGGATCGCTTTCGCACGTTCAAGGAATAGGTCGTGGACGGAATCGATCGACATCATTGCGCCCGCCAGCAGCACGGTGCCGGCCGCAGCGATGAGGCCGAACAGCATGATGCGCGCCCGCCGGCGCGGGTCCGCCGTGGTGGCGATCAGCAGCGCGACGGTGACCGCGGCGGAGATGGCGAAATGTATCCAGGCGCCGCGCGAAAAACTCAAGAACAGGCCGCCGAGCAGGGCGGCGACCGCGGCCAGGCTCGACAGCCGGACGCCGCGCGTCATCAGGCCGGCGATCAACAGCAGCAACGGAAAGATCAGAAACGGGCCGTAGACGTTCGGGTCCTTGAAGGTCGCGCTGACGCGGTCGTTATCCAAGAAAATCTGGGCGCCCGGAATGAGGCGGAAGAATCCAACATAGCCCGCGGCCGTGGCGATCAGGGCCGCGAGTACGTAGGCGCGGCGCAGAATGGCGAGCCGCGCCGGATTGCCGTCGCAGAACAGGCACGCGAACATGATCGCCGCCAACCCCAGATAGAGCGACGTTCCGACATATTGGAGGGGCTTTGCTTCGCCGCCGACCTGGATGAGCGACAGACAGCCGCCGACGAGCCAGATCGTCAACAGCACCAGCAGCGGCGCGAGCTTGCGATCGAAGGGCACGCGCGCGGCGATGCTGGTCAGGAGCAGCACGAGCATCAAACCGTCATGCGGCGACGGCTCGATGAACGCCAGCGAACTGGTCAGCACCGTGACGAACAGGATGAAATGCAAGAGCCGCTGCGGCAGCGCCGCGGCGGCGGCATCGTCCTCGACAGCAGGCGCCGCTGCAGAGCGGGCATCGATCAATAGGCGTTCTCCGAGCGGATAAGCGCGAACGGGGTGTGCGCTACGATGTACAGATCGAGCAAGATCGACCAGTTCTCGATGTAGTAGAGGTCGTGTTCGACGCGGCGCTGGATTTTCTCCTGGCTGTCAGTCTCGCCGCGCCAGCCATGGATCTGCGCCCAGCCGGTGATTCCCGGCTTGACGCGATGGCGGGCAAAATAGCCGTCGACCGCCTCGTCGTAGAGACGGTTCGCCGCTTTGGCGTGCACGGCGTGCGGTCGCGGACCGACGAGCGACAGGTTGCCGAAAAACACCACATTGAACAGCTGCGGCAGTTCGTCGAGGCTGGTCTTGCGGATGAAGCGGCCGACGCGGGTCACACGCGGATCTCCTCGGGTGACGAGCTTGTTGGCGGCGGCGTCCGTCTGCTCGACATACATCGAGCGGAATTTGTAGATGTCGATGCTTTCGTTGTTGAAGCCGTAGCGCTTCTGCTCGAAGAACACCGGCCCGGGGCTGTCGAGTTTGATCGCGAGCGCGACCAGGAGCATGACCGGCGCGGCACAGATCAAGGCCAGCGATCCGACGATCTTGTCGAACAGCCATTTCATCACCACGTCCCAATCCGCTATCGGCTTGTCGAAAATATCGAGCACCGGGACGTCGCCGATGTAGGAATAGGAGCGCGGGCGGAAGTGCAGCTTGTTGGTATGCGCGGAAAGGCGAATGTCGACCGGAAGCACCCAAAGCTTCTTCAGCATCTGCAAGATGCGGCTTTCCGCCGAGATCGGCAGCGCGAAAATGACGAGGTCGACGCGGGTATCGCGGGCGAACTGCACGAGGTCGTCGACCGTGCCGAGCTTGGGAACGCCCTCGCAACTTGCCGGGCTGCGTTCATCGCCGCGATCGTCAAACACGCCGATGACGCGCACGTCGGAATCGCGCTGGACGGCCAGCGAATGGATGAGCGATTCGCCGTTGCGGTCGGCGCCGACCACGACGGTGCGGCGATCGAGACGACTCTCGCGCGTCCAGCGCCGCACCAGCAGGAACAGTGCGCGCCGGAACGCGATCAAAGCGAACAGCCCGAGCACGTAGAAGCCGCCGAGCCATGCCCGCGAGAACTGGTCGCCGACTTTGGCGAAGAACGACGCGCCGATGGCGATCAGGAATACCACGGACCAGGCTGAAGCGAGGCGCATGTATTGCTTTTCGTGGCCGCGGAAGGCCTGGACTTGGTAAATATCGGCCACCTGAAACGCCAGCATGGCGAGGAGGGCGATGCCGAGAACGGCGCCGACGTAACGCCAGGCGAATCCGTCCGCCGGGACCACGTAGCCGAAATAGACGATGAGGCCGACCATGGCGACCAGCGTGACTTCGATCACGCGCACGGTGCCGGCGAGAACGATCGGCGAATAGGCGCGCTCGTAGGGCTCCGCGGCGGCCTTAAGCGCGGCAGAGCGAAGAGCCTCTTTCGCGCGCTCTGTCACCGGCGCGGGATGGCGCGGAGGGGGATCGGCGCCTGGCGTCGCCGTTGTTGGCGCGGACACCGCCGATACGGCCGCAAAAATCTTGCCGGGCTCGGGCCTGGACATGGTCGACACGCCTATTAGTGCCGCGCCCGCAGCGCGGAACTGTCCCGCCGGGAGGCTGGCCGGCAAAATAGTGAACAAAGTTCAAAAATTGGTTATGTGCGTTGCGCCAGTCTGCGCATAGCGATGGCGGCGCGGTAGGCGGCGAGGCCTTCTTCCACCATCGCCGCTAGCGAAAAGTTGCTGCGTACCCGCGCCTGGACCGCTGCGGTGACGCGGCGTAGTTGCGCCGGATCGTCGAGCGCCATGCGGATGGCGCCGGCGAGCGCGGCAGCATCGCCCGGGGAAACGAGATGGGCGGCCTGCGGTCCGAAGATTTCCGGAATGCCGCCGACGCTGGTGGCGATGATTGGCACTCCCGCGGCGGCGCCCTCAAGCACCACGTAAGGCAACGATTCGGCGCGCGAGGGGATGACAAATATGCGCCCCATGGCGAAAGCTTCGCGCGCCGGACGATAGCCGACGAAGCGGATCTGGTCGGCGACGTCTCGTCGCTCCGCCTGGGCCATGAGTTCGGCGTCTTGCGGTCCTTCCCCGGCAATGGTTGCGCTCACCCGCCGGCCCGCGCGCTTGAGCATCGCCAGCGCTTCGATGAGGAGATCGACCGCCTTGACCGGCCGCAATTCGCCGACGCAGACGAGATCGGTGGCGTCGGGACGGATCGCGACCGGCGCAAATTCCGCTTCGCCAACGCCGTTGCGCACGACGCGCACCATGGCCTGCGGCGCACCGATTTCCGACCGGAACAGGTCGGCCACATAGCTGCTTTCGAACAAGAAAAGATCGGTGTGCCATTTCAGCAGCCATTCCAGCGTCCGGTAGAAGCCGCCGATAAACGTGCCGGGACGGTACAGCAGCGAACCGCCGTGAGGCGTGTAGACCCGGATCGTGTGCGGCGCGCCCAGTGCCAGCCGCGCCAAAGCGGCGCCTTTGGCGCCGTGACCGTGCAGCACGTCAGGTGCGAGGAGTTTGATGCGGTGGGAGATCGACCGCAGCACCCGGACGTCGGAAAGACTGAGTTCGCGTCTGATTGCGATGCGTTGCAAACCAAGCGCCAGGTCGGGAGCAAGGTCGGCGAGAACGGCGTCAGCGCGGCCGCCGCCGGTGGTGCTGTCGACGATGAGCCCGACGCGATGGCCGCGCTCGGATTGGCCGCGCGCCACATCGAGCACGTGGCGGAACAGCCCGCCGAGCGGCGCCCGCAGAATGTGCAGAATCCTGAGGCTCGCCGGAGCGAACGCCGATTGCGGCGGCGCTGACGCAGTCGCGAGGGCGGCGGCGGAAGCGGTAACGCGGGTCCGCATCGACGCGGCTGGCCGCAGGAAATCGCCCATCGCGCGAGTCCTTGAAAATCGCGGCAGAAAATTAAGCCGATTGAGACGCGAGGGCGTTAATAAAGCTTCACCGGCGCCGTCCTTGCGCCGATTGGCGGAAGGTTTCCGGAAACGTTTAACCGGATGGCAACCTTAATCGTTTGTGATCGGCCGGCGTGATCACGTCCGGCGGCAGGAGTCGCGAAATGAGTGTGGCGTCGCAATTTCCGCGGCCCGCCCGCGGCGCGCAATTTGGCGACGCGGAGTTCGACCTGCCGGCGCTCGGGGCTGCGCTCTGGCGTAACAAATGGCAAATCCTGCGCCCGACGGTTCTCGCGGCGCTCATCGCGCTCGCCGTCGTCCAATTGATCCCGGCCAAATATCTTTCGGAGTCGCGCGTCCTCATCGAGGGTCGCGACAACATTTACCTGCGGCCGGACGCCGACAAGGACCTCATGGACCGCGGCGCCGTCGACCAGGAGGCCGTGGCGAGCCAGGTGCAGCTTATCCTCTCGCGCGATCTTGCTCGTGAAGTGATCGACAAGCTCAAGCTCAACGAGCGGCCCGAATTCGATCCGGCGCTGACCGGAATATCGCCGGTCAAGGCCGTGCTTGGCCTCATCGGCTTCATCAAGAATCCGATGCGCATGACGCCGGAAGAGCGCGTCCTCGAAGCCTATTACGACCGGCTGCAGGTCTATCCCGTAGAGAAATCGCGCGTCATCGTCGTCGATTTTTTGTCCGAGGATCCGAGACTCGCCGCCGAAGCCGCCGACGCGATCGCCGATGCCTATCTCGTTCGCCAGCAAGCCGCCAAGCAGGAGCAAGCGCGCGCCGCCGGGCAATGGCTCGCCGGCGAAATCGAAACCATGCGCAAGAAGGTGGCGGATGCCGAAGCGAAGGTCGAGGCGTTCCGCGCCAATTCCAATCTTCTCGTCGGCCCCAATGGCACCACGCTCTCCGCACAGTCGCTCGGCGACCTGAACGCGCAACTCGCCGCGGCGCGCGCGCAAAAAGCCGACGCCGAATCCAAGGCCAGACTCATCCGCGAGATGCTGCGCGCCGGTGGGCCGATCGAGTCGTCCGACATCCTCAATTCCGAACTGATCCGCCGGTTGTCGGAGCAGCGGGTGACGCTACGCGCGCAACTTGCAGAGCAGTCTTCCTCGTTGCTCGACGGCCATCCGCGCATCAAGGAACTGAAGGCGCAGATCGCCGACCTCGACCAGCAGATCAGGGTCGAAGCGGAAACGCTGGCGCGCTCCCTCGAAAACGACGCTAAGCTGGCGAGCGCGCGCGTCGATACGCTGACCGCGAGCCTCGATCAGCTCAAGCGCCAGGCGGCCGGCACCAACGAGCAGGACGTGCAATTGCGCGCGCTCGAGCGCGACGCCAAATCCCAGCGCGACCTGCTCGAATCGTATCTGGCCAAATACCGCGAGGCGACCGCGCGCGACACCATCAACTCCGTGCCGGCCGGTGCCCGGGTGATTTCTCGCGCCACGGTGTCGAACGTGCCGGCCTATCCGAAGAAGCTGCCGACCGTGCTGATCGCGGCCTTGGCCGTGCTGGTCCTCTGTTCCGGCTGGATCTTGACTCGCGAGCTGCTGACGGCTCCGGTCGGGTCCTTTACTGCCGCCGCGGTGCCAGCGGTGCGGCGCCCGGTCGGAGCGGACGCCATGGCCGCAAGCCGACCTTCCGTCGCGAAATCGGCGCGGGCGGTCGGCGTTCCGATCAGCGCGCTCAAGGAAGTTGCTTCATACTTAGCCAGCGCTGCTGATGCCGAAGCCCGCGGCAGCAATCGGATCGCGGTCTTCGCCGCCATGCCTGGACTGGATGCAAGCGGGATCGCCCTCAAACTCGCGCGCGCGCTGGCGCGGCAAGGCGCGCGAGTGGTGCTTGTCGGACTTGGTTCGGGCGATGCGGCGATCAAAGACGTTTCCAGCGATCCATCCGCCGCCGGGCTCGCCGAACTCGCTGCCGGCACGGCGTCCTTCGCCGCCATCATCACCAAGGACAAGCTGTCCAGCCTTAATCTCATCAGCTCGGGGCGCGCGCCCGCGGATCGACTCGCTATCCTGTCCTCGCCCGGCATGGCCACAGGCTTCGCGGCGCTCGCGCGCAGTTACGACCACGTCGTAATCGATGCGGGTCCACTCAGCGGACCGGAGCTCGAGGCGATCGGCGCCGTCGCGCCCTGCGCCATGCTCCTCACCGATACGATGACGAACGCGATGACGGCTGCGGCGCGCGAGCGCCTGCTCGAGGCCGGTTTCGACGACGTGACCGTGCTTGTGGGCGCCAGCGCCGACGCTGCGGCAGCCAGTGCTGCCGCCGCCTAGCTCTGTGGGGGTAGGGAAGGGGTGTCAGCACGGTTGACGCCGATGCTGGCGCGTCAAAATATTGCAAACCAATGGGTGGGATAGTGCCCTTGCGACAAGGGCACTTGCGAAATCATCGGTAAAGGAACATCCGTGGCTGGGCTTAGACAGGCGGTTATCCGCTGCGGGTTGGAAGGGCTTTATTTCAGCGGCGCGCATTTCGCCCTCAAACCTTTCTTCGGCGGAGTAGGGGCCATCCTGACCCTGCACCATGTCCGGCCGCCGCGGCCGGACCGGTTCCAGCCGAACCGTCTGCTTGAGATCACGCCGCATTTCCTCACACGCGTGGTGAAGCTTTTGCGCCGCTCGCCCGTTGATCTCGTCAGCCTCAACGAGCTGCACCGCCGCATGACCGAGGGCGACTTTTCCCGCCGCTTTGTCTGCTTCACCTTCGATGACGGCTACCGTGACACGCTCAAATGGGCCTATCCGATCCTCCGGGAGTCACAAGTGCCGTTCGCGGTCTATGTGGCCACGAGCTTTCCCGACCGGCTCGGCGAGCTGTGGTGGCTTGCGCTCGAAGCGGTGATCGCGCGCAACGACCGCATCGGCCTTGAGATCGACGGCCGCAACCGCACCTTCGACTGCACCAATGTCGCGGAAAAGCGCGCGCTCTATGACGATCTGTATTGGTGGCTGCGCAGCCGACCGACAGAGGCCGAGCAGCGGGCGATCATGCGCAACCTCGCGGCTTGCTATCACGTGGACATTGCTGCGTTCTGCAAGGACCTGTGCATGAGCTGGGAAGAGCTCGCGGAACTCGCCGCTGACCCGCTCGTGACCATCGGGGCGCATACCGTCAATCACCCGATGCTGGCGAAGTTGCCCCCGAAGACTGCGCGCTCGGAAATCGATTTGGGCCGATCAGTTATTGAGGCGGCGCTGATGATGCGGCCGGAGCATCTCTCCTATCCGTTTGGCGACCGCACCGCCGCCGGACCGCGTGAATTCACGATCGCGGCCGAGCTCGGATTCAAGACCGCGGTGACGACGCGACCGGGCGTAGTGCTCCGCGAGCATCGCAACAGCCTCACCGCACTGCCGCGAATTTCGCTCAACGGCGAATATCAGCGCCTGCGCTTCGTGCGCGTGCTGCTCTCGGGCTCGGCCACCGCGATGTGGAACGGCTTCCACCGCCGGGAGGCGGCGTAGGTCGTCCGTCACCCGTCGTCCCGCCTCCGGCTCATCCACCTCACCAGCGGCAGCGCCGGCACGACCCAGCCCAGACCGGCGATGACGTAGTAGAGCATGGACGCGGCGGCATTCTCGCGAATCGCGGGAAGCTGTGCCATCGCCATTGCAACCAGAGCCCACGTAATCACGAGGATAAACAGCGCGAGAGCGCCGATGAATTTGCGCAGCCGGATGTGCATAACTCGAAATCGACCTGGCCTGGCCCTTGCCGGCGGGCCGGGCTGCGGTCCGCCCCCCGTAGATCCCGGATCTTGCCGGCACGAAACCAGGCTGGGCCTAGTCTATTTAGGCGTCTTTGCCGCGTCGAAAATCAACAGGGTGGGGTGGCGCGGAAAGTGATAATCCCCAAATCTAGCGAGGTTGACCAAGGACTAGTCTCTAGCCCTTGCGTTGCGCGGCCGGTGTGCTATCCGCGAGCCGCGAGCCAGCCGGTGGAATGGCAGCCCCCTTAGGCCAGGAGCAACAGATGTCGGTCCCGCATGGTGCATCACTAACGGCCGAGGGCTTCTTCGCCGCCTCGCTTGCGGAAACCGATCCGGAAATCGCCGATGCGATTGGACACGAACTCGCACGCCAGCGCGACGAGATCGAGTTGATTGCCTCGGAGAACATCGTCAGCCGTGCCGTGCTTGAGGCGCAGGGCTCGGTGCTCACCAACAAATACGCCGAAGGCTTGCCAGGCCGGCGCTATTACGGCGGCTGCCAATTCGTCGACATCATCGAGCGGCTGGCGATCGAACGGGCGACCCGGCTGTTTGGCTGCTCGTTCGCCAATGTGCAGCCGCATTCCGGCGCTTCCGCCAATGCCGAAGTATTCATGGCGCTGATGCAGCCAGGTGACACCTTTATGGGACTTAATCTCGCCGCCGGGGGTCATCTCACTCACGGCTCGCCGGTCAACCTGTCGGGACGTTGGTTCAAGGTGGTTCCCTATGGTGTGCGCCGTGAGGACCACCTCATCGACATGGCGGAGGTCGAGCGACTAGCGAAACAGCATCGGCCCAAAGTGATCATCGCCGGCGGCTCCGCCTATCCGCGTATCATCGATTTCCGCCGGTTCCGCGAGATCGCCGATGAGGTCGGCGCCTATCTTGTGGTCGATATGGCGCATTTCGCCGGGCTCGTGGCCGGCGGTGTGCATCCTTCACCGTTTCCGCATGCGCATGTGGTGACGACGACGACGCACAAGACGCTACGCGGCCCGCGTGGCGGTGCCATTCTCGCCAATGACGAGGAGCTGGCGAAAAAGCTCAACTCCGCGGTTTTCCCCGGCATGCAGGGCGGTCCGCTCATGCACGTGGTCGCGGCCAAAGCGGTGGCGTTCGCGGAGGCGCTGCGCCCTTCGTTCAGGCTCTACGCAAAGGACGTGGTCGAAAATGCGAAAGCGCTTGCGGAGAGGCTCAAATCGCGTGGGTTCGATATGGTCTCCGGCGGCACCGACACGCACCTCATGTTGGTCGATCTGCGCCGTAAGCGCCTGACCGGAAAGCTCGCCGAGGCAGCGCTCGGCCGCGCCCACATCACCTGCAACAAAAACGGCGTTCCCTTCGACACCGAGAAGCCGACGATTACGTCGGGTGTCCGGCTTGGCACGCCGGCAGGCACGACACGCGGCTTCGGCATCGCCGAATTCCGGCAGATTGCGGACATGATCGCCGAGGTCCTGGATGCGCTTTCGCAAAAGGCAGTTGAGGAAGACGCACAGGCGGAGTCGAGCGTGCGCGAGAAGGTGAAACGCCTGGTCAGCCGGTTCCCGATCTACGAGGGATGAGGAATGCGCTGCCCGAGTTGTGCAAGCCTCGATACACAAGTGAAGGATTCACGGCCGACTGAGGATTCTTCCGTCATCCGCCGCCGCCGCGTCTGCCTGTCGTGTAATTTCCGGTTCACCACCTTCGAGCGGGTGCAGCTGCGCGAACTCATCGTGATTAAGCGCAACGGCCGGCGCGTTCCTTTCGACCGCGACAAGCTCCTGCGCTCGGTGCAGGTGGCGCTGCGCAAACGTGCCGTCGAGCCCGAGCGCATCGATCAGATGGTCTCAAAGGTCGTGCGCGAGCTCGAGAGCCTGGGCGAAAGCGAGGTTTCCTCGGAGACGATCGGCGAAACCGTGATGGCCTATTTGCGCGAGCTCGACGATGTCGCCTATGTGCGTTTCGCTTCGGTTTATCGCAATTTCCGGGAGGCCAAGGATTTTGAGACGGCGCTCGCGGAATTAACGGCGGACGAGGCCGCAGAGGTTGCGCGCAAGTGAGCGCTGAACCGGATGTGCGGCAAGATCGGCGCTTCATGGCGCTGGCCTTGACCCTCGGGCGTCGCGGGCTGGGGCGCACTTGGCCCAACCCGGCGGTAGGAGCGGTCATTGTGAGCGGCGGCGATGCCGGGTCGCCGGTGATTGTCGGTCGCGGCTGGACCCAGGCCGGCGGCCGGCCGCATGCCGAAATCGAGGCGATAGGCCGGGCGGGAGCGGCCGCACGCGGGGCGGCGCTTTACGTCACGTTGGAGCCTTGCGCGCATCACGGCAAATCGCCGCCCTGCGCCGATGCCGTCATTGCCGCCGGTCTTTCGCGCGTCGTCTCCGCGCTCGAAGATCCGAATCCCGAGGTCGCCGGCGCCGGTCACGCGCGGCTGCGCGCGGCCGGCATCGCGGTCGCGGTCGGCATCGGCGCGGAGGAAGCCGGTCACGACCACGCCGGCCATATCAGGCGCGTGCGCGACGGCCGCCCGCATGTGGTGCTCAAACTCGCGATCTCGGCCGACGGCAAAGCCGCGGCAGCCGGAAGACAGCCGGTCGCGATCACCGCGGCGGCGGCTCGCGATCGCGTCCATCTCCTGCGCGCACAAAGCGACGCGATCATGATCGGCATCGGCACAGCGCTCGCCGACGATCCAATGCTGACTTGCCGCCTGCCCGGTATGGCCGGATATTCGCCGGTACGGATTGTGCTGGACAGCGCCTTGCGCCTGCCGCTCGGTTCTCGCTTGGTGCGCAGCGCCCGCGACGTGCCGGTGTGGGTGGTGGCCGGCGCAGACGATGCGCGCGCCGCGGAACGAGCCTTGGAGACGGAGGGCGTCACGGTATTGCGGGCCGCCGAGATGAATGGACGGCTCGATCTTGCCTCGGTGCTCAAGCTTATCGCCGGCCGCGGCATCACCCGGCTCATGCTGGAGGGCGGCCCGACTCTTGCCGCTGCTTTCCTTGGCGCCGATCTCGTCGACGAGGCCGTGCTGTTTCATTCCCCGAAAATTTTGGGGGCCGAGGGCATTGACGCGCTTGATGGCCTGCCGCTCACGGCGCTGACGCGATCGCCGCGCCTCAAATGCGTCGCCAGCGAACCCGTCGGGGCTGACACGCGAGCGCTCTTCGCGCGAAGGTGACGGCCGTGTTCAGCGGAATTGTCAATGACGTCGGCGAAGTCCTTGAAGTCAGGGAGCAGGCCGACGGCCTGCGCCGTCTGACCATTGCCTGCGGCTATGACAAGGACACGATCGACATCGGCGCCTCGATTGCCTGCTCTGGCATATGCCTCACAGTGGTAGCGCGCGAGCGGCAGGGAAGTCGGACCTCTTTCGCGGTCGATGCCGCCGCCGAGACCTTGCGGGTAAGCAATGCCGGAACTTGGCAACGCGGCACAAAGCTTAATCTCGAGCGCGCTTTGCGGCTCGGCGACGAACTGGGCGGGCACCTGGTCTCAGGCCATGTCGATGGTCTGGCCGAGCTCGTTGCGCGCCATGATCTCCCCGCCATGGCGCACCTTTCACTGCGCGCTCCGGCGGGGCTGGCGCGGTTCATTGCGCCCAAAGGCTCGGTCGCCCTCGACGGCGTCTCGCTCACGGTCAACGAGGTCGAAGGCGATACCTTTTCCGTACTGATCATTCCGCACACGCTCAAGGTCACTACGTTCGGGGCGCTGCGCACGGGCGCGCGGCTGAACCTCGAAGTCGACCTGATAGCGCGCTATGCCGCGCGACTTCTGCAGACGGCGCAGCCTCACTGAGGTCGCGCTTGTTCGGGCCGTCCCGGCTTGCTACGACCACGTGCAGAGCCGATCCGGGAAAGAGATTTCCGGTTGTCGGGAAAGATCATGCTCCAACAAGAAGTGGACGGACCGCAGCAATGGCCGGGCCGCGGCGAGGCAAGCCTGAGAAGAGCGGCGCCAAAGGCGCGCGCATTCTCCTCGTCGAGGCTCGCTTCTATGACGAGATCGCCGATGCGCTTCTCGCCGGCGCGATGAAGGCGTTGAACGAAGCGCGGGCCGAGGTCGATCGCATCAGCGTGCCGGGCTCGCTCGAAATCCCTGCCGCGATTGTCATCGCGCTCGATGCCGCGCGGCGCAGGCGCCGTCCCTATGATGGCGTGGTCGCGCTCGGCTGCGTCATCCGCGGCGACACCATCCACTTCGACATTGTCGCGCATCAATCCGCCCGCGGGTTGATGGATATCGCGATCGCGCGCGCCCTGCCGATCGGCAACGGCATCATCACCGTCGAATCCGAGGCGCAGGCCTTGGCCCGCGCCCGCCCGGAGGAGCAGGACAAGGGTGGCGATGCCGCGCGCGCCGCGCTCGCACTCATCGGCATCAAACGCCGGCTGGCGGGGCGTTGACATGGTTCGCGGCGAAGCAAAAGCCGGAGCAAAAATGTCGCGCAAAGCCAATAAGCGAGGCGCGGCGCGGCTTGCCGCCGTGCAGGCGCTTTACCAGATGGACCTCGCTGGCAGCGGGTTGAATGAAATTCTCGCCGAGTTTGACAGCCATTGGCTCGGCGCTGAGGTCGAGGGCGTGCAATATCGCCCGGCGGAGGCCGCCTATTTCCGCGATATCGTCGGCGGCTTTGTCGGCGCGCAGAGCCGGCTCGATCCGCAGATCGACGCCGCTTTGGCGCGCGGCTGGCCGCTCGATCGCATCGATGCGGTCGTGCGCGCGGTGTTGCGCGCCGCCGCCTACGAGCTCGAGCATCGCGGCGATGTGCCCGCCCGCGTCGTGGTGTCCGAATATGTCGATCTCGCCGGCGCTTTCGTCGGCGCGGCGGAAACCGGCATGGTCAATGCCGTGCTCGATCAGCTCGCGCGCCAACTGCGGGCGGCCGAATTCCCCGGCAGCTCGGCCGGCGGGGCGGGCGGGTAAAGGCCGTGGCCGAGCCTGACGGACCATCTGCCGAGGAACGCCTGATCGCGCGTTATTTCCGCCCATTGGCCACGCATCCCGGCGCCTTGGGGCTGGGCGACGACGTGGCTGTCCTCGCGGCGCCGGCTGGATGCGATCTCGTGCTCACGACCGATGGCGTTATTGCCGGCGTCCATTTCTTTCCCGACGATCCGCCCGAAGACATCGGCCGCAAGGCGCTGCGGATGAACCTTTCTGACCTCGCCGCCAAAGGCGCAAAGCCGATCGGCTTTCTCATGTCTGTCGCCTTGCCGGGCGCAATCGAAGAAACATGGCTCGCCGCCTTCGCGGCAGGGCTCGGCGAGGATGCCGCGCACTACGGATGCCCGCTGCTCGGTGGTGATACCGATCGCACGCCCGGCCCGACCTCTGTCTCAATCGCGGCGTTCGGCCAAGTGCCGCATGGCACGATGGTCCGACGCTCAACTGCGAAGGCCGGCGACTTAGTTCTGGTGACGGGCACGATCGGCGATGCGGCGCTGGGTTTGGAATTGCGGCGCGACCGCAGCCTGGCTCGGCGGTGGCGGCTCACCGACGCGATGGGCGCTCACCTGATGCAACGTTATCTATTGCCGGAGCCGCGAACCGCGCTCGCTGAGGCAGTCCGGCAGCACGCCGGGGCGGCGATGGATATCTCCGACGGGCTTGCCGGCGACCTCGGCAAGCTTTGCCGCGCCTCCACGGTCGCAGCTGAAATCGACGTTGCCCGCGTGCCGCTCTCCGAGGCGGCGCGAGCGGCCGTCGCCGCCGAGCCGGCACTGCTCGCCACGGCGCTTACCGGCGGCGACGACTACGAGATTGTGGCGACACTGGCGCCGGAAAAACTGCCGGCCTTTCAGGCGGCGGCGCAGGCCGCGGGCATCCCCATGACCGAGATCGGACGCGTGCGAACCGGGGAGGGCACGCGTTTTATTCGCGACGGCGAGGCGCTCGTGTTTGCACGCGCCTCGTACAGCCATTTCTAAATTTTACTTCCGCCGCGAGATCGGCTGATAATCGCGCCGCGTTGCGCCGGTATAGAGCTGCCGCGGGCGGCCGATCCGCTGGTGCGGATCCTCGATCATTTCCTTCCACTGCGCGATCCAGCCGACCGTGCGCGCCAGCGCAAACAGCACGGTAAACATCGCCACCGGGAAGCCCATCGCGCGTAGCGTGATGCCGGAATAGAAGTCGACATTGGGATAGAGCTTCTTCTCGATGAAGTACTCGTCATGCAGCGCGATACGCTCTAGTTCCCTGGCGACGTCGAACAGCGGATCGTCGAC
>Ga0187784_10000545_pt1 | contig 27701 bp, 18 predicted proteins | sample 1015_SJ02_MP15_2_FD_132964 | JGI IMG/M metagenome (GOLD analysis project Ga0187784, IMG submission 132964) | Tropical peat soil microbial communities from peatlands in Department of Meta, Colombia - 1015_SJ02_MP15_20_MG | ecosystem: Environmental > Terrestrial > Soil > Wetlands > Peat | place... | reverse complement strand
TCAAGGCACTCGCCAAGGAACTGAACGTTCCGATCCTCGCGCTGTCGCAATTGTCGCGCCAGGTCGAGAACCGCGACGACAAGCGCCCGCAGCTGTCCGACCTGCGCGAATCGGGTTCGATCGAGCAGGACGCCGACGTTGTGCTCTTCGTCTATCGCGAGGAGTATTACCTCAAGAACCGGGAGCCGCGCGAGGGAACGGAGGAGCACATCAACTGGATGGCGGAGATGGAGCGCGCGCATGGGCGCGCCGAGGCGATCATCGGCAAGCAGCGACACGGGCCGACCGGCACGGTGCAGCTCGCCTTCGAGGCCGAGATCACGCGCTTCTCCAATCTCGCGGAGGAGGACCGGCTGCCGGCGCGGCTATAGCCGCTCGGCGAGACGCGTCAACGCTGTTGCGAGGGCGCCGACAGGAGCAGCCAGAGCGCAAGCACAAGCGCCAGGACGACGCATGCCGCGCCAACGATGGCCCAAAACCCCAGACCCAGAATCGTGAAAGTCAGGTCGATGCGGCCGTCGACCACCTCCACAGAGTCGAGCGACGTCTTGATCAGCCGCCCTTTGAAGTCGTCGGCGACGCGATAGACTGGTCGGCGCGCAAGCATCCGCCTCGCAATCCCATCTGCGAGGGGCGCCGCCCATTCCTCAACGAGAGTCGCATTCTCTTCGACGAGACGTTGCGCGAGCTCGCCCAGAATCCGCCGCCGCCCGGGCGCACTTCCGGACCCGGCGACGCCAGCCAGCGCCAAATCCTTCATCTCGATCTTCTGGGGATCGAAATAGAATGCGCCGTCGTCGTAACGGGGCGCGCCGATCGCGGCGACCGTGAAGGAGAAGTCGCCGTCATTGCGAAGCTTGCCCGCGACTCTGGCCGTCAGCCCGACTTCCTTGTTCAGAATGCGGACCTGCGCGGACTCGGCGCGCGCGGACTTCACGAAGCGCGCCGCGGCGCCGGAGATGGGCAGCTCGTGATCCAGCCGGCTGTTCAACCGCTCCTGTATTTGCGCCTCGCTCAGGGAAATCTTTTGCGCGCCGCCGATGTCGCGAAGAGCCGCCGCGCCCACGATCGCGAGCGCGGCTGCCGCCCCCCAAAGGAGCCTTCGGTTGCATTGCCGCCTCTCCATTCCCCAGTCCAGTCTTTGGGCCTCAGCTGAACGAGACTACTACGGCGTTATAGGCGGCATGCGCCAGCACCGCCGGCGCGAGACGACCCGCGCGCTTGAACAGCAGCGCGTTCATCGCGCCAAGCAGGCCGACCGGCGCCCAGGAAAGCGCCGGGTGGTAGACCGCGAAAAACGCTGCCGTCCCGAGAACGGCGCGCCAGCCGCCCCATTCGCGGTCGAGCGCGCGATAGAGCAGGCCGCGAAACAGGAATTCCTCCGCGACCGGCGCGACCAGCACGGCCAGCAGCACGGTCGCCTGGCGCAGCTGTGGGAAGGCCGCCTGTCGCTTGGCGAGATCGTCGAGGATCGCCGCGCTCGCCGGAAATTGACGCAGCAGCCAGAGATAGCCCAGCGCAAGCGCGCCGAGCGCGAGCCCGGCGCAAAGCCCGAGAGCGAGCGACAAGGCGAGGCCTCGGGCGCCCTCGAAGGCCTCAGGCGACGCCTCGCTTCGCCAGCGCCACAGCGCCGCAATCGACACGCCGCGGTTCTTGAGGAATTGCGCGAGCACGATCGCGGCGACGACCGCCGCGATCGTGAATCCGATCGCCTGCGCCACCGCGACATTCTTTTGGCCGACGAAGATGATCGCGAAGGCGCCGAAGGCTGCGCCGCCTTCGACGACCGCGCTGATCGCCACCATCGCATGCATGAGGCTCGGCGCGGGCGGCGCCCTCTCCGACCAGGGATCGTAAAGATAGGGGAGCCTGGCTCGGAAATTCTGCCACATCGCCGCCGCCGTCATCACCGAGTAGACGACGCCGGCGGCGACGAGCGACCATTGCAGCGTCGTGACGCCGACCGCGAAGGTCAGCGTGCCGAGCCAGGCGGCCATCTGTTGACTCCAAGGCGCGCGCCGCGTCTCGCCCGACTCTGGAACGATGCTCGCGAGCGTCACCATCTTGTCGCCGAGGCTGCGCGCGAAGAAACCCCAGCCTATGGCGATCACGAGAATTTCGCCGGCCGCCGCGGGAAAGCGCCAGGCGCCGAGAGCGAGGGCGATCCAGACGATCACGCAGATGATCGAAGACCACAGCCTTGCCTTCGCCTTGAGCAGGGCCTCCATCCCCTGCGGCCAGGTCAGGGCGATCCAAAGCGCAGCGCCTTCGGAGGCGAGCGACCTCGGGCCGAGCACGACGAGAAAATAAGTGCCGAACATGACTGCCGCGCCGCAGTAATAGTTCCAGACCGTCTGCGCCTGCGCGAAGAAGCTGCGCAGATTGAAGAGCTGAAGCGCCGCCATCGTGATCGGGATCACGAGCGCGGTGACGATCGCGCCGCGGTCGCGACGAAACCAGAGCAGCTCCTTCTTCAGCACGGGATCGCCGGCGAAGGTCGCGCGCGCGCGGCGGGGGCCGGCATCGGCGCTGGAGGCGGGGGTCGAGAGTCCGCGCCGCGCCGCAAAGACCGCAAAGCCGATCGAGGCGGCGATGACGACGGAGGAACCAAGCAGCGAGACCAGGACGCCGCTCGCGAAGGAGAAGCGCCCGTCGGGGAGCCGCCCCAAGAAGACGCCGAGCCATGGCCAGGGCAGGAATTCGAGCGGATGAAGAACGTCGCGCGCCAAAGCGGCGAGCAGCTTGATTTGCGACGCCCCCAGCATGAAGAACATCAGCGAGACAAAGCCGAACCAGCTCATCAGCGCCAGCACGGCGCTGCGCGAGCGCAGGGCGAAGCGCAGCATGACGCCGATCTCCAGCGCCTTGCCGAGGCAAGCGGCGGCGACGGCGATCGGGGCGCCGACGAGCACGGCGGCCGCTACGCCGAGCCCCGGCCCGTAGACCAATCCATAGAGGATCATCGGAAAGGCGGGCGCCGAAAGATAGATGGGGTTTGCCGCGATCGGCGTGAGCATCTCACCCAGGAAGATTGCGCCTGGCGGCGCGGGATGGCTGAACAGCCACTCCCACATCGGATGACGGCGGCGCTGCGCGTCGAAATCCATGCCTTCGGACTGGAACACGAGCATCAGGCTCCACAGCATCAGCAGGAGCGACCCGAACATCGCTGGAAAGGCGCCGAAATCCGCCGCCGCTGCGACGCCGGTCGCCATGCTGGCGGGCGTCTTCGCGCAATCTCTGGTCTCCGCCGAGATGCTGCGCTTGCCTAACGGCGAGAACGGCGGCTGGCTCGCCTTCCCACACTTGTCTGGAGAGAGCTTCGAGTGCTGCGCGATCTCGATGCGCTCGGCTTCCAGCGTCCCGAGATGCACGGCGCCGGCGGCGAGGCCATGCACGAGAAGCATGAACAGGACAGCGAGATAGAAGGCGAAGTCATTCCAGTCGCCGGCGTTCTTGCCGACGCTGCGGCCGAGGAGCTGACGCTGCCTTCGCACGCGGCCGGCGCGGCGGCGGCGCGCCGCGCCGAGCAGCAGGCGCAGCGTCTTCCAGAAGCCCGGCGGATCGGGCGAGTCGCTCATCATGAGGACGACGCTCTGCCGACGAGCCGCAGGAACACGTCCTCGAGGTGCGCCTCTCCATGCGCGGCGCGGAGAACGTCGAGCGCCCCTGCGGCGACGACTTCGCCCGCATCGATGATGATCGCGTGCGAGCAGAGCCTCGCTACATGGTCCATCAGATGCGTCGAGAACAGGATCGTCGCGCCCCGCGCGGCGGCGTTGCGCATGATGTCGTAGAAGAGGTGCGTCGACTCGACGTCGAGGCCGTTTGTCGGCTCGTCGAGCACGAGCAGGCGCGGCGCATGGGCCATGGCGAGCAGCAAGCCGAGCTTCTTCTTCATGCCGCGCGAATAGTCCTCGGCGAAGTTGTCGAGGTCATCGGCGAGGCGCAGCTCTGCGACGAGCGGCTCGAGGCGGCTCATCGCGGCAGCGGGGTCCAGGCCATGCATCGCGGCGGAGAGCTCCAGCGTCTCGCGGCCGGAGAGATAGGAATAAAAGACGGGCTCGTCGGGCAGGAAGCCGATGCGGCGCTTGAGCTCGACGCGATCCTCGAACGCGTCGAGGCCGTCGACGACGAGGGAGCCGCGCGAGGCCTTCATGATGCCCATGAGCAGGCGAAAGAAGGTGGTCTTGCCGGCCCCGTTCGGCCCGAGCAGGCCGCAGATCTGCCCCTTAGGCACGGCGAGCGAGACGTCCTTCAGCGCCGTCTTGTCGCCGAACTCCTTGCACAGGCCGATCGCGCGGACGAGGGCTTCGCCGGGCGCGGCGTCGGTCGATGTCATGCCCGAGGCCTCCGGATCAGGGCGATGCGGCGACGCTCGGCGCCGGATGCCCGATGATGCCGCGCGGGAGTCGCCAATTCCTTCACAGCCAAGTCACAATTGCGTTAAGTCCCGGCAACCCCGGGACAACGTGGGCTTCGCCTTCTTACAGCTCGATGACATCCGCCCGCAGTCCCGCCGAGCCCGCGGCGATCTCGGCGACGCGGCGATGATGCGTGAATACGATCGCCTGCCGCGCTCTGCCGAATTCAGCGATGAGCTCCAGCGCCCGGGCCGTGCGCAGGTCGTCGAAGCTCGCGAGCAGATCGTCGCCGATGAAGGGCAGCGCCTCGCCGCCGCGCAGCTCCAGCAGGGCAAGACGCAGCGACAGATAGAGCTGGTCGCGCGTGCCCTCGCTCATCTCGGGGACGGCGACCTTCTCGCCGCTCGCGCGCACGCCTTTCAGCGCAGGTCGGTCGTCCTCGTCATAGTCGGCGCCGAGACCTGCAAAGGCGCCGTCCGTCGCTGCGGCGAAGAGCGCCGAGGCGCGGCTGATGAGAGGATCTTCGACCACAGCGCGGTGACGCTCGATCGCCCGCGCTGCAAGCCGCGCCGCGCTCGCGCGCAAGGACCAGCGCATCGCCACGGAGACCAGCTCGGCGCCCGCCTCAGCCCTCTGGGCGGCCGCGCTCGCGGCGTTGCGCCCTTGCATGAGCTCGTCACGCCTGCGACGGGCGTCATGCAGCGCCGTCGCCGCCACTTCGATATCCCCGAGGATCTCCTTGCGATCAATCTTGAGGCGTTCGATGGCGCCAGGAACCAGGTCGAAGTCGAGATCGGCCTGCTCGGCGCGCAGCGTCGCTTCGTCGCGCTCGTCAGCCACATCGGCGAGATCGCGGAGGCAAGCGTCAAGCTCTGCGGCCTGCGCATTGCGCCGCTCCGCGCGTTCGAGGGCTGCGTCGAGCGGAGCCTCCGAGGCGAGACCGAAGACCGCGCGCGCGGCGGCGAGCATCGCTTCGAGCTCGTCGCGCCTCCGAGCGAAACGCGCGCAGAACGCTTCTCGCTTTCGCGTCGCCTCGAGCAAGGTTTCGCGCCGCTTGTTTTCGGCTTGAGCGCGCCCGAGGCGCTCGCTCAGCACATTGAGCGCGGCGCGAGAGTTGAGATCATCAAGCTCGGGCGCCGCCGTTTTGACCAGGGCGGCGACGGACGCGTCGAAGGCCGCAATGTTCTGCTCCATGCCCTCGATCCGATGTTTCGCGGTCCTGAGCCTCTCCTGATAGAGGGGAATTCCTCGCCAGACAGCGAGCGCCGCCTTGGCTTGCGCGGGCGTCGCCGCGCCGTCAAGCCCGATGGCGCCGGCTGCGGACGGCCAATCGGCGGCGGTGCGCTCGAACGCTTCCTGCGCCTTGGACTGGTTTTGCTCGGCGCGCGCGAGCGTCGCCAAAGCCTTTTCTCGCAGCGTCACGGCCGTGCGCGCGTCCGTCCAGCGCCTTTGCAGGCGTTCGAGAGTCGCGCGCGCCAATTTGTGAGCCGCTTCGATGGGAAGGGCGGGGTCGGCCTCCTCGCCCATCTCCGCGACGAGTCGCAGAAGGCTCGGCTTCATCGCCTCGAGCTCCTGCGCCAGCGCGTCGAGTTCGAGCTTGCCGCCGTCGAGGCGCTCCCGCTCCTGCAGCATCTCGCTCACTCTCTCGCGCCAGGCGGCCATTTCCCTCGGCGCCGAAGGCTCGACGCCGACTCCCGTCCAAACTGCGCGCCAGTCTGCGCTCAACGCGCGCCATCGGGCGAGGCGCTCATCCTGCGCGGCGCGCATGCGCTCATAGTCGCGCTGAACCCTGGCGCGCTTTTCGCAGGCGGCGGCGTAGCGTGCGGCGCGCTCCGCTCCAGTCAGCAGAAGGTCGGTCGTCGCGTCTATTTTTCGGCCCTCCGCGCCCAGTGCGTCGAAGGCGCGGCGGCGCTCTCGCGGCGGCCCGTCGTCCAAGGCCTCGCTGAGGCGATCAAAGGCCTCGTCGCGAGCCTGACGCGCGGTTGCGAGATCCTCGCGCGTCGCCACGTCGCCTTCGCGCTGCAGCGCGACGATCTCGCGCTCCGCCTCCGCCAAGGCGTTTTGCAGGCCGTCGCTCTCGACCGCGGCGCGCTTGTCCTCTGCGTCCAGCGCCTCGAATTTTTGACGCGCCGCTTCGATCTTCGCCGCGTCCGGCAGCGGCGCGCGCGCGAGCTCGGCGAGCGCTGGGGGGATCGGCTCGAGCTGCGACAGCCTCTCCTCCAGCCGCCGTGTCCCCGCCGCATGGGCGAGCGAGTCGCGCCGCAGCCGATCCGCCTTGGACGCCACCTCCTCGAACAGCTCGAAAGACTGGCGCAAGCGGGCGGGATCGACCGCCTCTCCGCCGGCCCGGACCGCTTCGCTCGCCGCAAGCGCATCGTTCCGGGCCGCCTCGAGCGCGTCGGCGGCCTCGGCGCGCTTGAGGTCGGCCTTGCCGAGCTTGTCGATGAGTTCTTCGACGCGGGCGAGCGCCGCGTCGGTCGGTTGACGCGCGGCGAGCGCCTCGTGATCGTCGACGCCCAAACGGCGCGCGCTCGAGTCGAGATTGTCCTGCGCCTCGCGCGCCTCGGCGCGACGGCTCGGCAAATCCTTCTCCGCCTCTCGCACAGCGCCCACGGCCTCACGCAGCGCGCCGATCTTTTCGCCAAGCTCCAGCAGCCGTTCATCGACTTCGAGACCGGCGATCGCCTCCTGCTCGGCCGCCTGCTCCGTTTGCTGCTCCTTGAGCGCTTCTTCAACGCGCCCGAGTTCCTGCAGCGCCGTCCGCCAGCGCGTCGAAGCGTTCGCCTCGACATGCGGCAGAGCGGCGTGGTCGGCGAGATCCGACCGCAACAGCGCAATGCGCTGCAATTTCGCCCGCGTGCGTAGCGCGCGCTCGCGGCGCGCGAGCTCCAGGCCGTTCTGGTCTTGCGCGGACGTCAAGGCGTCGCGGCGATCCTGCGCGTCCTTGACGGCCGTCTCGGCCGAACGAAGCGCGTCGAGGGTGACGACTCTGTCGCGCAGCTCCTTTTCGGCGTCCTGATAACGGTCGTAGGCGACGTAAAACGGCTTGCTCCGCACGCGGCGGGCGCTGAAGATCTCGTCCGCCTCGGCGGCGAGCGCGGCACGAAGCTGCGACAGCGCCTGGAGCCTCGTCGAGGCCGCGGCCAAAGTCTCGGCGAGGCGTCCGCCCGACCTCAATAGCTCCTCGCCGCCCTCGCGCAGCTTCTCTCCCGTCAATCCGAATTCGAGGTCGAAAGTTTTTCGAGCGACGCCGCCGAGCAGCGGCGTGAGCGGATCATGCGCCAAGGGGCCGTCGTTCTGGTCGAGCAGCGTGTTCGCCCGGCCTTTGCGCCGCCGAACCTCGAGGATCGAGCCATCGTCCAGCCGCAGGCTGGCGCCGATGCGCAGCTGCGACTGCTTGTGACGAAAGGCGGATCTCGTCTCGTGCGAAAAACCGAACAGAAGGTCGCCGATGGCGCAGAGCGCAGAGGTTTTGCCGGCCTCGTTCGGCCCGAGCACAACGTGAAGCAAAGCGCCCTCGCGAAACGCGAGCGTGCGATCCGTGAATGCGCCATAGCGTTCGAGCCGCAGCGACAGCAGCCTCATGCGCCGCCCGTCCTCAGCGCGATCTCGCCCAGCAACAAATCGCGGGCCTCGACCGCCAGCGCGGCGGCATTCGCTTCGCGCCGAAATTCGTCGCGCAGCGCCGGCGGCAGTTCCGCTGCGACCTCGTCGATGAGCGCAGCAGTCGCAAACGCGAAGTCCGCGTCGGCGGCCTCGCCGATCAGCGCCTCGACGTCGAGCGCGTCCGCGGTCGCCAGAGCGGCCTCGCGCGCTTGCGGCGCGCGGGTCTCGATCTTGAGGCGCTCGACCCAGAAGTCCTCGCCGAACCTGCAAGCAATCGCGCGCGCGTCGGCTTCCAGCGACTCGCGGCGCGCCACGAGCCGCTCGTGCGCTGGCGTCGCGCCCTCGAGCGTGAGACGCAGCGCCAGCGCGCGCCCTTCCGCCTTGGCGTGCTCCTGTCGAAGCCGCGACTCGATCGCCGTCAAGGCGTCCGCTTCGTCCTCGCAACGCGAGATGTCGAGGCGCGCGTCGGCCCAGCGCGCGACGTCGAGCGCGACATGCTGGATCGACTCGACGCGACCGTCGGAAACGACGACGCGCATCGCGCCTTTGGGCCCGTCCTCGCGCACGCTGCGGCCTTGCAGGTTGCCGGGATAGACGATGTGAGGATCGGCGCAGACGCGCTCCGCCGCGTGAACATGGCCCAGCGCCCAATAATCATAGCCGAAGCGCTTGAGATCTTCGACGCTGCAAGGGGCGTAGGACGCATGGCCGCGCGAGCCGTCGAGCGCCGTGTGCAACAGGCCGACGTTGAACCACCCCTCGCGCCGCGGCGGATAGGAGGCCACGAAGCCGCCGTCGACCAGCCGCGCGTTGAAGCTGCGCCCGTGCAGAGCGACGCGAAGCCGATCGATCTCGAAGCTCTGCGCCTGGCGGGACGCAAACACGCGCACATTCGCCGGATAGGGCAGCGACTTCGCCAACGGGCTGTCGAAGTCGTGATTTCCTCTGACGAGATAAACGGGAATGTTTTCGCGCTCGAGTCGCGCGAGCTCGCGCACGAAGAAGAGGCCGGTCGACACGTCGCGCCAATCGCCGTCGAAAATGTCGCCGCTGATGGCGAGAAACGCCGCTTGAGCGGCGATGGCCTCGTCGATCAGCGCGGCGACTGCGCGACGGCCGGCTTCGGCGAAGCGCGCCGCGACAGCGTCGTTTTTGCCGCAGAGACCGGCGAGCGGGCTGTCGATATGGAGATCGGCGGCGTGAAGAAAGGCGAAGCGCATTCGGGCCCCTGCATTGGTCTTGGCATTATGGGGGATCACAGGCGCGAGCGGAACCCCGCCCGGCCTTTCGCACAGCAAAAGCCGCCGCCCCGTTGTTGACAGAATTTCGAAAGAATGCTCGGGAGAAGGCCTTCAGACCGCATCGCGGACGCTTTGTCTTCGGTTCGGTTGCGAGGTCGGGAGGATGGGATGAGGCTGTTGACTGCATTGGCGTTCGTGGCCGGCATTGGCGGGTCGGTCGCGCTCGCGCAAGCGACGAGCCCCGCGCCTCCGGACGCCCAGAGCCTGGCGCCGGATCCCTCCCAAATGAAAGCCAAGGAGCTTCGCGCCCACTGTCGCGAGGAAGGCCGCGTGCAGGGTCTGAAAGGCCAGGAGCTCAAGGCGTCTATAGAAGCGTGCTTTGCGAAAGCGCGGCCCGACCTCGCCGCCGCACGGGCATGCCGCAAGCAGGGCAAGGATCAGGGGCTCGGGGGCCCGGATCTCAAGGCCTTCGTCAAGCAGTGCAAGCGGGGCGGGCAGTGACCGCTCGCGCGTGGGAGTCTAGCCAGATGACGCAATCGAAAAAGTCGCTCGCGCCTTTATTCGCTGCGGCGGCTTTCGCCGCTTTAGGCCCGAATCCGGCGAGCGCGCAGGCCGTCGTGGACAAGCCTGCGCAGGGGACCGTCACCGGAAAACCCGGGAAGCCCGGCGCCGACAAGCCCGCCATTCCGGGCGGAGTCGTTGCAAAACCAGCAAAGCCGGGCGCCGACAAGCCCACGCCGGGCGGCGTCGCCGACACGCCTGTGAAGCCGGGAGCAAACCAGCAGCCCTCGCAGGCCGGAGCCCCCGATACGCCCGCGAAGCCCGGCGCCGCCGATGCTGCGGCGAAGCCCGGCGGCGACAAGCCGGCGTCGACGGCCGCGGTCGAAAAGCCGATGCCAAAGCCGGTCCCCGAGACCGTTCCGGAGATGTTTTCGCCCACCGTGTCCTGGGTGCCCGGACATTACGTGTGGCGCAAGGGCGACTGGGTCTGGGTGAAGGGCCACTATTACGCGGGCTCCGTTCCGCCCATGCCGCCCGTTGTCGCGGAGCAGAAGCCGCCGAAGCCCGCTCCCGAGGATATCTGGGTGCAGGGCTATTGGGCGTGGGAAGTCGGCGCCTGGAAATGGCATCCGGGGAGCTGGGTTCACTCGTGAAGCCCTCGCGCCGGACGAGACGGCGCGTGAGTGGATAAAGGATGAGGCGGCATGAGCTTCGAGACGATCCGCGTCGAGACGCAGGGAAGAGTCGCGCTCGTGCGCCTCCATCGGCCAGAGGCGCTCAATGCGCTCAACGCCAGGCTCATCGGCGAGCTCGATGCGGCGCTCGCGGGCTTCGAAGCCGATGAGAACATAGGCTGCGTGGTGCTGACGGGCGGCGAGAAGGCCTTCGCGGCCGGCGCCGACATCAAGGAGATGCGCGACAGGGATTTCGCCAGCGCCCTGCTCGACGACTTCCTCGGGCGCTGGGACGCGGTGGCGCGCGCGCGCAAGCCCATCGTCGCGGCAGTGGCCGGCTTCGCGCTCGGCGGCGGCTGCGAGCTCGCGATGATGTGCGACATCATCCTCGCCGCCGACACGGCGCAGTTCGGGCAACCCGAGATCAGGCTCGGCGTGATACCCGGCGCAGGCGGCACGCAACGGCTGACGCGCGCGATCGGCAAAGCCAAGGCCATGGACCTGTGCCTGACGGGACGCATGATGGGCGCAGAGGAGGCCGAGCGCGCAGGTCTCGTCGCGCGCGTGGCTCCCGCGGCGGAGCTGCTCGCCGAGGCGCTCAAGACCGCTCAGACGATCGCGAGCCTGTCGCTGCCCGCCGTGCTGTCGGCCAAGGAGTGCGTGAACCGCGCCTATGAGACGACGCTCGCCGAGGGCGTGCGCTTCGAGCGCAGGGCGTTCTATTCGCTATTCGCGACGCAGGATCAGAAGGAGGGCATGGCGGCCTTCGTCGAGAAGCGCAAGCCGGCGTTCGCGAACAGGTGAGGCGGCGCGCGCGCTTCCGGCAGCAGCCGAGTTGTTCTAAAGTGAGGCCATGAACCAGCACGCGCTCATGTTCGACAAGCTCGTCTATCTCGACCGGCTGAAGAGCGCCGGGGTCGCCGAGGACGTGGCGCGCGCCCATGCGGACGGCCTCGATCAGGCGCTGCGAGAATCGGTGGCGACGAAAGCGGACGTCGAGGTCGTCGAGCGCAACCTCAGCAAGGAAGTGAATTCCGTCGAGGGGAGGCTTAACGGGAAGATTGAGGCGTCGGAGCGGAGCATCAGAGCAGAGATCAATACTCTCGAGCAGCGGCTCGACGCCAAAGTCGAGGCTATTGACGTCAAGGTCGATGCGCTCGACCGCAAAATCGAAAGACTCGAGGCGAAGATCGATTCGGTCGACCTTAAGCTCGAGGCGAAGATCGATTCGGTCGACCTTAAGCTCGAGACGAAGATCGAGGCGCTCGACCACAAGTTCGAGGCGAAGATCGATGCGCTCGACCACAAGCTCGAGGCGAAGATCGATGCGCTCGACCACAAGTTCGAGGCGAAGATCGATGCGCTCGACCACAAGCTCGACGCGAAGATCGATGCGCTCGACCGCAAGCTCGACGCAAAGATCGATGCGCTCGACCACAAACTCGACGCGTCGGTGGCTCGTCTCGAGAAGGAGATTGCCGAAAGCCAGGTGACATTCACGCGCTGGACCGTCGGAACGGCGATCGCGCTCACCGGCGTGATCTGGACGATCGCCAAATTCGTGCACTGATGCGGGATTTCCGCCGCGCCTGTCGTCCCGCAGGCCAACCCCGCGCAAGAAGAACAAAAAAAGAACTTGCATCAAAGAACAAATCATGCACATTTGGCGCTGCGCAGCGTTTGGAGTCGTCCACGGGTGGGCGTTGCGCCTGCCGGTCAACCTATGCCAGAAGGATGAAAATCGTGAGCCAAGCCAATCTCCGCCTCGTGGAAGGCGCTTCCGTGGACAAAAGCAAAGCCCTCGACGCCGCGCTGTCGCAGATCGAGCGAGCCTTCGGCAAAGGCTCGATCATGCGCCTGGGCAAAAACCAGAAGGCGGTCGAGATCGAGACCATCTCCACCGGCTCGCTCGGCCTCGACATCGCGCTCGGCGTCGGCGGTCTGCCGCGCGGGCGCGTGATCGAGATTTACGGTCCCGAGTCCTCCGGCAAGACCACGCTCACCCTGCATGTCATCGCCGAGGCGCAGAAAGCCGGCGGCGTCTGCGCCTTCGTCGACGCCGAACATGCGCTTGATCCCGTCTACGCCAAGAAGCTCGGCGTGCAGCTCGACGACCTGCTGATTTCGCAGCCCGACACCGGCGAGCAGGCGCTCGAGATCACCGACACGCTCGTGCGCTCCGGCGCCGTCGACGTTCTCGTCGTCGATTCGGTTGCGGCCCTGACGCCGCGCGCGGAAATAGAAGGCGAGATGGGCGACGTGCAGCCCGGCCTTCAGGCGCGGCTCATGAGCCAGGCGCTGCGCAAGCTCACCGCGTCGATCTCCCGCTCGAACACGCTCGTCATCTTCATCAACCAGATCCGCATGAAGATCGGAGTCATGTATGGCTCGCCCGAGACGACGACCGGCGGCAATGCGCTGAAATTCTATGCCTCGGTGCGGCTCGACATTCGTCGCGTCGGGGCGATCAAGGACCGCGACGAGGTGACCGGCAACCAGACGCGCGTCAAGATCGTCAAGAACAAGGTGGCCCCGCCGTTCAAGCAGGTTGAGTTCGACATCATGTATGGCGAGGGCATCTCCAAGGTCGGCGAGCTCATTGACCTTGGCGTCAAAGCCGGCGTCGTCGAGAAGTCCGGCGCCTGGTTCTCCTTCGACAGCCAGCGTCTTGGTCAGGGCCGCGAGAACGCCAAGACCTATCTCAAAGCCAATCCGCAGATCGCCGCGCGGGTCGAGAAGGCGATCCGCGAAAACGCCGGCATCATCGCCGACCGCATTCTGGATGCGAGCGGCGACGAGCCGGTGGAAGCCGAAGCCTGAGACGCGGAGCTCAGCCCGCCGCTTGCCGCAGCGCCTGCTGCGCCGAGAGCGCGGCGGAGGCGGCGCTGCGATCGCCCGGCTCGACCAGATCGACCGGCGCCGCACCGGGGAGGACGCGTTTCGGCGGATCCTCCGCGCTCGTCTCGAACTCAGCGCCCGCAAGCGATCGTAGGCTGGCGGCGGCGACTCCGCTCCCGTCGCCGTCTCCCTGCTCCTGCTTGCGCATCATGCCGGCGAGCCGCGACAGCGTGGCCGAGGAGGCTTGCGCCTCGGCCTGCGCCTGGCGGCGCTGCTGCAGGGCCTGCGACGCGCCGTCGCCACGCGGCGCTCTCGCCTTAATGAAGGCGGTGATCTTTGCCAGCGGAGAGGACGGCTCTTCCGCCGCATATGAGATTGCCGACGATGCCGGAGGCGCGCCCCCGGTCGCGACGGCCCTCTCGCTCCTGCGGATGGGACTTGCGCGCTTCGCGCCGCCGATACGATCTTTCAGGGAAGTGATGAAGCCCGAGAGCAGCCCGGGCATTGCGACGACCGGCGACGACCCGATGTCGCGCGACGCCGGCGCGGAAGATGCGCCCCGCTTGCCGCGCAGCCAGCGGTAAGCGGAAAACGCGGCCGCGGCGCCGATCAGCAGGATCTTCCAAAACTTGAACAGGTTCCATGCTATCAGCGCGAGGATCCCGACCTTCTGCGCATTGCTCGCCGGCTGAGTCGCGACGGGCTGCTGACGCGTCAAGCCGCCCGTCAGCAGTCCTGAGAGATCGTAGGGCGCCGTCTTGTCCGCGCTCGGATCAAAGTCCTCGTACGCCTTTCCGTGATCATAGGTCATAGCCGAGACGAGCGTCGCAGCCTCGTTTCGGAAGCGGGGAAGATCCTCCTCCATGCCCACAATCTGAATTTCCAACGCGCCTTGACGCCCGAGCGCGTAGGCCATGCAGTCGACGAGACGGTCGTCGGGATCGGTCGAGTCCTGCGTCGTGACGCCCACGCAGGCGCTCAAGCGATGCTTTTCGTCATAGCGCGGCGGATCGACCCAGCCAGTCAGCGTCAGCGGCTCCTCGCCGGCGCGTCGCCGCGCGCCATTCTCCTGCGCCGCCAGTCGCCTCAAACCGGCCAGCGTTTGCGCGGCGTCAAGTCCGACGCCGCCCTGGTCCTTGACGTAACCATCGTCGACGGCGCCGACGAAGGCGATCCAATTCGAAGCCCGTTGCGCCGGCAGGACGACGCCGAGCTTGCCGGGGTCCACGGGACCATCCCCGTAAAGCTCCTTGGCGTTGATGGCGGCGACGAAGGCGCGCCCCGCCGGCAGCCAGAAGGTCGCCCGATCCGCGAGCCGCACCTCAGCCGGGCCTCTGACGCCGCGCGCCAGCACCGACGCGTAGGCTTTGTCGGCGTCCGGGTCGACAGGTTGCTCTGTCGCGCGTGCGGCGGGCGGGGTCGCGGCGACACTCGCCGCCGCAGTCGCAGGCGGTTTCGCCGCCGCGGGCGCCGCAACGTCGGCAGGCTTTGGCTGCTGGTCTGGCGCCTTGACGACGGGCCCGGGATCTTTTGCGGACGCCCCAGCGCTTGCGTCACGCGCAGCGGAGGCGGCGTCGGCGCCTGGGGCGCCCGCCGGGAGGGCCCCCGCGACCGCCATCGCCGGAGAAACAGGAACGGTCGCCGTGGCGGCTTCGGGCCGCAGGGTCGCTTCCGGCGATTTCGTGGCGAGTTCCGGCGGCGCGCCGCCGACCGCCGCAGTCGCCGGCGCCTGCTTCGCCGGGCTCACGCTCGGGGCCAAGACCGCCTGAGAAGCAACTCCCCCCGGGTTGGCTGTCGCGCCAGACGAGGCGCCGGGGGAAGAAGCCAGGACGGGCGCTCGATTCGTGGGCGCGACCGGCTGAAGCGCCGTTTCCGGCGGGTTCGCGGGGGCGCCCACGGTTACGGGGGCCGATTCAGGCGTCTGACTGGAGGGGCTTGGGCGAGACGGCGCCGCAGCTTGGGGGCTGGCCTCGGACGGCTTCGCTGCGACAGTCGCGGGCGACGCGGCGGCCTCGGGGGGCGCGGCTTGCGTCGCGCTGTTCTCGGCGGCGGCCGCGGGCGCTTCCCGGGCTGGCGACGCAGGCTCGCTCACAACCTTCGCGGCTTCAGTTCCACTTTCAGGCGCGGCGTTTGGTTTCGTGGCGATATCGAGCGGTTCCGCCGCGCTCCCTTTGCCGCGCGCCGCGCGGGGCGCGTTCGCCGCGGCGGACGCGCTTCGCGAAGTCCGGCCCGTAAGGCTCTCGACGATCGGCGCGCGCCTGGCGGCGGCTTCGCCCGTGGAGGGGCGCAGCGGCGCCATCTCGATCACGACGTCTTCAAAACCCTTTTGTGACGGACTCGAAAGCTCGAGAATGACTTTCGATTCGCCCGAGCTTGAGCGATCGCGCGCGTCGCTTTGCGAGGCCGCGAGCGTGACGACGACGAGCGCCAGCACGGACGCGCAGGGACGCAAGACTGACATGACCCACTCCACCGTTAATGACTTGGGCAGTCTCAGCGATCGACGATCAAAAAAGAATTACGTGTCGCCTCAGGCGTCGCAACAGGGAACGGTTAAGATGAAAATTGAGTTAGCTCGCGGGCCCGAGCACGCGACGATTGACGACAGCGCAAACGACGAATCAGGCTCCCGATCGACCTCGCAGGCAACGTGCGGCGCCCTGTCCGTCGTGGCCCTTCCCAAGGCGCGCCGTAGCGCCGCGTTGCGCCCAAGACCAAGGGCGAGCTTTGCAGCGCGGCGGATGTTACGCTAGCATGAGCCATGCTTCGCTTGTTCCGCAAACAGCCTGCGGCGTCCGGCGCTGCGACGCAAATCGAGCTTTCGCATGCGGGCGACGACATCGTCGTCATGCTGCGGCGCTCGCCGCGGGCGCGGCGCTATACGTTGCGCGTGCGCTTCGCCTCGCGCGACGCTGTGCTGACCATGCCGCAACGCGGCTCGGTGCGCGAGGCGCGCGCCTTCGCGGAACGGCACGCAGCCTGGATTTCGGCGCGCCTCAACCGACTGCCGGACGTCATACCTTTCGAGGACGGAGCGATCGCGCCGCTGCGCGGCGTTGCGCATCTTCTCGCGCACCGGCCGGGCGCGCGCGGGGTCGTGTGGCGTGAGGATATTGCCGGCGAGGCGCCCGCTTTCGCGCTCTGTGTCGCCGGGGGCGCGGAACACATGGCGCGACGCGTCACCGACTATTTCAAGCGCGAGGCGCGCCGCGACTTGGAGTCCGCCGTCGAGCGGCACACGAGCGCGCTAGGTCTGGCGCCGCGTCGCGTGGGCCTGCGCGATCCCGTAAGCCGTTGGGGGTCATGCTCGGCTACAGGGTCGCTGAATTTTTCCTGGCGCCTCGTCATGGCGCCGCCCTTCGTGCTGGACTATCTCGCGGCGCATGAGGTCGCGCATCTCGTGCATCTCAACCATTCGCCGAAATTCTGGGCGCTCGCGAGGCGGCTCTCGCCCGACCTCGACCGCGCCGAAGCCTGGCTCACCGCCAACGGCGCTCAGCTGCACAAATACGGGTCGAGGCCTTAGCCCGCTCGCGGATGCGCGAGGCGATAGGCCTCGAAGAGGCGCGCCTTGTCGACCGCAGCGTAGATCTGGGTCGTCGAGAGCGACGCATGGCCGAGCAGCTCCTGAATCGTGCGCAGGTCGCCGCCGCGGCTCAGCAGATGGGTCGCGAAGGAGTGGCGCAGCGCGTGGGGCGTCGCATTATCAGGCAGCCCCAGCGCGCCGCGCATGCGCTGCACGGCGAGCTGCACGACGCGGGCCGAAAGGCGATCGCCGCGCACGCCGATGAACAGCGGTCCGCCAGCCAGCTCATGCGGGCAGAGCGCGAGATAGGACTCGATGAGCCGGCGCACCGGCTCGATGACCGGCACGGTGCGGGTCTTGCCGCCCTTTCCGAGGATCGTCACCCGGTCGATTGCGCCGATCGGAGCGGCGTCGCGGTCAATCGACAGCGCCTCGGATATGCGCAGGCCAGCGCCATAGAGCAGACCGAGCACGGCGGCGTCGCGCGCGAGCGCCCAGGGCTCGCGGGCGTCGCCCGCCCGGGACTGCGTGTCCAGAAGGTCGCGCGCGTCGGCGACGGCGAGCGCCTTCGGCAGATTATGCGGGCGCTTCGGGGCGCGCACGGCCGCGAAGACGTCGGTTTTGGCGAGACCCTGCTTCTCGAGAAAACGCAGGAAGTTGCGCAGCGCCGCGAGAGCGCGCAGGAGCGACCTGCTTTCCAGCCCGTCGTTGCGGCGCTTGGCGAGGTAGCTGCGCAGGTCGGCGGGCTCCAGCGCCTTCAACGCTCTCGCGCCCGGCGTCTCGCCCAGATGTTCGGCGAGGAAGGCGAAAAAGAAGCGCACGTCGCGGGCATAGGCTGTGAGCGTATGCGGCGAAGCGCGACGCTCGTAGGCCAATCGGGCGATCCACTTCTCCGCCTCCGCGCGGATCTCCGCGCTGGCGTTGAGCGCCCGCAGGTCGGGAAGCGGCTTTCGCGTTTCGCCACGCATGGCGGCGAAGTGTGGCGCGCAAAGGTTAAAGGTTAATGGAGCTACTTGCCGGCTTTGATCTCGGCGGTCGCCTGGACCAGGAACTCGTCAAGCGTGCGACGGACCTGGTGCTCCGACTGCTCGACGCCGGCGGCGGCGAAATCCTTGAGGACGCGCGCGACGACGAGATCGTCCGCATTCGGCGAGGCCTCGGCGGCGACGAGCTCTTCGGCATAGGCCGTCGCCGCCTCGGCGGTCTTGCCGAGCTTCTCCGCGGCCCAGAGGCCGAGCAGCTTGTTGCGACGCGCTTCGGCGCGGAAATGCTGCTCCTCCTCATGCACGAAGCTTTTCTCGAAGGTCTCTTCGCGTTTGTCGAAGGTGCTCATTCACGGCCTCTTGGGAGTTGAACTGCGCGAGCGGCTATCTGGCAGCCATATACGGGCTCGCTCGCAAAAGTCCAAGGGCGAAACCGCGCTGGCGGCCCCCGCCGAGTTGTCGCCTGCAACCTGTGGACCGCGCGAGGCCCCAAGCGGCGCAAAGCGCGGACGAATATCGCCGGGGCGGTCAGATTTCGAGCGCTTGGCGCCTCAAAGGAGCGACTCATAGACACCGAGCGTCGCATCGCACATGCTCTCGAGAGAATATCGGTTGGCGATGAAGGCGCGCGCCCGGCTCCCGAGCGCCTCGCGCGCCGAAGCCGTCAGCGCCAGCGCCTCGACGATCGCCTCCGCCAGCGCCTCGGCGTCGTTCGGGGGCGTGCGCCAGCCCGTCGCCTGCGCGGCGGCGACTTCCGGAGGTCCCGCCACGATCTCGCTCGCGGCGCCGAAATCCGAGATGACGACCGGTGCGCCCATGGCCTGACCCTCGATGGCGACGCGCCCGAAGGCCTCGGGTTCGGTCGCCGGGGCAACCGTCACGGCGGCGGCGAGATAAGCGGCGGGCATGTCGGCGCAATGGCCGACGATGCGAACATAGCCTTCTAAACTCAGGCGTTCGATCTGGCGTTCGATGCTGCGCAGATATGAGTCGCTGCGCGCGTCTCCGGCAAAGACGTAGCGAAGGTCCGTGAAGCCCCTGGTGACGAGGCGGCGCGCCGCGTCGAGCAGCACGAAATGGCCCTTGCGCGCCGTGACTCGCGCCGGCAGCAGCACGATCCTGAGGTGCGGCGCGATTCCCCAGTCCGCGCGAAGGCGCTCGACGCGGGACGGATGAACGGCGAGCGGCGAGAAGACGCGCATGTCCACGCCGCGCCCGATCGTGGCGATACGGTTCGAGGCCTCCGGATGCAGCTCGAGGATGCGCTGGGCGGTGAAGCGCGAATTGGCGATGACGATGTCGCCCGCGGCCATGATCGCGTTATAGCGCTGCTTGATCGGCGACGTGCCTGAATAGGCGCTGTGATAGGTGGTGACGAAGCGCGTCCGGGCCTGGCGCGCGGCGTAATAGGCGACCCAGGCGGGCGCGCGCGAGCGCGCGTGCACGATCTCGACCCCCTCGTCGCGCAGAATGCGCGCGAGTCGAATCGAGTTCAGCGTCATGGCGAAGGGATTCTTCGTCGCGGCCGGGAAGGGGATCCAGACACCGCCCTTGCTTTGCAGCTCGCCGACGAGGCGACCGCCCCGCGACGCGACCAGGCAACGGGCGCCGGCTTCCGTCAGCGCCTGCGCCACATCCACGGCCGAGCGCTCGACGCCGCCGGACTCGAGGTCCGGGATGATCTGCAACACCGTATGACCGGCGATGCGCCGTTCGCGCTGAGGAAAGACGGATGACTGAGGATGCATCGCTCTGCGCCGTCCGCGACGACGACTCGTCGCTGGTGATGTTTGGCGCCCCTTGCGCCTTCGTCGGGCGGCGCGTGGAGCGCCGCCTCGCGGGCGCTATCCTGATACGGCGTGATTAGTCAACTATGATCGGGCGGCGACAGTTCAATGCTGTATTCATGGTTGCTTCCCCCATTTTTGCGGCTATCATTTTTCCGCGCCCGCCCTTCGAGCGAACCCCTTCGTGTCGACATGGAGCTGGCGGACATGGAGCAGGCAGGAGGAGGGCGGCAGCCTAGCCCCGTCAATTTTGGGAGGCGTATATGTCCAGTTTTACTGTTGTTTCGAAAACCTCGCTCCGCCCGGATCCGGACGATGCGTCTCCCGAAGTTGCGGGTCTCAACGTTGGCGACACCGTCGCCCGCCTGCATGAACTGGCGAACTGGTCAAAAGTCTCGTTCACGGACAAGTCGGGGCGCGAGTTTCTCGGGTGGCTCCATTCCGATACGCTTCGGGAGATCAAGCCGCGACAAATCAATCTCTATGACGAACCATTCGGACAAGCGAAACAGGTGACGGGGGATCTTTTCCAGGTGAAGATCGACCTCGCGCCTTGGCGCAAGGTCGAGGTGCGGCTGGAGGACGGCTCGGTCCTCGAAGGTTGGATCGAGGACGGCGACGCCGCCACGGGCGGCGCTACGCCCGCGGGCGGCGGCCAGCCACCCGAACTCCCCGCGCCAAGCGACGAAGAGGACCTCAGTCTCGGCCCGAACGAAACATACCGTCCTTACCTTTTGGAAGCCGAGCGCCTCACCGGCATAGACGCAGCGGCGATCGCTGCGATCATCGACGCGGAAGCTTCGAAGCTTGGGAACGGGCAATGGAACAGCAATTCCAGAGCTGGCGGCTCCAGCGCGGCCGGTCTGACCCAGTTCCTCGACGACACCTGGCTCGCGCAGGCCGCCCGGAAGGGCACGCAGCTCAATCTGGTCTGCAAGGCGAAGGGCGATGTCTCCGACATCAACGAGATCGTTCCGGGCAGACAGGCGGACCTGCTGGCGCTCAGGTTCGACCCGAGGCTCTCAATCCTTTCGGCGGCCGAATACGGTCTCTTCAATTGCAACGCCATGATCAAGGACGGCCTCGTCGATGATCAGATTGGAGACGACGAGAAAGCTCAGTACATCTACCTTGCGCACCATGAGGGACTCGCTGGCGCGGAAAAATACTTGCGCAGGAGCGACACTCACACTTTCAGCGACCTCTCAAAGCAGGTCGGAGCGAGGGAGACGCAGACGCTCGTGGATGCGGCGAGTGGCGACACCACCGCGGCGTATCGGACTTGGTTGAAGGAATACATCGATCAACACATTCAGCCCGCGAAATTCAGGAAGCAGGCAACGGGCGCTCCAAGCGGAACCGGAGCCGCCGCTCTTTCCCAGTTCGATGGGCCCCCCATTGCTCTCGACGAGCTTGGCGGCGACCCTCAGCTCGTGAAGGGAATCCAATGGAGATTGTTCGAACTGGGTTATCTCGATCCCCCTGCCGACGGCGCCTTTGGACCTGTGTCGCACTGGGCCCTCAGCGAATTTTGCGATCGGAACGGAGTTTCGCTCGACAAGGGTTTTTCCAGGAGCGCCGCGCAAGCGCTTCTCTCTCCCTCGCGCCCTCTTCCTGACGTCGCAACTACCGGGACTTGGTTCGACAAGGTCATAGTCTATATGAAGAATAATCACTATTTCATCTGTCGGCACCCCGACTGCAAGAACATCATCTATCTCGAGGGCGTGAATTTAGACGGAACGCTCAATGATAACGCGCCGAACGTATTCAACGACCTTCGTATCGTCTTTGTAATCGACAAGAACGGGGCGCCGAACTTCAAAGACTCGATTTGGGACGCCACAACCACGCCTGGGACTTATTGGACGACTCACCCAATGAATCCGAGAGGAGCGGCGATCATCGCGCTCAACCAATACAAGTCCTGGGTCGTGGGAACTCACCATCCCGGCACGCCGCAGGCCCACGAGGCCCTCGTCCAGGCGGCGCCAGTGACCGTCTTCAGGGACTCAAAGATGGATTTCAAGCGCGAGGGCCCAACGGAGACGGGAATTTTCGCGATCAATCAGCACTGGGGATACAATGAGCCAAGGGGAGATCTAGGACGATCGAGCGCCGGATGCCTCGTCGGACGAACGACAGACGGTCACAGGCAGTTCATGGCGCTGGTGAAGAATGATCCGCGCTATGAGGTGAATCACTCATACAAGTTCGTCACAGCGGTCATGCCCGGCGTCAAGGTTCTTGCATGAAGAGACGCCATGCAGAAAGCGTCCGCCTCAGACCGCACGCCGGGCCATCCAACCTGACGAAGACTGGACAGCGGCGCTCGGGTAGCCCGCGCCAGACAGGCGCTTGCTCGTGCATGACGGCGCTGTAGGGTGCGCGGCATGACCGCGACTACGCCCGAGTTCCTGACGATTGCGCGCCCAGCGGGCGGCGAACCCTGGCGCATCGCCTGTCGCGCGCGCGCGGCGCAGGGCGAAGGAGCGTCGCGCGCCGGCTTTGTCTGGCTCGGCGGCTTCGCCTCCGACATGCGCGGCGAGAAGGCGAGCTTCATCGACGCCAAAGCCGAAGCGGAGGGGCGCGCCATGCTGCGCTTCGACTATTCCGGCCATGGGGAGTCGGCCTTCGACGCGCCACCGGGCCGCTTCGTCGACGGCTGCGTCGGCGACTGGATGGAGCAGAGCTTTTGCGTGTTTATGGCCAAGACGCAGGGGCCGCAGATCCTGATCGGCTCGTCGATGGGCGCCTGGATCGCGCTGCTGCTGGCGCGTCGTCTCGCGGAGAAAGGGCTGGAGGGGCGGCTGCGCGGCCTGCTGCTGCTCGCGCCGGCGCCGGATTTCACCGAAGCGTTGTTGTGGAAGAGCCTGTCGCCCGCGGCGCGACGCGAGATCATGGATTGCGGCGTCCATCTGCGGCTCTCGCCCTATGGCGCGACGCCGCTCACGCGCAGGCTCATAGAGGACGGACGCAGCCATCTCCTGCTGGGCGGCCTCGTGCGCACCCATGCGCCGACTCACATCGTGCATGGCTCGCGCGACGCGGATGTTCCGCTTGCGCACGCTCTTGCACTGGTTGATCGGATCTGCGCGGATCCCGTCACCTTCACGCTCGCGCCAGAGGGCGACCATCGGTTGTCGCGCCCGGAAGATCTGGCGCTGATCGCCAGGGCGCTCGACGGCCTCGACTGAGCAAGGCAACCGAACCTTAAGCTTGATGGACGATAGCTTCGAAGCGTCCCGTCCCGGTTCCCGCCCATGTCGATCTCCCAGCCGCTTCTTGCGTCGACCCCAATCGCGCCGTCGCTCAAGAAACGCTTTCTCGCAGCCTTCGACGAGAATTTTCTAAAGAGCGTCCTGCGCGTTTGGTTCCGAACCGTCCGTCGGCTCGAGGTGGCGGGACTCGAAAACTTCGACGCGCAGGGCGTCGTCCTGATGCAGGCCGCCGCTCCGCTCGACGCGGCGATCGCCTTCGCGATCCTCCCCGGCGCGCCGATTTTCGTCTTGGGCCGGCCCTCGCGCGACGCGGACGCGACGTCGTTGCTCGAGCTCCTCGGCGCCGCCACCTTGGTTTGCGATGCGCCGTTGCGTCTGCGCGCGCTCGTGCGCGTAGCCCGGGCCGGCAAGACCCCCGTGTTCCTGCTGCCGGCGGCCCCCGCCGCCGACGGTTTCGCGGAAGCCTGCGACGCGGCGGCGCTTCTCGCTGAAAAGACGGGAGCGCGGATTCTGCGGCTTCAGGTAGAGAGGCGGCGGACGCTTATTCCCCGCACGACCGCGACGCTGTTCGCGCCTGCAGATCTCCCGGCGTCTCCACGGCTCTCGGGTCGCGAGCGACGACGAGCGGGAGGCGAGGCTTGCCGAGAGCTCGTGCGGGAGCTCCGCTTTGCGACCGGAGACCCCGACCGGACCGTCATCGAAGCGCTGGCCGACGCCGGGCGCCTTCACGGCTTCGCTCGCCTCGCGCTCGCGAACGCGACCTATGGCCGGATGCTGGCGCGCGCCCGGGCGCTGGCGAAAAAGCTCAAAGCATTTGCGCGCGCGGGCGAGCCGGTTGGTCTGCTGTCGAACGACGGTCTCGCTTTCCTCGCGCTGTCCTCTCTCGGCTGCGTCCCCGTCCTGCTCGACGCGCGCATTGGCGCAGATCGGCTCTGCGCTGCGCTCGCGGCCTCTGGCGCAAAGACCGTAGTGACGTCGCGCGGCGTTCTCGCCGGCGCACGCGACACGGCTTGTGTCGCGGCGCTCGAAGCTGCAGCGCAGGTCGTCTATCTTGAGGATCTCGAAGACGCGGTCACGCGCGCCGACCTGCTGCGCGCGAGTCTTTTGCGCGATCGCCCGTTCGTGCGGCGCCGCGCGCGCGACGTCGCCGCGATCCTCTTCACCGCCGGCGCCGAAGGAACGCCGAAGGGCGTGGCGCTTTCGCACCGGAACCTTCTCGCCAATGCGGCGCAGCTCGCGGCGCGCCTCGACCTCGACGAAAACGATCGGCTCTTCTGCGCCCTGCCGCTGTGTAGCGCCTTTGGCGTCGCCGCGGGCCTGCTGCTGCCGCTGCTCTGCGGCGCGTCGGTTCACCGCGCTGACGCGGGCGCGGCGAGCGCAGCAAGGAAGCTCGGGGCCGTGCGCGCCACGATCCTCGTCGCCTCGGATCGCACTCTTGCCGAGCTCGCGCGTCGCGGTCGCGCCGAGGATTTTCGTCACCTGCGCTATGCCATCGCCGCTGGGGAGTCCGTGCGCCCGGAGACGCATGCGCTCTGGAGCGAAAAGTTCGGCGTGCGGCTGCTCGAAGCCTACGGCGCGGCGGAGGCGTTGACGCTGTCCACGAATGCGCCGCAAGCCAACAGGTCTGGAACGGTCGGCCGCTTTCTCCCGGGCGTCGAGACGAGGCTGGAGCCGGTCGATGGCGCGGGCGCCAAGCTGTTCGTGCGCGGGCCCAATCTGATGCTCGGCTATCTCGATCCGGCGTCGCCGATCGGGATCGTGCGACGCAACGGGTGGCTCGACACGGGCGACGTCGTGAGCGTCGATGAGGACGGCTTCGTATCGATTGACGGACGCGCGGCGCGCTACGCGCAGATCGGCGGCAGGCTCGCCTCGCTCGCCGATGTCGAGGCGCTGGCGAAACGCCTGTGGCCGAACGCCCTTTCGGTCGCGACGATCGAAGCCGACACGCGCAAGGGCGAGCACATTCTCCTGCTCACGGAGCGCAGGACGGCGACGCGCGCTGAATTTGCAGCCTTCGTCAAGGCGCGGAACGCGAGCGAGCTGCTCATCCCCTTCGACATCGTAGCCGTCGCGCAACTGCCGCGGCTCGCCGACGGTCGTCCGGACTTTGCCGGCGTCACGGAGCTCGCGCGCGACCGCGTGCGGCTTGCGCCCGTCGCGCCACGCGCGCCGAACGGCCTCGGCCGCATCGATGGCGACAAGCTCCCCCTCGGGTGATCGCGCGCTCGCCCGCAAATAGCCCGCATTTGAGGCATTCGGCGCCCGCGACGCGGCGTTTCTGCGCCAATAATGCGCAAAGCGCTTCAATCGACGCCGCCCAAGATTGACACCTCGCCCAGGCGCCGGGCTAATTCTCAAGTTTCGCCCGCGGCGGCGGCCAAAATGGGAGGCTAGAGCGCTCGTGTCGATCAAGGTCGCGTTGCATCACGTCACGAGCTACAAGTATGATCGCCCTGTGGCGCTGGGGCCGCAGGTCGTGCGGCTGCGCCCGGCCCCGCACTGTCGCACGAAGATCGCCAGCTACGCGCTGAAAGTCGAGCCTTCGGATCACTTCATCAACTGGCAGCAGGATCCGCAGGGGAACTGGCTCGCGCGGCTCGTCTTCCCGCAGAAGACGGAGCGATTCAAGATCGAGGTCGATCTCATCGCCGAGCTCGCCGTGTACAACCCCTTTGATTTTTTCGTCGAGCCCTATGCCGAAAATTTCCCCTTCGCCTATCCCGAAGAGCAGCGGATCGAGCTCGCCGCCTATCTCGAGACCGGAGAGGCTTCGCCGCTGCTCGACGCCTTCATCGCCGAGATCCCGAGAGAAGAGTCGCGAACGATCGATTTTCTGGTCGCGCTCAACCTGCGGCTCAGCCAGCAAATACGCTACGTGATCCGCATGGAGCCGGGTGTGCAGACTCCGCAGGAGACGCTGCAGCAGTGCTCGGGCTCCTGCCGCGACACGGCTTGGCTCCTTGTCGAGATCCTTCGCCGGCTGGGCCTCGCCGCCCGTTTCGTCTCCGGCTATCTCATTCAGCTCAAGCCCGACGTCGAGCCCTTGGAGGGACCCAAGGGGACGACGCGCGACTTCACCGACTTGCACGCCTGGACCGAGGTGTTCCTGCCGGGCGCCGGCTGGGTCGGCCTCGACGCGACCTCGGGCCTCTTCTGCGGCGAGGGCCATCTGCCTCTTTGCGGGGCGCCGCATTATCGATCCGCAGCGCCCATCTCGGGTCTCGTCGAGCCTGCGGGCGTCGAATTCGGCTTCGAGATGCGCGTAGACCGTCTCGACGAGGCGCCGCGCATCACCGCGCCCTTTTCTGACGAGGCCTGGACGCGCCTCGAGCGTCTCGGCGAATCCGTCGACGCCGATCTCGCAGCCCAAGACGTGCGCCTGACCATGGGCGGAGAGCCGACGTTCGTCTCGATCGACGACTTCGAGTCTGCGGAATGGAGCACGGCCGCCGTCGGGCCGACCAAGCGCGCGCGGGCCGAGGATCTAATTCTCCGCCTGCGCGAGCGCTTCGCTCCGCAGGGTTTCCTCCACTGGGGCCAGGGAAAGTGGTATCCGGGCGAGAGCCTGCCGCGCTGGGCCTTCAGCCTCTATTGGCGCAAGGACGGCAAGCCCGTTCTCTCGGGCCCGCCCACCTCGACGCAGGCGGCTCTGAAGGGGCCGAGCGTCGCGGACGCCGAGAGCCTCACGCGCGCGCTCGCGCAACGCCTCGACGTCGACGCCGACTGCGTCATGCCCGCCTTCGAGGATCCCGCCCATTGGATCGTCAAGGAAGGCGAGCTGCCGGTCGACATGGATCCGAAGAATCCCGAGCTCGACGACGCCGAGGCGCGGGCCCGCATGCGGCGCGTCTTCGAGCGGGGACTGAGCGCGCCGACGGGCTTCGTGCTGCCGCTGCAGCGCTGGAACGCGCGCGCAAGCTCGCGCTGGATGTCGGAGAAATGGGCGCTGCGCCGCGGCAGGCTGTTTCTTGCGCCGGGCGACTCGCCGGTCGGCTTCCGCCTGCCCTTGGGCTCACTGCCGCGGCTTCCCGAGGGCGCCTATCCGCATGTCTTTCCGCAAGATCCGTTTGAGCCGCGCGCGCCGCTCCCCGAGCCCGGCCATTTGCGGCTCGTGGATCGCGGCGGCGGGGAAGCGGAGGCGGCCCGGCAAGAGGTTCACGAGCAGGTGGCGGTCGCGGGCGCCGTGCGCACGGCGCTTGCCGTCGAGCCGCGCGATGGGCGTCTCTGCCTGTTCATGCCGCCAGTCTCGAAGCTCGAGGATTATCTCGAGCTGATCGCAGCGGCCGAAGAGAGCGCCGCGGCGCTGAGCCTGCCGATCCATATCGAGGGCTACCCGCCGCCAAACGACCCCCGGCTTGAAGTCGTCAAAGTCACGCCCGACCCCGGCGTGATCGAGGTCAACATCCATCCCGCTGCGAGCTGGCGCGGCGCCGTGGCGACGACCACGGCGCTCTATGACGAAGCGCGGCTCGCCCGGCTTACGACCGCGAAATTCATGGTCGACGGGCGCCAGATCGGCTCAGGCGGCGGAAATCACGTCGTGCTCGGCGGCCCGACGCCCGCCGACTCGCCCTTCCTGCGCCGCCCCGACCTCTTGAAGAGCCTCGTGCTCTACTGGCAGCGACACCCGTCGCTCTCCTATCTGTTTTCCGGCCTCTTCATCGGGCCGACGAGCCAGTCGCCGCGCGTCGACGAGGCGCGCCACGACTCGCTTTACGAGCTGGAGATCGCGCTCGCCAACACGCCTGCGCCCAGCGTCCTTTCCCCAGCTCCCTGGATCGTCGACCGGCTCTACCGCAACCTGCTCGTCGATGTGAGCGGCAACACGCATCGCTCGGAAATCTGCATCGACAAACTCTATTCGCCCGACGGCCCGACGGGTCGGCTGGGTCTCGTCGAATTTCGCGCCTTCGAGATGCCGCCCGACGCGCGCATGAGTCTCGCGCAACAGCTCTTG
>Ga0187784_10000544_pt1 | contig 27726 bp, 27 predicted proteins | sample 1015_SJ02_MP15_2_FD_132964 | JGI IMG/M metagenome (GOLD analysis project Ga0187784, IMG submission 132964) | Tropical peat soil microbial communities from peatlands in Department of Meta, Colombia - 1015_SJ02_MP15_20_MG | ecosystem: Environmental > Terrestrial > Soil > Wetlands > Peat | place... | reverse complement strand
AATGGAAAGCAGAAAGCTGAATTCCAGCGCCGAGGGCCGGTCGAGATCGGCGAGCTGGCCGGCGGCGATCGTCGACATGGAGCGCGACGTGCCGGGAAAGACGGCCGAGCAGGTCTGGCAGAGGCCGATCCAAACGGCCTGCAGGAAGGTCATCTCTTCGACATGGGTCGTGGAGGCGTCGCGGCGCGAAGCCCAGGCATCGATGATCCACATCGCGATGCCGCCCACAAAGAGCGCGATGGCGATGGCATTCAGGCTGCCCAAGTTCTTTTCGCTCCACTTGTGCAGCGCCAGCGCCGGAATCGAGGTGCAAACAAACGCAATGAAGACCAGCGAGATCGGATGGTTGAACCAATCGCGGTCGCCGTTTTCGCCGCGCGGAAAGGTGCGCAGAAAATTGACGATCCGTTGCGTGTAAATCAGGCAAAGGGCCAGGATCGCTCCCACCTGGATGACGATGGTGTACATCTCCCAATACGGATCGTCGAGGGGAATCTTCATCAGCGCCTCGGCGATGCGCAGGTGCGCCGTGGAGCTGACGGGAAGAAACTCGGTTAAGCCTTCCACAATGCCTAACAGGACAGACAACAAGTACGGACTCACGAAGCCTCCAGCTTGCGGCTCACAGCAGCCGGGACGAGTGTCGGCGATGCCGGCGGCTAGTTTCGCTCGATGCCGTAGACCGGGACGCCCTCATCCAATTTGTACACTAGCGCAGCGGCGCGGCGGGTGTAGTCGGAGTCGGCAAAGTGGGCCTTGAGCTGCGCAGCAACCGCGCGGGCCTGGTTGTGCGCGTCGCTGCTCTTGCGGTCGTTGCCGTCGGCGGCATACATGTCGGTGAGAACGGCAAAGCGATACACGGCCTGGTAAAGCGCCTGGGCCGTGCGTGGCCCGTCGGGGTACTCGTCGGCGTACTTGATGTAAATTTCGGCCTCCTTCTCGGGGCACTGCGGAGAGCCCTGCCAATCGCCGCATAGCTTGTTGTCGATCAGATCGAAGCCGGCAAAGGCCGCCCAGCGGGTGCGGGGATAGTACTTGATGACTTTCTTGAGGGCGTCTTCATCCATCTGCTCGCGCAGATACGCCTGTCTTTCGTGCGCCGAGGGCAATGTCGAGACGTCGTGCCTCTCCAGCTGCCACTGAATGTCGGCAGCGCGCCACGCGGCCTCGGGCGCCAGCGGGGAGTTGGGAAACATCTCGACCACGCGGCGGTAGAGCAGGCGGGCGCTCTGCGCGGCGTCGGCGGGTCCGCGGGGATCGGAGGCCAGCGACTCCTCGTTGGCCGCCGCGCCCATCAGAATCTGGTCCCCGCCGGGGGTGGACTCTTCGACCACGCCCTTGGCCTCCATCCATCCGGAGATGGGCGGTGTGACCTGGTCGCTGCCGATCATGGGCTGGTCCTTCTGCTCCATTTGCTCCTCGATGTCGGTGTTGGCGTAAACGCGGACCCACGTGCCGCTTTTTTCGGCGACAACCATTTCCCGGCCGATCTGCACCTTGTCGACTCTTTGCGAACCGGTATCGGCCGAAATGTAGAGGTTGGTCACGCGCAGCACGGTCGCGCGGGGACCGGCCATCGGCTTCACCTGCTGCTGCGGCTTTTTGTCTGCAGCAGCCGGCAGCGCGACGCAGAGAAGCGCCAAGCCTGGAGAGAGTAAGCGGAAAATCAAGTTGCGTCCTTGCATGGCAAGAGAATGATAGTCGAATGGGGCATCATTCGACGGCAATGCCAAAACGAGAAGCGAATCGCTTCGCAGTGGTTAGACGCGATTCCACCAGCGGGCGGTAGATGGCGCGCGCGGTTTCCACAACTTCTTCGGGCGCGGTTTGCGGAGTAGCGGCCGCAAAGGGCGGTTCCGGCGCGTATTCGAGGCAAAGCTGGATGGTCTGCGCCACGCGGTCGCCGCGTAGGATGGCCGCAACCCGAAGCGCCCCGTCGATTCCGGCGGTGACTCCGGCAGCGGTGATGAGGTTCCCGTCCAAGACGACACGCGCATCCACGGGAGTTGCCCCGAAGTACCGCAGCAGATGGTGGGATGCCCAGTGCGTGGTGGCTTTCTTGCCGCGTAACAGCCCGGCGGCGCCGCACAGCAGCGCGCCCGTGCAGACCGAAAAGACGTACTTGCCGCGTTCGGAGTGCGCCCGAATGAATCCCAACACGGCTTCGTCGTCCATCAGCGATTCCTGGCCTCTGCCGCCGGGGACCACCAGCAGATCGAGCGGGGGGGCGTGATCGAACGTGGAGTTGGGAGTCAGAATGAGTCCTTTCACATCGCGAACCGGGATCTGTTCTTTCCACAACAGATGGAAGGTAGAGTTGGGGAGATTGGCGAGAACCTCGAACGGGCCGGTCAGGTCCGCCTGATCGACCTCGGGGTAAACGATGGCGCCAATCTGGAGGGGAGCGAAACTGGGAGGCATGATATTACGTTCCTTTCTCCGTGAGCACTTCGGCGAGCAGCGCCGGCTCCACGTTGCCGCCGCTGACCACGGCGACGGCCCTCTGGTGGGCCGGCAATTCATCGGCGTGGAAGAGCAGCGCGGCCGTGGCAACGGCGCCGCTCGGCTCCGGAACCAGGCGCGCAACGGAGACGACAGCTCGCATGGCGGCGCGAATCTCGGCCTCGGTGACCGTAACGATGCCGTCGACAAAGGCCTTAATGTGGGCAAAGTTGCGCACTCCGACGCTTTGCGTGCGCAAGCCATCGGCAATCGTGCGACTGGTGAGTTCGGCCGGCCAGGTAACGATCTTGCCGGTTCGGAAGCTTTCGGCGGCGTCGCCGGCGAGCTCCGGCTCGACACCGAAGACTTCGGTTCGCGGGCTGAGCTGCTTGACGGCCGCGGAGACGCCGCCGAGAAGGCCGCCGCCGGAGACCGGCGTGAGGACCAGGTCCACATCGGGCATCTCGTCGACAATCTCCAGGCCGCAGGTTCCCTGGCCCGCGATGATCTGCTCGTCATCGTAGGGCGGAATCACAACATAGCCGTGTTCGCGGACGAGTTGCTCGGCGACAGCCAATCGCTCGCTGGAAGCGTTGCCGACGTCGACGATTTCGGCGCCCAACGCGAGAGTGGCGGCGCGCTTGATGGCGGGCGCATTTGCCGGCATGACGATCACGGCTTTAGCACCCACGGCGCGCGCGGCGTAGGCGACGCCGTGGGCATGATTGCCGCTCGAATAAGTAATCACGCCGCGGGAGATTTCGGCGGGCGTGAGCTGAAGAATCTTGTTCGATGCCCCGCGAATCTTGAAGGCGCCGATGGGCTGGAGGCTTTCCGCCTTGAGCCAGATCTCCCTGGGTTGGCCGCGGCCGGCAAGGCCGGGGAACGGCGCGCGGATTAGCGGCGTCCTGACGGCAATCGATGCGATGCGCACCGCGGCCGCGCGGATGGCGCCGATCGACACCAGTTGAGCCGTCTGCACACTCACCAGGCTCGCTCCCTTGCTCCCCTGTTCCCTGTCTTACTCGTACGCCAGCGCCTCAATCGGATCCTTGCGCGCCGCCATCCAGGCGGGATACAGCGCGCCGGTCAGAGAGCCGGCGAAGGCGATCAGCGCGCCCTTGGCGAGCCAGATCGGCGGCAGCACGAAGGGAAAGGTCGGGAACAGGCTCGCGAGCAACAGGTGCACGCCGAAGGTTCCAATCATGCCCAGAGCCACGCCCGCCACCGCCAGCAGTCCCGTCTCGCTAAGCACGACGCGCACGATCGCCGGTTTCGAGGCGCCCATCGATTTCAAAATGCCAATCTCGCGCGTACGCTCCAGAACCGCCGTGTACATGGTCTGGAAGATCACCAGGAGGCCCACGATCACCGCGATCCAGATCACCACGTTCAGCGCCAGGTTGAAGCCCGGGAAATGCGCCGGAGTGTATTGCGAAAGCATGTCCTCCATCGGCTGCGCGCCATAGGCGGCCATGCCGGGCGTTTGGTGAATTTCATCGATGATGGTCTGGATGTTGGCCGGATCGTCGGCCTTGAGGTAGATCACCGACGCGCGATCCGGCGATCCGATCAAATCGCCCATGGTGGAGATGGGAATCAATGTGCGCCCGCCCTTGCCGCTCTCTACGATCCCAGAGATGCGGAAGCCGTGATTCAGGACCTGGATCGTATCGCCCACGCGATAGCCCTTGCGCGCGAACACATCATCCACGATCGCGTCGTAGGGCGTCTTTGGCGGCCCGCCGGCCAGGAAGTTGAACGGCTTGAGCGCGGCGTAGGAGTCGTAGTCGACGCCGTAGAGAATCGAAAGCCCACCGGACATTTCGAACTTGGTGATCACCGGCGCCGCCGCCGCGACGTGAGGAAGCTTGGCCAGAAGCGGCGCCAGCTTGACCGGCAACGGCGAGCCGCTCATGCCGGCCAGGAAACTGGCGTTGGGCGGCGTCACCACCAGGTCCGCTCCGATGCCGTTCACACGGTCCTTTTGATCGTTTAACTGGCCCATGAAGATGCCCACAATCGACAGGATCATAATGACCTCGATGGCCACGGCCAGGACGCTGATAATCGAGCGCAAGGGGCGGTGCAACAGATTGGCGAAGACCAGCTGATTCATGGCTTGGCAGGGCGGGAGCGCGCAGCGGCGACCCATCCCTCTGCTTTCAAGGTTACCAGCTTGGGAGTGCCGAACTGACACGCGGGCGAAAGCGGGAACCGGCCGTTACGTAAGTGAGTCCGGCGGCGGCAACGAGAGGTTGAATCGCTTTGACCGTGCCAAGAAGCGGGTTTATTGTTAAGTCAACATTTACCGGGTCTATCCGGCCTTTTTCGCATGCCGATGGGAAGTTTTGGAGAAGACCTGCGCCGGGAACGTCTCGCGCGCGGGGTTGCACTGGAAGAGATTACTGCTATGACCAAGATCTCCCAGCGCCACCTGATCGCGCTGGAACAGGAGAGGTTTCGCCTGCTGCCCGGCGGCATCCTGAACAAGGGGATCGTCCGCGGCTATGCCGGCGCGCTGGGCCTGGACCCGCAGGATTGGACGGAGCGTTTCCTGAAGGCCTATACCGCCTCCGGCCAGATGCTGGATGACGACCGTGACTGGACGGCATTTGCCAGCAACGTGGGCCGGGCGCGGATGTTGCGCCACGAGGCCGCGGAGATACGCCTGCGCTGGATTGGCGCCGGGCTGCTGCTGCTGGTGGTTTGCGCGGCGGCTTTCCTATGCGTCCGCTACTACGGTTACCGGGCCGGATGGTGGAGCACGGTGCTGCCCTTCGGCGGGTTTTCGGGCGTTTTTCATTCTCTTTGGAAGCCGGTGCGCGGAGTTTTGCGGCATCTTCTTGGCTAACTGGGCCAATCGCCGGCCGTCCACTGTCCGGGCGGGCTACCGCAAACGCGCTGCCACGACCTGTAGTCTTTGCTCGGCTCCCGAGGTGAGCAGGCGGTAAGCGCCATTGGCCTCACACGCGGGCTGCACACCCACGGCCCCAAGGTCAATCTCGCGCAGAACGCGCCCGCTCTCGCGCGAAATCTCCGTCATCCGCTGCGAGGGCTCGGTCGCATAGCCGAGAACCTTGCCTTGCGAATCGTACACTTCCTTGTCCGATTCAAGGAGCCTTGCCAGCCGCACAGTGAAGGCCGACGTGCCCGAAGAAATGAAGCCTTGGAGGACCGTGCCTTGGGGAAGCTGGGGGATGGTGGACCCGGCCACGCCGTGCTCGTCCAGCTCCAGGATGGGAAGGTTCCCGGTTCCAAGTGGAACCAGAAGCAAATGATCGCCCAGGGGAACAAACTTTGCCATTGAGATGAGCAAGGTGGGCGAGTAGTTCACTGGACCGCGGGCGGCCGGCGGCAACTGGGCGGCTCGGGTCACAAAGTCATTCCCGGCAAGCGGGATTTCCCGGATCAACGCACCATGATCGTCGACCAAGCTTAGTTCCATGCGATGGTTCAGCCGGTCCTCCGAGGCAAGCAGCATGTTGCCGGAGGCAAAGACGCCGAGTGTGAGCGGATTCCAATCTGGTTCCAGCTTGACCGTGTCCTCAAGCGTTCCGTCCCCATTGAAGATCAGCACCGCGGGGTATTTCGATTTGCGCCCTTCCTGTTCCTCAGCGGCCCAGGCAAGCACATAGACATGCCCGTTGCCAACAAAAATGGACTTTGGCGGCGCCGACACCGCAGCCAGTCCGGGGGCGGACCACCAGGAAAAGTTGGTCGTGGTTCCGTCCGGCCGGATGGCCATCAACGCCAGGTGAGAATCGGGATCACCGCCGGTCACGCCCATCATCAGCGTATAAATGCTTCCGCCGGGGTCACAGTCAAACCTGCCGGCGATCATCGCACCCGCGCCGACGTCTTCAACGAGCTGCGGCTTTGAGAACTCTAAGGCGGCCAGGGCGGCTTGCTGGATCGACCGGCTGCCCGCTTTCCCAGGGTCGATTTCCTGGGCGAGAACCGAAGCTGAGCAAACAAAGATGGCTAAGGCAAGTTGGCTCGAAGGTTTCATAGCTCACTTCTCCTTGAGAAATTGGCGGACGACTAGCGCCCGGCTTCTTTGATTAGGAGAGGCCACGCTCGAAACGCCGCGCCGGCGCAGAACGCCGGCCGGAACGAGCCCGCCGGAACAGGATGGAGTAAAAATCGGCGCGCCCGGCGCGGCCCGCTGGAGCAGCTCGGCCTTCTCTACGGAAAAATCGCCAAAATCTCCGCACCACTGATATTGAGATGAGCAGTAGTCGACTCCAATCGCGGACCCGCTGCACGTCGCAGTGCAATCGGGATAAACCGCGGTTGCCGACCATTCACCCTCATCGTTGTAGTCCGGAAAATCGTAGCAAGTACTCGTGAACACTCCGCACTCGTCCAGGCAGATGTTGCCGGCGGTGAAGGCGCAGTTCTGTGCCGGGAGGGCTGCGGTGCCCAGGTAAATGGCGGCGACAGCGACGATCGCGGTCCTCAGTTTCATGTCTGCCCCTCCTTCGCGTTTCTCGCGTGCTTCGGGCCGGCCCTCCAGGGCAGGCGCGGAGAAATTCCGTTTGCCGGCATTATCCCCCCCCCGGGGGGGGAAAAAGCAAGCAAAGAATCTAGCGGCTAGCCCCTCGCCCGCTGCTCCTTTGAAAGAATCCGGCACTCTCAGAGCCCAGACTGTGCCAGCTCGCATTCTCAAGGCCGGCGAGCCCAGGCTGCCATGGCAAGCGCCGTTCTGGACAGCTCAAGAGCGGCAATTGGCCGTTCGGCGGCGATTACGCGCCAACCGATGCAAGGCTTTGCCCGGAACCTGCCCGCGCAATTAACATAGGTGTTTGGCGCCGCAATCGGTGTTTGGGAGCCTTGAACAGTGTCTTGGCCCAGGGTGATCGCGTCGACGGCTCCATATCAAGTGCTCTGCCCGCTGTCTGCGAGCCGGCAAATAATCCCGCAAAGGGAAGGAGTTCTTCGAATTGAGCGATCGTTTTTTGTTTACCTCCGAGTCCGTTACAGAAGGCCATCCGGACAAAATTGCCGACCAGGTCTCCGACGCAATTCTGGACGCATGCCTGGAGCAGGATCCGTACAGCCGCGTCGCGGCCGAAACCCTCACCGCCACCGGGCTCGTGGTCATCGCGGGCGAAATTACCACTAAGGCGTACGTCGATTTCCAGACCCTGGTGCGCGGCGTCGTGGCGTCGATCGGCTACGACAACGCGCTGTACGGATTCGACTCCAATACCTGTGCCGTGATTTCCAGCATCAACAAGCAGTCGGGCGACATTGCGCAAGGCGTCGACACCGGCGGCGCAGGCGACCAGGGCATGATGTTCGGCTACGCCTCGGACGAGACGCCGGAATTGATGCCGGCGCCGATCTCTCTGGCCCACAAGCTGACGCGGCAATTAAGCGCGGCGCGCAAAAGCGGCAAACTGCCCTACCTGCGGCCCGACGGCAAGAGCCAGGTGACCGTGGAATACGGCGAAGACGGCAAGCCCGCCCGCATCGACGCGGTGGTCATCTCCACGCAGCACTCCGAAGCGATCGGCAACGAGGAGTTGCACGCCGACGTGCACAAGCACGTCATCGAGGCGGTGCTTCCCGCCAAGTGGCTCGACGAGCATACCCGTTACCACATCAACCCGACGGGACGGTTTGTGATTGGCGGACCCATGGGCGATACAGGCCTGACCGGCCGCAAGATCATCGTGGACACCTACGGCGGCATGGGCCGGCACGGCGGCGGCGCATTTTCGGGGAAAGACCCGACCAAGGTGGACCGCTCGGCGGCCTATATGGCGCGCCACATCGCCAAGAACATCGTCGCGGCGGGCCTGGCGAGCCGCGCCGAGGTGCAGCTCGCTTACGCCATCGGCGTGGCCGAGCCGGTGAGCGTGCTGGTGGAAACCTTCGGGACGGGAAAGTTGAGCGAAGCCAAGCTCACCGCGCTGATTCGCGAGAATTTCCCTCTGACGCCGAAGGCGATTATCGAGTATTTGAACCTGCGCCGGCCCATCTACCAAAAGACGGCGGCCTACGGCCACTTTGGCCGCAGCGAGCCCGAGTTCACCTGGGAAGCAACGAACAAGGCCGCGAAACTCGCCGAGCAAGCAAGCGTGGGAACGGTGGCAAGAGCGCAGTAACTCCCCCAATCGAATCTACGAATCGGAGCGGGACCTGCCGCCTGCGGCAGGTCCCTCCGCTTTCCGCGGCGCCAGGCCGGGATTCACCGGCAAATGAATTCAGAACCCGCTTGGTGCGCCGGGCATCGTTTGTGGCGGCCCTGAGTAGTGGACATGAACGATGCGCCAGACTCCGTTTTCCTTGTGGTAAACCTGCGTTTCTCGTCCTTCGGTGGTGACGGCAGAACCATTCTTCATGGTTGCGTGAAAGGTCCAGGTCATTTCGGACCAAGCGGCATCGCCGTAAACATGGACAGCGGGATCATGCATTACCAGATCACGCCTCGAAAATGTCTTGCCCATTCTGCCGGCGTAAACCTCGTCTTCGATTTGCTGGAGTCCGCGCGCCGTACCGAGCGGGTAGATAAAGGTGACGCCAGGATCGTGCGACCAGATTTCGGACGCGAGAGTGATGTCGGCGTTGTCGATCGATGTCTCATACTTATGAAGCAACTCTGTGATCTGGTCCTCGTCACCGGTTGCTTGCTGCGGATGGGCGGCTCCGCTTAGAACGCATGACATCACGGTGAGTAAGAGTGCCAGCCTAAATGCGGCGCAGTTTCGCAATGTTCGTTGTTTCATAAGCACCAGATCATATCATCGGCGGACAACACCGCCATCTGCATCGCCGTTTTTCCCGCCGGATGCTCCGATCGCTTAAAATTCTCCCTGGCGCTTGCACGCCTTCAAGTCGCGGAGAAACCGATGCGCATTTATGGATTTGCGATCGTTTTGCTGAGCACTTCTGCCTTCTGCGCCGCGCAAAACGGGGCCAACTGGAGTTACGAGGGAAAGACCGGGCCGCTGGTCTGGGGCAAGCTCGATCCGATATTCCAGGCCTGCTCCAAGGGCCACGAGCAATCGCCGCTCGACATTCGCGGCGCGCACCCGAACAAAGCGCTTCAGCCGCTCCAATTTCATTACATCGCGGGACCGATGACGCTGGAGAACACGGGCCGCGGGATTGTCGCCCATGTCGACCGCGGCAGTTGGATGGAGGCGGGCGGCGTTCGCTACGAGCTGATCGAGCTCGATTTTCACCATCCCAGCGAGCACCCGGTGAGGGGCAAGCTGAGCGACATGGAAGTGGACCTGGTGCACCGCAGTGAGGACGGCAAGGAGGCCATCGTGGCTGTGCGGCTGAACGAAGGCCGGGGAAACCCGAATGCGTTGCTGGCTGCGTTGTGGGACCACTTGCCGAAGACAACGGGCGCTAAGGAGAAAGTGACCGACATGGTAAGTGCGGGCGGGCTGCTGCCCGCCGATCCCGGCTATTGGACCTACGTTGGCTCGGAATTGACGCCGCCCTGCACGGAAGGCGTTCGCTGGTTTGTGTTCGAAGAGGATCTGAGCATCAGCCGCGAGCAGTTGCGCGTGTTTTCGAGCCTGTTCCGGATGAATACGCGGCCCGTACAGGATGCGCATGGACGAAGGATCGAAGCGAATGAGTGAAGCAGCAAACAGCAGAAAGCGAACAGCAGACAGCGAATCGCCGGCAACGCATAGCGAACTTTCAACGCTGAGAGCTGTCCACTGCTTGCTCCTAGGTCTCTGACCGGATGAATTCGAACCGTTCAGGTCTGTGGTATCCCAGGTTAGGCGCAAAAACAAAGGCGCGCCGAACCTGGGGCACCCCAGGAAGGTGCAAAACCAAGCGGTAAGAGACCAGTTGCTAGTCGTCAGCTGTTTGCTGTCCGCTGTCTGCTCTCGGCTACCGCAAGGGCGCGAGTCTCACTTCCCCGCAACGGCGGGCTTGGGCGGCTCAAAGCTCACGACAAGCGGGTTCGCGAGCGGAATCGCCGCAGTTGCCGACTGCTTTCTCCCTCCGGAAACAACTTGAATCTGTTCGAGCGCGATGGCGCCGTCCGAAATCGTCGCATCGGCAGTCAACCGGTCAAAGCGACCAAGCGCGTCAGGAACCCGATCGGCTGCGGTCTCGTCTTGCCCTTGAGGCTTGGCGAGCGCAGCGATGCTCCCATGGTGCGTTTCGATGTGCAGCGAGCCTTTTGCCGAGGCAGCCAGATCGGAAGCCGTGTAGCCGGCCAAATCCACTTTGCCGCTGCCGGTGACGGTGCTGCCGCTCCAACGCACGCCTAGCAATTGGCCCAAGGCCTTCGCGTCCAGCTTCTCGAATTCGCCGGCCAAGGAGTAAGAGAGCTTGTCCTGATCGGCGGCAGGCTTGCGGATTTTCCCTGTGAGCTTTACTTGCCCGCCGAGCAAGTTGGCCTGCAGGCTCGCGACATCGGTTTCGCCGGAACGAATGTCGAGCGACACTCGAAGCTTTTCGAGCTTGACGGGGCCGAGGACGAGCGAGCCGGCAGTGGCCGTTCCTCGCATCCGCGGCCAGGGCGGCGCGTTGGAGGGACGGAGGCGGTCAATCAAGGTGGAAAGAAGCGTGCCGCGGTTGCGCGCGCCGAGCATCGCGGCTTGGAAGCTGGCGGCATCCAGGTCGCCGAACTGAATGCTGAATGTTGGCGGTGGTTGCTCGGGACATTGTTCTGCCTGCGGGCAGGTATGCGCCAGCGTGAAGGCCGCGGTTCCCTTGATCGGGCCGTAGCTGAAGGCCACGGGGTCCCATCGCAGAGGACCGGAATCGAGATGCAGCGTGGCTTCGGAGAGCTGCAATGGGTTGGCAAGATAATCGGCTGTCCAGTTGGCGTTGCGCAGGGTCACGGTTCCGGCTAGCGTGTCGGAGGGCTCCGGCGCCGCTTCCGCAACCGCCGAAGAGTCGAAGGATTGCCCCGCCCGCGCGGCAGCAGCTTCCGGCGGAGGACCCTGGTTAAGCGCATACGCTTCCTTCGGAATCCACGGCCCCCGTGCAACCAGGTCGAGGGCAAGAGGGTCGCCCGCCAGCGAGCCGAAAGCTGCGGCTTCCGAGATTCCGGCCGCGTGAGCCAACTCCTTGGCTCGTGGAATGCTGGCTTGACCATGAACTGCGATTTGATAGCCATCGACGAAAAACCGCATGGCGAGCGTGAGTGTGACGGCGCCGCCGGCCGGGACAGCGACGGTTCCGGCCAGGGCGCGGCGCGGATATGTCGTGGCAGGCCGCAGAGGCATCGCAGGCATTCGTGAGGAAGCAGACTCCGGCGCCGCCGGCGCAAGCACGAAAACTGGGAATTGAAGAGGCCGGGTGAGTCCACCGCCGCTGAGAAGGAGGTCTTCGACCGTGAGGCTGCCGGTGAGCGGACTCGGCGCTTCCGGAACCGGCTTCGCGACGCGCCGGGACGAACGCTTTCGCACCAGCGCGCTCTTTTCGCCGGCGGTTAGTTCGGCCCCCGCTTCCTTGTAGACGAGTTTGCCGCCGACCGTGCCGCCCGCCTCGAGGTCCGGCTCCAGGCCGCTGCGCAGGGTGCGCAGCAGATCGAGGCCCGCCGCCACAGGAATGCGATTGAGCTCGACGGCGAAGCTCGGCGGCGCGCCCGGCCCTGGCTTTTCGCCCGTGAGATGGATGCGGCCGCCGCCCAGCGGCGAGTCGCAAACCAGGTTCTCCAAGCTGCGCTGCGTGTAGCGCAAGATGAAGTTGCAGTTGGCGTCGAAGTCGAGAGGCGAAGCAGGAAGGAACTCCTCGCGATGCACGCTCGAGGCGCGCAGCCGCAACGCAATCTGCGCCGTGTCGAGCGCGCCTTCGAGATGCATTTGGCCCGTAAGATCGCCGCGCCAGCCGGCATCGGACCCGGTGACCAGGCGGGCAAGCTGGCCGAGATGCGCCTCGCGCCAATCGAGATCGAAATTGACCGGCATCTGGCGCCACGTTGTTCCGCGGCGAACGCTGGCCTCCATGCGCAGCACGCCGGTGTCTTCCAGGGAGAGGCTCACGTCGGTCCGTGCCGGCTGGCCCCGCAAACGGATGCGCCATTCGTCCGGATTCTCCTGCCAGATGGTAAGATCGGCGTTCACCAGCGAGAACGGCAGTTTCTCCACGCCGTTTTTGAAATCGATTCGCGAGTTCGTGGCCTCGAGCGTGGGCAGCCGACCCGGCGAGGCAGCGCCCAAGCCGGGACCGGTTTGCGCGGCGGCGGTGCGGAAGAGCGGGTCGAGGTTCCACCGGCCCGGCCCCGCCCGCACGAGGTTGAAGCTGGCCTCGTCGACCCGGATGGCGCCGATCTCAACGCGGCCGCGCCATAGCGCAGGCAGGCGAATGGAGGCCGTGACCGTGTTGGCGTGCAGCACCGGCTCGGCGCCATAAGCGGGATCCTCGGCGACGCTCAGATCGGAGAGCACGAATCCAGGCCAAGGCAGAATCCGCACTTCGACATGCGACAGACGCACGGGCCGGCCCAGAGAACGGGAGATCAGGTTCGTAATTTGGCCCTTGAAACGGCTGACGCCGACGAACGGAGGCAGCAAGACGGCCAGCAGGAGGATCGCACCGGCGGCAAGAAGCGCACGCAGCCATTTGCGATTCCGCTGGTCGCTCTCTGCGCTGTTGGCCATTGTCTGTCCAAATTCTATCTGCTGAAAGCGAGCCACAAGCTTCTAGCTGCTAGCTTCTAGCTGCTAGCTGCTAGCTTCCGATTGCCAGAGAAGAGCCATCGTTCGACCAATTCTGCAGTGCGGCTTTCAGTTTCGATACCTCTCCCGAGCTCGATTGGAAAGGCTGGCGGCTAGAAGCTAGGAGCTAGAAGCTAGAAGCTGTCTTTTTACTTCGTCAGGTGGAGCGTCCGGCTCCAGCGCGTTTCGGTGAAGAAGTGGATCGCCACGTGAGCCATCCAGGCAAGCCGGTTGCCGAGGCTGGTCTGTTCGTACTCCGACTCGGGAGTGATGAAGGACCAGTAGTTGAAGAGCGGCCGGCCGACGATGTTTTGCCGGGGCACAAAACCCCAGAAGCGCGAGTCGAGGCTGTCGTGCCGGTTGTCGCCCATCATGAAGTACATTCCGGGCGGGACAACCAGATCGCCGTTCACGACGTGATTGGGAAAGTCGACGGCCCAACTCTCGGTCGCGCCTCCGGGCGTCGGATAGGGCGGCACCGAAGGGAATTCGTCGAGGAAGGCCTGGTAGTTTTCCGGCGTGGTGGGCTGGGCGTGCGGCTGGGCCTGCGCGACTCCGTTGAGAATCACCACGCCGTCCCGCAGATGAATCCGGTCACCGGGCACTCCGACGAGGCGCTTGACCAGGAAAAAGTATTGCGGCTTGCCTTCGGCATCCGGCTCGGGCTCCGCCACCGGCTTGATGAAGACCACGACATCGCCCCGGCGCGGCTCGCGATAACGAATCAGAGGCATCCAATGAGTGGGCGGAGCCAGCGTGATGCGATCGACCACGAGGTGATCCCCGACGAGCAGCGTTTTTTCCATCGAGCCCGACGGAATCACGAAGTTCTGCGCGAGAAAGGTGAGAATGAAGAGGCCCACGACCAGCACCGAGCAAATGCTCGCAGCGGCTTCAAACGGCGTTTCCTCGACTTTAGCGGGAGTTGGTTCGGAATTTGTTTCAGCGGGTTCTTTCGCGTCTCGCGTTTTCTTCTTCGTCATTCGCTCGCCCGTTGCCATCTTCTTTTCGTGCCCTCACCGGCTCCAAATCGGCGCCCAGTGCATTTATTCAATGCTCCCTTGCCGCATCGCCTGCGCCGAACGGAAATAAGAGAAATCTCTAACGAACCACGCGGAAAATCCGGCGCCAGCGCGCGAATCCCGCGATCTTTCCGGCAAGTTCCGGTTCGTGTCCGAGTCTATCATCCGAGGCTTGCTGCGCTGATGGCTCGTCATCGGTCGATGAGGGGCGGCGGAGCGAGAAGTAGATCACCAGCGGGCGGGCGATAATGGCTTGGCGCGGCACGAATCCCCAGAACCGCGAATCCTTGCTGTGATTCCGGTTGTCGCCGAGCACAAAATACTCCCCCGCCGGAACCAGCAGCTCGCCGTTCTCCGTCAGGCTCTGCATCTGGCGCCACCAGTCGATGTCCACCTCCGGGTCGGAGTAAATCGTGCCGGGAAAATTGTCGCGCGCTGGATTGGGAGGCGCGGGCTCAAACGCCGCGTAGGGCTCGTCGAGCGCGACGCCATTCACGAACACCTGGCCGCCGGCGATGCGAACGCGGTCGCCGGGAAGACCTACGACTCGCTTGACGAGCAAAGGCGGCTGTGTGTGATGAAAGACGATAATGTCGCCGCGCTTCACGGGCCGGTAGGGAAGCATCCAGGAGGCGATCCGGCCCCCGGGCGCATAGATCTGTTTGTTGAAAAGCAGAAAATCGCCGACCAGAAGCGTTCGCTCCATGCTCTCGGAGGGGATCACGAGAGGCTGAACAACAAACGTGTGCAGAAAAAGCGTGGCCACGACGAGCACCAGCAAAGACGCCATGGTTTCGGAGAAAGTGGGCAAATGCTGCCGCAGCCGCGCCAGCCATTTCCGCACGGGAAGCGCAGCAGGAGCAGAGGCCGGTGTGGAACCATCGGCTGTCACGGCGTGGCCTGCCCCTCAATCTCCGTTCCAGGCTCCGTTCCGGTCTCCGGGTTCTGAGCGGCATTTTCGCTCAAGCCGGGGAATTCGCCCGACGCAATCCCCTCCAGGACGCGGCGCGCGGCATCCTGCTCGGCGTGTTTCTTGGTGCGGCCTGTGCCGCGAGCCAGCGGCATTCCGGGCTGGCCGGTCTTATCTCTCAAGCGGACTTCAACGAGAAATCGTTTCCGGTGATCGGGTCCGCTCTCGCTCTTTACCTGGTAGATAGGAACTCCGGAGCCCGAGGCCTGCAATCGCTCCTGGAGCGCCGACTTGTAATTCCCCAAAGCATCTCCGGAGCGAAGGTCGTCGGCCAATCGCTCGGCGTCGCGCGCGATCACTTGCCTGCCGGCAAAGGCTCGCACCGGACCCAGTCCGCCGTCGAGAAAGAGCGCGCCCACCACAGCTTCCATCGTATTCGACAGCACCGTGCTCTTCTTTCGCAGGCCGCTGCGCTCTTCCCCGCGGCTCAGACGAAGATGCTTGCCCAAGCCGATTCGCGCGGCCACCTGCGCCATGTGCTGGCGGCTGACCAATAGGGATCGAACTCGCGTCAGTTCCCCCTCGCGCCATTCCGGATGCACGGCGAATAGCGCCTCAGCCACGACCAGCCCCAGGACCGCGTCGCCGAGAAACTCCAGACGCTCGTTGTCTGCGTCCGCGATGTCCGGCTCCGCGCAAGCTTCGAGCGCGGCCCCTTGGGCGCGCTCGTTGGCCAGCGACCGGTGCGTCAGGGCGCAGAGCAGCAACTCCGGCCTCAGAAATGTATACCCGAGCGCCGACTCAAGCTCTTTCAGATCGGTTTCCTCGCGCGTCTCGTCCACCAAAACTCTTCGCTACGCCTTTGCATCGGCATCATGCGAAACCCTAAGTATGCAGCCGGCGCAATCTCCTTTGTATTTCCAATGCGCTCCAACCGATCGGCGCCGGCTCGGATTCATTGCGGCGCCGGTTTTCCTTGCGTGGCTTGCGGTCCCGGCTGTGAAGCGCCGGGGCCGGCAGGGTTCGAGTCCGCATTGTCTTCTTCGCAATCTTTTTCGTGGCCGCGCTGCACGTAAGCCGATTTGATGCCGCGCTCCGCAGCCAGCCGCGTGTCGAGCCGCCCGTCGCGCGACGCCAGGGCCTCCTTGTACTCGGCTAGCGCCTCGTCGCGCTTGCACTCCAGGTCGAGCATGCGGCCCAGGTAAATGTGCGACCAGGACAACAAGCGCTGATCTTTGCTGGTCGCGATGGTCTTCTGGAACTGGCTAACCGCATCGTCCATCGTCTTCTCGACGTCGTCTTCCGTCTCATTGGGACGAACCGACATCAGATCGACTCGCGCCATAATGAAATGCGCCCGCGCCGCATCGGCTCCCTCAACGGCCGTCGGCGTAATCGTGTCGCTCTGCGCGGCAAGCACCTTCTGCGCCATGGCGCGCGCCGTTTCCACGTCTCCGGCGGCCAACTTCGCCTCCGCCAGGTCGAGCCCGGTCAACTGCCGCGGCTTGCTGCGCTGCAATACGTCTTCGTCGGCTTCCTTGTCGAATTCGATTTGCTTCGCCCGGCTCACCTGCCCTTCCACGTCCATGCTGTAAACCATTTCGCCGATCGTGTCTTTAAGGCTGGCCGGATCCTTCTCGAAGAGAATCATCTGCTGGTAAAAGTACTCGGTGAGCACATATCCCTGCCGCATGTCGTGCTCCACCGCGGCCCATTTGGCCGCGTCCACCTTCTGCTGGTAGAGCTGCCTCTGATGTTCGTAGACCGGCATCTGCGAACGATCCACACCCGCCGGGATGGTGTATTCGGGAATGCCCGTATCCATGGTGCGGGCTTCGATCGCCTTAATGAGGCACTCGATGGTGAGCGGCACCGTATCGGAGCGCAGCCGGAATTCCAGCGGCGCGTCGCGAATCTGTTTGAGGATCGGCTGCTCGCGGTCGATGGCGTTGGAGCGCGCGTAGAGCAGCGGATCGATGACGTAGTGCAAGTAGGTGTGGCGCACCTCGTTCAGCTTCAGCACGCCATTCACCGGAGAAACCACCACCACGTAATCGGTACCGTAGATTCGCGCGTTCACAATGCTCGGCGAAAGTTGCGGCTCGATGACGACGATGAACCTGCTCCCGCTATAGGTGGCCGCCGGCATCTTGAGATAGATGTTGGTAGCGACGATCATCTGCGAGAGCGGATCGTGGATTTTATCGGCGGCTTCGTCGTAGGTGCGGTGCGCGGCGAGCCAGATGCCGTGCAGGTCGACGGCGGCGGCGAAGGCGCGGAGCAGGGGCGCAACCTCGGCGACCTGCGTGGCGTCGGGCGGCATCTCGGTCAGGTCCGCGGTGATTTCGAGCTCGGGCGGCGGCGTCAGGTAGAGCGCCAGCGAGATGTACTGCGCGATGTCGCGCTCCGAGCCGGTCATGCGGTGCTGCGCGACATACAGGCAAAGAGCATCGCGCTTGGCGCGAGCCTCCTCGCTTTGCGCGAACGCCTGGTTCATCTCGTCGCGGATGTGCTTGCGAATAAGGTCGCTCTGCTCGAGTCCCTCGTCGTAGCCGCAGGCGTTCAACGCCGCCGCCATCGCGAAGACCGGCTCGGAGCTGATGAGAGAGATGGTGGGCCCCGCGGGATCGATCAGCGATGGCGCTTTCTCTTTAGCGTACACCTGCGCGGGCGGCGCCGAAGAAGACGAAGAAAAACTGCCCGACGCCTGCCCCGCGGCAAGAGCGGGAACGAGCGCCCCCAAGAGACAAAGAATGCTATCGAATAAAAAAACGCAGGACTTCAAACAGCGAAACTTCATGGAACAACCCTGCTGCCAGTCTAGTTAGACGCATCAGCAGGGTCAAACGGGGAAGACAGGGAATAGGGAATAGGGACCAGGGAACAGAAAACAGGGAACAAAGGAACGAGGGAACGAGGGAACAAGAAAACAGAGACCGAAGGACCAAGGCTCGCGACTATCGCAAGATTCCGTAATCGTTCGGCCCTAGCGCCGGCCTCCTGGCCGGCTGTAGTGCGGGCCTCCCGGCCCGCACTCATTTGAAACCGATGACGATTTCACGTAGTCCAGTTGCCAGTCGTTGGCCCGGAGCCAGGTGGACCTTGCGGATCTTCAATGATCACTCCTTGTATTGAGCTATGTACTGTTCATAAATTGGGAGCGCAGCTAGGAATCCCGCACGACTTCTTGAACTGATCGTAAAGACCAGGTAGAAATCTCCTTCCTCTCCGTAGGAAACCTCTTCCCAATTACCTTTGACTTTCGGAAAGAACGTGTAAGTCTCTAATGCCTTGCCGCCCTTTGTTTTCAACGGCGGCACTTTGGTAATTTCGATGCTCGGATCATCTTTGAGGAAGTCATCCTTATCATCTTTGATCAGAATTTCCAATGAGGTTGTCTCGGGAATCCTCGGCTTATATGAGGCCTTCGCGTAGATTACGGTCTCAGCGTTGGAGAATGTAAAGCCATCCGGGACTTGAACGTTGACACCATTGGCAAAACTCGGCCCACGTTCGTGGTGCCACCCCTTAACAGGCTCGAGTTTAGGCCACCAAGCAAGGCAAATCCCCTTCTCGCACGTCTGTCCAACTCTTTCGATCTCTGGCAAGGCGCTGAGGGGAAGCAACAATAGAAGAATGCCCGTTAGCACGCTGCGTCGCAACATCACACATTCCTACTCGGTCCGACATCCTTCGCTGAGAGTGTGCATGTCACTGAGGTTCTAGGGCCTCCGATTTTGTGCTTCTCCGTATTGAGCAGAGTACCTGGCGGCTTGTCGGCAAGCGTTCCCTTTGCCAAATCCTGCGCTGTAGCCTGCCCACAGCAGCTTTTCTGTTCCCTGTTCCCTGTTCCCTATTCCCTGTCCCCTGCCTCTACCCCCGCACCGAGACACCCGAAAACGACAGCACCGCCAGTCCGCGAACCGGCTGGCCGAAGAAGCGCGCCGGCGCGAAGCGGCTGAACAGCAGCAGGTTCTCCACCTGGGTGCGGGTTGCGTCGTTCACCGGACCGGAGAGGATGCGGTAGTCGTAGACCTGGCCCACAGCATTCACATAGGCTTCGACCATCACCGGACCGTCAATCGCGTCCATCTGGTCGCCGCCCTGGGCGTTGGAGAAATAGAGAAGATGCGGCGCCGTGGCGTTGCCCAGCGGTTCGTCGGGCGTGGCCTGAGCGGCCTCGGGCGCGGCGAACAGAGTGCTGAGAAGAATCAGGATTCCCAGCAGCAGCGTAGCGCTGGCAAAACCCGCGCCGGCCTGCAGCAGAAACGGGCCGACGGTATTCTTCCAGGCCAGATTCCATGCCGTGAGAATGCTGCGACGGCTGTGCGCGCGTTCCTGGCTGAGGGCGACGCGAATGCGAAGCGATAGATCGGCGGGCGCCGGCACGGGACCGAGCGACGCCAACGAGGCCTGCAACGCGCGCTGCGACTGCAACTCGCGCGCGCATCCGCGGCACGATTCGAGATGCGCATCCATATCCCGCATCTCGTGCCCCGTCATCCGGCCATCCAAATAATCAGGCAAGCTTGCCTGCACTCGATTGCAGCGGTTCATCGCGCCTCCTCTCGCAGGGACAACTCGGTCCCCGGCAGCGCTGTGGGCCGGCAGCCGGCCCTGGGAGCCGCAAGCAGGGCGCGCAAACACGCCCGCCCGCGGACCAGCCGCGACTTTACCGTTCCCAGGTTCACGCTCTGCATGGCGGCCACTTCTTCGTAAACGAATCCTTCAATATCGCGCAGGATGAGCGTGGTGCGATAGGGCTCGGGTACTTGACGCAGGGCCCGCTCGACCCGCGCGCGGTTTTCTTCGTGGAGGGCGGCGTCGAAAGGCGACTCGGCGGGATCGACCAGCATGTCGCCGAGCCGCACCGGAGTCTTGCCGTCCGGCTGCGCCATCTCCTGCTCGAGCGGGATCTCCTGCTGCCGGTGCCGCGTCCACCAGCGCCTTTGATTCGACGCCTCGCGCAGCGCGATCCGGTAAATCCAGGTGCGCAGCGACGATTCGCCGTGAAATCCCTTGATCCCGCGGAAGATCTTGACAAAAACCTCCTGCGTCAGATCGGCGACCTCATTGCCGTCGCGTATGGTGCGCGCCAGCAACGAGTAAATCGGCTGATGATAACGCGCAATCAGCCAGGCATAGGCTTCTTCCGAGCCGGCCCGCAGCTCCTCTACCAGAGCCGTCTCTTCGATGGGGAGCGTCAGTGCGCCGGCAATTTCGCCCATGGTGAGGTCCGCCTGCAATTCCCTGTCCTCCCACGTTACCGCATCATGCGCCCGATTGACATTCATCGCGCGCGCGAAAACGGCCGCGGTAAATGCCAATAGTTTAAATGCAGCCAAACCGAGCCTGGTTACCGTCTTGCTCGCGTGTTGACTACCGGCCCGAGGTGCGCGGGAAGCGGCCTCCGGCAGTTTCGCCTGAGGACCCGTGCACCTATTGTCTTAGACACCTGAACCGTTGAAAGTGTTCCCAGTCACATTCGCCAAATCTTCGTTTCGGGAGCTGGGACGAACGGATCGGGCTCCTGAACCGCCCGCCACCGCAGGTCAGTCACCGCCCGGTCAGGCCGTAAAGACAATCCGGCGACCCTTTTCCACGCGGTTCCAGGCCGCCTCGACCTGAACCAGCGGCACCGGTTCGACAGCGATAGTGAGTTCACCCTTCGCCGCCAGGTTGAATAGCGTCGGAATTGCCGCCAGGATGCGGTCCAGGGCAGCCGAGCCGAATCCACTGCCGAGCAGCGTGAGGTCGATGCTGCGCAGAGTGGCTCCGGGTAGTGTGATGGTTGGGCCTGCGCTTGTTCCCACTTCCACCAGCCGAGTCCGATGAGTTAATTCGGCTTTGAAGCCTTTGGCGATCGCTTCGAGAACCAGCTCGGTCGGCCGGCCCCACAGGTAATCAACCACGACATCGATCCCCCGTGCAGCTTCGGCCGTCAGCGCCTCGCGAACCGCGTTTTCCGGCTGGCCGAGGGCGACAATGGCGTCGGCGCCCGCGTCTGCAATCGCGCTTAAGTTACGGCCCGCGGCGACGATGCGCTTGGCGCCGAGATGCCGCGCCACCTGGATGGCAAGCTGGCCGGCGACTCCGGTCGCGCCAAGAATGAGGACGGTTTCTCCGGCAGCGAGCTGCGCGCGCTCCTTGAGCGCCATCCAGGCCGACATGCCGGGATTGGCAATGGTGGCGGCGGTTGCGTCGTCGAGGCCATCGGGCACGGGGATAAACTTGGGCGCGGCAGCGCGCTCGGCCATGGTTCCCCATGGCTTGCGAACGAAGCCGAAGTAGACGCGGCGGCCGTCGCCGAGAACGCCCACGCCGTCGATGCCGGGAATCGCCGGACCGGCGGCCGTGCTCGAATAATGTTCTCCGCTGGCGATGGCTTTGACCACCGGGTGCAGTCCCGCGGCGCGCACGTGGATGAGTGCTTCGCCTCCGATTGGTTCGGGATCGGGAAACGACTGATACTTGGGCGCCTGCCCGGGCACGTTGACGACGGCTGCTTGCATGGGTTCGGCCTCCTTGGCACGCGGTTACTCGGAACGCCCCTATTTGGTCCAGCGACACTCGTTCCGGATTCGAGGGTCTGTAAACACGATTGGGGCGGATGGCGTTTTTAGTCCATAGTTCTTAGTCCCTAGTCCCTGCTGTCCGCTGCCTCGCTCCCTCGCTCCCTGCCTTACGATCAAAGACAAGAGTGTCCATGTTTACCGCCCGGCCCATCGGCTTCATCCGCAGCCCTTATCGCGAAACCAGCGCCATCCCCAAGGGGCCGGGCGCCAGGCACGATGCGGAGGGCGCCATCGAGCTGCTGCGCGAGTTTGAGCCGGGACTCAAGGACATCGACGGATTCTCGCACCTTTATGTGCTGTGGGAGTTCGACCGCTCCGGCGGCTTCGACTTGATCGCGCACCCCCCAACCGACGAGAAACGGCCGCACGGCGTATTTGCTACGCGATCGCCGCGCCGGCCCAATCCGATCGGGCTGACAGTCGTCGAGCTCTTGGCCCGCGAGGGGGCAACCTTGCACGTTCGCGGCGTCGACATGCTCGATGGCACGCCGGTGCTCGACATCAAGCCGTATCTCTCGAGCATTCCCGAAGAGAAGCTCAAGCGCGGATGGCTGGCCGAGGCGGAGAGACGAGGGAACAGGGAATAGGCAATAGGGAATAGGCAATAGGGAACAGGGAACAGAAAAGCTGCTCTCTTGCGACTCGCCAGGAACTGAATGACTGTTGGGCATCTGTTGGCTCCCTTGCTCCGTTGCTCCCTCGCTCCCTTGTTTCCTCGTTCCCTGTTATCTCGCTTCCTTGTTCCCTTGGTCCCTGCCCTTACGGGATTCCCAGCAGTTTGTGCGTCTGCAAACTCAGCCGCCACCGCGGATGCTCGAGGCAGTAGCGGAGAGCGGCGTGGGTATCAGCTTCCCGATGCGGTCCGTCCATGGGCTGCAAGAAGAAATGGCGGAAGCGGAGACCTTCAAACGCGACGGGTTCCGCGCCGGGCTGCGGATAGACCAGCTTCAGCTCGTCGCCGCTGCGCTGCCTGAGCTCCGCACCCGCCTTGGGGCTGACGCAAAGCCAGTCGATTCCGGGGGGCGCCTCGATAGTTCCATTGGTTTCTACGCCAATCTCAAAGCCGCGCGCATGTAGTGCACCGATGAGCGCCGCATCAAGCTGCAGAAGCGGCTCACCGCCCGTACAGACGACGAATCGCTTGCCTCCTCCCCACCCCCTCGGCTCCGCTTCGGTCTTGTCATCCTGAGCGGAGGCCGCGCGGGCAGCCAAAGTCGAAGGATCTGCATTTTCCCTCTTCTGCGGCCGGGCGCCCCAGGTCTCGATTTTGAGACCTGGGGGGGAAGGATCGCGCCACTTCTCTTCAATCGCCTCCGCCAGCGCCTCCGCAGTCGCGAACTTTCCCCCGCCCGGCCCGTCCCTATCTGCAAAATCCGTATCGCAGAACCGGCAGACCGCCGTGGCGCGGTCCTGCTCGCGCCCCGACCAGAGATTGCACCCGGCAAAGCGCAAGAAGACGGCGGCGCGCCCCGTCTGCGCTCCTTCGCCCTGCAACGTGTAATAAATCTCTTTGACGGTGTACACACTCATGCCGTCATTTTGCGGCGGAGTCTCGCGACGCGCAAGTCCGCATTTTAGCGTCTCCTCAGGTGGGCCCCGAAACCTACCCTTCTGGACACGAAAGCAATCACGGATTGAATCTAACGGCTGACTGATCGGCAAGGGCGCTACCAACTCCATCCGTAGCCGACGCTTGAGGTGGTGAACCACGGCATAGTGTTCACCTTTCCCCAGCTTTCCTGGGCCCAAATCGAGCTATGACGCTGGAAGTGAAAGATCGCGCCCAGCGACAAGCCTCCGTCGAACCGGTTCTGCACCCGCGCGTTGCCGGTGAAGCTGGTGATGCCCGCCTGCGCGCAGGTATAGCCGGCGACATGCTTCGTCTTCGGAAGGGGAAAGTTTTTCATCAGGCCTGCGGATTCGGTGTGCTCGCCGAATGCGGTATGGAAAAACCCGTGGGTGCCGCTGTTCTCGTACATATAGCTAAACGTCAGTTCATCGCCGAAAGGGTCCTTCTTGAGGAATTTGAACATGTGACCGATGCCGATGCTGTAATTCGCCCTCGGCACAAGGCCGGGACGATCGAAGTCGGACCCTGCCATCACAAAGAAATCGTTGCGGGCGCCACCCGATCCCATATTCATCCCGGCCATTCCCGGCATCTCAGGCGTTGCACCGGCCGGAGGTTGCGGCTCCTGCCCGTAAACCGACACGACCATTAGTAATGCGATCAACGCAAACTTTGAAGCCATTCAAATCTCTCCTCGCTGCCGCGCGACGGCGGCATTACCGCCGCACAAGGGCGGCGTTCGCAATCACAATCGATCGAACGTCGAGCGGGATCGGCGGGAGAGCTTCAGATTCTCAGGGCGATAATGATAGGAGCGCGCGGACCAGGCGGCCAGTCCACATCGTGCGCCGGCGAAGCGTCCGCATCCGGCGGCAACGGAAACTCGACGGGAGACGCAATGTGCATCGCGGGGGTGTTTGCGATTAAATCCGTACTCGCGAAGCCCGGAACCAACTCAGCTTCGAAGGGCTGCATGCGGCAGGCAGTCGGGGCAGGTCTGCACGGGCAATGCCGGCAAGCAGACGCAGGAGGTTGGGCGTTACACAATGCCGCACACTCAGCTCCGCTCCAGATGAGGGTGAGAGCCAGCAAAGCAGCAACGAGCCTTCCCGTGAACGAAATCATCGAAGGCGATCATAACACGGGCAGTTATCAGCTCTTAGCTGACAGCGCCTGCCTGCACCAAATAGCCGACTCGCAGGGAGAAGCTGACGGCTGATAGCTAGAGGCTGTGCAGCGGATCCTCGATTTTCGCTTCGCTGAACCCCTTCCGGCGCAGCAGGCACGAGTCGCATTGGCCGCAGGGCGCGCCCGCGGGCCCGGGATCGTAGCAGCTGCTGGTGAGCGAGTAATCCACGCCCAGCTCGAAACCGCGGTGAATGATCTGCGCCTTGGTCAGCGCGATGAGAGGCGTGTGAATCTTCAGGCGCTGGCGGCCCTCCACTCCGGCCTTCGTCGCCAGGTGCGCCATCTGCTCGAAGGCGGCGATGTATTCTGGCCGGCAGTCGGGATAGCCCGAGTAATCCAGCGCATTGACCCCAACAAAAATGTCGCTCGCGCCCAGCACCTCGGCCCACGCCAGCGCAAACGAGAGAAAGATGGTGTTGCGCGCGGGCACGTAGGTGATGGGAATGCCGTGAGACATCGCAGCCGGCTCGCGCCCCTTCGGCACGGCAATGTCATCGGTGAGCGCCGATCCGCCGAAGGCGCGCAGATCGAAGTTCACGATGCGGTGTTGTGCGACTCCGATGGACACGGCAACGCGCTTGGCAGCCTCGATCTCCCAGGCGTGGCGCTGGCCGTAGTGGAACGAGAGCGCGTAGAGCTCGTAGCCTTCGCTTTTCGCCATGGCGAGCACGGTCGCGGAGTCTAGGCCTCCGCTGACGAGAACAACTGCGCGTTTGCATTGCGGATTCAGCGTCATGATCAACCTAAGAGAATGCGGCCGCCGGCTCTGATCATGCGGCCACCTGCTCTGATTTTGAAAGATGCAGGCCAGTCTGCGCCAACGTCCGATCTGTCTCGCGCCGCTGTAGCTTAACAGAATGCCAATCTCGCATGGTCAAAAGCCCGCGAAGCGGGCGCGATAGGGTAGCCCCCGTAAGCCTGGGGAAAGGAATGTCGCAACCATGACCGCAGCCCGCGAAGCGGGCGAAAGAAAACTATCGCCAGAGGTACTGTTCTTCGAACTTCACGCCATGTTTCCTGAGCAAGGCCAGGAACTCATCGCGAAACGAGATTCGCTCGTGATGACGGGCCTGGTTTTGAATATAGCGAATCACCGCGCCTCGGCCGGATTCGCTGACGCTGAATGCTCCGTATCCCTGTTGCCACGCAAAAGCACGCCGGTCCGGCCATTTCTCTTTTAGCCAACGGGATGAGTTGGTCTTGACCACGCGCAGGCAGTCGGCGACGGCCATATCGGCCGGAAGACGAGTGAGGAAATGCACATGATCCGGGGTCCCGCCGATCGCGATCGGTGTTGCGCGCAGCTCGCGCAGAATCCCTCCAATATAGGCATGAACGTCTGCGCGAATGGGATCGGATAAGAACGGTGCGCGATCGGATGTAGAAAAGACGACGTGCACGAGCAGATCGGTGAATGTGTGCGACACTCTTTCGCCCCCTCCAAGGGCTACGGCTCAATTCCGACCTTATACCCCAGGCTCACGCCTGGGGCTACCGTCTCGCGCCCGCTTCGCGGGCTCACACGCTGTGCCAAACTTTCATTGGCAGGCTCTTACTTCAAGTTCCCGCCTTTGCCAATATCCATCGCCGGCGAAATGGGGTTGCGCTCGCCGATGTAGGCTTCGATGCACTTCTCCAGCACGCCCTTGGCTGCGAGGATGAACTCGACGGCGTCGCGCGCCGCGCCATAACCGCCGGGGTTCGGCGTCACGTAGTGCGCCTCGGCCTTCACGCGCTCGCGCGAGTTGGCGACGGCCACCGCGAATCCTACCTCACGCATGGCCGGCAGATCGATCACGTCGTCGCCCACGTAACAGATCTCCTCGAGCGTCACGCCCTCTTTCGCCATGATCTCGCGGATGGCCTGCATCTTGAAGGCGCAGCCCTGGTAGACGAATTCGAGTTTCAGGTCGCGGGCGCGCGTGGCCACAGTCTCGCTGATGCGCTTGGTGATGACGCCGCACTTCAATCCGCCGAGCCGCGCCAGCGAGATGGCCGTGCCGTCGTGCGCGCTGTAGCCCTTGGCCTCAATCATCGTCGCCGATCCCACACCGAAGCCGACACCTCCCTTGCCCCTTATCTCCTCCAAAAGGCTGCCGTCCGCAGGACCAGGGCCGGGGACGAGCCAGATGGTGCCATCGGTGAGGACGCCGTCCACGTCGAAGAGGATGATTCTGATCTTGCGGGCGCGGTCAATTGCGGTCGGGGGCGCGGTAAGGGCCATGCGTCGATTGTATCGGGACGCGGAGAACCGATTTCGCCTGGCGACCCGTTCACGAGAGAATGCGAAGCATGGACTGCGATGCAAATGCCGCGCCGAATGCGCCGGCGGGACTCGCCCCCGAGGACTACTACTTCGAGGGCGAGTTTCTGGTGTTCACGGCTGCCTATCATCTGAAACGCGGCTACTGCTGCGGCTCCGGCTGCCGGCATTGCCCGTTTCGCAACGGCCAAACCGAGGTTCAGCCGCCTCCGCCGCCTGAAGGCTGAGCAGCGGTCGGCGCCGGCGCTGCCGCCGCCTCGCGCACCAGCACCGCAAAGCGCGGAAAGGCGAAGCTGCCTGCAGCGTCGTCGACTACATTCAACTGGCAGATGTAAGAGCCCGGCCTGAGCCCGCTGAGCGGCACATCGAGCTGGATGGAAACCGCATCGCGCCCCTCCACATTGATCGCCTTCGCTTGCACCTGCGGCGTTTCGTACACCTTCGTCGATCCCTGGATGAGCTCGAGGCTGCTAAGCAGGCTGATGCCGGGCTTTGCGCCTTTGGGTGCGTCGCCAGCCGTCTTTTCTTTTGCGGGATCGTAGATTTCGTAGAGCAGATAAAGGTGCTGGTCCTGGCGGAAGACGTGGCTGATGTTGGGCACATACTCCTGGCCGTCGCGCACTGTCGGGTCCTGTTTCTTGCTGGGAGTCCGCTGCGCGGCCAGCAGGATGGAGCTGATCTTCAGCGGTGCCTTTTTCATGTCGGGCAGCGTCACATCGGCGATAAACGAGCCCATGCGCCCGGTCTGGTTTTCGCGCACCACAAACTTGAGTTGATAGTGGCCCGTCGGCAGGTTGAAGCTGGTCGTGTATTGGATATTTTTTTGCCGCGCCTGCAGCGACGGGTCGAGATTCAGCTTCACCGTGTCGCGGATGCGGCCCACCGGCCGCTGGCTGTCGTCGATCACCGAGCCGATCACGTCGAGCGTCGCCTTGTCCTTGTCGCCGCCCTTCACGAATGGGATTTGCGAGCCCGGCACCACCAGCGAAACCGGGACATAAAAGCGATTCTCGTCGAGCCGGAAGTAGAACGCGTCCATGTAAACAGGAATGTCGGTGGCCGGCAGATCGCTGGCCAATTGATCCTCGAGCTCCTGCTCGCGGTCTT
>Ga0187784_10000543_pt1 | contig 27732 bp, 21 predicted proteins | sample 1015_SJ02_MP15_2_FD_132964 | JGI IMG/M metagenome (GOLD analysis project Ga0187784, IMG submission 132964) | Tropical peat soil microbial communities from peatlands in Department of Meta, Colombia - 1015_SJ02_MP15_20_MG | ecosystem: Environmental > Terrestrial > Soil > Wetlands > Peat | place... | reverse complement strand
GTCTCCAGGAGCCGCAGCAGCTCGCCGTCGCCGCAGCCGACGTCGAGCACGCGCGCGCCGGGCTCGACCATGTCGGCGACGACGAGCAAGTCGACGCGGGCGCCGCCCGGCCCGCGCGCGGCTTCCGCCATGGTGAGGTCGTGCTTGAGCCGCGACAGCATTTGCTACCTCTTCGCCGACGCGAGGCCGCGCGCCTTGGCGGCGCCGTCGAGAAAGCCGCGCACGATGGCGAACAGCTCCGGCTCCTCGAGCAGGAAGGCGTCGTGGCCCTTGTCGGTCGTGATCTCGGCGAACGAGACGCGGGCGCCGGCGGCGTTGAGCGCATGCACGATGGCGCGCGATTCCGGCGTCGGAAACAGCCAGTCGCTGGTGAAGGAGATCACGCAGAACCGCGTCGGCGCGCCGCGGAACGCATTGGCGGCGACCCCGCCATAGTCGGCGGCAAGATCGAAGTAATCCATGGCCCGGGTGAGATAGAGATAGCAATTGGCGTCGAAGCGCTCGACGAAAGTGATGCCCTGGTGGCGCAGATAGGATTCGACCTCGAAGTCGGCATCGAAGGAGAAGGTCGGGTTGTCGCGGTCCTGAAAGCGGCGGCCGAATTTGCGGTGCAGCGCCGCGTCGGAGAGGTACGTGATGTGCGCGCCCATGCGCGCGACCGCAAGTCCGCGCCGCGGATCGGTCCCTTCGGCAAAATAGCGGCCGCCGCGCCACTCCGGATCGGCCATCACCGCCTGGCGGCCGACCTCATGGAAGGCGATGTTCTGCGCCGAATGCCGGGTCGACGCCGCAATCGGCAGCGCGGCGAATACGCGCCGCGGATAGCTTGCCGCCCATTGCAGCACCTGCATGCCGCCCATCGAGCCGCCGGCGACCGCGAACAGCGAGTCGATGCCGAGATGATCGAGCAGCATCGCCTGCGCGCGCACCATGTCGCGCACGGTGATGACCGGAAAATCGAGGCCCCACGGCATGCCGGTCGCCGGATTGGTCGAAGCCGGCCCCGAGGTGCCCATGCAGCCGCCGAGCACGTTCGGACAGATGACGAAATAGCGTTCGGTGTCGATCGGCCGGCCCGGGCCGACCATGGTTTCCCACCAACCCGGCTTGCCGGTGACCGGATGGGTATTGACGACGTGCTGGTCGCCGGTCAGCGCGTGGCAGATCAGCACCGCGTTGCTGCGCTCGGGATTAAGCGTGCCGTAAGTCTGATAGGCGATCTGCACTGGGCTCAAATCAATGCCGGCATCGAGCCGCAGCGGCTTGTTGGCGCCAAAGCGCACGACCGGCGAGTGCGGATCGTCGGCTTCGCGCGTGCGGTCGACGCGATCGAGCGTGGCGGAGGCCTCGGCCATAAGTCCTTCCCGGTATGACGCTTCTCGGCGGCAAATTGCCGTAAATAGGCCGCCCCTTGCCGGAGTCAATGTTTTCTTTGATTTCGGCTCGCTTGGCACTATCAATCTCGGCACATTTGCGGGCCAAATCCCAAACACTGCCATGGTAAAGCGGCCAGCCGCGAAAGATGCTTCACTCGCCGATCTGCGGCTCGAGATCGACCGCATCGACGAGGCGATGCACGCGCTCCTGATCGAGCGCGGCGAGATCATCGACCGGCTGATCGCGGTCAAGAAGACCCAGGAATCCGGCTCCGCCTTCCGCCCGGCGCGCGAGGCCGACATGATGCGCCGGCTGGTCGAGCGCCATCACGGCAGCTTGCCGCTCGACACCGCCGAAAGCATCTGGCGGGTGATCATCTCGACATTCACCTATGTGCAGGCGGCGTTTTCCGTGCATGCCGACCTTTCCGCCGGCGATGCGCTGATGCGCGATTCCGCGCGGTTTCACTTCGGCTTTACTGTGCCGTTCGTCCCGCATCTCGGCGCCGCGAGCGTGGTCGCCGCGGTCACCGCTTCGACCGGCGATCTCGGCCTCGTTCCCGCGTTTGCGATCGCGGGAGCAGGCCCTTGGTGGACCGCGCTCGAATTCGACACCGCCCCGAAGATCATCGCCCGGCTGCCTTTCGTCGAACGCGCCAATCATCCGGCCGCAATGCCGGTGTTCGTGATCTCGCGGGTCGCGCCGGACGCCATGGTGACGGAGACCGAAGTGTGGAGCATGCGGGTCTCCGGCTGGAGCGCGGCCTCGGTCGACCGCCTCGCCGGGCTCGCCGACGCGATCGCGATGCCCGACCGCGCCTTCGATGGCGCCGCGTTGCTCATCTCGGTCGAGCGCGGCGGCATCGACGCCGTCGCCGACGCCCTTCTGGGCACCGGCGCCTCGATCCGCTCGCGGGCCCTCGTCGGCAGCCACGCGACCCGCTATAGGGTGCCGGCCAAAACATAATCTCCTCCTCCGCGTGCGGGGGAGGTGCCGAGCGAAGCGAGGCGGAGGGGGCGCGGGTCTATGCCCCCTCCACCGCCTTCGGCGGTCCCCCTCCCCCGCGCTTCGCGGGGGAGGACGAAGGAAAAAGACATGACCCTGATGAATCCGCAGCCCCGGCCGGGCGTGCTCGAGATCGAGCCCTACATGCCCGGCAAGAGCCGCGCCCCGGGCGTTGCCAAGCTTTTCAAGCTCTCCTCGAACGAGACGCCGCTCGGGCCGAGCCCGCGCGCGATCGCCGCCTACCAATCGGTCGCGACGCATCTGCAGGATTATCCCGACGGCTCGGCGAGCGAGCTGCGCGAGGCCATCGGCCGCGCCTTCGGGCTCGATCCCGACCGCATCGTCTGCGGCGCCGGCTCCGACGACCTGCTCAATCTGCTGGCTCGCGCCTACCTCGCCGACGGCGACGAAGCGATTCACACCGCGCACGCATTCCTGGTTTATCCGATCGCCACGCTCGGCACCGGGGCGCGTCCGGTCGCAGCGGCGGAGACCGATTACACAGCCGATGTCGATGCCATCCTCGCCGCGGTGACGAAGAAGACCAAGATCGTCTTCCTCGCCAATCCGAACAATCCGACCGGCACCTACATCTCCTTCGACGAGGTCAAGCGGCTGCATCGCGGCCTGCCGCCGCACGCGCTCTTGGTGATCGATGCCGCCTATGCCGAGTATGTGAGGCGGAACGATTACGAATCCGGAATCGAGCTCGTCGCCACCAGCGACAATGTCGTCATGACCCGCACCTTCTCCAAGATCCACGGCCTCGCCGCGGTGCGGCTCGGCTGGATGTTCGGTCCGGCGCCGATCGTCGCCGCGATCAACCGCATCCGCGGCCCATTCAACGTCAGCGGGCCGGCGATCGCCGCCGGCATCGCCGCGATCGAGGATGTGGAGCATCAGGAGCGCGCGCGCGAGCACAATACGCGCTGGCTCACCTGGCTCTCGCAGGAGATCGGCAAGCTCGGCCTCACGGTGACGCCAAGCGTCGCCAATTTTCTGCTGATCCATTTCCCGCAGACCAGAGGCCGCACCGCCAAGGAGGCCGACGCCTTCCTCACCGCGCGCGGGCTCATTCTGCGTCAGGTCGGCGCCTACAAGCTGCCGAACGCGCTGCGCCTGAGCGTCGGCAGCGAAGAGGCCAACCGGCTTGTCGTCGCCGCACTCAAAGAATTCTTGGCCAAAGCGGCGTAACGCTGTGAGCAAGCCCGCACCGCTGTTCAATCGGCTCGCTCTGATCGGCGTCGGCCTGATCGGCTCATCGATCGCACGGGCGGCGCGTTCGCTCGGCGTGGTGGAAACGATCGTCGCCACCGCGCGATCCGAGGCGACGCGCCGCCGCGTCGCCGAACTCGGCCTGGCCGATGAGGTCGTGGACACGAATGCCGCAGCGGCCAAGGCGGCCGATCTCGTGATCGTGTCCGTCCCGGTTGGCGCCTGCGGCGCCATCGCCCGCGAGATCGGTCCCCATCTCAAACCCGGCGCGATCGTGTCGGATGTCGGCTCGGTCAAGTCGGATGTAGTGCGCGAGATGGCGCCGCATATTCCTCGCGGCGTCCACTTTGTTCCCGGACACCCGGTTGCCGGCACCGAACATTCCGGGCCCGACGCCGGCTTCGCCGAGTTGTTCGTGAACCGCTGGTGCATCCTCACCCCGGCGCCGGACGTCGACACATCCGCGGTCGAGCGCCTGGCGTCGCTCTGGACGGCGTTCGGCGCGAGCGTGGAGATCATGTCGGCCGAGCACCACGATCTCGTGCTCGCCGTCACCAGCCACGTGCCGCACCTGATTGCCTACAACATCGTCGGCACGGCTTTCGACCTTCGACTCGTGACCGAATCGGAAATCCTCAAATATTCCGCCGGCGGGTTCCGCGACTTCACCCGGATCGCCGCCTCCGATCCGACCATGTGGCGCGATATCTTCCTGCACAACAAGGACGCCGTGCTCGACGTTCTTGGCCGCTTCAACGAGGATCTGGCGACGTTGACCCGCGCCATCCGGCGCAGCGACGGCGAGACGCTGTTCAATCTGTTCACCGAGCGGCGCGCCATCCGCCGCGGCATGAGCGCGCTCACTCTCGATGCCCCCACGCCCGATTTCCAAGGTCCGGACGCCGAGCCGCGGGCCGACCCGTTGCCGCGGCCCTATGCGGGATCGGATGACGCCTGAGCGGCCTGGCGCCAGCCGCGGGCGTTGACGGTCAGCGCCTCGTTCACCGCCTGGCGCAACGCGCCGACCGAGAACGGCTTGGCGATCACGTCATGGATGAGCGCGTCGAGCCCGTGGGCGCGCTCGCGCTGCTCGGCATAGCCGGTCATCAACAGGATGGTGAGCTCGGGGAAATCGCGCGCTGCGGCGAGCGCGAGCGCAATGCCGTCCATGATCGGCATGCGGATGTCGGTGAGCAGAAGATCGAAGCGGCCGGCCTCGTGGGTCAGCGTGTCGAGCGCTTCGCTGCCGTCGCGCGCGGTCTTGACCTCGTGCCCCTCGCTGACGAGCGCCCGCGCACAGAGCGCGCGTAAGGTGTCTTCGTCTTCGGCGATCAGAACGCGCGCCATGGTGCGGCCTCAGCGGATCGCGCCGACGATGTCACGCCGGGTGACGAAGCGCACCAGGACGTCGCGCGCCTCGGGCGGCGGCGAGGCGAGCCGGGTGCGGAAGGCGACCGCCTCGCCCGGCGGCAGCGCCGCGCGCGAAGGCACCGCGGTCCAGGAATAGATCTCCTGGCGGGCGGCATTGCGGATGATGAATTTGAGCCGCGGCACCTCCACGGTCTTGCGCGCATCGTTGACCACGTTGCCTTCGACGACGAGGATCGGCACCCCCTCGTGCTGCTCCGCCGCCGTCGCCACGGCTTCGAAGGCGAGGCCGCGCAGGTTCACCGGCAAGCCCATCGCCGCATAGAAGGATGCAGTCTGCGGCAAGGCACGCACGAAATCGCTGCGCCAGCCGACCAGCAGAACATCGACGAACAGCAATGCCAGGATTGCGGTCTGCAGGCGCGACAGCGGCCAGCGCGCCGTTCGCCGCCGCGTGACGCGCGGCTGCCGCCGGGCGGCCATGCTCTCGATGTCGCCGCGGATCGCGGCCCGTTGCGCCATGCCGCGATCGGCCTCGATATTGATCGGCGGCCGCCCTTGGTCGAGATCGACCGGCGCGATCGGCGGCGCCTCGACATCTGCGACCTCGGCCGGCGGACCGGCGGCGGCATGGCCCTCAACCGGCGCAGACCCGGAATCCTCGGGCTGGATCGACGCAACGTCCGCCTCCTGATCGACCGGCTCCGCCTCCCCGGCCGTAGCGGCTCCAAGCTCCGCGGCGGGCTGCGGCTCGCCCGCTTCGGCAAACGGCGCCGGCGCTTCCGCAGCATCGGCGCGCGGCGGGCCGATCGCGTCGGCGGCGGCAAGGAGCTTGTCGGCGTGGCTCAGTTCCGCCTGCCAAACGGCGCGGCAGCGGACGCAGCGCACCTGGCGGCCGTCCGGCCGCAGGCTTTCCGCCTCGACATTATAGGCTGTGGCGCAGGACGGGCAGACGATGAGCATGGCCGAATCAGCAGCGAATCCTGTTGCGCGCCATCCTAGGGTCTGACTGTTAACGAATTGGAAACCATGCTCGCGGCAAGGCCTCCCCGGGCACCGGGTGTTAAGTTTGCGGTGAAGGCGAATCAGCCGGCCAGGCAGCCGTTTCGTGGGAAACCGCGCGGCGCAAGGCTTGTCGGAGGGCGCCGTGATCCGATTTGAGAATGTCGGCCTGCGCTACGGGCTCGGCTCGGAGGTGCTGCGCGACCTCACCTTTGACATCAAGGCGCGGTCCTTCCAGTTCCTCACCGGCCCCTCCGGCGCCGGCAAGACCTCGCTGCTGCGGATGATGTTTCTGTCGATCAAGCCGACGCGCGGCCTGATCAACATGTTCGACCAGGACATCGCGACGCTGACCAAGGACGGTCGCGCCACGCTGCGCCGGCGGATCGGCATCGTGTTCCAGGATTTCCGGCTGCTCGACCACATGACCACCTACGAAAACGTGTCGCTGCCGCTGCGGGTGGTCGGCAAGGAGGAGTCGCAATATCGGGCGGAAGTCGTCGAATTGCTGCAATGGGTCGGCCTCGGCGACTGCATGGGATCCTTGCCGCCGATCCTCTCCGGCGGCGAAAAGCAGCGCGCCGCGATCGCCCGCGCCGTGATCGCGCGGCCTCAGCTTCTGCTCGCCGACGAGCCGACCGGCAACGTCGATCCCAATCTCGGCCAACGACTGCTGCGGCTGTTCGTCGAGCTCAACAAGGCCGGGACCGCTGTCGTCATCGCCACCCATGATATCGCGCTGATGGACGAGTACGACGCCCGCCGGCTGGTGCTGCACGAGGGCCGCCTGCATGTCTATGACTAGGCCGGCCGAGACCATGGCGGAGCCATGGGACAATCTCGACGCGGCGCCGCTGCGCGCCCGCGCCCCGCCGGCGTCGGCGCCGATCGTGCCCAAGGACTCGATCTCCGGCCGCTCGCTCGCCGCGGTCATCGCCATCATGACCTTCCTCGCCGCGCTGACCACCGGGGCGGTGATGATGGTGGTGAGCGCCGCGAGCGACTGGCAATCGGATGTGAGCCGCGAGGTGACCATTCAGGTGCGTCCGGCCGCCGGCCGCGATCTCGAGGCGGATGTGCGCAAGGCTGTCGAGATCACGCGCGCTTCGCCCGGCATCGCCGAGGTTCAAGCTTACACCAAGGAGGAATCGGCGCGGCTCGTCGAGCCGTGGCTTGGCGCCGGCCTTGCGCTAGACGATTTGCCGATCCCGCGCCTGATCGTGGTCAAGCTTATTCCCGGGGCGCGGCCGGATTTCGCAGCGCTACGCAAGAGCCTGGCGGCGCAGGTCGCGCCGGCAAGCCTCGACGATCATCGCCACTGGATCGAGCGGATGCGCACTATGGCCGGGACCGCGATCGTCGCCGGCCTCGCCGTGCTCGTCCTCGTCCTGGCGGTGACGATGCTTTCGGTGACCTTCGCCACGCGCGGCGCCATGGCGGCCAACCGTCCGATCGTCGAGGTGCTGCACTATGTCGGCGCCACCGACGGCTTCATCAGCAGCCAGTTCCAGCACCATTTCCTCCTCCTCGGCTTCAGAGGCGGAGCGATCGGCGGCGGCGCCGCGATCGTGCTGTTCGGCGCTCTCGAAGCCGCCAACACCTGGCTCGCGGGAACGCCGGGCGGCGATGAAGTCTCGGCCTTGTTCGGCACTTTCACCATCGGCGTCTCCGGCTATCTCGCGATCCTCGGGCAGATCGTGCTGATGGCCGTGGTCACCGCGTTCGCCTCGCGGCGCACCGTCAACCGGACCCTGGAGACGATCGATTGAGGGATTGCGGCGCGACCAACCGACCGCGGATACGATCGACCGCCGGAATTTCTGCTATGATTTAAGAGGCTTGGATGCCGATGTCGGTCATCGGAACGCGGCTTGGCGCGAGGGACGCGCGCAGCGATGAACAGCCTTAAGAACGCCGTCAGGACGCGGCGGATTAGATCTTTTGCGGTCCGGTTTGCGGTGCTAGGCGTCGCCGCGCTGGTTTTCGGCTTCCTCGCTTTCATCTGGCTGTTGCCGGCCGAGGAGGTCGTGCTCGACCGCAATGCCGACGGCGTCGTGGTGTTGACCGGCGGCACTTCGCGCGTCGCCGACGCGCTCGAGCTTCTGGCCACCGGGCACGGCAAGCGTCTCCTGATCACCGGCGTCAATCCCGGCACCACGACCGCCGACATCGCCCACCAGGCCGCGGGCTATGGCCGGATTCTCGCCTGCTGCGTCGATCTCGATTATTCCGCGATCAACACGCTCGGCAACGCGGTCGAAACGCGCCGCTGGGCGATCGACCGCGGCTTCCATTCCCTGATCATCGTCACCTCCGCCTATCACATGCCGCGGGCGCTTGCCGAGATCGCCCATCAGCTTCCCGACGTCGCCCTGATCCCCTACCCGGTGGTCTCCGACCGCTTACGCATCGAGCCGTGGTGGTCGAATAGCGACACCACGCGCCTGGTGCTGTCGGAATATCTGAAATACCTGTTCGCCAAGGTGCGCATGCGCTTCGATGCGGTCGCGGCCGAAGCCCGCGAATTCCACGTTTCCGACGCGCGCGTATCCTTGGAGCGGCCTTACCGGTGCGAACCCGCGGCTGACGGCGCCTGACGTGAAGCGGTTCATTCTTGCCCGCTCGATTGTCTTCAATGTGCTGTTCTACGTGAACATCACGGTGCGCATGATCGTGGGGCTGCCGACCATTGCGCTGCCGCATGCTTTCATCCTCGGCGTCCTGCGCGGCTGGTCGCGATCGAGCCTGTGGCTGCTGCGGGCGATCTGCGGCATCACTGTCGAGTGGCGGGGCCGCGAGAAAATTCCGCATGGCGGCTGCATCATCGCCTGCAAGCACCAGTCGGCGTGGGAGACCTTCTCGCTGTTCGAGATCCTCGACGATCCGACCTATGTGCTCAAGCGCGAGTTAATGTGGGTTCCGCTATTCGGCTGGCTTGCCCGCAAGGCCGGGATGATTCCGATCGACCGCGGCGCCCGCGTCTCGGCGCTGGCGCGCATGGCGGCGCGGGCGCGCGACGAAATCGCGCACGGTCGGCAGATCGTGATCTTTCCCGAAGGCACGCGACGAGCGCCGGGCGCCGAGCCGCGCTATCTGCCCGGTGTCGCCTACCTCTACGCCGAGACGAAGCTTGCCTGTGTGCCGGTCGCGCTCAATTCCGGGCTGTTCTGGCCGCGCCGGTCGTGGCGACGGTCGCCCGGCACTGTGCTCGTCGAGGTGCTCGACCCGATTCCGCCCGGCCTCGACCGGCGGACCTTCCTCGCGCGCCTGCAAAGCGTGACCGAGGCAGCGACCGCGCGCCTGGTTCAGGAATCAGCAAACAGGAATCAGGGATCAGGAATCGGGAGCGGTTGACGCCTGATGCCTGATGCCTGACGCCTGAGACCCGGCCCCCTGATGTCTGAGCTGTTCGGCGAGCAAATGGAGCTCGGTCTCGCGATAGCCCAACGCTTCGAGCGATTGGACGGCGTCGAGCACGTAGTCGCGATTGGGTCCGGAGCGGCCATGCCCCTGCCGCACGTGATGCAGACTTTCGGCGAGCGTCAGCCGGCCGGCATATTGCACATGGCTGCGGTCGACGATGAAACAGAGCGCCCGTACCTGTCGGCGCCCCTTGTCCTCGAGCTCGATCCGCCGCATCGTCTCCAGGTAAACGGTGGTCACCTGCTCGCGCCCGCGCAGATAGGCGATAGTCTCCTCGCGCGCCGCGGCGGCGACGCGAAAGGCGATGCCGCGGCACATGCCGCCGCGATCGAGGCCGAGAACGAGGCCGGGCTGCTCCGGCGTGCCGCGATGCACGAACGAATAGACGCAGAGCGCCCGGTGCAAGCCGATAAGCCGCGCCGGAACGCGCTCGACGAAATCGAAGCCGGGACGCCACATCAGCGAGCCGTAGCCGAAGACCCAGAGGTCTTCGCCGTCCTGCTTTGCGGTTCCTTGCGACACTTTCGATTGCTCCAGCCGGCACTTGCGTTCGCCTAACAGGCTGACGGCAATGGTACAATGGAAACTGCCGGTCTTTGAAACGCCGCACTCGGCATGCGAAGAGAAGCAATGTCGGGAGAATCCCCTCTCAGCATGATGCGGTCGGCGGGACCTCGGCTCGGGAACCGCCGCGCCGGGCGCGGCTGGCGGCGGCCATGGCTGATTGTCGCCGCGGTCGCGATCATCGTCGCGTTTGCTCTGCTGTGGACCTGGCTCTGGTACTACGCCGCCTCGGTCGCCGACGCGGCACTGTCCGGATGGGTCGAGCGGGAAGCCGCCGCCGGGCGCGTCTATGGCTGCACGACGCAGACGATTGGCGGATTTCCGTTCCGGATCGAGGCGCTCTGCACCAATCCCGTCGCCGAGATCAAGAACAGCCAGCCGCAGTTCACCGTCCGGGCCGAGAACGTCACCTTCTCGGCGGAGGTTTATCACCCGACGCTCTTGACCGGCGCGGTGGCCGGGCCGCTTACGCTTGCCGAATCCGGTAAGCCGCCGGCTCTGCTCGCCAACTGGTCGCGAGCGCAGGTGCGCGTGCGCGGACGGCCGCCCGATCCCGACGACATCGCCTTTATCCTCGATGCGCCGCGTCTCGAGCGCGCAAGCGCGGCTGCCGGCGTCGGCGCGGCCCTGTTCGAGGCCAAGCATGCGGATCTAGAGGGCCGGCTGGTCTCCGGCTCGGCGCGCGACAATCCGGTCGTCGAAATCGTGCTCCACCTTGCCGCCGCCACCGCGCCGACGCTGCATCCCTTGGCCAGCGCGCCGATCGAGATGGAACTCGATGCGACGCTGCACGGTTTCAAGGATCTCTCACCCAAGACCTGGGCCGAGCATTTCCGCGAAATGCAGGCCGCGGGCGGCGGCATCGATGTCAAATTCCTGCGCGTCGCGCGGTCCAACGCCATCGCCGTCGGCAAGGGCACGGTCAGCCTCAACGCCCATGGCAAGCTTGACGGATTGCTCAACGTCGCCATTGTCGACATCGACCACATCGTTCCGCTGCTCGGCATCGACAAGATGATCGGCCGCGGCATCGACCGGCTCTCCGGCTCCGAGGGCGCCTCGCAAGGGCTTACCGCGCTCGACAAGGTGCTGCCCGGGCTCGGCGGCGCGCTGCGCGACACTGCCAATGCGAGCCTGGTCGACAATCTCAAGAAGATGGGCCAGCCGACCGAGATCGACAAAAAGCCGGCGATTGTCTTGCCGCTGCGCTTCTCCGACGGCTTGGTCTATCTCGGCATGGTGCCGGTCGGCGAGGTGCCGCCGCTGTTTTGAGGATCGTTCGTCGTCGCCTGACTTCGGCGCTTGAGCCCGGCGTGCCAGCCGACCGCCGCGTCCGGCACCGAGTCGGTCGAAGCGAAATACGGCTTGATGTCGAGGAGCGGCGTGTCGTCGACGCAATCGAGGCCGACGACCGTGAGCCGGTTGCCGTCGATGCCAACGAGCCGCGCCACCGAGACCGCGATCGGATTGGGCCGCACCGGCGAGCGCAGCGCAAACGTGCCGCGGCGCTCGGAATAATGGTGCGGCGCCTGCAGCACCAGATCGCGCCGCGCCCGGTCCATCCAATAAAGCACGACCACGTGGCTGACGCTTTCCAAGCCCTGAAGGCCCGCGGCCCAGCGCGCCTCGAGCTCGATGGTGCATGCCGCGTCAGATTCACGAGGGTTCTTCGGGCAATCCTCGCGGCGTTTCCAGGGCGTGTGGATGCGCCCGATATAGTAGAGCGAAGCGTCGAAGCGCGGCGGCAGCGGGACGGCGACTTCGCCTTCACGCAGGTCGCCCAGGTCACTCGGGTCGCTCTCCACTTGCGCCTTGCTCACACCGGCAGGGTCGCACGCGCTTCCGGCAGCCGCCAGTACCTCTCGATAAACGGCCCCCAGAGGCCGCCCAACAAGGCCAGTTGGGAGGCGTCCCACGCGACGCTTGCAAGATTAACGGTATAAAGATATCTTTATGTCAATACTGCAAGGCATGGTCGCTATGGACGGCGCGCAGCTCACCTTTCCGGCGCTCACCGCCACGCTCAAGGCAGCGGGCGAGGCCACCCGGCTGCGCCTCCTTCTCCTCATTGCCGAAGCCGAGCTGACCGTCTCCGACCTGACCGCGATCCTGCGCCAGTCGCAGCCGCGCCTGTCGCGTCATCTTCGCCTCCTCGCCGAAGCCGGGCTGGTCGAGCGCTACCGCGAAGGCTCGTGGGCGTTCTTCCGTCTCGCCGACCGCGGCAGTGCCGGCGACATCGCACGCGCTTTGATCGCCCGGCTCGACGCCAATGACCCGGTCATCGCCCGCGACCGCGAGCGGCTTGCCGCGGTGCGCGCCGCCCGCGCCGCCGCGGCACAGAACTACTTCCGGCGCCATGCCGCCGAGTGGGACCGCATCCGCAAGCTGCACGTCGCCGACACGGCGGTCGAGGCGGCGATCCGCGCCGCGCTCGGCGATCAGCCGATCCGCTCGCTCCTCGATCTCGGCACCGGCACCGGCCGGATGCTCGAGCTCTTCGCCAGCGACATCGAGCGCGGCCTCGGTCTCGATCTGTCGCTCGACATGCTCGCGCTCGCCCGCGCCCGCCTCGACCGCGCCGGGATCAGGAACTGCAGCGTGCGCCAGGGCGACATCTACGATCTTGCCTTGCCGCGCGATTCCTTCGACGTCGTCATCATCCACCAAGTGCTGCATTTCCTAGACGACAGCGCCCGCGCGCTGCGCGAGGCGGCGCGCGTGCTGCGGCCGAGCGGACGGCTCCTGGTCGTCGACTTCGCCCCCCACGACCTCGAATTCCTGCGCGACGACCACGCCCATCGCCGGCTCGGCTTCGCCGCCGAGACCGTGACGCAGTGGCTCAAGGCCGCCGGACTCGACCCGGTGCGCAGCGAGACGCTGCCGCCCGGGCCCGAAGGCAAGATCGCGGTCTCGCTCTGGCTCGCGCGCGACCCGCGCATCGCGCTCGCCGCGCCGACAACGCGCGAGGTGGCGTGATGAGCGCCGCCCGGCCAAGCCGCTTCGTCGGCGCCGCCGCGGCGCGGGGCATCCGCGTCTCGTTCGAGTTCTTTCCGCCGAAGACCGCGGAGATGGAGCAGACGCTGTGGGAGGCGATCGGGCGGCTCGCCCCGCTGCAGCCGAATTTCGTGTCCGTCACCTACGGCGCCGGCGGCTCGACCCGCGAACGCACCCACGCCACGGTCAAGCGCATTCTCGCCGAGACGATGCTCACGCCGGCGGCGCACCTGACCTGCGTCGCCGCGACCTGCGCCGAAATCGACGCCGTGATCGCCGCCTATGCGCAGGCGGGCGTACGCCATATCGTGGCGCTGCGCGGCGATCCGGTCGGCGGCATCGGCGAGCGCTATTCGCCGCACCCCGGCGGCTATCGCAATGCCGCCGATCTCGTCGCCGGCATCAAGCGGCAGACCGACATCGAAGTGTCGGTTTCCGCCTATCCGGAGAAACACCCGGACAGCCCGTCGGTCGCCGCCGATATCGACATGCTCAAGGCCAAGGTCGATGCCGGCGCCACCCGAGCGATCACCCAGTTCTTCTTCGAGAACAGCCTCTATTTCCGCTATCTCGACCGCGTGCGCTCGCGCGGCATCGATATCCCGGTCGTCCCTGGCATCCTGCCGGTGCAGAACTTCAAGCAGGCGAGAAATTTCGCAGCGCGCGCCGGCGCTGCGGTGCCTGATTGGCTCGCCGAGCGCTTCGACGGGCTCGAGGACGACGCCGCGACCCGCAAGCTGATCGCCGCCGCAGTCGCCGCCGAGCAGGTGCTCGATCTCGTCGATCACGGCGTCACCGATTTTCACTTCTACACCATGAACCGCGCCGACCTGGTCTACGCGATCTGCCACTTGCTCGGGCTGCGGCCGGCCAGAGAGCAAGGCCCACTGGCGCCGACGCCGGCCGAGAAAGAGCGCGCGTAATTCCGATGGGTACGTCGGTGGTCGGGTCGGAGAAGAAAAACACGCTGCGGCGGCTCGCCGCCGAGCGCATCCTCGTCCTCGACGGCGCCATGGGGACGATGATCCAGGCGCTCGGCCTCGACGAGGAAGGCTATCGCGGCGCCCGCTTCGACGCCTGGAACCGCGAGGTGCGCGGCAACAACGACCTCCTTAATCTGAGCCGGCCCGATGCCGTGCGCGCGATTCACCTCGCCTATTTCCGCGCCGGAGCCGACATCGTTTCGACCAACACCTTCTCCTCGACCCGCATCGCCCAAGCCGATTACGGCATGGCGGAGATCGCCTACGAATTGAACCTCGAAGGCGCGCGGCTCGCGCAAGAGGCCGCGCGCCTCGCCGAGGAAGAGGACCGCCGGCCGCGTTTCGTCGCCGGCGCCGTCGGGCCGACCAACCGCACCGCCTCGATCTCGCCGGACGTTCTGAACCCGAGCTTCCGCTCCGTCACCTTCGACGAGCTGCGCGTCGCCTATGGCGAACAGGTGCGCGGGCTGATCGACGGCGGCGCCGATGCCATCCTGATCGAGACGATCTTCGATACCCTCAACGCCAAAGCCGCGATCTTCGCCGTCGCCGAAGTGTTCGAGGAGCGCGGCGTCGAGGTGCCGGTGATGATCTCCGGCACCATCACCGACCGCTCCGGCCGGCTTCTTTCCGGGCAAACGCCGGAGGCGTTCTGGAACTCGGTCGCCCACGCCTCCCCGCTCTCGGTCGGGCTCAATTGCGCGCTCGGCGCCCGACAGATGCGCGCCCACATCGCCGAGATCGCGCGCGTCGCCGATACGCTCGTTTGCGTCTATCCCAATGCCGGCCTGCCCAACGAGTTCGGCCACTATGACGAAAGCCCGCAGACCATGGCCGAGCTGATCGGCGAATTCGCGAGCGCGGGGCTCGTCAATATCGTCGGCGGCTGCTGCGGCACGACGCCCGACCACATCCGCGCCATCGCCGCGGCGGTCGCCGGCAAAACGCCGCGCCGGACGCCGAGCATCGCGCCGCGGCTGCGGCTCTCCGGCCTCGAAGCCTTCACGCTGACTCCGGAAATCCCGTTCGTGAATATCGGCGAGCGCACCAACGTCACCGGCTCGGCGCGGTTTCGCAAGCTGATCACCGCCGGCGACTACCCGGCGGCGCTCGCCGTCGCCCGCGACCAAGTTGAGAACGGCGCCCAGATCATCGACGTGAACATGGACGAGGGCCTGCTCGATTCCGAGAACGCGATGACGATTTTCCTCAACCTGATCGCCTCGGAGCCGGACATCGCCCGCGTGCCGGTGATGATCGATTCCTCAAAGTTCTCAGTGATCGAGGCCGGGCTCAAATGCGTGCAGGGCAAGGCGGTGGTGAACTCGATCTCGCTCAAGGAGGGCGAGGACGCCTTCATCGCGCACGCCCGGCTGGTGCGGCGCTACGGCGCCGCGGTCGTGGTGATGGCGTTCGATGAAGCCGGACAAGCCGACACGCTCGAGCGCAAGACCGCGATCGCCGCGCGCGCCTACGACATCCTCGTCAACCGCGTCGGCTTTCCGCCGCAGGACATCATCTTCGATCCGAACATCTTTGCGGTCGCGACTGGCATGGAGGAGCACAATGGCTACGGCGTCGCCTTCATCGAGGCGGCGCGCGCGATCCGGCAGAACCTGCCGCACGCCCACGTCTCCGGCGGCGTCTCGAACCTGTCGTTCTCGTTCCGCGGCAACGAGCGCCTGCGCGAGGCGATGCATTCGGTCTTTCTCTATCACGCCATCAAGGCCGGCATGGACATGGGCATCGTCAATGCCGGCCAGATCGCGGTCTATGACGATCTCGATCCCGAGCTGCGCGAGGCCTGCGAGGACGTGGTGCTCAACCGCCGCACCGACGCCGCCGAGCGCCTGCTCGCGCTCGCCGAACGCCATCGCGGCCACGGCAAGGAAAAGAAGGAGGCCGACCTCGCCTGGCGCGAATGGCCGGTCGACAAGCGCCTGTCGCACGCCCTCGTCCACGGCATCACCGATTTCATCGAGACCGATGTCGAGGAAGCGCGGCGGGAGGCGCCGCGGCCGCTCGCGGTGATCGAAGGCCCGCTGATGGACGGCATGAACGTCGTTGGCGACCTGTTCGGCTCCGGCCGCATGTTCCTGCCGCAGGTGGTGAAATCGGCGCGGGTGATGAAACAGGCCGTCGCCTATCTCCTGCCCTATATGGAGCAGGAGAAGGACGGGCGCGGACACGCCTCCTCGAACGGCAAGATCGTGCTCGCCACCGTCAAGGGCGACGTGCACGACATCGGCAAGAACATCGTCGGCGTGGTGCTCGCCTGCAACAACTACGCCGTCGTCGATCTCGGCGTCATGGTGCCGGCGGAGAAGATCCTGCAGGCGGCAATCGCCGAGCAGGCCGACATCATCGGGCTTTCCGGACTGATCACACCCTCGCTCGACGAGATGTGCCACGTCGCCGCCGAGATGGAGCGGCAGGGTTTCGACGTGCCGCTCCTGATCGGCGGCGCCACCACGAGCCGCGTACACACCGCGGTCAAAATCCATCCCAATTACCGGCGCGGGCAAACCGTCTATGTCAATGACGCGAGCCGCGCCGTCGGCGTCGTCTCTTCGCTCCTCTCGCCCGAGGCGCGCATCCGCACCGTCAATGAGGTGCGCGCCGAATATACCCGCATCGCCGCAGCGCACGCGCGCGGCGAGGAAGGAAAGCGGCGCCTTCCCCTCACCGACGCCCGCGCCAATGCGCTCAAGCTCGACTGGTCCGGCGACTACAAGCCGCCGGCGCCGCGCCGCCTCGGCACCCTGCGGCTCACCGATATCCCGGTTTCCGAACTCATCGATACCATCGACTGGACCCCGTTCTTCGCCACCTGGGAGCTCAACGGCAAATTCCCGGCGATCCTCGACGACGCGAGGTTCGGCGAATCCGCGCGCGGCCTCTATGCCGACGCGCAGGCGATGCTGCAGCGGATCGCCGCCGAGCACTGGTTCCGCGCCCACGCCGTGATCGGTTTGTGGCCGGCGAACAGCGAGGGTGACGATATCCTCGTCTTTGCCGACGAGGCGCGCCACGCGCCGATCGCCGCCCTGCATACGCTGCGCCAGCAGCTTCTCCGCCGCGAGGGCCGTGCCAATGTCGCGCTCGCCGATTTCGTGGCGCCGCGCGCGAGCGGCCTTGCCGACTATATCGGCGCCTTCGCCGTCACCGCCGGGATCGGCGAGGAGAGCGTGGTCAAGCGCTTCAAGCACGCCAATGACGACTATTCCGCGATCATGGCCAAGGCGCTCGCCGACCGCCTCGCCGAGGCGCTGGCGGAACATGTGCACCGGCGCGTGCGCAAGGAGTTCTGGGCCTATGCGGCCGACGAGACGCTCGCCAACAGCGAGCTCATCGCCGAGAAATATCGCGGCATCCGCCCGGCGCCCGGCTATCCGGCGCAGCCCGACCACTCGGAAAAGGCGACGCTGTTTCGGCTCCTCGACGGCGAGCGCGAGATCGGCGTCAGGCTCACCGAAAGCTTCGCGATGTGGCCCGGCGCCTCGGTGTGCGGCCTCTATTTCAGCCATCCCGAGAGCCACTATTTCGGCGTCGGCCGGATCGAGCGCGATCAGGTCGAGGATTATGCAAAGCGAAAAGACTGGACGCTGGCCGAAGCCGAAAAGTGGCTCGCGCCGATCCTCAACTACGATCCGCTTGCGGCCGTGCGCAGCGCCGCGGAGTAGCGCGGCATCGTGTTAGCTCCAGCGGCAGCCGGCATCCCCAGTCTTGGCCAGTCTTGCGAGATTGTTGAAAAAACGCGACTATTGATCCGCGTTTCGGCATTATTCAGCTGGTCCCAACCGCCCCTCATTGCGAAGGCCGCCCCCGCATGGCGCTCCAGGCACCGGCAATCGTTGATGTACGCCCGGCGGGCGCCGATAAGGCCGCGGCAATTTCCAAGTGGCTGCGCGGCATCGGCGTACGCCAGGTCCGCCTCGCCTGCGGCCTGGTGATGTTTGCCTACGTCTTCTCTCATTTTTTTAATCATGCGCTCGGCAACATCTCCTACGCCACCATGGAAAGGTGGTTGGCGTTCCACGTCTGGTGGTGGCGGATCCCGATCGTCAACGACACGCTCTACGCCGCGGCCGCGATCCATTTCGCGCTCGGCCTGTGGGCGCTCTACCGGCGGCGGCATTTTCGCTACGCGGCGATCGAGATAACCCAGCTGGCGCTGGGCTTGAGCATTCCGCTCTGGCTCGCCAGTCACTTTGGCCCGGTGCGGCTCGGAGGCTGGCTGTTCGGACGCCCTCCGGTTCCCTACGCGCCCGCATTGTTCGCGTACTGGGTCGCCCGACCGCATATGCTCGCGGTGCAGTTCGCGTTGTTGACGGTCGCATGGGCCCATGGCTGCATCGGCCTCTATTTCTGGCTGCGGCTCAAGCCGTTCTTCAAACGGGGGGCGCCTTGGCTGTTCGCGATCGCGGTCCTGCTTCCGGTCCTGGCGATGATTGGCGCCCATCACGGCGCGCAAGAGGTCATTGCGCTCGCCCAGGATCCGCAGTGGCGCGCGCAACATCTGCGCGCCATCCCGCCGGATCAGCGCGCGGTCATCGACGAGATCATGCTGTTTTACTTTCCGATCGGCTATGCCGTCGCGATCGGCGTGGTGTTTGCGGCGCGCGGCGTGCGGGCGTTGCGCGAGCGCCACGGCGGTTCGGTCACGGTGTCCTACCCGAGCCGCCAGGTGCGCGTGCCCAAGGGCCTGAGCGTGCTGGAAGCGAGCCTGCGCTTTCACATTCCGCACGCCAGCGTTTGCGGCGGCCGCGCGCGCTGCTCGACCTGCCGCGTTCGCGTCGTCAGCGACCGCAGCGCGTTGCCGTCGCCATCGGGCCGCGAGGCCTTCGTGCTGGACCGGGTCGGCGCCAGCGCCGACCCCTCGATTCGCCTCGCCTGCCAGCTGCGGCCGCACGCCGATATTGCGGTCATTCCGATCCTGCCGCCGAACGTCGGGAGCGACTTCGTGCGCGGCCGGAGCCGCGTCAATGTCGGCGAAGAGCGCTACATGGTGTGCATGTTCGTCGACATGCGCGGCTCAACCAAGCTCGCCGAAGCGCGGCTGCCGTTCGATATCGTGTTCCTGATCAATCGGTTTGTCGACGCCGTCTCGCGCGCAATCATCGACGCCGGCGGTCAGCCCAACCAGTTCGTCGGCGACGGCGTGCTGGCGCTGTTCGGGCTCGGGGTCGACCGGGCGACGGCTTGCCGGCAGGCGCTGCGGGCGGCCGCACTCGTGGCGTCGAACATCGCTTACTTGAATCACCAATTCGCCAGCGAAGTGCGCGAGCCGATCGAGTACGGCATCGGCATCCATGCCGGCGAGGTCATCCTCGGCGACATCGGCTTCCGCGGCCACACCGTGTTCACTGTGCTCGGCGATGCCGTCAATGTCGCGGCGCGGCTGCAGGACATGACCAAGAGCCTCGAATGCAAGGTCGTCGTCTCGGAGGAAGTCTGCACGACCGCGAGCCTTCCGACCGGCGCGCTGACGCGGACCGAAGTGGCGATCCGCGGCCGCGATGAGCCGATGACCGTGCGCACCGCGACCGACCCGACCCTGCTCGCCGGCCTCGTCGATCTGCAAGCCGGCCCCGCCGCTCGCGCGCCGGAGATGGCGTAACCCGCGACATTGTCGGCGCCGCAAAAAACGAAAGTCGGCGCCGCAAAAAACGAAACACCGGAGCGATTTCGCTCCGGTGCTTCTTGATCCCGGCCGCCGGTTGGATGCGGCGGCCCGTGATGGTTTCTGGCGTCGGATCCCAAGCTTAAAAGGCCCCCAGCACAATGGCGCCAACAAATACGAACGCGGCGCACACCGCCAGAACATCGACCTTCATGGTGAGGTCCACCCGTCGCACCTCCATCGAAGTTGTCCTGCGCCAAAGCTAACAGAACGCGGCCCACCCCCAAAGGCAATTGCTTGCTGCGTTGCCGCGGGAACTTGCTGCAGGACACAATGTCATTGCGACGTCATCCACGATCGTTGAATTTGAAAACGAATTTGTCACGCGCAAAAGGTTTCATGCAGTAAAGATTTTCTTCCATACCGACTGCGCAACGCTCCTCTGCGCGGGTCACGCCGGCGCGATCGCGCGCTCGAGAAACAGCGCCGCCTCGAGCGCGGCGCGGTCGCGGCCGAAGCGGCCGACGATCTGCAGCCCAAGCGGCAATTCGCTCTCGCTCAATACCGGCACGTTGACGCATGGCGTTCCCATCAGCGTCCACAGCCGGTTGAACGCCGGATCGCCGGTCGAGGCGAGCCCATGCGGCGCGGCGCCGGGCGCCGAGGGGGTCAGGATCGCGTCATGCCCGTTCATCCAGTCGCCGAGCGCGGCACGCGCCCGCTTGGCGACGCTGCGCGCCGCATCGTATTCCGCGGCCGAGATCGCCGCGGCGCGGTCGAGCTGCTCGCGCAGGCTCGGGGCGAGCGCGTCGCGGTGCTGATCGTATTCGTAAGCCAGCGAGCGGAACGCCTCGTAATCCTGGATGGCGCGGTGCAGGCGGTGGGCTTCCTCCAGGATCGGCGGCAATGTCAGCTCGCTTACCGCGGCGCCGGCCGCTTGCGCGGCGCGCGCTGCAGCTTCGACCGCCGCTTGCATCGCCGCGCTCGCCTGCGGCCACAGGTGGGTGCGCACCAGCGCCAGGCGCGGCGCCGCGGGCACGCCGCGATCAACGCGCAGATCGCGACCGGTGATCGCCGCGGCGGCGAAGGCGACGTCGCCGACGCCGGCGGCGAACAGGCCGACCGTATCGAGATGCCAGGAGAAGGCTTTCATGCCGACGGTCGGAATGAGCTGATAGGACGGCTTGAAACCGGCAATGCCGCAGAATGCCGCCGGCCGGATCACCGAGCCGCCGGTCTGGCTGCCGAACGCCAGCGGCAGCATCGCCGCGGCAACGGCCGCCGCCGAGCCCGACGACGAGCCGCCGGGCGTGTGCGCCAAGTCCCGCGGATTGCGCGTGGCGGCAGGCACCAGCGACGCGAATTCGGTGGTCACGGTCTTGCCGAGAATGAGCCCGCCGGCGCGGCGCACCATCGCGACCGCGGCGGCGTCGGCGCGCGGCCGATGTCCGGCATAGAGGCGCGATCCGTACTGCGTCGGCAGATCGCTGGTGTCGAAGATGTCCTTGATGCCGACCGGCAAACCGCGCAGCGGCGTCGCCGCGAGACGAGAATCTTCCGCTGCGCTGCGTGCCGCATCGAGGCCAAGCGCGGCGAACGCGCCGATCTGCGGCTCGTAGGCGGCAATGGCCTCGGCGCAGATTTCGACGACCGCGCGCGGCGTGAGCTCACCGGCTTCGACGCGGCGGACAAGATCGAGTGCCGACAGCATCAACTGCGCTCGATCGTGGCGACGATGGGCATTTCCCCTCCCCGAACCAGGTATTAGGGAACAGGTATCAGAAAACAGGCATCAGGAAACAGGTATGCCTGCCCCCATCCCTGCCCCCGATCCCTGTTTCCGATCCCGCCATGGTTAACGTCTTGCTTCGGTGCGAGGGCCAAGATCATTGAGCAGTCCTTAACGGAAATGCTCGCATTGTCCCGCGCATGTCGCGTGGCGTGCGTTGGTCGATTTCCGGCTCCGTCATTATTGCCGCGCTGATCGCGCTTGCCGGCTGCAGCCATTATTGGATCGGCGAGCGCGAGGCTTGGCGGCGCGATGCGGAAATCGCGTGTCTCAATTCCGGCGCCGTCAAGGAAACGCCTGAACGCGTGCGCGTCGCCGCGATCGATGGCCCCGGCATGTGCGGCATGGATTATCCGCTGCGAGTCTCGGCGCTCGGCGCCGGCGCGCCGCTCGGTTATGACGAGGAGCCGCTGCGTCCGCCCGGCACAATTCCCAACGTGGCCATGCCGCAGCACTGGCCGCTGGCGCAGCCCGGCGCGGCGCCCTCACCGTCGATCAACGCCGCGCCGTTGCCGCCGCCCGCTGCGCTGCCGCCCGGGCAGATGGGCCAGCCGCTCACACTCGCACCTCCCGGGCTTCCCGCGCCGGAACCGGACGACGAGGATTTCGCGCCCGGACCGCCGCGGCCTTATGACGGCGGCGCGGCTTCCTCCTCAGCTCCGTTGCCGCCGCCAGGCGGGTATCAGGTGCCGCTCGGCCGGCCGCGGTCGCCGCAAGTCACCGGAGCAGTCGGCCCGGTCGGCGTGCGACCAGCGGCGACCCTCGCCTGCCCGATCGTATCCGCGCTCGATCAGTGGATCGACACTGCGGTCCAGCCCGCCGCCATGCGCTGGTTCGGCGAGCCGGTCGTCGAGATCAAACAAATTTCCGCCTATTCCTGCCGCGGCATGAACGGCAATCCCTATGCGCAGATTTCCGAGCACGCCTTCGGCAATGCGCTCGACATCGCCGAGTTCTCGCTCGCCGACGGCCGCAAGGTCAGCGTGCAATATGGCTGGCACGGGATGCCGGAGGAGCAGGGTTTTCTGCATGACGTGCAGGCGGCGGCGTGCGCGCAGTTCTCGACCGTGCTCGCGCCCGGCGCCAATGCCTATCACTACAATCACATCCACGTCGATCTGATGCGGCACGCCAGCGGCCGTCACCTCTGCGAGCCGGCAGCCATACCGGGCGACGTCGTCGCCGCGCGCGCGCGGGCGCACTACGCCGCGCAGCATGAGGCCGATCCGGGCGTCACCGGCAGCATTGCCTCGAAGCCGCAGCCGCGCCCGCTCGGCTATGCCGGCGAGGCTGCCGACCGGCGGCCGCTCGCGGTCCCCGGAGAGGATTAGCGGCTCGCTCCCTCCATATGGGCTAGCACCGCCGCACTCGGCCAGCAGTCGACGGTGAGGCCGTTGCGTTTCTGATAGTCGCCGAGCGCGGCGCGGGTCTTCATGCCGGCCTTGCCGTCGATGGCGTCATGGTAGTAGCCGCGCTCGGTCAGGATTTGCTGCATGCGGTCGAGGTCGCGCGTCGGCAGCTGCGCCACCTTGGCCCATGGCGTCTCGAACGGCCGCGGATCGAGGATACGGTCGCTGAGGTGGCCGACGAACAGCACATAGAGATCTGAGAAATTGTACTCCTTGATGGCGAAATAGTTGACAGTGGCAAGGAACGACGGGCCGTAAAGGCCGGCCGGCTGCAGGAGCGAGGCGTCTTGGCCGCGCTCAGCGCCGGAGAGCTTGCGGCCATAGGCTGGCACAAATCCGCGCTTGAGCCATTCGCCGAGCGGCAGCTTATTGTCGGGAACGCCGATGGTGCAGTCGACCTTCTCCGGCGCGTGCACCTCGTACGCCCAGCGCATGCCGCGCTGCCAGCCCTTGCCGACGAGCTGGCGCGCGGCAGCAGCGAGCGCGTCGGGCACCGAATTCCAGATGTCGGGATGGTGGTTGCCCTGCGGATCGACCGCGTAGTTGAAATAGTCGGAAGGAAGGAGCTGCATCAGCCCCATGGCGCCGGCCCACGAGCTCTTCATATCGGCGAGCTTGACGTCACCCTCCTCCAGCATTTTGAGCGCGAGCAGAAACTCGGTGATGAATTTGTCCTTACGCTTGCCGAGGTAAGCCTGCGTCGCCAGCACGCGGATGGCGTTGCGCGTTTCCGGCGAACGGCCGTAGTCGGTCTCACGGCCGAAGATCGCCAGCAGGATCGTGGGCGGGACGCCCAGTTTCGCTTCGAGGCCGTCGAGCGCCTCGTGATATTGGTCGAGCAGCTTGCGGCCTTGCGGCGCGAGGCTGTTGAACGTCGCCTCCTTGAGATAATCCGCCGGCGTCTGCACGAATTCCGGCTGGCCCGGCGGGGGCTTTTCCGGCCGGCCGGGGAGGACGAGGTCAGGCAGCGACAGGTCAGGCTCGAGCCTGCGCGTGGCGAGGTCGAAGGTCGCGCGCGAGACGCCGTACCCTTGCGCCTGCGGCCACACCGATTGCAGCCACGCCTGGAATGCGGCATCGGCGGCGGATGCGCAGGACGGCGAGAATGCGCACAGCGAGAGGATTACGATGACCAAGTGCTTTCGGAGAGCTGCCGACATCATCGCACCGCCACGATAAACAGGCGCGGGAATCGCAGCAGCACCTTGCCGTCGAAACGCGGTCTATAGGCGGCGGCGATCTCCTCGGTGTAGGCAGCGAGAAATTGCTCCCGCCCGGCGGCATCGAGCGCCGAAAGGAATGGCTGCAGCGAGGAGCCTTTGAACCATTCGACAATCGCCTGCGGCGTCGCCATCACGTGATTGTAGACGGTGTGCCAAATGTCGATCCGCGAGCAGACCGGCTTGAGCAGGTCATAATAGGTCTCGGGCGCCGGCAGTTCGCCGCGCGCGGCGTCCTTGACCTGGGGATCGTTCGCCCAGGGCCCGCTCGCCGCCACCTTGCGCTGCAACGCCAGCGCCGGCTCGCCGGTGTTGTCAGGCATCTGCGCCGCCAGCACGCCGCCCGCAGGCAGCGCTTGAAGCAAGCGGCGCATCACCTCCTGATGATCCGGCACCCATTGGAACAAGGCGTTGGCAAAGATGAGGTCGGTGCGCTTATCCGGCATCCAGGTCGCGATGTCGGCTTCGATGAACGTGCATTGCGGAAGCCGCTCGCGCGCCTTGCGCAGCATGTCTGGCGAGGAGTCGAGCCCGACGATCTCGGCTTGCGGAAAGCGCTCGAAAAGAAGCTCGGTCGAGTTGCCCGGGCCGCAGCCGAGATCGACGGCGAGGCGCGGGCTTTGCAGCGGCACCTGTGCCAGCAGATCGCGCGGCGGGCGGGTGCGCTCGTCCTCGAATTTAAGGTATTGCCGCGCGTTCCAGTCGGTCATCGCGTCGCGCTCCCCGCGACCTATTCGGCGGCCGGGACGGGGTGCGGTTCGGCCGCGCCTCCTTCAGCAGCAGCAATGGCCGTCGAATGATGGTCGGCCGCCAAGAGGAGATACACCGCCGGCACCACGAACAGCGTGAACAAGGTGCCGATGGAAAGCCCGGCGGCGATGACGAGGCCCATCTGGAAGCGCGACACCGCGCCGGCGCCGGTCGCGGTGACGAGCGGAATGACGCCGAGCACCATGGCGGCCGTGGTCATCAGGATCGGGCGCAGCCGGATGCCGGCCGCCAGCTCGACCGCCTCGCGCTTCGAGTGGCCTGCCTGCTGCAGATGGTTGGCGAACTGGACGATCAGGATGCCGTGCTTGCTGATCAGGCCCATCAGGGTCACGAGCCCGACTTCGGTGTAGATGTTGAGCGACGCCCCGCCGATGCCGAGACTGACGAAAATGAGCGCGCCGGCGATCGACATCGGCACCGAGACCAGGATGATAACCGGATCGCGGAAGCTCTCAAACAAGGCGGCAAGCGACAGGAAAATGATGATCAGCGCGAAACCGAAGGTGGCGACAAAGCCGCTCGTCTCCTGGACATATTGCCGGCTTAAGCCCCCATAGTCGATCGAGTAACCTTGCGGCAGCGTGCGCTGCGACAAATCCTTGAGGAACGCCAGCGCATCGCCTTGGGCGACGCCGGGCATGGCGACGCCCAGGATCGTCGCGCTGTTGAGCTGCTGAAAATGATTGAGCGATTCCGGCACGGTCTTGGTCGTGACCGTCGCGATCGTCGACAGCGGCACCAGCGAGCCGTCGGCGGCGCGGATGTGATAATCGAGGAGCTGCTGCGGATTGAGACGGAAGCGCTGCTCGACCTGCGGGATCACCTTGTAGGAGCGGCCGCTCATGCTGAAGTAGTTGACGTAACCGCCGCCGAGCATCGAGGCGAGCGCGCCGCCGACATCGCTCATCTTCAGACCGAGCTGCGCGGTCTTGTCGCGATCGATGGTGATGTTGGATTGCGGATTGTCGATCTTGAGATCGCAATCGATGAAGATGAACATCCCGCTCTGCCGCGCCTCTTTCAGGAATTGCTGGGCGATGTCGAACAGGCGCTCGAACGGGTCGGTGGTGACGAGGACGAACTGCACCGGCAAGCCAATGCTGCCGGGCAGCGGCGGCGGCTGGAAGGCGGCGATCCGCACGCCGGCGACCTTGCTGAGCTCCTGCTGCAACACGGGCTGCAGCACATTGGTGGTCTTGGCGCGCTCATCCCAAGGCTTGAACACCATGCCGGCGATCGACTGGCCGGGCATGTCGATCTGGAAGACGTGATCGGTCTCCGGATGCGAAACGAAGGTCCGGTATACGGCGCCCGAATAAAGCTGGCGCTGCTGCAGGGTGGCGTCCGGCGCGGCGATCGATTGGGTGATGATAACGCCCTGGTCCTCCTGCGGCGCCAGCTCGGTCTTGGCGGTGACGAACAGAAAATAGATGCTGGTGAGCACGATCAAAGCAAACACGATGGTGACCGGCAGATAGTTCAGGCTGCGGTGCAGCCGTCGCTCGTAAGCGCCGCGGAGCCAGACGAAGCCGCGGTCGATGTAATAGGTAAGCCGCGCCTCCCAGCCCCGATGCTGCGGATTGGGCGCCTTGAGGAGCCGCGAGCACAGCATCGGCGACAGCGTCAGCGCGACGATGCCGGAAACGGTGACGGCGCCGACCAGCGCAAAGGCAAATTCGGCGAACAACGCGCCGGTGAGGCCGCTCTGGAAGCCGATCGGCACGTAGACCGCGGCCAGCACCACGGTCATGGCGATGATCGGGCCGCCAAGCTCGCGCGCCGCCGCGATCGCGGCCGGCACCGGCGCCACCCCTTCCTCGAGATGGCGGCTGACATTCTCGACGACGATGATGGCGTCGTCGACGACGAGACCGATCGCCAGCACCAGGGCAAGCAGAGTGAGCAGGTTGATCGAATAGCCGAGCGCCAGCAGGATGATCAGGGTGCCGACCAGCGAGAGCGGGATGGCGACGGTCGGAATGATCGAGGACCGCACCGAGCCGAGGAACATGAACACGACCAGGGTGACGATCAGCAAGGCCTCGATCAGGCTGCCGATCACCTCGTGAATCGCCGAGTTCACGAATTTGGTGGAATCGTAGACGATCTGGCCGTTGAGGCCGCGCGGCAGCTGCGCCTGGATCTCCGGAAGGAGCTTGTGCACGCCGTCGATCACGTCGAGCAGATTGGCGGTCGGCGCCACCTGGATGCCGATATAGACCGCCTGCTTGCCGTCGAAGCCGACCTCGGACTCGTAGTCCTCGGCGCCGAGCGTGACGGTGGCGACGTCCTTCAATCGCACCACCGCGCCATTCGACTGTTTGATCACCAAATTGCGGAATTCATCGGCCGAATGCAGGCTGGTCGTGGCGGTCAGGTTAACCTGCACCATCTGCCCTTTGGTGTTGCCGATCCCGGAAATGTAGTCGTTGGCAGCGAGCGCCTGGCTGACATCGGTCGCCGTCAACCCATAGGCGGCGAGCCGCTGCGGGTTGAGCCAGGCGCGCAGCGCAAACACCTTCTGCCCGAGGAGCTCGGCAGTCTGCACGCCGGCCACCGCCTGCAGCTTGGGTTGCACCACGCGGGTGAGGTAGTCGGTGATCTGGTTCGGCTCGAGCGTGTCGCTGTTGAAGCCGATATACATCGCATCGATGGTCTGCCCGATCTTGACGGTGAGGATCGGCTGCAGCGTGCCGTTCGGCAGCTGATTGAGGATCGAGTTGATCTTGGTGTTGATCTCGGTCAGCGCCTTGTCGGCATCGTAGTTGAGCCGCAGATAGACCGTGATCGTGCTGACCCCGCTCTGGCTGACCGAGGTCATGTAGTCGATGCCGTTGGCCTGGGCGATGGCGTTCTCGATCGGCGTCGTGATGAAGCCGGCGACCACGTCGGGATCGGCGCCGTAATAGATCGTGGTGACGTTGACGATCGCGTTCTGGGTGCGCGGGAACTGCAGCACCGGCAGCACCTGGTAGGCGCGCAGCCCCAG
>Ga0187784_10000541_pt1 | contig 27756 bp, 28 predicted proteins | sample 1015_SJ02_MP15_2_FD_132964 | JGI IMG/M metagenome (GOLD analysis project Ga0187784, IMG submission 132964) | Tropical peat soil microbial communities from peatlands in Department of Meta, Colombia - 1015_SJ02_MP15_20_MG | ecosystem: Environmental > Terrestrial > Soil > Wetlands > Peat | place... | reverse complement strand
CTCGCAGGGGTTCATCATTCCCTTGCCGACAGGATAAGCAGAATGGTCAACCGGATCATGGTGGAAGAGGCGGTGATCGTAACGGGCGGGGGGGCCAAAAATAGAGGCTTGCTTAAAGCTCTTTCCGAACAATTGGGCCACGAGATTCTGGTGCCCGAAGAGCCTTTGATCACCGGAGCCCTTGGCGCGGCCCTGCTGGGAAAGGAGATTGTGGAAAAGGCCAAGGAGAAGCATGCTCCCCTTAGAACAAAAGAGCGAATCTTAGAGGAAGTCAAGATTCTCTGAGATCGCCTTGTTTTTTTTCTTGACAATGAGTGAATATTTGATAGACTTTTTAAGTCTATAGAGTTGAGTAAGAGGCAGAGAGATCTTGAAGGAAAGGGGGTGAGAAGATAATGAAGAAGAGGTTGATCAGCGTAGGGATCCTTGCAGGTTTCCTGTTCTCCATCCTGATGGTCACCGGCGTCTTTGCTGCTAAAGACGTAGTCACGTTCGATGTTCCCTATGGGAAAGTGACGTTCAATCACAAGCAGCATGCCGAGACATTGAAGATCGACTGTATGAAATGCCATCATACCTGGAAAAAGGGCGAGACCACCGGCAAATTGTGTGTTGATTGTCACAAGGCCAAGGCAGAAGGGAAGACTCCTTCGATGAAAGATGCCGCCCACAAGGACTGCAAAGGCTGCCATGAGGAAGCGAAGAAGGCCAACAAACCCGCGGGTCCAACAGGATGCACTCAGTGCCATGTAAAGGCAAAGAAGTAGACTGAAGCTGTCCGCTTGCCCGGAGGCGGGCAGAGGCAAATTGGAAAGGGGTAGTTCCAAAAAGGAACTACCCCTTTTTGCTTGACAGTAAATAAAAGGATATGTTAAATATTTCAAATACTTCCCTGCCTGTGGCATCGCGCTTCGGGCAGGGCAAAAATTTTTCTATATTTGCTATATTTATTAATACAGATCAAAGGGTAGCATGAAAGAAACAAAAGATGCGGTTAACGTGAAAAAAGATAGGTTCCTTACCCTATTCTACGATTTTTTCCGTTCGCTTAAACTCACCATAGCTCTCCTTATTCTTCTTGCCAGCCTTTCCATTATCGGCACGCTGATCGTACAAAATGCAACGCGCCCAGAATATATTCGGAGATACGGGATTGGCCTTTATGAGGTGTTGAACTTCTTCAATCTCTTCGATATGTACCATTCCTGGTGGTTCAGTGCCATTCTCTTGCTTCTCGTCATCAATCTGATCACCTGCTCCGTCCGTCGTCTCCCGGGTATCTTCAGTCAGATATCCCGTGGGTCGGGAGAGTTGGAAGATCGGACGCTCAAAGCGATTCCTTATGTGGAGAAAATTCAAATTCCAAACCCAACGAAGAGGGAGGAGAATATCCGATCTTCCTTGAAGAAATGGTTTAGGAACTGGGGACGGATCGAGACAGAAGAATCCATCACTCTGTTCGCTGAAAAGGGAAGGTTCTCGAGATTGGGGGTCCCCATCACCCATGTGAGCATTCTGGTCATCCTGATTGGAGGGATCGTGGGGTCCCTCTATGGATTCAAAGGCCATGTGGAGATCTTAGAAGGCGAGACCGTAGATCGGGTTTTTTTAAGGGCGAGAGAAGGGGAAACTCCGAAGGCCCTCGATTTTTCTGTGCGTTGCGATGATTTCAACATCGCGTATTATGATGTTCCCGGACAAGAGAAACACGTAAAGGAATACAGCAGCCGAGTGACGATCCTCGAAAATGGGAAAAAAGTTTTGACGAAGACCATCCAGGTCAATCATCCCCTGCACTTTAAAGGGTTGGCATTCTATCAGGCGAATTATGGAACGGTTCACGATATCACATTGGGAATTCAGTGGAAAAATAAAAAGCAGAAGGCAACAATTAAGGCCCCTGAAGGGACTACCGTTCCGGTCCCAAATTCCAATGATTTGATCCGGATCCTGCAGTATGCTCCTCAAGTCCACAACTTTGGGGAAGGAGTTCAGGTGGTTTTGTTCAAGCCGAACCAGGAACCCCGGCCCTTTTGGTTATTGAAAGCCTTCCCAAAATTTGATGAGCAGAGGAAGGACGAGTTCGTCCTCACCTTTGAAGGGGATTCTCCCAGGGAATATACCGGACTCTCGGTGACGAAAGATCCGGGAGTCTGGGTGGTCTGGATCGGGTGTGGCCTAATGATCTTCGGCCTCATTGTTTCCTTCTTCTTTTCCCATCAAAAGGTTTGGCTAAGAATTCCGAGAGGTCCGGAGGGTGAAATTGTTTTAGCTGGCTCCGCTAACAAAAACCGGGTAGGCTTTGAAAAAACCTTTGGTGAGTTGGTGGACGGAGTCCGGTCAATAAGGCGATGACAAGAAGGTGATGAATTTAGAGTTAAGGTTCAGGGCCAATTATCCACGCTGCAAGAGAGAGGCGTTATTCGAAGAGGGAATGGGTCTTGCCTTTTTTAGAAATGGGGTGCACTATATTCGAAACCATCTGCGTTAACCACTTACCCCATTCCTCTTCTCTTGCCTGCCCGCCGGCAGGCAGGAGGGAGAGTGGGAAGGAGGGATGGAAGGGAGGAACTATGAACAAGGCTGAACTGATAACGAAGGTCTCAGAGAAGGCGAATGTGACACAGAAGGTTGCCAAGGTCATTGTTGACACCCTTTTCGACGGGATGAAAGAAAGTTTAGAGAAGGGAGAACGAATCGAGATCAGAGGATTTGGAAGCTTTGTGGTGAGAAATTACGGGGGCTATAAGGGCCGAAACCCAAAGACGGGGGAGGTCGTGGATGTCCCTCCGAAGAAACTCCCTTTCTTTAAAGTCGGAAAAGAACTGAAAGAAATGGTGAACACAGGCGGAGCCTAACAAGGCTCTGAAAAACTGTCAGCCTATTCAAGGTTCTTCCAGTATCGTTTCTGTATTCCCTTCAATTGAAGGAGAAATTTTTCCATTCCGGGATATTTGGCCTTCTCTTCTTCCAGCAAGTCTGTCTTATCGAGGGGTAAGGCCTGAGAAAGCTCTTCTAAGACGGCCTTGACAGAACGCCTCTCAGCAGTAACATTGTAACCGCCCTCAAGCGTGAGCACCAGTTTTCCTTGAGCGGTGGCCTCCGCAATCTCCATCAGGATTTGAGTCATCCTGGCAAATCCCCTTTCCGTCACTTCCATTCCACCCAAAGGATCATTGTAATGGGTATCGAACCCAGCTGAAACTAAGATCAATTGCGGTCGATATTCCAGAGTGATGGGCTTAAGAAGCTTCTCGAAGAGGATTCCGTAATCCGCATCGCCCGTTCCGGCAGAAAGAGGGACGTTTACGGTGAATCCTTCCCCCCGGCCCCTTCCGACCTCTGTTGCCGCCCCCGTCCCCGGATAGAAGCCGTAACGATGAGTGGAAAAGTAGAGGACCCGCGGGTCTTCGTAAAAGGAGTGCTGCGTGCCGTTTCCGTGGTGAACATCCCAGTCCACAATCAGGATTCTCTGGAGGGAGAAGCTCTGGAGCGCATAGTGCGCGCCGATCGCTACGTTGTTGAAGAGACAGAATCCCATGGCCCTATCGCGCTCCGCGTGATGGCCCGGGGGTCTTACCAGGGCAAATCCATTGTTCAACTTCCCTTGCATCACAACCTTAATCAGTTCCAGGAGGCCACCGGCTGCCAGAAGCGCGGCTTCATAAGACTTTGCGCAGGTAGAGGTGTCCGCGTCGAGTCGGACATAAGGCTTGCCCGCAGTCGATGCAATGAGATCAATATAGGCAGGAGAGTGGACCGTCTCTAACTCCTCGCGGGTGGCGGGTCGAGGCTTCACCTTCCCAAGAACCCGGCCTTTCATCTCCTCCTCCTCGATTCCTTGATAAATCTCCCGCAGTCGGTCCGGGCTCTCTGGATGGCCGGGGTCCATCACATGCTCCAGATATCTTCGATCCTTGACAACCCCCGTTCGGTTCATCTAACCTCCTTCAACCTGAGAAACCTCTGAACGCATAGCGATCAACTAATGAATTTAGCCTATCTTTTTTGCTATTCCTTGTCAAGATTGTGTCCTCGTTCACTGTCTCGTATGGAGTGAACGAGTACAAGGGGTTGACTTTTCGGCAGGAGACTGAATAGAATGTTTTCTAGAGAGAAGAATGAATATTCGGAAGCTTGAAGATCTCCTGAAGAACGTAAAATCAGGGAAGACGACGCTCGACGAAGCTAAAGCCCAATTGAAGTCGCTTCCCTTTGAGGACTTAGGATTCAGCAGGATCGATCACCACCGCAGCCTTCGAAAAGGTTTTCCAGAGGTGATCTGGGGAGAAGGAAAGACCTCCGGCCAAATTCTTTCGATTACGAGACAGTTAAGAACCAAAGGGCAGAATATCCTCATCACGCGTTTGGAAGAGAGAAAAGCCAGAGCGATACAAAGGGCCTTCCCGAAGAGCCGATACTATCCGAATTCCAAAGTTCTGACCTATCTGACCCATCCAGTCCTATCTGAAGGAAAGGGGACCATTCTCGTCATCAGCGCAGGAACGACCGACATCCCTGTGGCCGAGGAGGCCGCAGTGACGGCTCAATTCATGGGGAATCGCGTGGAAACGCTCTACGATGTCGGTGTCGCAGGGATTCACCGGCTCCTTTCTGAAAGACAGAGATTGGAAGCGGCACGAGTCTTGATTGTCGTGGCCGGAATGGAAGGGGCTCTGCCCAGCGTTGTCGGTGGGTTGGTGGACCGCCCGGTGATTGCTGTCCCCACCAGTGTCGGCTACGGGACAAGTTTTGGAGGGATCACGGCACTGCTGGCCATGTTGAATTCATGCGCCTCCGGTGTCGCAGTAGTCAACATCGATAATGGATTTGGAGCTGGCTACATGGCCAGCCTGATTAATCGAATCTGAACGCTGCCCCTCAGCCCTTTTTTCTTCCGAAAAGAGGAGGGACAGTCTAACAAAGTGGCGGGGAAAGGACGTCATGAATTGGATCAAGCTGGTCAATGAAGGAATACCTTTTTTGCTTCTGATCGGCATAGCCTTTGTTCTTTACCGAGGACTCAGAAGAAACCAGATACTCCTGTCGGAAAGAGAGGAGTTGTTAAAGCGTTATCTTCTGTTTCGCGGAGACAGACAGGTCCGCTTGAAGATTTACGGAGGGGATGAAAAGGTGTATCTGGACCTCCTCAAGAACATTTCGTCCAGCTGGAAAAACTTCAAAAGGGCCTACGATCAGTGCCTCCTTTCCTTGGCTCAGAATACGACGAAGACCAAACGCTTTATGCAACTCATCACCCTAGGACTTTTGATCAACACAGGTAGACTATTTATAGAAGATTACTACTTTTTTGGTTTGGACCCACACTTTTTCTATACGACCGCAAGGGAAGTGTCCAGCTATGTTCTTGTCGTACTGAGCTTCTTTTTGCTGAGAAACCAGACTCAGACGTTCCTTACCCTGAAAGGGGAGGTCATCAAGATGGATCGGGAGATTCTTTTCTTTACGAACAATATAGAGAATCAGGAAGAACATGAGGGTCTTTTTAATGAATTTGATCCCCTTGAGACAAGAGGAGCGGAAGATGGGAAAAAAGATCAGGATCCTCTTGAGTGACCTAAAGGTCGAAGCCGAGCTGACCGAAGGAAAGACAGCCCAACTGATCTGGGAGGCTCTCCCGATTGCGGGAAAGGCCAATCTCTGGGGCGAGGAGATTTACTTTGCCATTCCGGTGAAGACTGGGTTGGAGACGGGATCAAGGGAGGTCGTCTCAGCGGGAGAATTGGGGTATTGGCCGACCGGACACGCCTTCTGCATCTTCTTCGGCCCCACCCCGGCGAGCAAGGGTGACGAGATCCGAGCTGCCAGCGCAGTCAATATCGTTGGGAAAGTGCTATCCGACCCGAAGGTCTTCCTGAAGGTTAAAGACGGGGCCAAAGTCACTCTGGAAAAATGCCAGGGCTAAAGTCCAAATCCCAAATTTCAAACGACCCACCAAAAGATAATAGAAAACAAGCAGAGGATTCGCCGTTGAAACTCTATTTCTTTCTATAACGATGCCACAAAGCGGCGACAAACTGGGCAAGGATCCCGCCCGCCGTATCGATGCCCGCATCCAGGGCGGACGCCGTCCGGGTCGGAACAAAGGATTGGTGAAACTCATCGCTTGCAGCCCAAAGGGCCACCCCAATGACAGCAAAGAAAGACCATCGCCAGTTCCACAACAAGGTAGAGTTGCCGCGAAACGTTCGGAAGAGTAACAGACCCAAGACAAAATACTCAGTGACATGTGCGGCTTTTCTAATCAATACATGCGCGAAAACCATTTTCTGAGCCGAGATCTTAGGGGCCAAAAAACGCAGCAACATTTCTGTCCAGGAAAATGTGTTTTCTGAGGAGAATGTTTCAGTAGACATCCAAAAAATAAAGGACATCCAAAGCAGAACGGGAAGCCAATACTTGGCGAAATTTCGTTTGAAGTTCATTCTGGCTTTCACACCTATCAAACCAACGGACTTCTTAATACCAAAGGGTCTCCGTCACCGAATACAATATAAAAATCATATCATATCTGAAGTCTGACGATTTTTCAGAAATGACGTTTATAAGCCCTTGTACTGAGAACCTCCATGCTTTCCATCGTGTTGAATAATTTTTCACGGCTTCGAAGCTGTCATTATGTCATTTTACACCATTCTAACAGTTTGCGCACTTTATTCTCCAAGTATTTCTGGACCCATTGATTCACATTCTTTTGGACCGCTCCCGTCTATGGACAGCAGGGGCCCCGAAAACTCCGTCCCGTCTTGATGGCATGGCGAGGAGCATCCATACGCCCCACTGTCCCTCGGAATGTTTTTGTGCAACGCATGGGTAGGCCGTTGGGAGGATTGGTCAATAAAGCAAATATTTCGACCGGAGCTGGTAAAATTGTTCCAGTGGCTTCTGCCAATTCTCTGCAACGGAGACGGGATCCTGACCATTCTTAATGGCCTGTAGAACGTCGCGAGATCCAATAAGGCCTAGAGTCTTGTCAAGCTGGAAGTCCTTCGGATAGAGACTGTAAAGGGCGCCGGCGATTTCTATCCCCAGAGCAGGAGAATCCAGGACCTGTCGATCGAGTAGGGCGATCTGGACGCCTTGACATAATTGATTCTTAAAAGGACTGCTTCCTGGTGTAAATTCCACCGGCATGAATCGGATCCCCTGGATTGTGCGGTGATTCAGGTATGACGCAAGCTCCTCTCCGTTGATCCAGGGAGCGCCGAGAAGTTCGAAAGGTGTCGTCGTCCCCCGACCGACGCTCACGTTTGAACTTTCAAGCATCGCCAATCCCGGATAGAGAGTCGCCTCTGTTAATGTACGCAAGTTAGGCGACGGGCTGAGCCAGAGCAATCCGGTCTCGTCATACCAGTGGGTGCGTTCATAACCACGCATTCTGATGACGTGCAATTTGACTCCAATCTTTCTCTCCGCGTTAAACAACGTAGCGAGTTCACCAACCGTCATGCCATGCCGGACCGGCAGAGGGAAGTATCCGGTGAACGATTTCAAGTCGCTGTCCAGGATGGGTCCCTGAACCAGCGATGCAGTGATCGGATTTGGCCTGTCGAGTACATAAAAAGAAATTCCTTTCTTGGCACACGCCTCCATCGCATAACCCATTGTGGTGATATAAGTGTAGAAACGAGCCCCTGCATCCTGAACGTCGAAGACGAGCGCATCCAGACCAACGAGCATCTTTTGTGTCGGCCGCGCGACATCTCCGTAAAGACTGTATATGGGCAGACCCGTCAAAGGCTCTCTTGTCAAGGAAACTCTTCCTTCTGCCTTTCCCGAGAAGCCGTGCTCCGGGCTGAAAATCACCACCAGCTTTACATTCCGAGCTTTATGGAGCAGGTCTACGGTCCGCCTTCCTTCAGAATCGATGCCCGAATGATTGGTAATCAGTCCCACACGCAGCCCTGCGAGGGGTTTGAACTTCTCTCCGGCCAGAACATCGATCCCTGTTTGCACCTTCTCATTATTGTTCTCCCCTCGTTCATTCTGGCCGGGCGAAGGCCCACTGGCTAAAACGCCCTTTACTGAAACGGGTCCGATTGCTTCATTAACAAACGAGAGTATCTTGCTTCGCAGTGGCTCAACTTTTCCTTTGCCTTTTGGGTGAACCCGATTCGTCAGGATAATGACAAATGTCTTGGAAACCGGATCTATCCAGATTCCGGTTCCGGTGAACCCTTTGTGTTCGAAGGAACCTACAGAAACAAGGGAGGAATCGATATTCCAGCCGAGTCCCCTGAGAGGGATTTTGTCAGGCGGGGATTGCGGAATGGTCATCTTCTTCACCATGAGAGGGCTAAGAACCTTCACACTTTCTCTGCTGCCCCCCTCGAGGATCATCTGGGCAAAAATGGCAAGGTCGTCGACCGTAGAGAAAAGCCCTGCGTGTCCGGCCACACCACCCATGCTGTTGGCCACTGGGTCATGGACCTCTCCCCAGAGGATCTTCCCCGTAGTTCCATGCTGATATTGAGTTGGCGCGATACGGGGCTGGAGAAGAGAGGAAGGCTTGAAGCCCGTGTCATTCATTCCCAGAGGTTTAAAAATGTGCTCGGCGCAATAGACGTCAAGAGGCTCCCCGGAGATGCGAGAGACAAGCTCACCCAGAATGATGAAATTGATATCGCTATAGATGTAACTCGTGCCAGGAGGAAGAACGGGTTTCTCTTCTTCAACCATACGGAGAGCCGTGTCGTAACCCGACCCGTTTGCCTTCAAGTCCAGATCCGGTCGAAGGCCAGAATAGTGCGTGAGCAAATCGCGCACGCTGATCCCTTCTTTGCCGTTTACTCCAAACTCGGGCCAATATTTGGTGACCGGGTCTTCGAGATTTAACTTTCCCGTTTCCACCAGCTGCGCCACCGCGGTGGAAGTCGCAATCACCTTGGTAAGGGAGGCAACATCGAAGATGGTATCTGTTGTCATGGCTACCCTTTTCGGTTTTAGTGCGCGAAGGCCGAAGGCCTCCCTGTACACAACTTTTCCCTGGTTCCCGATCAGAATCACGGCACCCGGAATCTTGCCGGCTCGAATCTCTTTCTTCACTATCTGTGCAATGGGGACCATTTGCTCTTCTTGAAGCGCTTGAGAGGATGTTGAGGTGGGGATGACGACAGAGAGCATGAGTGGGAAGAAAATGCTCCACCACTTCACAGTCAACTGCCGCCTTGAAGTTATCATCTCGAATCTTTGGCAAACGAATCGAACGAATCTCAGCCCAATGGCTTTTCTTTTTTCAGGCCCGCCGAAGAATAGCTGTTCCTGGGATTCCAGAGCATCCAGCCGTGGGAACCAAACCCTTCAGCCGCTTTGACCTCGCCCATGATCTCTTGATCGTTGAAGTATCTCCTGTCAAAGGCATAGTCTCTGAATGCCTGCAGCCACGGTCTGAAACGATGGGATGGAAGATTAGTTCGTTCTTGGGCTCGTTTAAGGGAAAGATAAACGATTTCGTAAGGATTTGCAACAGGATTTCTGTAACCGGGGATTCCATACTGGAATCCGGATGGATAAAGCATGGGACAGATATAGTCAAGGTGGGCGACAAGGTCTTCAAGCCTCTGTCCGATCTTGGTATCGTTGAGATTCCAGCAGACGTAACCAAAGATATCTGCGGAGAGAAAGACATTGTAAGGAATCAGCCTCCTCCTCGCCTCCATCAGAAATCCCGAAATGGCTCTTACCCTGTTCTCCTCTGTATTGGCCATTGAAAATTGAAGCCCCGAGGCATCAGGAAACCGGACATAGTCGAACTGGATCTCATCAAACCCATATTGAGCTGCCTCCACAGCAATATTAATATTATAATCCCATACCTCTTTCTTGAAGGGATCCATCCAGGCCAGGTTTTCTCTATCGCGCCATATCTCCCCCCCGGGTGTCTTCACCGCCCAATCAGGTCGTGCCTGTGCGAGAAGATTATCTTTGAACACAACGATCCGTGCAATGGTATAGATCCCTTTCGCCTTCAGGGATCTCATCAGAGGTGCCATCTCTCTTACCGTGATGGTTCGTTGAGCACCCACTTCAGCGGCAAGGGGGGTCGAGCTCTTATAAGGAATCATGCCTCTGTCGCCCTTCACATCAATGGCAAGGGTATTCAGCTCGGTTTGCTGAATGAGTTTAATTGCCGCTTCTCGCAGGCTCCTGTCCCCGATTCCAAAAAAGGATAGGTAAAGCGCTTTCGGTGTGAAAGGGATGAGCTTTATTTCTTGAGGCGCACCGTTCAGAGGGATGACGATCTGCTCGGCTCTTCCGTATCCAGGTGCTCTTATCCCCACTTTATTCAATGCGGCGGTCACCGTGAAAATTCCATTTTCATCCGTCAGGGCGACGTCGTGATTCGAAGTAACAAAAGCTCCTTTGACCGGTTTCCCGGTAAAGAAATCAACCACTCTTCCCGTCGTATACGCCATGACATACGCTGGCGTCAATGAGAAAAGGGTTACGAACAAAACAATCCATGCCTTACTTCCTCTGTTGATTATCATCTTTCTACCCCCGCGGTGAATCTGCCAGGATGATGGCAAGTCTCCTTCCCGTTTCTCCGTCCGTCATAAGATAACGAGGAAGGGCCATGACATTGTCACGAGCGCCTGCAGGATGCCGCTCCATGGTAAATGTGGCCACATATCCCGCTTCTTTGGCCCGATGGATAAGGTCATCGTCATAGATACCAAAGGGCCACCCCAGCATGTCCACTCTGACGTTGAGCTCTTTTTCGAGTTTCTCCTTTGATTTTCTTAATTGCATGGCTACAAAATTTTCATATTCAGCCGGTGTCAGCCTCTTCTTGTCTTTCTTGAAGTTAGGATGCCAAAAGGTGTGAGACTGGAAGTCAAAAAGCCCTGTTTCTTTCACCTCCCTGAGCTGGCTCCATGTCATGGCATAGGATGCGTTAGATATTGCCGAAGGATAGATGAAAAGAGTGACTGGAATGCGGTATTTCTTAACGAGAGGAAACATGTCTCTATAGACAGAAATGTGGCCGTCATCAGCAGTAATGACAACAGTATGGGGTCGGGGGGGCTGCCTTTTTCCAAGATAGTAGTCGACCAATTCTCTGAGAGGTATCACTTCGTACCTATTGTCTTTGAGGTATTTTAATTGGGACTCGAAAAGGGTTGTCGTCACCGTCATGCCGTCGCTCACTACGGGTCCAAAGCGATGATAAAGGAGAATAGGGACATGGACTGACCCTTGGGCTTGCGCTAAGGATAACGGAGAAAAGAGTAACGGTAAGATGGTTAATGAGATTGATATTAGGTTCTTAATCATTTCAGTAGATGTAGATCAAAATGTCTTTTTCATCGATTGGAACGCGAAATTGCTTCCGCCTCGACAACTGGATTATCCATCTGTCTTCGTTCTTGTTTTTTTCCCCTTGAGATACAACCTTAATGCGTCGTCGATGACTTCCTTTATTCTTTTTCTTTCCCAGTATGCTAATGCCTTAAGTTTCTCCAGGTAATCCTTCCTCAGAATGAATGTCGCTCTTATCCATCCATCCTTAAGCCCTTCCTGTGAGGTTTTATTTAAAGTCATTGTTGGCCGGTTGGAATGCCTGTAAACTCTGTAAACAAAGTAAACGTCTTGTACTGGCTTGCATCTTGTGTGCCATATAGAAACCAATTCAGAAGGGAATGTATCTACCAGAATTCATAAAGTTTTCTTTTTAAGTCAGAAAGATGCTGTTTAACTGAAGATCCGGAGAATAACAAAAAAGGACATCGAAGCGACAAATTGGCTGGATTTTTCCTACAGGGTTCAAAGGAAATAGGAAATGAAATGCGGCAAATTCAGAACCGGGGACGGCAAGGTGGGCGAGCAGATGCGAGTCAATAAAGGCAGCAGGATGGAAGAGAGGAAGAGAACTTGCTCTTCACCTTCTTATTTTGACCTTCTTCTGTAATGTTCCAATTTTGCCCCTTTGATAAAGACCTCGCGCAAACTATTCCTCACCTCTTCATCATCGATTCCCTGGAGGAGGCTTTCAATTCGGTTCAAGGTCGATCTATCGACTCTTTCATCTTCCATAGAAGGGGTTTGAGGAAGAGGAGAGATGTTCGAAGAAATCTTCCCCAATTTGAATCGAATGTCCTCGATGAGGGATTCACCTAAAAAAGTATTGACCTTTTCGAGGAGGGTGGGTTTAAGAAACTGGAGTTGTTGCATCCAGGTCGGATGGGTGACATCGATGAAGAGGATTCGGTTTCGAATGGAATGGGGTTGAGAATGGGCTGCCACGGACTCCCCCACAATCTCGTTCCACGCTCCCAGTATAGAATAAGTTTTCAACGGGACATCGATCTCCAAGGACTTTATGGTTTTTTCAAGGATGGAGCGGATGGGTTGAGGCTTTTGCATGACTTCTTACGGAAATGTCAAATACCAAAGCTCGCACAAAGGGATGAACCAAAGGTAAATCAATTTCAAATGAAATCCAAAGCCCAAATGAGAAAAAATTTTAATTTGGATTTTAAAATTTGAGATTGGGAACCTATTCAAACGATATCTTCGAGGGATCCAGCCGTGGAAACAGAGGCGTGGGTTTAGCCACTTTTTTTCCCGGCTTCAGACCTCCCCACTTTCCGTTCTCCTTTATATTTTGTTCCCAAAGGTTTTCCTCCACACCGAGCTGGGACCACATTTTTTCAGAGGTGGACGGCATAAAGGCAGCCAGGAGCAGAGCGATCATTCGAAGCGATTCCAGCGTCTGGTAAAGCACTGTGCCGAGACGCAATCGATCTTTTGTTGCTTTGGCCAAAACCCAAGGCGCTGTCTCATCGATATATTTATTGCCAGCGCTGACAATCTCCCAGATCGAACCCAATGCCTTATGAAAGGCTAAATCATCCATCTGTTTCGATATTTGTGGAAGGACCTTTTCAGAGACTTCTTGAAGCCCTCGATCCGCATCCCGCAGGTCGGAAGGAGGTACAACGAGGCCATCGAAATATTTGACAACCATGCTGAGGGCTCGGCTGAAGAGGTTGCCCAGATCGTTTGCCAGATCGCCATTAATCCGATGGACCATGGCAGCATGAGAAAAATCGCCGTCCGTTCCAAAAGGAACTTCCCGCATCAGAAAATACCGGACGGCATCGACCCCATAGGTGTCGATCAGGCGATTAGGCTCCACCACATTCTGAAGCGATTTGGACATTTTCTTGCCTTCAATCGTCCACCACCCGTGGGCGAATACCATCTTAGGGGGGGGCAAGCCAATGGCCTTGAGCATGGTTGGCCAATAGACCGTGTGGGTGGTGAGGATATCCTTGCCGATGAGATGCGTTGCCTGAGGCCAAAACTGAGAAAAGGTGCTTTCCTCAGAGCCATAACCAATCCCGCTGATATAGTTGATCAGGGCGTCGAACCAGACATAGGTGACATAGGCGGTATCGAAAGGGATTTCAATTCCCCACCGCAACCGTTTCTTCGGTCTTGAGATACAGAGGTCTTCCAGCGGGTTGCGGAGAAACCCTAAGATCTCATTCCTTCTCGAAGGGGGAAAGATAAATCGTTCGTTTTTTTCGATGGTCTCGATCAACCAGGGTTGGTACTTGCTCATCCGAAAAAAGTAGTTCTTTTCCGAGATCTCAATCACCGAACGAGAACAATCCGGACACTTCCCCTCGATCAGATCCTTTTCAGTCCAGAACCGCTCGCAAGGGATGCAGTACCATCCATCATAATTGTCTTGGTAAATTTCCCCGCGATCGAAGAGGGCCTGGAGAATGCTCTGAACTACCTTTTTATGACGCGTTTCCGTGGTTCGAATAAAATCATTGTTGGAAATATTCAGTTTTTTCCAAAGGGATTGGAATCGCACAACCATTTCATCGCAATGCGCCTTCGGATCAACCCCTCGCTCCTGGGCTGCTTTCTCCACCTTCTGGCCATGCTCATCCGTGCCGGTAAGGAAGAAAACACGGTCGCCCTCCAAGCGCTTGAAGCGAGCAAGGATATCGGCGGCCACGGTCGTATAGGCATGGCCGATATGGGGGACATCATTGACGTAGTAGATGGGGGTGGTAACGTAGAAGGATTTTTCAGAGCTCGGATGCATGAACGGTAATCTCTCCCCCTTCCTCCAGTTCTACGGTCACGGTTTGGCTGAGAACATTTTGACGGATGACCTTTCCTTTGCCGGAACGGGTGACAATGTGCTTGCCGACTTTGGGGAGATCCTTTTTTAAATCGAGGTAGGTGGGAAATTCATAAGACAAGCAACACATCAAACGGCCACAAACTCCGGAGATCTTGGTCGGGTTGAGCGCTAAGTTCTGCTCCTTGGCCATTTTGACGGAGACCAGCTCGAATCGATTCATGAATTTAGCGCAACAGAGTTCCCTCCCACAACTTCCAAGGCCGCAGACCATCTTCGCTTCATCCCTTACGCCGATCTGCCGCATCTCAATCCGCATCCTGAATTCTGCGGCCAAATCTTTGACCAGCTCCCGAAAATCGATTCTCTTGTCAGAGGTGAAATAGAACAGGGCCTTAGAGCGATCCAGAAGGACCTCTGTCTTGACGAGCTTCATGTCCAGGTTCTTCTCCCTGATTTTCTGAAGACAGAATTGAAAGGCCTCCTTCTCCAGTTGTTGGTTTCCCTTAAATTGTTCCAGGTCTTCGGCCGTGGCTTTCCGGGTGACCTTTCTTGGGGACTTGAGAAAAAAGCGCTTTTCCTTTTCATGAGGCGGGCAGAGGACCCTTCCCAGGACCAATCCCTTTTCCGTTTCGACGATGACATTTTCGCCCGCTTCGAGGGAGAGTTGTGTCGCATCGAATTCTTCCGTTTTTCCGTTGGGTAGTTTCACAAAAACTAGGCGAATCATCTTCCTTATCCTTCAGCCCATGACAGCATCATGGCTTCGAGGGCCAGGCTCGTGTTGGCATTGGCCCTGATTTCAATAATGGTCTGGTGCAGCGTCTCCATCCGCTTCAAAAGGGAGGAGAGGCTCCAGTTTGTAGCCAAGGCCTCTATCACCTCCACAAGATCCGAATGAATCAGGTTCGTCCCCCTTTCCAGGGTCTTGGCGATGACTAAATCTCTCAGCAAGGTCTTGGCCACTTCAAGTATTAAAAGAAGATTCTCTCGCTGGGAGGGCAGAGATCCAACCCAGCTCCCTATTCTTTCAAAAGAAAGCGTTTTCAATCCTACCCACTCCTTCAAGAGTTCTTCTCTTGGAATCTGACGGATCTCCCCTTGGATTTCCAAAGCTTTTCCGGGACTTCCTTCTGAAAGCGAAGCGAGGAGGTGAGCTTCTGCTTCATCAAAGCCACTGCCTTCCCTCAGCCATTTGGAGACCAATGGGATTGGCAGGGGATGGAAACGAATTGGCTGGCACCGTGAAAGGATGGTAGGCAATATAAACCTCGAATTGTTAGCCAATAGGATGATCACCGTGTGGAGTGGAGGTTCTTCCAGTGCTTTAAGGAGGGTATTCGGAATGTGTGGTGCCATCCGATCTGCAGCCGTCAGGATACAGACACGACGTTTCCCTTCGTAGGGTCTGTAAGCCAGTTCCCTTTGCAGTTGTCTGATCTGGTCGACCTTGATATTCTGTCCTTCTGGTTCAATGAGTAAAACATCGGGGTGAAGCCCATGGTCAATCTTTTTGCACGAGGTGCAATGATCGCAGGCATCTTCTAGGTCGGCCATTGTCTCCAGGCAGTTGAGCGCTTTTGCAAATTGGAGAGCTACGTGTTTCTTTCCAATCCCTTCATTCCCCAAAAAGAGGTAACTGTTGACAACCTTTTCGTTTCTGATTGCCCTCTCCAGCAATGCGATGGGCTTAGAGTGTCCTGTGACGTCTTTAAAAGACATGGTTTTTTTAAAAGGGCTTGAGGGTTCGAGGACATAAGGGTTCGAGTGTTATATCCCGATCTTAAATCATTTTTTTATCCCTGGAATCCCAGAACCCCTGATCCCTTAAACCCACTAGTTAAATTATCAATGATTTTCCGAATCTTTTCAAAGACCTTCTCTTCGCCCTCTCGGGTATCGATCACCTTGACCCGATGGGGTTCTTTTCTGGCGATGGCAAGGTATCCTTTCCTCACCCGCCGGTGGAATTGAATCTCTTCTCTCTCGAAACGTTCCTCTCTTTCTTGTTTCAGCGCTCGATTCCTTTGAAGCGCTCTATTTAACCCCACATCAGACGGACAATCCAGGAGAAAGGTGACGTCAGGCTTGATTCCCTGGGAAGAAAGGCGGTTGAGGCGATCAATCCATTTTAACTCTATCCTTCGGCCGTAGCCTTGATAGGCAAGGGTGGCATCGCAGAAACGGTCGCAAAGAATAACCCCTCCCTTTTTCAGAAAGGGCTTAAGGACCTCTTTCACATGTTGCGCCCTAGCGGCTTCGTAGAGGAAGAGCTCGGTCGTCGGGACCATCTCGCGATGGTCCGGGTTCAAAAGAATTTTCCTCACCTTCTCACCAATAGGACAACCCCCCGGCTCTCGGGTTATTCTACAGGGAATGCCTTTTTCGGTGAGATATTTTTTCAGGCGCTGAATCTGAGAAGTCTTACCACTACCCTCGACGCCTTCAAAAGTAATAAAGAGAGACAACGCTATTATCCCCCGAATCAAGTGAAATCATTAAACAGAAATAATTCTAAAATCTAATCGATGTAAAGAGAAACCGGAAACGCTCTTCCAAAGCACTCACTCATTTCTTTCTATTTTTCCTTATGCTCTGCGTATAAATCGGACACCTTCAGATTCCGCAGAGGATCGCCCTGTCCAAAATCCTTAGATGAAATAGCACCATCCATATTTATCTGCTCTTTCCCCGTACTGGATTCCTGTAATCTCATCATATAGCCTCTGAGAAACAGGCCCGATCTTTCCATTATTAATGATGACTCGCTTCTTGTTATGATGAATCTCACCTACGGGAGAGATGACTGCTGCCGTCCCACTCCCAAATGCCTCCTTTAATTTCCTCTCCTTTGAAGTTTTGAAGATTTCGTCAATAGAGATCCTCCGTTCGAGCACTTTAATATTCCAATCTTTTGTCAGACGGATCACCGAATCCCGTGTGACTCCGGGGAGAATCGTGCCTTCCAAAGGAGGAGTGATCAATTTATCGCCGATACAGAAAAAGAGATTCATCGTCCCCACCTCCTCGACATACTTTCTCTTAATTCCATCCAGCCATAGAACCTGAGTGAAGCCTTTCTTTTTGGCTTCCTCAGCAGGCAAAAGGGTTGCCGCGTAATTGGCGGGGGTTTTCGCTGCCCCCAATCCCCCCTTCGCAGCTCGTATATATTCCCCTGGTGTAATTAATCTTACGGGATTAATACCCTCTTTATAATAGGCTCCCACAGGAGAGGTGATGATCATAAAGCGGTAAGTCTCAGAGACTTTAACACCGAGAAAACTCTCTGTTGCAAAAATGAAGGGACGGATATAGAGCGAGTACCCTCTTTTTTTAGGGACCCACTCTTTATCTAAGGTCACCAGTTCTTTAAGCCCTGACATAAAAAGGTCGAAACTTATTTCAGGGATACAGAGCCTCTGGCAAGACCGGTTCATTCGTTCATGGTATTTTTGGGGTCGAAAAATATTAATTGCCCCCATTCGGGTGTAAAATGCTTTGAGACCCTCAAAGATCATCTGTCCGTAATGGAATGAACACATTGCGGGGAAGACCTCAATCGTTCCATATGGAATGATTTGGGGTGGACCCCATTCTCCGTTTTTGTATTCCATGCTGAGCATGTGGTCTGAGAAAGTCTCTCCGAACCCCAAATTTTCGAAATCGATTCGGTCTCTTCTACTGTGGGATGTTTTTATAATTTCCATTTGTTACCACCCTTCTCTCTTGTAACAGTCGATTGGAATGAGGGCAGATTTTTGATAGAATTATCTTATTAGCAACTTATTATACCCTTACGACTGAAAAAAATGAAATCTAAAAATAAAGGGGAAGGCAGCTATCGGGTTTTTGGACTTGGCCGTTTCCCACCATATATATATATCTAAACACGCTAAGCCTGTCTACCCTGCCTAGGCAGGCGCGTATCGATAGGCGCATGGCGAGAGAGGAGAATGATATGGACCAAGGAGAAAAAAAAGTGGATGGGTTTCGGTTTCTTCCCCCAGGCTTAAAAGCCTGGGTCAACACCTTTATTCCAGAAGAAGAGTATCAAGGCTATATTCCGTGGACGCCAATGGCCAAGCCCTTGAACCAGACGAGCATCGCCTTGGTGACGAGTGCTGGCATCAGTTTGAAAAAAGATCGTCCTTTTGATATGGAAAGAGAGAAAAGGGAACCTCTTTGGGGTGACCGTTCTTATCGGGAGATACCGAGGGGGACTGCTGAGAAAGATATCGAAGTCAATCATCTCCATATTAATACCAACTATATCAAACAGGATATCAATGTCATGCTTCCCCTGGCACGGATGGCCGAATTTGACAAGGAGAAAATCATTGGCCGTCTTGCTCCCACCTCCTATTCTTTTTACGGTTTTCAATGGAAAAGCACCGATTTCTTAAAGGAAGCGATTGAGCCCATTTCCATGAGGATGAAGATTGAACGAGTCGAGGCAGTCCTCATGACCCCTGCCTGACCCTTCTGCTGCCAGTCCGTCGGACTGGCTGCGAGGTTCCTGGAGGAAAATGGATTCTCAACCATTGTTCTCACGCCCACCTATGAATTTCATCGGGCTATAGGCATCCCCCGATCCGCCGCCATTGAATTCCCTTACGGGAGACCCGTGGGGCAGGTCGGAGACGTGGCAGGTCAAAGGAAAGTTCTTCTGAAAACCCTTGAGGTACTTGAAAAAGCGAAAAGACCAGGGGAGGTTTGGCATCTACCGTTCACGTGGCCGGAGGAACCAAAAAAGACAGATTGGCAACCGCCCGAGATGTCACCGTTAATTAAGTCTTATCTGGAGGATATTAAGAAAGCGAGAAGGGAACAGTAAGGCCGTGAGGCAGGGTGGAAAAAGTGCTGTTATTCAACTCGCTCCCGCTCCCGTTTGAAAACCTATCCCTAAATCTGCCCCCACAGACTTTTTGTAGGGAAAAGAGTTGTTTCAGAGCCCACTCCGCCTTCTTTGACACCTTGTGCGTACGTGCTTATATTTGAATAGGGAGGTAATCCAATGAACACTAGACTATTAAATTGGTTAATGATTACATTCTTCTCGATATCGGCCTTGACCGGGTGTTTTATACATGAGAAGGATGATTATTATCGCGATCGGGATCGTGGGTACTATCACGATAGGGATGATTTCCACCATTACGATCGGGACGATATGCACCATGGGTACTAACGAATTTTTGCCCCTCCGGCGCTGAAAAGAATCGGAGGGCACGGATCCACCTCCATCGCCTTCAAATGCAGAAATGATCGAGTCTGTCTCTGGATTTGAGGAGTCGAAAAAAAAGAATAGATCTTTTCCAAAAGTCTAAAAAGTCTGATCGGGTTGCAATAATAGAGAAGCGCCCCCAAAGCCAATCTTTGAGTGGGACTGAGTCCGGCCCCAAGGTTTTCTTCCGTATGGTCATAAAAGTTTCCGCCAGGTGCTCAGTCAGATCATGCAAAAAAAAGCCAGGTGACAAATGAAAACAGATACTTTTATCGAGGAACTCAATCTCCTCTGGGAACCGATCCGGCCTTTTCTTGCGAGGCAAGTCGAGGAACTCTATGGCCGCCAAGATGGGTGTATTCTGGAAATCGGCCCCTTTTCGGGCCTGATATTCGCTCTCGCCCAGAAGAATGTCGGCCGGAACTTCTTGATCGCCGCCTACCCGCAAGCAGCAATTGCTCTGTACCGACACGAGGCCCGAAGACGCGGACTAGAAGACCGGGTCAGGATCATCGAAAGCGATAGCTCTTTAATCGGTGTTTCAGACGACAGCGTTGATCTGGCGATCTTCCGGGGTGCCCTCTTTTTTCCCGCCCTCTTCCAGGTTGACTTTGGGGCCATTTACAGGGTGCTAAGGACGGCGGGAATTGCCTTTGTCGGTGGAGGCTTCGGCAAATATACACCCGCCGAGATCATTCGCGAAATCAAGAAACGCTCGGAGCAGCTTAACGATGCAATGGGGAGGGTGAGAATGACGTTGGAAAGTGTGAAGGAACAGGTCCGTTCAAGCCACCTAGAGCAAAACTGTGAGATCATCGCTGACGGCGGCCTCTGGGTGGTGATGAGAAAATAATTTTGTGAGAAGCTCCTGAAGGAACGGAAGGGCGAATTCAAATAATCCGGAAAGGGTCTTTCAAAATTCTCTCTCTGTCGATCGGAGATGAGAAAAAAGAATGGGTGTTTTCTAACAATCTAAAAAGGCTGATTGGATCTTGGATCGGGATAGTTCAGCTGAAAATTCATTCACAAAATAGAACCGTTGTTCCTTATTTTCGGTCCCCTTCGTTCCAACAATTTTTTCTCTAAGCGTCGGCATATCTCAGGGCAATCCGACGGAAATCCTCCTTGACTTCTAAGAAGGCGTCCACCACGGCTGGATCAAACTGTGTCCCTCTTGCTTCGATGATAATTTGGACGGCATTTTCATGAGGGATCTGAGATTTGTAGACCCGTTTACTCGTCAACGCGTCGTAGGTGTCGACCAGAGCCATGAGTCTTCCCGGTACCGGGATTTGCTCTCCCCTGAGACCCTCCGGATATCCAGACCCGTCCCATCGTTCATGGTGGGTGTAAGCAATTTCACGAGCAATCCGCAAAAAGGAGGTATTTCCAAGCTTTCTTTCGGCAACAAGGATGGTATCGCGGCCGTAAACTGTATGTTGTTTCATTTCTTCAAATTCTTGCTCGGTCAGCTTGCCCGGCTTCAGCAAGATTCTGTCTGAGACCCCGACCTTGCCAATATCATGGAGCGGGGCGGATTTGGACAACAGGTCGATGGCTTCATCATCCAGGAATCGGATAAATCCGGGCTGTTTCCTCAAGTAGTCGGCGAGAAGCCGGATATAGTTCTGCGTGCGCTTGATATGCCCACCTGTATCCGGATCCCGCGTTTCGGTCAGCGAGGACATGCTTTCAATCGTTGCCTCCTGAACCATTGCGAGCTCGCGAGTTCGCTCTTTAACTCTCCGCTCCTCCTGCCAGAATCTGAAAAATGTGATGAGGGAGAAATTACACGCCAAGACGATCAAGGGTAAAACCGGTGAAATGAAGATGCCTTCGTTTCGAAACATCCACGCCGAGGCCTGCCACACGCCCACAGCGACGACTCCAAGGAAAAGTGAACTCCAACCGGCCCCAGTCCAAACCAGAATAAATGCGGAAAGCAAGCCTAATACTAACATTCCTACGGACTCCAGGCCCGCGGCCCATTTCGGTCGAGAGAGGAAATCCTTTTTTAGGATATTATCAACAACGGTTGCGTGAACTTCCACACCCGGAAAAACGGGATCGAGAGGGGTGGATTTGAGCTCTTTCAAACCCGACGCAGAGGTTCCGACGAACACTATTTTCCCTCGTATCTTCCCATCCGGGATGCGATCAGACAGGATGTCTGCCGCTGAGACATAGTCGAAGGTTTTACCTTTCCCGCGAAAACGGATCAGCATACTCTCTTTTGAGGTAAGGGGGACAGCCGTTTGGTTCAGATATAATGACTCCGCACCACTCGTGTCGGTCTTCAGAAGGACGTCGCGTACACCCAGAGCCTTCATCAGTGTTGCCAACCCGAGGCTCGGATACAATCTGCCTCCGTGTTCAATGATCAAAGGGACGCGTCTCAGGATGCCGTCTGAGTCCGGCAAGACATTGAAGAAACCGGATCCAGCCGCAGCCTCGGAAAACATCTTTAGGTTACAGGATGCACTACGGGCATGTATGAACAGTGGTGAATCCCTTTCTGTCTTGTCGTGTCCTATTTTGTTGACATGTAATGGATGTAACAGGCAGTCCTCCGAATCAGAACCTTCCTCGAAGAGGAATTGATACCCTAACAGAAAGGGGCCTTTTGAAAGAGCCTCCGATAGTCTCCGGTCATTGTCTCTAAGCCCTTGGGGAACCCCTCTGAATCCGAGATCAACTCCAAAGTCACGCAGAATCTCCTTTCTTATCGAATGAATTGAAGTTCTGTCCTCTTCTGCGAATAGCATATCAAGGCCAATGCTCAACGCTCCAAGATTTCTGAGTTTGTCCATCAGGATTGCGATCCGATAGCGTGGCCAGGGCCATTGGCCGTATTGTTTGAGGCTTCTTTCATCTATGTCAACGATGACGGGAACAGGAGAGGGCTTTCCTGTGCCGGCGGACAGCAGGGAGTCGTAGACTCGATTATGAAGGAAGTCAGTAAAGGTGGGTTTGGCAAGATTTGTAAAAAAAAGGAGAACTGAAAAAAGGATACCGTAGAGTAAGACAGGTGACCTGTTTCTTCGATCTCTCCTAATAATAAGTTTCCTGCTTTCCGAGTCCACCATGCATTTAGACTGATCGCCATTTTCTAGTACGTCGATCCAAAGGGATCACAATCGATAGCGAGTGAGTGGCCAATAGGCCCCTCCTTAATTTTCTCCAATCAAAAATGGGGTGCCTTTCCAAAGAAAACGAGCTCACTTCGGTTATCTGACAATCACTTCGACTCTCCTGTTACGGGGTTCAGGGACTTGATCTTTGGTAGGCACCAAGGGTCTTGCTTTGCCATAAGATGAAACGAACAGTGTTTTCGGTTTAATGCCGCTCGAAACGAGCAGATCCCGGATGTGGTTTGCCCTCCTCGAAGAGAGGCCGGCGTTGTAAGCCTCTGTTCCTACAAGATCGGTATGACCCACTACGTAAACTTCTTTTGAATCACGGCTCTTAATCGTCTTCTGGACTCTGGACAGCAAGTCGTTGGATTCATGGGTGAGTTTAGTTGTGTTACGCTCAAAGTACAGAATGAATGAGATAAATCGGCTCGTTCGATCCGGTAGCACTGAGAGGGCTGGTGCAAAGACATCGCTGATTTCTTTGTCTTCCACGGGTTTGGGAGCGACCGGCGGCTTATTGAGATCTTCAACCTCGATTCCGTATCCAGGCTTGTCAAGTATCTGAGAGCCTCCCTGGGTTGTCACCGTGATGACACCTCCCTTACCATTCTGATCGGGTAACAGGACGATCAAATCTCGGCTTGCTCGGTGTGCACTACATCCGATTAGAAGACAAAAAAAGATCAAAACAAAAAGAACATTTCTCCATTGCCTCATCTGTTTTCTCAGTTTTCTTGAGTGTAGGGCGTCTCTTTGTCTACTTCCCTTCGACCCTCACGACAAATCTCGTTCCCCTAATGCCTATGGAAGCGGTGGGGGTTTCAAAATGTGCTGCGTCCGGTGCAAGCTTGGAGATGAGCCCCGAAAGATAGGCTGCAGTTCCTCTTATCATCCTGAGGACGATCGAGAATTTTCTTTCCCTTGGAGCAAACAAAAACTTATCAATGACTAAGGCGCTCTCTGGTCCCAGTGACAAGAGCGTATCGTCACTAAATATCATGCCAATGGATCCGTCAGGACCGGTGCGAAGTATATCATTTTCCCGTATCTCTAGACCGACGGTCGCGGATATCGTCTGCCCTTGTCTGACAATCGCCGCCGTTCCACTCGCCTTCTGAACGGTTGCAATCGTTGGGGAGGCACAGACGGGCGAAACATTTCCACCCATAGACAACAGGATGAATATCGTTGCAAGAGGAACAAACAATTTTCTAACTCTACTAAGATTCATGTCGGATCTCCTTAGAGAACTCTCGTATCCGAGCTTTATTTAAGCAAGAATTAAGCCAAAGATTCTGGGCGAAAATATATGTATCATTTCAGGTAATTAATATAACTACACGGATTTCTGCCTTCCATATTGATCGGCATATTTACAGTAGGGTGGCCAAATTTGTTACAGGGAACCGACCTGCAACCAGAATCGACCTATTAACCGGCGTAAGGGTTTCGGCTCGCCTCCAAGCGACTCCAAGCGTGGTCGCCTGCGTAATCGAATGAAATGGGAATCAGAAAAGATTCTTTTTACCGACCGGGGATGAGAGGAAGGCCTGAAAGATGGTGCTTGACATAACAAATATGATATAGATATTACATAATATGTGGCGTATCGAAGAGCACCGGCGAGTCGACAAGCAAGTCGCCTCAGTCCCGAAGGCGGTCCTGAAACGGTACGAGAAATGGAAAGACATCGCAGCAATCTCCGGTCCATCTGGACTCCGTTTGATTAAAGAGTTTCACGACGAAGCCTTGTCGGGCGGGTGGCAAGGCTACCGGTCCTCTCGGCTTGATTTACAATGGCGGGTGATCTACCGAATTATTGTCGATAGACTTTTGTTCCAGGTTGCTTCAATAACAGCTCATGACTATCGGAGGTCTTAAATGAGGGAATATCGTCCTGCAAAGAAACGGATTACGGTTTCGATTGGGGAGTCTGTGCGAATTATTCGTGACCTTCAGGGATTAAGCCAAAATCAACTATCGAGGCTTACAGGCATTCCCCAGGCTACGATCTCGGCAATCGAAAATGATCGAGTTCGTCTTGGAGTGGAGCGCGCGAAGGTTCTCGCTCGTGCCCTGAAGTGTCACCCGGGTATTCTGGTTTTCCCCGGCTGGGAACTTCCGAAGAAGCTGCCGCATAAATTCCACAAGCAAAATTTTTAGGTGTTCATCTCCGCGTCTCCCCATCATCTTCTTATCTCTGGATTACTTTTTTTCACTCCGCAATCTGCAATCCGAATTTAGAACGGTCGGGAATAAGAAGAAGGAATACGTCATCTCTAGGGGAGCTGATTGGGTTTTTCTTTTCCTAGCACCATCGCCTGTATCTGATCCACCAACTCAAAATGTTTGTCCCTTGTTAAAAGAGTCCCTCCCACTTCCATACAACATGCCGCAATCCAGACATCATTGATAGGTATCTTAATTCCTCTCCTCTGAAGCGATAAATAAATCACGGCATATTTCCTTGCGACATCGGTATTTACATCAATGATTTCTATCTTCAAACGATTCACCACCTGTCGCAGTTTCTTCTCGTTAAACTGCTGCTTGTTTCCCTTCATGAATCCAAAAAAGAGTTCTGCCAAGACAACAGATGGAATAAGAATAGATTGTCCATAGGTTGCGATCGCATCCACAGCATCGGCCAGTCCCTCTGCAAAATCACAATAAACGTTTGTATCCAGGACAAGTTTCAACTCCAGTCCTCCTCTTCCACCTTATCAAATGTTTCGACGGACTTTCTCAGTTCTTGGGCTTCTTCATGGGAAAGCCAGCCGGCAAGTTCTCTGACTACCTGTTCCCGGTTCTTAACAAGCCCCAACTTTTCATCTACTGCCTCAAGAATATAAGCCGTCTTCGTCTTTCTGCTCTTTGCTGCCGCCTTTCTCAGCATTTCATCTTTACCCGAAGGGATCCTCAAACTTACTGGCATCGTCCTCCTCCTCTGTATCTCGTTTTCTGTTATTGTATCTCATGTGGGAAGCAGGGTCAATAGTTTTGTTGAAGTCTTGTTGAAGTCGATTGGCCCCTGCGTGCTGTCCGCTTCGGCCCGAACGTCTGCTCTCTTGCGAGGACGGATGAAACGGAAACTGGAAAAAGTTCTCTCTTTCCCGATCGGGATGAGAAGGAGGAATGGATCCTTCTAAAAATGTGGGTTAGCTTTTTTGTTTTTCACCAAATCGTTTCTTTTCTGATAGTCTATTGATCTTTGTCTCTGAAAGCAGCATCAAAAGGGTTATTTGTAAAGGTGTTTTTCTGTTTCTGCGTTTTTTCCCCTCTCCTCTCTTCTCTCTTTCTTTCCGCCGTCTTTGGGACTTCAGTAGGTTTGAGCTGACTGTCCTTCATGGAAAGGGAAATCCGCCTTCTTTCGAGGTCCACATCCAGTACCGTTACCAATACCCTTTGATGAACCTTCACGACCTCCGCTGGGTTTTTCACAAAACGGTTGGAGAGTTCGCTGATATGGACCAGCCCGTCCTGATGGACGCCGATATCGACAAAGACACCAAACGCCGTAAGGTTCGTCACAATTCCAGGAAGCTTCGTCCCGGGTTTTACGTCTTCTATCTTTTCAACCCCTTCTGCAAAGCGGAAGGCTTCAAACTGCTCGCGCGGATCGCGGCCGGGTTTGGAGAGTTCCGATAGGATATCATTTAACGTAGGAAGGCCCACCTTCTCCGAGATATATTGTTTCAAATCGATTCTCTCCCGGAGCTTCTCCTCACGCATCAAATCCAGCACCGAGCAGCCCAGATCCCTTGCCATGGCATCAACAATCGGATAGCTTTCGGGATGGACCGCACTTCGATCCAGCGGGTTTTCTCCATCCCTGATGCGCAAAAAACCCGCGGCCTGCTCAAAGGCCTTGGGTCCCAGACGGGGTACCTGCTTCAATCCTTCTCTCGATTGAAACGGACCGTATTCATTCCGGTACTCCACGATCCCCTTCGCAAGCTGGGGTCCTAACCCCGAGATATAGGTAAGAAGTTGCTTACTGGCCGTATTGACTTCCACGCCCACACGGTTCACAGAGCTGACCACCACATCATCAAGACTATTCTTCAACGCTCCCTGATCCACATCGTGCTGGTACTGGCCAACGCCGATCGACTTCGGGTCGATCTTTACCAGCTCTGCCAGAGGGTCCATCAGCCTCCGGCCGATCGATACCGCTCCACGCACGGTCACATCCTGATCAGGAAACTCCTCCCTTGCCACCTCCGACGCTGAATAAACCGATGCGCCACTCTCGTTGACCATCACCACCTGAATGTTCTTCGGGAGATCGAGGCTGCGGATGAAAGCTTCCGTCTCCCTTCCTGCTGTGCCGTTCCCCACGGCAATGGCCTCTATGCCGATGCGCTCGCACATCTCACGGACCTTTGAACCTGCCTCGGCTGCAGCCTTTTCAGACTGCAGGGGATAAATGGTTTCGGTATGTAAGAGCTTCCCCTGGCGGTCGAGACAGACCAGTTTGCAACCGGTCCGGAAACCGGGATCGATGGCCAGGACATTCTTCTGGCCGAGAGGCGGAGCAAGAAGAAGTTGACGGAGGTTCTCGACAAAGACCCTGATCGCTTCCTCATCTGCCCGCTTCTTTGTTGCCAACCGAATCTCAGTCTCCATGGAAGAAGAGAGAAGTCTCTTGTAGCTATCGTGCACGGCCATCCTGACCTGCTGGGATGCAGGCCCTTCCCCTTTAACAAAAAGACCGTCGAGGATTTCCAGGGCCTCCTCTTCGGGAGGGATCACCCTCAGCGTGAGAAAACCCTCCTTCTCCCCTCGCCTCATGGCAAGAATCCTGTGGGACGGCGCTGTGTTCACCGGCTCTTCCCAGTCAAAGTAATCCCTGTACTTGATTCCCTCAGACTCCTTCTCCGGAATAACCTTTGACTTAAAGAGAGCCTTTGATGAATAGAAATCACGCATCCTGGCCCGGGCCGTCTGATCTTCATTCACCCATTCTGCGATGATATCACAGGCTCCTGCGAGGGCGTGCTCCGCGGAGTCAACCCCTTTTTCAGGATCGACGAAAGCAGCTGCCTCGGCCAACGGGTCGATGTCATTCTGTGCAAAAAGAAGCCGGGCCAAAGGTTCCAGTCCCTTTTCTTTGGCGATGGTTGCCCGAGTCCGACGTTTCGGGCGAAAAGGCAAATAGATATCTTCCAGAACGACCATGGTCTCCGCCGAAAGGATCTTCTCCTTTAACTCATCGGTGAGCTGTCCCCGTTCCTCTAAAGATTTGAGGATGGCCTCACGGCGCTTGT